>Ga0326727_10005925_pt1 | contig 34210 bp, 30 predicted proteins | sample MB2enrmetagenome_FD_207643 | JGI IMG/M metagenome (GOLD analysis project Ga0326727, IMG submission 207643) | Lab enriched peat soil microbial communities from McLean, Ithaca, NY, United States - MB29MY | ecosystem: Environmental > Terrestrial > Soil > Wetlands > Peat | place: USA: New York...
ACCCAATCTGGCCAGTGGCAATTCCGCCGAGGCGCGGGGCGAAGAACCTATGTATTGCGGCTCTATCTGCCGTTGCCATTCGTGCGTAAATAACCAACTACAGATGCGCCCGGCGAACCGGCGGAACACATGCATTGGAGGCCGGGGCCAGAAGCCCGTTCCCGTTTGGCTGATTGCTGATTGCTGACTGCTGAGTGCTACACGCAACCCCTGTCATTCTGAGCCCCGCGCCCAACCCAATCTGGCCAGTGGCAATTCCGCCGAGGCGCGGGGCGAAGAACCTATGTATTGCGGCTCTATCTGCCATTGCCCTTCGTGCGTGAGAAACCAATTACAGATGCGCCCGGTGAACCGGCGGAACACATGCATCGGAGGCCGGGACCAGAAGCCCGTTCCCATTTGGCTGATTGCTGATTGCTGACTGCTGAGTGCTACACGCAACCCCTGTCATTCTGAGCCCCGCGCCCGACCCAATCTGGACAGTGGCAATTCCGCCGAGGCGCGGGGCGAAGAACCTATGTATTGCGGCTCTATCTGCCGTTGCTATTCGTGCGTAAAAAAGAGATCGCAGGTACGCCGGGGACAACTCCGCCACCCAACACCTGTCGTTTGTGCTATACTCCGCGACCGATGCGTCAGAAGCAATATTACGTTTACATCCTCACGAACCGTTCCAAGACGCTGTATGTGGGGATTACGAGCGATCTGGAAACGCGCCTCTGGCAGCACAAGAACCATGTCTTCCCGGGCTTCACCGACCGTTACCAGATTGATCGCCTGGTCTGGTTCGAAACCTACGGCGATGTGCATGCAGCCATCGCGCGGGAGAAGCAGATTAAAGGGTGGACGCGGACAAGGAAGATGGCTCTGATAGTAGTCGGCAATCCCACTTGGCGTGATCTGTCGGAGGATTGGGGCAAGCCCATACAGCTAGGTTTGGCCGATAGAAATGCATAGGTCCTTCGGCCGGGGCGAGGACGCCCCAGCCTCAGGATGACAGGTCGTAAGGGCATCGTGGCAGTGAGGACAAGCTGATGCCAGTACCAACAAAAGCACCAAGACCGAACCCGCCAAAATCGCCAAAAGCAATCAATTCGTGCGCCCTCATAACCCCTGTCATTCTGAGCCCCGCGCCCAACCCAATCTGGCCAGTGGCAATTCCGCGGAGGCGCGGGGCGAAGAACCTATGTATTGCGGCTCTATCTGCCGTTGCCATTCATGCGCAAAAAAGAGATCGCAGGTACGCCGTTCAAGCCGGCGCGCCCCCGTGTGTTTGGGCCAGGCTAAAAGAAGAGGGATTTGATGTCTAAAGTGCTGACTTGGGCTAAACGGGCTGCGGAAAAAGCACTTAAGGCCTGTCACCCTGAGCGGAGCGGCCTGCCTTTGGCCGCGCAGTCGAAGGGCCCCTATGCGCCCATAGCTGCCTGTGTGCAATAGGGATGCTTCGACTCCGAGCGCCCAAAACACGGGCGCTCTCCGCTCAGCATGACACCCAGGGAACGCCATACTTTTGCTTTTTTCCGCAGCCTGTAAAAGCCAGGGCGGGTGCAGGTTCGAATCGATCAAGGACATAAGTGCCAGAGAGCCTGTCCCGAGCAAAGCCGAGGGACACGACAGGAAAATAGCCCCGGATGGAGGCGGTCGGTGCGTTGGGCGCCGACCGCCGGAATCCGGGGTAGCGTAATAAGAACAGCCAAGTCGCGGAGGGACGACAGAAGCTGCGCGGGACGTTAGTCCCGCGCACCCGTGACATACGCACCAGCCCGTTGCCTAATTACATGCACCGATATTTCCGCCATTCATAGTAGCGTAACCGAGGCTCTTCCCGTCCGATTTCCAGCAGACAAGGGTAGTTGCCGATCCGCCTTTGTCGAAGGTATAGCGGCCGCTTATTCCACTGAAGTTGAGGTTCCCGTTGCTGTCTACAGCCATGTCGGCCTCAGAAACAGCAGGGTACACAAGCTGGATTTTGTTGCTGGCCGAATAAATAAGGAGATGGCCAGTTGTCGGGTTCTGGTTCCCTATTCCTAGTCCACCCAAGCCGGCGAGGATCCCACCAATGCCGCCAAGCTGAAAGAGGCCATTTGATCCCGTGTCTACAAACGATCCATTTGCCCAGCCATAGCCACCAATCACTGTGTTGGCCGGGGACGTCCCGGACAGATAGACCGCTGCCTTCCAAGTGACACCGACGTCCCACAGGGTGTTGCCAGCGAAGTAGTTGTACCCCGAATTTGTAAAATTGATGGCGTAGGAATAATAGGTCGTTTCGAGGAGATTCCCTTCGATGATATTTCCTTGCGACTCTAGGACCGTGCCATCGAACTTTATAGCCTCGTTTCCCCCGCAGGTGTCAGACCACGTGTTGTCCCGAATCACGATTGCATTCACATAGTTCTTGCCGAGAACGCCGTGTACGATTTGATTGAAAAAGTTCTCCTTGACGACAGTGCCGTAGCCTAGAAAATTACCGGTTACGCCTAGAGTAATAGCATCGTTAACTGAAGCGGCCAGTCCCGGCCCGGAGCCGGTGAAGCTATTTCGAAAAATGTGGAGAGTGGTCGCGCCAGTGTCATCGATGAATGAAGTCGTATCGTACCCGTTGTCTGCAAATCCCAAGCCGGAAATGGTGATCAGGCCCTGGCCCGAGGTGGAAACCTTTGGTCCAGACGAGTAGCGCATATCCAGCATCGACGCCGGAGAAGCATACGGGGCACTCTTATGCAAGGAACCGCTCCATCCAGGGCCGTCTCCCGCCATAGTCAGCGGCGGCTGAACGGCAAGCTGGGAAAGGACCAGATAGTTGCCGCGCGGAAAATAGACGATGCCTCCGCCGGCTGCGAGAAGAGCGTTATAGGCAGCTATTACTCCCGCCGAATCATCGGTTCCCATGGCTGCGTTCGCCCCGCTAACAGTGTTCACGGCGGTCGTTCCGAGGGTGACCGTCGTCGAATTGACATAAGTCATCGTCGTGGTAATTGGCGCGTACCAAAGAGAAGCGGTAATTGTCGCCGTGCCACTGCATGTGGCCGTGCCGTTACCCAACGTAGCTGAGGTCGGCGCGCTGGTGTAACCGGTCCCAGTGGCAGTTATAACGAGAGGGGTCCCGTTGGCAATGGTGTTAGCCCCGGTGAGTAGGACTAACGCAGTTGCTCCCCCACTTCCGATAGTCAGCGTGCAGTTTTGATTGGCGTTGCCGCTTATCGTTCCTCCCGACGAGTAGGTGCCCGACAAAACCCCCGCACTCCCGGCATTGACGGTAATGTAACGGCTGTTGTCTGCTGCCGTGAAGTTAGCTGTGGCCGAAGTCAGCGTGGAGCTTCCCGCGTTGATGGCCGCGTCAGTAACGAACCGCTCATCGCCCTTCGCACCGTAGGCAGGGTTCTTGACGTTGAAGACCGGCGAGGAGGCCGACAGAACCGCTCCCGGGAAACTGATATTTGCCCCGCTGACGCTGGTTCCCGGAGGCAACGCCGGGCTTGTCTGCGCCACCAGCGGCGCCAAATTCGGCGTGTAATTATCGAAATTGCAGCTCCCCGAGCTGCACCACGCATTACTCGCGGCCGGCTGGACGCAGTCGTACCCGCTGGGTTGGCCGGAGGGCGCGCTCCCCAGCACAAGCTGATTCGTGGAAGAATCCTTCACGGTAACGTGGAAGCATACGTTCGCCGGCGCGGTCAGCGCCGTGTTCGGCACGCTTACGGAGAAGGCGCCGGATGTCACCGGACCGCACACCGCCCGGTTGATCACCTGGCCGCCGCCGCCCGCCTGGAAGGCAATCGGCACACCATTATTATTGGTCGCCTGGAAACACACCTGGCCGGCCGCCAGTTTCTGCCCGAAGGCGTTCTGCACATTCGCGGCGCTGACGGTGACAAAGTTTTGGGCGTGGGCCGCAGCTCCAAGCAACAAGCCGCAAGCCGCAAGCAAAAAGCAAGAACGTCGTCGCATCATGCGCTCAGGCTCTCACACCAGGATGGCTGGGCGTGGACGGTTTGGACGCTCTGGACGGATTTATTTTTTCCGGCGTCGGCCGCAGCTCCAAGCCACCAGCCGCAAGCGAGAAACTTCTGAGACAGCTTTTGCTAGGCTGTTTGCTCCTGGCCGCAACCAGATCAGCAAGCAGCCCCCCCGGCCCGTAACTCGTGGCTCGTTGCTTGTGGCTTGTGGCTTGTGGCTGTTTTTATTCCGGCATTGTCGCCTGAGTACTCCTGTAGAACTCCACCAGCTTCTTCGCCACCGACGACACCACCGCCGCCAGATACTTCTGGCCGCACTTGGCGTCCGCCCGGTCGGGACTGTCGGTGAACCCGTTGATGCTTTGCCAATAACCATGACTTTCGGCGCGGTAGGGCGAATAGAAACTCTGCGGGGTCGAGGTTGTCGCCACTTCCCGATGGGGGCGGGGTTCCCGGACCAGATCGGGCCGCAGGCTCATGACTGCCGAGGTTTCAAAGGCGCCGGCGTGGCCGGGCAGCCGGCCCATCAGGTGGGCGTTGTGGGCAATGAGATCGTCCCAGGCCAGAATCCAATACGTGGCGGCGGCCAGACACGAGGGATATTTCAAGGCCAGGTCTTTCACCGCCAGCTGAATCAGTTCCTGGTTGCCGCCATGGCCATTCAGGATGAAGATGCGCCGGAACCCGCTCGTGATCAGGGACTCGACCAAGCCGCTCACGACGCGGTAGTAGGTCTCCGTGTTCAGCGACATGGTGCCGCCGAAGGGCAAATGGTGCTGCGAGCACCCGAAAGCCAGCGTCGGCGCCACCAGCACCGGGATCTCCGCGCCGGCCTCCGCCGCCGCCGCGCGCGCCACGTGCTCCACCACGAAGCTGTCGGTTCCCACCGGCAGGTGCGGTCCATGCTGTTCGGTCGATCCCACCGGGAAAACCATCAAGGTCCGCGAGGCGCACGCGCGGGCTTCTTCACGGGTCAGTTCCTGAAACAATAGGCGCGAGTTCATGGGCCGCATTCTATTCGGCCCGGCGCACCGCGGACAAGCTGCCAATCGGCGATCGCGAAACAGTGGTTTTAGCACATCCCTGTTGTCGCTGCCGCGAAGCGCAGCTTGTCCAGCCCGTACTTTCTAGCGTCGTTGCGCACCCCCAAGCCTGTCATTCCGAGTCCCGCGCCCGACAAGATCTGAACAGTTGCAACAACGCCCAGGCGCGGGGCGAGGAACCTATGCATTTCGGGCCCTATCTGCCGTTGCCATTCGTGCGTCAAGAAGACATCACAGGCCCCCCGCAAGCTGCTGGGCAGCCTCAGCGCAGGGGAAAACAAATCCCAAATGCCTTCCTCTGCGTCCTCGGCGTCCTCTGCGGTGAAAAGAGCCACCCCTCAGCCCAAATTCTGCAGCCCAACGTCCGCCGCCAGCAATTCAATGAAGCGCTTGTCGCTTCGCTCCGCCTCGCGATATCCCTTTCCCCCATAGATAACCAGGCCAACGCCCAGCAGCACCAGGGCCCCGTCAAAAAGACTCCAGATGGAAAGGCCAAAATAGCGGAACAAGGTAAGGCCCAGAACCAGAATGGCAAGTCCCGTCCGGATCAGTGCCAGGTAAGTGCGGCCTCTGGCCAGGAAGGTCCTTTGCAGCGACAGGCGCGTGCGCGACATGGCCCACGACGTACGGGTCTCCGCCAGCCGGTTCCGTTCCGTCGCCAAATCGGTGCGGCGCTGCGACATGCGATTGCGTTCCATGGCCAGCGCATTCCGGAACTTGGCCAGATTGGTGCGCGTAGTGGCCAGCCGGGTCCGCTCCCGCGCTAATTCCGTACGATAGATGGCGACTTCGGTCCGCTGTTCCGCCAGCGCCGTGCGTTCCCGGCCCAGGTCCGTGCGGATATTGGCCAATTCGGTGCTGCGGGTGGAGAGGCGCGTCTGCGCGCGGGTCAGGGCGGTTCGCTCCCGCGCCATGGCGGTTTGGTCTTCGGTGAACTTGGCAGTGCTGGAAGAGTATTGCAGCAGATTGGACGTAGTCTGGGTCCGCTGCTTGGCCAATTCGTTCTGCTCTTCAATCAGCGTCACCTGTTTTTCTTCGGCCACCGCGGCCTTCTCCACCGACTCTTTGATTTCCTGCAGGACCCCCGCTTGCGCCGCCATAATCTCGCTTTCGCTCATCGCTGCACCTCTTCGCGTTCGAAGTTAATGTCAAAAGCCGGGGCATATCCCTCGGTATATTGCACTTCTTGTACATCGGACACGGCCCGCGCCACATCCAGCAGCAGGGCAAGCACCGGTTCTTCCAGGTAGGGCCCTTCCAGCGAGACCCGTCCGCCTTGGGCAGTTGCGCCCAACTCGATATCCGCCGTCCTGGGATCCATCGCCAGTTCCGCCAGCACCTTGCTGGAGAGATAGAGGTTCTCCACCAGCGCGAGGGATTCGGCTGTAGATTGAAAGTCGCTTTGCTTGGCCACGTGCTGCAGCAGGCAGCAGGCCTCGGGGAAAGAAATCCGGTCGAGATTGATGCAGAGATCGAAAGCTTCCGGATCGCGCAGGTTCTTGCCATAGATGAAGCGCGTCCAGCGGCTCCTCTCCTCATCCACCTGGCGGATGTGCGCGCGAGCCTGCTCGGCCGAGTAATTGTCCCGCGCCATATGTTGCGCCACCCGCAACTCGATGGGAGCCAGAATCCGGATGCGGACCACGTGAGGTATAGGCGGCAGCAGCAGGTGGCCCGAGTATCCGAAATACGCCACGTTGCCCCGGCGCATGTACTCCAGCAGCGCCAGGCGCATCAGCAGCTTGTAGGGGCGCCGCAGAGCGCTGAACTCCGCATAGTTCGCGGTCGCCTCCGGCATGCGGGCCATCACCTTGTTGGCCAGCTCGCCGTGCGCATTCACCGCCGCAATCAGGTCCTCGCGCGTCAAGCACGTCCATCCCGGCGCTTTGGCCAGGCATTGCGCGATCCTCACCCCGCCGGAGAAAGAGCCCCGGGAAATCAGAAGCGTTACCATGTGATCCTCATGCCCCCAGGCGGACCTTGGTCACGCCCGGCACCGTTCCCGCTATGACCTTCATCTCCTCGACTATCCGCAAGTCTTTCGGTATGTCGCCCCGGATGGAAATCGTTCCCCGGTCCGCGACCACTTGGAGTTCGAACCGAGCGGTCGCGGGATGAAGGGCGAGGTCGGCGCGCACGCGGCTTTGCAAGGCCAATTCGTCCATCTTCTGCCGGCATTCGGCATCGAATTCAAAATGCTTCTGTCGGGCCAGCGCGGCGACCATGCGGGATGCCTGATCCAGTTGCATGCATTCCAGATTGACTACCAGGTCGTACAGCGAAGGATCTTCCCAGTCCACCCCGTAAAGGTAATGGCTCCACTTCCGGCGGTCGTCATCCATCTTCTTGAGATAGGCCTCCGCCTCCTCGCGGCCGAAGCGAATTCTGTCCTGAGCCGCTGCGATCCGCGATTCCATGGGGGCCAGCAGCCGGATACGCAGGACGCGAGGCGCGTCGCGGAGCAATAAGTGTCCCGCCAGGCCGTGGTAAACCACGTCTCCGTCACGAACCTCTTCGGCCAGGGCCGCTTGCAGCAGATACAGGAAAACGTATCGCTTGTGGCTTAAACGGTCGATAAGCCCGGGCGGTTTTTCCAGGGCTTCCCTGAGTTCTTCGTGCGAGGCGCCGCGCGCCGCGGCCCTTTCCAGAATCACTTTGCGGCCGACACAACGATAACCCAGTTCTTGCGCCACCGCTTGCGCGAGTGCCCGTCCCCCGCTGAACAAGCCGCGGGAAATTGTGATTACGCACATCGGCATTCTCCATTCCGGCCGAACATGGCATGAACTTATGACGCACGTTCCCCGGCTGTTTGGCTATTGCTTACGGTCTTGAGCCAGTCATAATCGGCGAAAGCCTTGATTGGCGCCTTCTGCAATTCGTAAGGCGAGAGCCGGGTATGTAAAGCCAGCAGGGCCGCAAGCACACAAAGCGCGGCAAACAGAAAACGGCATCGCGAAAGCACTTGCCGGCGGAACACCATCAGGAAGGCCCTTGTGCGGTATTAAAACACGACTTTTGTTGCCCTTCCAGCAGAATTGTTGTTGCTTTGGGGCACAAACCCCTTCACCCCAGAGGACGCAGAGGGCGCAAAGGAAGGCATTGGGGATTTGGGAATTGGGATTTGGGATTTCGCTGGTCGCCTTGCAAATGGTTTGAAATCCACCCACAAAAATCCTGTCATTCTGAGTCACGCGCCCGACACACTCCGGACAATTGCAATAACGCCGAGGTGCGGGGCGAAGAACCTATGTATTTCGGCCCTATGTACTGGTGCCATTCTTGCATCAAGAAGAGATTACACGTGCGCCATTTCAGTAGCCCCACGCGGAAGCAAAGGTCCTAAATCCCAATTCCGAAATCCCAAATGCTTCATTCATCCCATAGCATGGGCGCCTACCCTCCGCCCTCCTGAGCGAAGTCGATGGGTGGAATCTGCTTTCTCAATTGGAGTGAAGAACCGGCCACTGGAAACGGGAAACCGGAAACGGGAAACGGCTACTGAGAACTGATCCCGCTGAGCGGGAGGGAACTCAGAACTATCCCATCGCCGCGGGCGCGCCATTCTGCTGCCGGGTGCGGACTAACTTCGCGGTATCGAACCCTCTTGCTTCCAGGCGGATGACAATCTCGTGGTATTTTGCCTCTGCGATCTGGGGGGTGCGGCTCATTACCCATAAGTACCGGCGGGTTGGCTCGCCGATAACGGCGTATTCATAATCCTTACCCAGGTCCAGGATCCAGTAGTCGCCGGGAATGGGCCAGAAGAAGGAGACTTTCAGCTTGGCATTGGTGCGTTTATCCACCACGCGCGCCGTCGCTTCGGTTCGCTCCCAGCCGCCGTCGAATTTGCGCCAGGAATTTACCAGCTTGAGCTTGCCCTTGGCCGGCGCCGAATACGTAGTGGTGGCTTCGCCCGCGCACTGCCGCTGCACCCGGTTCGGATAGCGCGCAATCTCGTACCACCGCCCGGCATAACGGGCCAAATCGACGGAGTCGACGGTGCGCGGGGCGTCGATGGTGCGGTCGATGAGCGCGTAGGCCGCCGCGCCCGCCACCGCACCGCCGACAATCAACACGGTCTTCAGGGTCTTCTTCATACCGCCACCGCGGCAGCATTAAGCCGCTTTCTGCAACCATACCGAACTGCGTTTTGCCCAGCTCGTCCGTGGGTACCTCTGAGCGATTAGCTGCGCCGTATGCCCCAGCACATGGGGATCGTTACTCGCCTTATAGCGGCACACACCCGCCCAATACAGTGCTTCCGGCGCGGCATCGGTCTCCGGAAACTCATTCCCGATGGCCTGGAACCAGCGCTCCGCTTCCGCCCAATGCTTGTGCGCGAAGGCGCTCTTGCCCAATCCCATGTACAATTCGGCCAGAAAGTCCGGCGCCGGCAGATACCCAGAGAAACGATACTGCTCGCGGCCCTCCGAGTCCAGAACCATTAACGTCGGCGTCCAGTTTGCCCCAAAACGGTGGAAACTGGCAGGTTGCTCCTTGAGGTGAATCTTTACCGGCAGGAAGTTCTGATTAACGAAGTCGGCAACTTTTGGGTCGGGATAGACCTCGGCATCCAGCCGAGCGCACGCGCCTCACACGGGGGCGGCGCTGAAGTCCAGCAATACGGGACGGTTTTGTCGTTTGGCTTCGGCGAACGCCGCATCGGCATCTTTGGTGAATTGCACCGCCATGGGAACCTCCTCAGTTCTCAGTTCCCGGTATCCGGTTCTTCCCCTGGAAACTGGAAACTGGAAACCGGAAACCGGAAACTGCCTTCTTAGATACGTACCCGCCCAAAAAGGTTCCTGCTGAATTGCCCAGGAGAAAAATTCTAAGTTCCAAAATGGTTCACCTCAGATCGACAACGAGTGACGCAGATCAAAAGTCGAACAAACCTGTTAACCGCAAAGCACGCATGGGTGTGCAGAGGGAAGCTATATCCATTGTTTTCATCGCCCTAACCCCTCTGTGTATCCCCGCGGCCTTGAGCCTGTCCTGTGCTTGTCGGAGGATCCTCTGCGGTGAAAAGGTTCCTTCACCCTCGAAGCGAAGGATCAGGGCGGTGGGGGCATGGGTCTTCCTAGCTCCCCGTGACAACAAGGGCCACGGGGAACTGGGAACTGGGAACTGAGAACTAACGATGGTGGTGGCTGGCCCACATAATTTCGGAAGGGATGCGTTGCAGGGGAACTACGGCATCGAGAAAGCCCGCCTCGGCGCAGGCGCGAGGCATGCCATAGACAGCGCAAGTGGGCTCGTCTTGGCCGACCGTGAAGCCGCCGTTATCCGAGATGGCGTGCATGCCGCGGGCGCCATCGCTGCCCATGCCCGTCATGATCACGCCCATGGCACGCGGGCCGCACACCTCCGCGACCGAGTACATCATCACGTCGACGGAGGGGATGTGCAACGCGTCGGCCGGAGTCTGGGAAAGATGGGTCTTCAGTTTTCCGCCGTGCGAAGCCACCGTAGTGTGAATCCCGGCCGGCGCGATCAAAGCCAAGCCAGGCTCGACCTCGACTCCTTCCGCGGCTTCGCGAACCGCAATCCGGCTTAAACCATGGAGCCGCTCCGCAAAGGGGCGTGTGAACCCAACCGGCATATGTTGCACGATCACCAGCCCGGCCGGAAGATCGGCGGGCAACATGGGTAGGATCTGCTGCAGGGCTTTGGGACCGCCGGTCGATACCCCGATGGCAATTACCTTGGCCGCAATTTGGCTGTGCGGCCGCACCACCGGAGCGGAAGCCACGGCGATGGCGGCGGTGGGCAACGGCATAGGCAACGGCGCGGTGAACTGAATGCTGCGCGCTGCCGCGTGCTTGATTTGATCGACCAGTCGCTGCCGGATTTTGACGATATCCAGGCTGGCGTACGACAGCTGTTTCGGAATACAGTCGAAGGCGCCCAGTTCAAACGCATCCAGGGTGGCGCGCACGCCCTCCTGGGTCAGGGAACTGACCATGATGACCGGCCGCGGGCATTCCGTCATGATCCGTTTCAGGGTTTCCAGCCCGTTCATGCGCGGCATCTCGATGTCCAGGGTAAGCACATCGGGACGCAGTTTGTGCACCGCTTCCAACGCTTCTACCCCGTCCCGCGCCGTCCCGACCACTTCCAGATCCGGATCGGACTGGATCATGCGCGACAGCGCCGTGCGCATGAAGGCGCTATCGTCGGCTACCAGCACCCGGATTCGCTGATGTGACGACATGTTCCTCTATCCGCGAAACAAAATTGCCACCGTCTTCTTTACTTCCTCGAAATAGGTCTCCAACTCAAAGGTGAAGCGCGCCAAATCAAGCTTGCCCAACTCAGGCCGGGATTTGAGTACCGCCTGCCAGGCGGGGTCATCGACAAAGTCCACCTGCACCATCAACGGGAAACCAAATCCCAATCCGCCCAACTGGCAGAGTGTATCGCACAGATGCACCATGGCGACCACGTCTTGGTGTTCGGCGAACTCCTTACTATGGTGAAAACGGATGACTTCCGCCACGTGCGCCGGCAAATGCCACTCTTCCGCCACAATCGCGCCGATTTCACAATGATTGAACCCCAGGGCGGCCTGCTCCGCCTCCTCGATGGGCAGGGCCTTCGTCCGGCTCAGTTCGAAAACGCTTTGCAACTCCCTGGGATGGATCACCAATTCCAGGATCAATCCGATATCGTGCAGCAGGCCGGACAAGTATGCTTTCTCCGGATCGTGATAGTGGATCTTGCGGGCAAACTGCTGGCAAACCAGGGCGCAGGCGAAGGAGTGTTCCCACAGGATGGTGGCGTCCATCTCGCCCGCCCGGCTGCGGAACATATCGACCATGCAGGCGGAGAGCAGAATGGCCCGCAGGCGCTGCACCCCCAGCGCGATGACCGCGCCTCGAATGCTGGTAACCGGTGTGCTGCGCCCGAAGATTGCGGAATTGGCCATCTGCAGGCATTTTGCCGTCAGGGAGTTTTCACACCCCACCAACTGTACCAGGACCTCAAGTTGCACGTGTTCTGGCGGCCGGTTCAGTTGTTCCAATAACGGACGCAAGATGGCCGGCACCATGGGAATGGACTCGAGTTCCCGAATCCGCTGGCGAATCGCTTCCAAGCTCTGAATGTCTGTCATCGCGTTCCTACCTCCGGCTTGTGTTCCGGTTTCCGGTATGCCGTCGTACCCGGGAAGTGTACCAGCCGAAAATCGTCATTGAACCCAAATAGCGATTCGGAATAGCCGAGATACAAGTACCCGCCTGGGTTCAGATTGTTGTAGAAATGCGAGATGACACGGCGTTTGGCGGCGCCGTCGAAGTAGATGAGCACGTTGCAGCAGAAGATTACGTCCATGGACTTCATGAAGACCATGCGGCTGTCGTCCAGCAGATTGCAACGGCTGAAGTTGACCTTGGCTTTGACCGCCTCAATCACCTCATACTTCCCGCCGTTGGGGCGCAAATATTTGGCCCCCAGCGCCGGGGGAAGGTTGCGCAAAGCATAATCATCGTACAGCCCCACTTTCGCTTTCTCCAGCGAACGGTCGTTGAGATCCGTGGCCAGAATTTCGAAAGTACGCCCGCGCAAAAGCCCATTGCTCTCTTCCAGCATCAGCATGGCCAGGGTGTACGGTTCCTCGCCGGTGGAGCAACCCGCGCTCCAGATGCGCAGGTGGACAAAGGGTAACCGTTGCCGTATCTGCAGCACCTGCGGGATCACCACCTGCCGGAAGGCATTCAATTGCGGCTCATTGCGGAAAAAGCAGGTCTCTCCGATGGTGATCTCGTTCAGCAGTTGGTACAGTTCGCGGCCGCGATCGGCCGATGCCGTCAGGTAATGGTAGTAATCCCGCAACGAATCGACGTTCGCCGCCTGCATGCGGCGTTCGCAGCGGTCTTCCAGAAAGTTGAGCCGTGTATCGGATTGGTAAATACCCGCCACTTGGTAAACCAGGTCGCGGATCCGCACCAGGTGGGCGGTGGTTCCCGGATCTGAAGCACGTGGCCGAGCGAATTCCCCATTCGCCATTACATTGCCACCTCAAAGGTCCCAATTTGTTGTTGCTGCACCAGGCTCAGCAGCCCGGCCGGGTCTACGATCAAACGCACGCGCCCGTCCCCGCCAATGGTGGCGCCGGCGATGCCGGGCACGTGACGCAGGCAGGAGCCCAGCGACTTGATCACGGTTTGTTCCTGGCCGAGGAAGCGATCCACGGCCACCGCGATCCGCTCATCCCCGATCGCCAGAATCACCACCCGCATGAGCTCGTGGTCGCTGGATTTGAGGCCGAATAAACGTTCCAGACGGCAAAATGGCAGAACCCGTTCGCCGATCCGGATGACCTCGGTGCCATCCACATCGTGTACGTCGCTCCGGTTGGCATGTACCGTCTCGGCCACCGAGCGCAGCGGCAAAGCATAAGTTTCCTGGGCCACCCGCACCAGCAGTACGGGAATCACCGCCAAAGTCAGGGGCAACTGCAGGGTGAATACCGTGCCCGCGCCCAATTCGGTTCGCACCGAGACCGAACCATTCAATTGCTTAAGATTGGTGCGGACTACGTCCAGGCCGACCCCCCGCCCGGAAACATTGCTGATCGTCTCGGCCGTGCTGAAACCCGGCGCGAAAATGAATTCCAGAATGTCATGCGACGACAACGTCCGCAGGCGCTCCTGGGTAACCAGGCCCCGTTCCAGGATCTTTTTGCCGACCCGTTCGGCATCGATTCCCCGGCCGTCGTCGCTCACCGTGATCACGATGTGATCGCCCTTTTGCGCCGCATCCAAGGTGACCGTGCCGGTACGCGGTTTGCCCTGGGCCTCGCGCTCCTCCGGCATTTCCAGGCCGTGATCCAGCGAGTTCCGCACCAGATGTACCAAAGGATCGGCCATCTGTTCTACCACCGTCTTGTCCAATTCGGTCTCTTCCCCGTGAATTTCGAGATTCACTTCCTTGCCCAGTTGATGGGCGAGGTCGCGCACCACGCGAGGAAACCGGCGAAAGACATTGTCGATGGGGATCATGCGGGTCCGGAGACTGGCCCCTTGCAGCTCGTCCGCTACAAAACTCAGGCGGGAAATCGCGTCGCCTAAGGCGGAATCGAAGTCCGCCCCGGTGAGCTGGCCTTCCGAATATTGCCGGTTCAGCTCCGCCAAGCGATTGCGTTGCAGCACCAGTTCCCCCACCAGGTTCACCAATTCATCGAGTTTGGAAACCTCCACTCGCATGTTGGTGATGCGCTGGACGGCGGCCGCCGCCGGCGGCGCCGCCTCGGGCGCGGGCTGAGGAACGCTTGCGGCCGAAGCTTCTGCCACGGTCGGGGGCTCCCCAGCCTCGGGTACCTGCGGGGCCTCGCTCGCAACCGGAGCTGCCGCCTCCGGGCCGGGGCCGGATGTTCCTGTGGGTTCCGTTGCCGCCGAGAGCAGCTCGCGCAACTGCGCCACCAAATCATCCAGGTTGTACTGGACAATGGCCTCGCGGCTGATGTCGTCCACCATCACGCGCATGCGATCGAAGGAGGCAAGCAGCGCATCGACCGTGACGCTGGTGGCGACGCTTTCCCCTTTGCGCAGCCAGTTCAGGACGTCTTCGGCGGCATGGGACAGAGTTACCAGTTGGTCGAAACCCAGGAACCCCGCCGTGCCCTTGATAGTGTGGACGGTGCGAAAAATGCGGTCCAGCATTTCCCGCGCGTCCGGCGACTGCTCCAGGGACAATAGGTCCTCGTCAAGATGCTGCAAACCTTCCTGCGCCTCGTTGACGAATTCCCGTATCAGGGTCGGGTCATTGGCTAGATCATCATTCATGGCAGCGGACTCAGGCCTCGGCAACCTCGGTGACTTCGCATTGCAAAATTTCGGAACTGGTCATCAACCGGTCCAGATTCAGCAGCAGCAGCAGGCGGTCATCCAGACGGCCGACCCCGGCGATGTAGTCGCGTTCCACCTTGCCGATGCGCGGCGGTGGTTCCACGGTATTGCTCGGGATACGCAGCACTTCCGAGACCGAATCCACGATGAATCCCAGCACCGTGCCCCGCGCCTCGACTACGATGATGCGGGTGTACTTGTCGTGGGGACGCTGCTCCAGGCCGAACCAGCGGCGCAGCCCGATGACGGGAATTACCTTGCCGCGCAGATTGATTACGCCCTCCACGAAATCGGGCAAATTGGGAACGCGAGTTAGGTCCTGTGCCCGGATGATCTCCTGTACCTTCAAAATCTCCAGCCCGAATTCCTCCGCGCCTAAGCGAAAACTGACAATCTGCAAGAGATCGATTTGCGCGGAAGCTTCCAGCGCTGCCCGGTTTGCGTTGTTGGTTTTGGTAGCGACATTCATCATTAGTTTGCCTCCCTCAGGGCGACAAGTCGACGGGCGGCTCCGGTTACGTCCCGGCCGCGGCCTGGCTTTTCCGGTGCCCCAGAACCATCCGCCGGGCCCAACCTGCCTGACCTACCATCTTCTTCGGCAGAAGTACAAAATTCTTGAGTCAAGATTTTCAGTTTCTCCAACTGTAATTTTCAGTTTGGGTATGCCGGACGTTACCTTCGGAACCATCCCGGTTCCGACCCAGGCAAAAAAACCGCTGAAGATTTTTGCCATTCCGGCCGATGAAGTGGACAGGTGGTGTTGTAGCGATGGGCACCGCCGGGCGGTGGACCTATGATCCAGCTCACGCGTCTGAATAAGCAGCCGCTGCTGGTCAACTCCGACATGATTAAGTATGTGGAGCATTCGCCCGACACGCTGTTGACTTTGGTTTGCGGCGACAAGATTGTGGTGCGGGAGACCAGCGAAGAGGTTCTGGAGCGAATCATAGCGTTTCGCCGGCGCGTGCTTGAAGGCTTGGTTCCTCCAGGAACGGCGCCTGACGCAAGCAATCCCATGCTGCCGCACAGCCACCAGGAGCACGCAGATTAGGCTGGAAACAAGAAGGAGCAAGTGTGGATAAGAGCACACTCGGCGGCCTGTTGTTGGCGGTGGCGGGCATTGTCGGCGGCCTGCTGATCGAAGGCGGCAATCTCACTCAGATTCTGCAGCCCACGGCGGCCATGATCGTGTTTGGCGGCACGATTGGCGCCATTATGGTGCAGTTTCCCCTGGCCATCGTAATCGCCGGCTTTAAACGGCTGTCACACGTATTCCAGGAGCCGGCGCGAAATGTGCAGGGGGTGATCGCCGAGCTTCTGCGTTATGCCAATAAGGCGCGCCGGGACGGAATCGTATCCCTGGATAACGACATTGGCACGGTCGCAGATCCCTTCTTGAAGAAATCCCTGATGCTGGCGGTGGACGGCACCGAAGCACAAGAACTCCGCAACATGATGCAACTAGAAATGGATAACCTGGCCGAGCACGAAGAGAAAATTCCGCAGGTCTTCGAATCTGCCGGGGGATTCGCACCTACCGTTGGGATCATCGGCGCGGTTTTGGGGCTGATCCAGGTGATGCAGCACCTGGACAAAATCGATGAGGTGGGGCGCGGTATTGCGGTAGCTTTTGTGGCCACCATCTACGGCGTGGGATCGGCGAACCTCTTCTTCCTGCCGGCCGCCGGCAAGCTGAAAATCCGCATCCGCCAGGATCAGATGACGCGCGAGATGATGCTGGAAGGGGTCGTCTCCATCCTGGAGGGCATGAACCCCAGAATGCTGGAGAGTAAGTTACTCGGCTTCCTGACAGAAAAGCAGGAAAAGACCCAAGGTGAAGCACAATGAGCCGAAGGAAGAGACATGCAGCCCATGCCAACCACGAGCGCTGGCTGGTGTCGTATGCGGACTTCATCACCTTATTGTTCGCATTTTTCGTGGTGCTCTATTCCTCTTCGCAGGTAGACAAGCGCAAGGTTGGACAAATAGCCCACGCCATCCAGGATGCCTTTGCGCAGCTCGGTATTTTCCAGGACACCAGTAAACATGTTCCCATACTGGACCAGCCGGTGACCCCGAGCAAGCCGGGAAGTCCCGGCAACGAGATGCACGACCGGGAAAAATCGGAGCTCTTGAAACAGATATCCGCAGCCCTCCCGCCGGCAGGCATCGATGTGAAGCGCTTGATGCGCGAATTACAGGACCTCCTCGGCCCGGAACTGCAAAAGCAGGAAATCCGGGTGCGGGAAGGGCCGGATGGCGTCGTGCTCAGCCTGCAAGAAGTCGGGTTTTACGACCCGGGCTCGGATCAATTGCGCCCTGGGGCAGAGTCCATCATCGGACGCCTGGCTAGCATTCTGGCGGGCTACAATAGCGACCTGCGCATCGAAGGGCACACGGATGACGTCCCCATCCACAACGCACGCTTCGCCTCCAATTGGGAACTTTCCGCCGGGCGCGCCACCGGATTGGTCCGTTTGTTTATTGATAAGTATGGGTTTGAACCCCAGCGCCTGTCCGTAGCTGGATACTCCGAGTACCACCCGGTAGCCTCCAACGGCACAGCAGAAGGCCGCCAAATGAACCGCCGGGTGGATATCGTCATTCTCCCACCCCGGAAGGCGGGCGCCCCATCCGCCCCGGTGGTGATCGATCCGAAAACCGTGGCCCATACCCTGGGCGGACCGCCCGCCTGACCCTCGCACATTTGGCATGGCAGGTGCTCATCATTTCGCCAGGCACCAGCCAAAGGTACGTAGCTCGCCGGCTGGCCGGCAATTTGTGCCGGGCAATGGGCTGAAGCTGCCGCCCAAACGAGCGAAATGAATTACAACCAAAAACATACGCAGGCGCTAACGCGATTTCGCCGCGGCCAGCCAGCAGAAGCGGCCCGCTTATTCGCTGAGGCCCTGGCGGAGAAGGAGACCAGCGAGGGTTGGAACGATTGGGCCACGGCGCAAGCCGCCGCCGGCGCTACCTTGGAGGCCGCGGCCGGCTATGAACGCGCCCTGGAACTGAATCCCCATAGTGATGAAGCGCTCGTCAATCTTGCCGTGTTGCGCGCAGCGGACAGCCGGTTCGCCGAAGCGTTGGCGCTTTTGGATCGTGTCCCGCCAGCCACCTTACAATCGGTGGCAGGTCAGAAATTGCTTGCCCAGTGCCGGCAGCATGCGGTTCCCGAGGAAGGACCGGCCCGGCTGGAAGAATACTTGGGCCGACTTGCCGACCAGAATACAGCGCAATCTGACAACGAGATGCGCGTGGATACCTACGCGGCCGCTCTGCGACTTTTGCCGCCGGCCGGGCCCGGACAACGATTATTAGAACTGGGCACTGGATTGGGTCCCCTTCCCGCTTCATTAAAGAACCTTAAGGGATATGAAGTGGTTTGCGCGCGGCTCGGAGATGGCCCGGCACGGGTTGAGGAATACCGGCCCGAGATTCGCACGCCGGAAGAGAGCCGCTTTCCCCTCCATACTTTTGATTTTGAATCGGCTCCTTGGCCATTCGCCGATGGGTCGTTTGACGTGGTTCTGGCTTACGAAGTCCTGGAGAGTTTGGCGCGAGATCCGATGCTGGTACTGGAGGAAGTAAATCGCGTCTTGAAGAACGACGGCTTCTTTCTATTAACGGCGGCTAATGTTGCCAGCGCCCGAAGCATCGCCAAAATACTGCGCGGGGAGAGCCCCTATTTGTTCGGCCATTACCGAATGGGAGGCGATTCCCGTGACCGCCATCATCGCGAGTACACGCCGGGGGAACTGGAGCGAATCCTGGCCGGCGCCGGTTTTGGCGACTTGCACATGCAAACGCGCAATCGCCGAGGACTGCCGCCAGAGCGGGATGTATTGCGCTCGCTGCTCACGCTCCGCATGCCGATCGGCCGGCGGGGCGATGACATATTGGCGCTGGCGCGCAAGCGTGGCGGGGTGCAGGAGCGTTACCCGGCAGAACTTTATCACCTTTCTGAAGGTCGTCCCGGCGGTGTTTCTGGCAAGCTGGATCCTCAACCTGCCCCGGTTCCACGGGCTATAGAGCGGAGCACGGTTCAGGATTCGCAGAGAGAGAACCGCACCAGCTCCGGCGCGATCTCTGCCACGCCGTCTGAGCGGGAGAAGATTCTTATAGTCGCAGAAGGCCTCGCAGACCTCAATCGCACCGGTAACGGCGTGTGGCCTACGCAGGTCATACGCACGTTGCGCAACCTGGGACATCCAGTAACGTATGCGGCTCGCGCCAGCCCAGAAGGAACAGATTTGCCGCCAGGGTTTTCCGCCCTGGGTGTCGAAGTAAGCGCGGAGAGGATTTCTTGCTCGGACGAGCAATGGGCAAGCCTCCTCCACAACGGCCGGTTTGATATCGCGATTCTGACCCTCGATTTCCGCTCGGGGATCTCGATCCCAGAGCGGCACTTGGAGGAGATTCGCCGCGCTTCGCCGGGCACCAAGATTGTTGTCCTTACGCAGGACTGTTTCAGCCAGCGCGAACGGCGCCGGGCGGAATTGAGCGGCTTACTCAGCGACGAAGAGCGCGCCATCGGCCTGGAGCAACGCGAACGGGAGTGTTTTCACGCCGCCGACCTAGTACTGACCGTTAGCGAAGATGCCCGCCGGAATCTCAAGGAATTAGATCCGGCCCTATCGGTCGAATTCGTTCCCCTTCCCGCTGTCCCTCTGCCAAGCGCGCCGGGATGGAGCGAGCGCCGGGATCTGTTGTTTCTGGCCGATCCAAGCGATCCAGCGGATGCCGATTTTCAATGGCTGCGCACGGAAATCTGGCCGCGCGTGCGCCGCGGCTTGCCCGGAGTAAAGCTGCATGTGGCCGACATCGATCTGCCAGAAAGCGCAGCCGCTGCGCGAATGGAGGGTATGGTGGCCCTCGGTCACGTGGCCGACCCAGGCGCGGTACTAACTCGTTACCGGATTCTCGTCTCCCCGCTTCGGCTGGCAGCCCGTAACCGGACCCTGGTTATGGCACTGGCTTCGGGGACCCCGGTGGTAACCACCAGCGCCGGCACAGAGGGACTGGAAGTGGCGGAGGGGAAGCACCTGCTGGTAGCCGACTCCGCGGCAAAACTCGCGAGGGCCGTGGTGCACGCCTATAACAACGCGGAACTGTGGCAGCAGTTGGCCGACAACAGCCGAGCCCACGTGGAACAGACCTTCTCGCGGCAACGCACGCAGCAGCGGATGGCCGATGCTCTGCAAGCTCTGCAGGGCGTGCAACCCGGGAAGAGCGCTGAAACCCGGCGTTGGTCAGCGCGGGAAGTGGAGAAATTTGAGCCGCGAATTCTCGACGACCACAGCCTTACCCCGGCGCAACGGATCAGCCTGCGGATGCATGCCCACGCGGAGTACGCCCAGCATTTGTTGGCGGAGCACCGGCCGACCAACGCTTGTGAACAGTTGCGGCATATCTTTGCCTTGGCCCCCAGTCCGCTGCCGCGGCATCATTTCTTTGCCAACGTGCTGACCCTGCTGGAACGCGGCTATCGCGAATCAGGCAAACCGGAGCGCGGCGTGCGTTGCGGGCGGGAAGCGATCCTGTTTCTTCCCGAGTTCAACTTAAAGCTGCCGACCGGCACCAGCCCGGGGCGAGGGAAAGCCGCCGTTGCGGAGGTGAATAATCCGCTGCCGCTTCCGGCCATACAATCCCTTGAATTATGAAGCCGCGAATCGCGCTTTCCATGATCGTGCGCAATGCGGAAGCCGACCTGCCCCGCTGCCTGGCGAGTGTCACTGGCGTTGTGGATGAAATGGTGGTAGCGGACACGGGATCTTCCGACGCGACCTGTCAAGTAGCCGCGCAGCATGGGGCCCGGGTGCTGCAAATTCCCTGGGCAGACGATTTCGCCCAGGCGCGCAACCAGGCGCTGGCGGCGGTCGATGCCGATTGGGTGCTGGTGCTCGACGCCGACGAGCAACTCGGCCCGGAAGCGCCAGTGCGGATTCCCGAACTGGTAGTACGCGAAGATGTGAAGGGATACCTGGTTACCATCCGCAATTACGTCCCCAGCCTGCAGCAGAGGGTATGGGACAGGCCGGCCAAACCCAACGACTCCCTGCTGGAGACCGCCAAGACGTATCCGGCTTATGTGGAGCATGAAAACGTTCGTCTCTTCCGGCGGGATCCGGAGATCTATTTTGTGGGCCGAGTCCACGAAACCGTGGGACGGCGGATCAGCGAGATAGGCGGCGCATTGCCGAGGGCCGATTTCTGCATTCATCACTTCGGCATGGCAGCTTCACCCGAGACCAATGCGCGGAAGAACCGGTTCTACCGGGAACTGGGGCGACGCAAGGTGCAGGAGATGCCGCTCGATGCGCAGGCGCACTTCGAACTCGGGGTGGTGGAATTCGACAATTTTCACCACTACGAAGAAGCCCTGGGTTGTTTCTCGCGGGCCTGCGAATTGAAGCCCAGTATGGGCTTAAGCTGGTTGTTTGCCGCCCTGGCGGCGCTATGCCTGGAACGCTACGCGGCGGCGCTGCAGTTCATCCGTAAGGCCCAGGCACAAGGGTACACCTCACCTTTGGTGCTGGAGACCGAAGGTGATGCGCACTACCATTTGGGGGAGTTTGCCGAGGCTCGGACCTTTTATAGCCGGGCCCTTGAGGCCGGCCCCGGAAGCGCATTTCTGGAGAGCAAGCACGCGCTGGCGGAACTGCGCTGCGGCGAAACAGAAGTGGGACTACGCCGCCTGCATTGGGCTGTCCAAGCGGAGCGGGATGCAGCCGAACTGCACGACCGCCTGATCACGGGATTGGTTTTTGCCGGCAGGCTAGCGGAGGCCGCCGAGGCGGCGGAAGCCAAACTGGCCTTGGCCGAGCCCGACGAGCGCTCCTTCCTCCGCGCCGCCAGCATATGGGCCCAGCTTGGCGACTGGCCAAGGGCACGGCAGAACGTCGCCGCCGGGCTCGAAAGGTTCCCCCAATCGGAAGGCTTGCAGTCCGCGCTCGCGGAAATAGTGAATTCCAGCCCGATACCTAAGTACCCCCGCCAAAATATTGTTTTTCACCACTAAAGTTCGGTAGGACTCTGTCGATGAAGTAAGTGGAGATTGGTTTCGGACAGTCAGTAATTCGATTGGCGACCACAGAAGGCGCCGCCGGAACCGAAGCGAAAGGAGGCCTACCCATGGCACTCAGTATCCTTAATAACATCCCTTCTTTGGTCGCTCAGAACCAATTGTCGAGCACCCAAAGCAATTTGCAGAAAACTCTATTTGAACTGGCTTCTGGATCGCGCATTAACAGCGGCGCAGATGATGCCGCTGGCCTGTCCATTGCCAATGGTTTGAATGCCAATATCATGGCACTCAACCAATCCCAGTTGAACGCCAACGACGGTGTCGGGCAGATGCAGGTGACGGACGGCGCGCTGTCGCAGGTTACCACCCTGCTGAACCGCGCGGTCACCCTGGCCACCGAAGCCGGCACGGGCACGGTGAACAGCACGCAGCGGGTCGCGCTGGACACAGAATTCTCGTCCATCAAGGCGGAAATCAATAGTATCGGCGCCGACACGACTTTCAACAATACGTCGGTGTTTTCGGCCTCGACGACCTCGATCTTCCTGTCGGACGGGAATCCGCTCGCCAGCAGCTCGATCACGGTGTCGGTGGGTGTTCTGGCCGCTTCTAATATCGGCACAGTCACCACCCTCTCCACTGACGATCTGCTTACCGCCTCGAACGCCCAATCCTCTTTGACCGACATCAATAACGCTATTGCCCAGGTAGCGGCATTGCGCGGCGCAGTGGGCGCCAGCATGAACCGCCTGACGGCCGCCCAGAACGTTGAGTCGACCCAGGTGCAGAACCTGACCTCCGCCGAAGACGGGATCACTTCTGCGAACATCGCGCAGACGGTGGCTGACATGTCGAAGTACAACATCCTGAACCAGACCGGTATCGCCGCTTTGTCCCAGGCGAACTCGACGCAGCAATCGGTACTTTCGTTGCTGCGGTAAGCGTAACGCGATAACCCCATCCACGTTCCAGAAGCTTGCTGGGCGTGGGAAACTAAAACGCAATAGAAAAGGCGGGAACAAGATCCCGCCTTTTCTATTTGTAAACGGACGCAGATTGTTCCGATAACCCGTTCCTGGCGACCTATGCCATAAAACTTAAGCCACACTTTTACATACGCTGAATTCAAACATATGATGGGATAAGCAAGCGAACAGTCGGTGGAGACTTCGGCAAAAATCAATCTTGAGCATAGGGATATGGGGGCACGCTCGGTGAAACAAAATGTTGCCAACGATTCATCCCAGCTTGTGAGCGTGAACTGGCAAGAGTGATCGTAACGGTAATCAAGCGCAAGGCGCGGAGCGTCCGTGAATAATGTGCTAAACAAATTGTGGACTACGGGAAACTTTATTGGTCTGAAAACGAGGCCAGCCAGAGCGTTGATTGGGTGGATGGCGGAGCGGGATGCGCAGATTTTGCTTGGCATCCCACAGAGCCCGGTGAAACCACGTCCTGAACATGTGCAACGAGTACGCGACGCCCATGTCGCGGTAATGTCCAGGGCGATAGGCATTGACCAAACAGATGCGCTCTCGGATATGGGCGAAGACTTGCGTGCTTACGTAGCGGAATTTCAAGAACACCCAAACGGCAAACAATACCTGGTTCGCGGCTGGATCATCCGGGTCGCAAACCTAAACAAAATTTGCGCGTTGCAACCTATAGTGCATTTGGACTATCTGGGTGGTTCCGATCAGTTCAAAAAGCTTCTCCAACAGGCAGTTGAGGAGGACATGCGCTCTTTAGCACAAATAACTTTACCCATTTCTTCGCCAGTCGAACTGCCCGTGCAGTTTGACCCGCAGCAGAATGCTTGGATACTCCACTCGCCCAGTCCGGATACCCGAATTGTGGGACATTTCAGTTTGCCGATGGAGGTGGCCCCCGGCGTATTCGGAAGGGGATACGGCTTTTGCGTTGCGGTCCTGCCCTCCTTCGTTCAGGTTGTACGGTACCGTGGGAGGTACTTTCTCAAGGACGGTTATCACCGATGCATAGCGCTTCTGGAAAAGGGAATCACGCATATTCCAGTCCTGTACCAGGAAATCCTGGAAACCCAGCCATTGAAAGTTGAAGGCAGGTTTCCAGATGAAACAATTCTGGGCGTGCATCCTCCGCAGCTACCCGATTACCTCAGGGATGATGTGGCAGCGGCCGTTTCCCACCTGGCATTTCAAAAAACCATTACGATTCGGTCCACGGAAAATCAAAGCTGGGGCGACGAATTTTAGGTTCAGCGAATCGGGGGCAGCACCATCCTCCCCACCACGGCCTATGGGTGTCTAAACCGCAGGTGCAAACAGGCAAGGCTCGAATTGGTATCGGCCTGGATGCGGCAAACTTTGCCGCCCGCGCCGCCCGGCTGGCCGGCGGATCATGCGGACGCCCCCTTGGGCGTGCCTGCCCGCTGCGGGACCCATAGATTTCCCACTCGTCCTGCCCATTTGGCGATGAGATTGCTTGGACATGATTGGAGAAAGTTAACGGAGGCGGCTGGCACCTAGTTGCCCGCCAGTCACGGCGAAAGGAGTCCGAACATGTCACTGAGTATCCTTAACAACATCCCTTCGATGGCCGCGCAGAATGCGCTCAACACGACAGAAACCAATCTACAGAAAACTTTGTTCGAACTGGCATCGGGATCGCGCATCAACAGCGGCGCGGATGACGCGGCGGGCTTGGCCATTGCCGATGGCTTGCAGGCGAACATCATGGCGCTCAACCAATCGCAGTTGAACGCCAACGACGGTGTGGGCCAGATGCAGGTGACGGATGGCGCGCTGTCGCAGGTGACCACCCTGCTGAACCGCGCCGTCACCCTGGCTACCGAAGCCGGCACGGGCACGGTGAACAGCACCCAGCGCGTAGCCCTGGACACAGAATTCACGTCCATCAAGGCGGAAATCGATAGTATCGGCGCGGATACGACGTTCAACAACACGTCGGTGTTTTCGGCCACCACGACGACGGTCTTCCTGTCGGACGCCAATGTCAGCACCTCGATCACGGTGGCAGTAGGTGTTCTGGCCGCTTCCAATATCGGCACCGTCACCAACCTGGTCAATGACGACCTGCTTACCGCCTCCAGTGCCCAAAGCGCTTTGACCGACATCAATAACGCCATTGCCCAGGTAGCGGCCATACGCGGCCAAGTAGGGGCCAGCATGAACCGCCTGACGGCTGCCAGCAACGTTGAAGCCACCCAGGTACAGAACCTGACTTCGGCCGAAGACGGGATTACGGCCGCCAACATCGCGCAGACCGTGGCGGACATGTCGAAGTACAACATCCTGGAGAGCACGGGTATGTCGGCACTGGCCCAGGCCAATTCGTCGCAGCAATCGGTTCTCCAGTTGTTGAGATAGCGGGGAACCGGGCGGAAAGTTCGACCGGGGGCTAGAGACCGAGGAAAGCGTTGCGTGAAGCGATTAAAGGTCTCTAAAGATTGTGCCGATGGAAGCAGGAGAAGGTTTCCGTGACCGGGAAAGCGCACAAGGGCGACGGGGAAAGGGGCTTGCTACCCGATTGCGATTGCGGTGACGGAAGCTGAAGCTCTCGCGTAAGGGAGCAGGACCGTGTCGACAAGCTCTATCAATTACATCTCGGCGGCGACCGCCGGCGAAACTGGTGGTCTGGGGGCAGGTATCGACGTGGGCGAAATGGTCGATGCGGCGATGTCGGCCGCCCGGGCGCCCGAGCAACAGTGGGAAGATGAGGAAACGACGCTCTCTGCCCAGAGCACGGTGCTCAACAGCCTGAGTACCCAGCTTACGGCGCTACAAACCAGCATTCAAGCGCTCACCGATCCCGATGGCCAATTCGACAGCAAGACGGCAACTTCGACCGATAGTTCGGTAGTGACCGCAACAGCCGGCAACTCGGCCAGTGTAGGCACGCATACCATTGTCGTAAGCCAACTGGCCACGACTTCTTCCTACAGCAGCAGTGCGCTGACGGACGGCGACACCACTTTTGGGGAGGGAACGTTTTACATCAAGATAGGAACGAATACCCCGGTAGCGGTCGATGTAACCAGCAGCAACGACACCTTAAACACCTTGGCCTCGTACATCAACGGCCAGGACCTGGGCGTAACCGCCACCGTGGTTACCGACAGCAGCGGGGCACGCCTGGCGTTATACAGTAACACCTCCGGGGCGGCCGGCAATATCATGATCGACCCCACCGGCTACAGCAACACCACGGGTCTGAGCTTCACCGCCGGAACCACGGGAGTCGATGCTTCGCTCACGGTGGATGGGATTCAGATCGACAGCAGCAGCAATACGATTTCTACGGTCATCCCCGGTGTGACCCTGACCCTGACAGGCACCAATACCAGCACGACGCCGGCGGAAGTCTCGGTGGAACCCGATACCGACGGGGCGAGCACCGCCCTCAACAACTTTGTCACCGCCTATAACACGTTGATCACCTCCATCAACGCACAATTTACCTACGATGCTTCGAGCGGCGAATCGGCGCCGCCCTTGTTGGGCGACAGCGGCTTGGAAATTGTGCAGCAGGAACTGGCGGACGATGTCTCATTCATGGTGACCGGCAATACTGGCGTTGAGAGCTTGGCGGATCTGGGCATCACGACGAACGACGACGGAACCTTGACGGTGGACAGCTCGCAACTGACCGATGTCCTGTCCAGCCAGTTCAACGACGTGCAGAGCTTTTTGCAGAATGGGAGCACGGCTTTTGCCCAGAACTTCGCCAACGACCTTGACAGCTTGACGAATCCGATCAGCGGGCCGTTAAACGTGGAATTAACCCAGGACACCCAGACGATAACCTCTCTGCAAAGCCAAATCGCGGACTTCGAGTCGACCCTGACCGCGAAACAGGCGGAGTTGACCGACGAGTACAGCACGATCGATACCACACTGGAGGAACTACCACAAATGTTGGCTCAGGTCAGTAGCCAACTTGGGAGTCTATCAGGATGAATTACGACCCGGGTTTTGCATATCGCCAACATAGCGTCGAGGGCACCAGTCCGGTGGGCCTGGTGGTGCTCCTCTATGGGAGCATCGTGGCTTCTTTGCTTCGGGCGCAAGAGGCAATGAAACAAAACGACGTAGAGAAGCGGGTACGCGCGCTGAACCACGCTTTGAAGGTGATAGGACAATTGCAAGCAACCCTGGACCACCAGCGGGGTGGCCATGTGGCCGCACAACTGGACCGCTTCTACAAGGTCATGTCGGCCCGGGTCATGGAGGCAAGTATCAAGTGTTCGCCGGAGATTCTCCAGGAACTGGTGCGCTACTTCACCTTATTGCGAGAGGCCTGGCAGGAGGTGGAACGTTCCACCGCCAACGCTACCGGGACGCCAGCGAATCGGCCGGACGACAATGCTGCCAAGCAACCGGCGACGGTGTGATCCGGGGCCGGGAGGTGCCCTATGACGTTCTCTCCACTCCTGCAAGAAACCAACGCGCAACTGGAAGGTTTTTTGTCCCGGTTTCCTTTGGGAGCAGCGGGTTACCAGGGTTCCGAACTCGGGCCGAATGAACTGCGTGATCTGCGACGCTGCCTGGATAAGGTTGGCCTGCGGATGGAAGAGCTACGCCGCGTTCCGGTCAGCGCCCGCGAACCCGAACTGCCGCGTTATATCCGGAATCTGGAGCAGCTCTCGCTCGCGCTTAAGGCGGCGCAACAACGCCTGAAGGCCACACGAGCCCAGATGGACGCCCAGCGGGATCGTGTCGCCCGGGCCAAGGCCTGGGTGAATTCCTACAGAGCCATATTGTAGCCCTGGAATCGCCAAGCAGGATTAGGATCACTCATGAGCACAGCCGCAGTCCCTTCGCCGGCCAGCACCGCGAAACTCCTGAAAATGGCGTTTGACGGGTGCAATCTGTCTTCCTTGCGCAGCGCGTTTCTCGCGCAATGCCAATCCGGGCAGGAAAGGACGGCAGCCCTCCTTAACCTGTGCACGATCGAACAGCTTCTGGGCGACGTGCCCTCCGGCCTGAGACACCAAGCGGAGGCGCTCCGCGTTCACCGTCTTTATCGATCCTGCTGGCAAGCCTCGCCGCGGGCGTTGCGCGTGTTGGCATTCATGGCTCCTGGCGAACTCAGCGCCAACACTCCCATCGAGTTCTTGCTGCAGGGCTCCGACGTTGTGCTTTATTCCCTCTATGTGATTCCGGGGCAGCCGCTTCCGGATCCCCTGCCGGATCATGACATCGCCATCGTCACGGTAGGCGAATCGGATCGCGCCCGGCCCATCCTGCACGCTATCGAACAACTGATCCCGAGCTGGCCACACCCGGTGCTCAACCGGCCCGAGCGAATCGTAGACCTGGCGCGGGAGAATATGTATCGAGTTTTGCAGGGTGGTCCCGGTCTGGTGGCGCCGCCCACGGTCCGCATCGATCGCGCAAACTTCGAACAACTGGGGCGCGGCGTACTGCCGGCCGGTCAATTCCTCCCCAATGCGAACTTCCCCTTAATCGTGCGCACCATTGATTCGCATGCCGGCCGGGGGCTGGCGAAAATTGAGAAACCGGAAGGGGTGGAGGCTTATCTCCGCGATCATCCGGAGAGGGAATTTTTCATTTCGCCCTACGTGGACTATCGCAGCGCCGATGGCCGGTTCCGCAAATTCCGGCTTATGTGGGTGGATGGCCGGCCGTATCCCTGCCACATGGCAATCGCCGAAGAATGGAAGGTCTGGTATCTGAACGCCAATATGGCGACCAGTGCGGCCAAGCGCGCGGAAGAGGCACCTTTCATGTCGGAGTTTGACACCGGTTTCGGGCGCCGGCACGCCGCGACTCTCGCGGCCATCAGCGAGCGGTTTGGTCTCGAGTATGTAGGGATCGATTGTGCCGAGTTGCCGGACGGCCGACTGCTGGTGTTCGAGGCGGACGTTGCCCTGGTAGCTCATGATATGGATCCGCCCGATATTTACCCCTATAAGGGCCCACAGATGCGGAAATTGTTTGCGGCTTTTTATGAGATGTTGCAAGGCAAGAGCCGATCAAGCGCGGTGCAATAGTCATGACAGATGGCAACAGTAAACCCGTGAATTCCACCCTGGACCCGGCCGATTGGAAGGCAGTTCGCACGCTCGGCCATCGCATGCTGGACGACATGTTCGATTACCTGGAACATATTCGCCAGCGCCCGGTCTGGCAGCCCATACCCGACCGCGTCAGGAAAGAATTCCGCGAGGTCCTGCCTGCAGACCCAACCGATATGGCCGCGGTCTATGAAGATTTCAAGCAGCAGATCCTCCCGTTCACCGTGGGGAACGCACATCCGGGATTTCTGGGCTGGGTACACGGCGGTGGATCTGTCCCGGGAATGCTGGCCGAGATGCTGGCCGGCGGGCTGAATGCCAATTGTGGCGGCCGGGATCATGTTCCGATCGAGGTTGAGCGCCAAATCACGGAGTGGGCGCGGCAGATGTTCGGCTTCCCCGAGGGCGCCTCCGGCGTGTTCCTGACGGGCACGTCGATGGCCAATTTCGTGGCTGTGCTCATCGCTCGCCGCGCAGCACTGGGAGGCACGGTACGAACCCAGGGGGTGGCTCCTTGCGGCAAGCGTTTGGTGGCCTATACCTCCGCGGCGGCGCATGGCTGTATTTCCAAGGCCATGGATATGTCCGGTCTGGGGACGGCCGCGCTCCGCAAAATTCCGACCGACCGGATGCACCGCATGCGCATCCCGGAACTGCGGAGCGCCATCGCGGCCGATCGTGACGCCGGCTTGACGCCTTTCCTCATCGCGGGTACGGCAGGCACCGTCGATATCGGCGCCATTGACGATCTCAGCGGTCTGGCCGATCTGGCGGCGGAAGAAGGCTTGCGGTTTCACGTCGATGGGGCCTTCGGCGCCCTGGCGATTCTCGCTCCGAACCTGGCGCCGCGACTGAGAGGGATTGAACGGGCAGATTCGGTTGGCTTCGATTTCCATAAATGGGGCCAAGTACCGTATGACGCCGGATTCCTGCTGGTGCGGGACGGCACACAACATTTGGAAACGTTCAGCGCGCCAGCCGCGTACCTGCAACGAGAGTCGCGCGGGACGGCGGGCGGTTCGCCGTGGCCTTGCGATTTCGGCCCCGATCTATCGCGGGGCTTCCGGGCGCTCAAGACCTGGTTTACGCTCAAGGTCTACGGAACTTCCCAGCTAGGCACCACGATCTCCCGAACCTGTGAACTGGCCCAGTACCTCAAGTCCCGGGTAGAGCAAACGCCGGAGCTTGAATTGGCCGCCCCGGTAAATCTCAACATCGTCTGTTTCCGGTTTCGCAGCGCGAGCAGCGACCTTGTAAATGCCCAGATCGTGGTCGATCTTCAGGAATCCGGGATTGCGGTCCCATCCACGACGGTCATCGACGGTCGTCTGGCTATTCGGGCGGCCATTGTCAATCACCGGACCCAATCCTGTGACCTCGACAGGCTTCTGGCAGCAACGGTGGAGTTGGGAAGACAAATCTGCGAAACCACCGCTGCGTCCCCCATCCCCCTCCAAGAGGCGGACCTGGCCGAAACCAGGAGCAGGGATGGACTTGGCGAAGCAGCGTCGGATTTTTCATCTTGTGTGCCGCCATACGCCATTGAGGAACAGAGGCATCCTTATAACCAATTGTGATTTTTGAATTTTGGTTTTTCTTTTTTGGGCGACCCCTGCCATTGAGGCTGCAGATCGAAATTCAAAAATCAAACCTCTCTTCCCCCGGCTAAGACTGGCAGCGGCGCGTAATCCCCATACCGCGCAGCGGGGAAAGTTTCCATTAGGATTTCCTAAGATCCGCTCTACGCGCCAGTTCGTCCTCACTTACCGATTTCCAATCGAGACAAATTCCCACTCAAACCGCCCCAAAAGAGGGCGGTTTGAGTGGGGCACCCCAGTCGAAGGGATCATCGATTGGCGCTTAAATTGCGGCGATTTAGGGGAGCACAACACTGCGGGCGTCAAGGAGAGTAAGGTGCCAGAGATTCAGCAGCAAGAAGGCGAAAAGCCAGGTCTGCTTTCGGCAGGGCATGAGGGCCGTCCCAGCATTCCGAAGGCGGCGGCGGAATCCTTCTCCTCGGCAAGGTGGCAAGCCGAGTTGCAGGAGGTCGAACAGCGCCTGGCCTCGGACCCGGATTCCCTCGACTTGCGCTTCCGGCGCGCTTTTTGGCTATCACAACTGGGCCGGTTCGCCGACGCCGTAAAGGACTACCGGAAGGTGCTCAAGTGCGAGCCGAAGCACTTGTGGGCGCTCAACAATTTGGGCAGCGTACTGATGGCCATGGGGAACCGCCAAGGGGCGCGAATTCTGCTGACCCAAGCGGTCGCACGGCATCCCGAGGATGCCACCACCCGCGTCAATCTGGGCAAAATTCTGCTCGGCGACATCGAGGAACTGGAGGCGCAAGGAAAGGAAGCCCAGGCCTTGCAACTCAAACGGCGCGCCTGCGAGCACTACCAGCAAGCTTTGCGGATAAGACCCGATTACGAGCAGGCCCATGAAGGATTATCTTACCTGCTGGGCGATTTGGGCGACGAGCAAAAGGCGGCCTGGCACCGGGAACAGGCCTTTCGGAATCGTTATATCTTGTCGTTGCCCTATCGCGGGAAACGCGCGCCAGTACAGGTGTTGCTGCTGTTGGCGACAACAGGCGGGAACGTACATCTGCAAAAATTTCTGGACGATCACATCTTCCAAACCTCGATCGTCCTGCCGGAATATTACGATCTAAATAGACCGCTACCGGCTCACCAGTTAGTGGTGAACGCGATTGGCGACACGGAAATTGCCTCCCGTGCCCTGGCGGCCGCGCAATCGGTTCTGGCTCTGACCAAGGCCCCAGTCATCAATGCTCCGGCAGCGGTACTTTGCACCAGCCGGTGCGACAACGCGAACCGCTTTGCCGCAATCCCCGGGGTAGTAACACCCCTGACGGTTACGCTGCCTCGGGAACAACTCACTGCTGCGGATGCCGCCGCCTTAGCCCGCGCGGGGTTCGAATTTCCTCTTCTTCTGCGAGCGCCCGGCTTCCACACGGGACAGCATTTTCTGCGCGTGGATACGGCCGAAGCACTGCCGGCGGCGCTGGCGCAGCTTCCCGGCCCGGAGTTGCTGGTTATCCAGTATCTGGATGCGCGGGGGCCGGACGGAAAGACCCGCAAGTACCGGGCGATGATGATCGGGGGACAGATCTACCCGCTCCATCTTGCGGTTTCCAGCCATTGGAAGATCCACTATTTCAGTGCCGAGATGGCGGACCATCCAGAGTACCGTGCGGAAGACGCGGCGTTCCTGGAAAACATGCCGGGCGTGTTAGGTCCCGTGGCTATGCAGGCGCTGCAAGGGATTCAAGACGCGCTCGGACTGGACTATGGAGGAATCGATTTTGGGTTGAATGCGAAGGGCGAGGTTCTGGTCTTCGAGGCCAATGCCACGATGGTGGTAAATGCGCCAGAAGCGGACGCACGATGGAGTTACCGCCGGCCAGCCTTTCAAAGGATCCAGGCCGCGATTCAAAGGATGCTGCTGGAAGCTGCGAATCAAGATGAGAGAAGTTCCGGGTCTCTGCGCCCGTGTGACGGTCCTGCCGGAGGCGTTTGCGCTCCATGAGCACGAACGCTGAATCGGGCATGGCTTCGTTTGCCCGGGCCGAAACGGAGCCCAACTCCGGGGCCCAAGCCGATCCTGGGAAAGCCCTCCGCCTTGTACCTAAACACCTGCCGAACCTCATTGGCCTGGCGCGGCTGCTGGCGGCAACGGGACAAAGCCAAGCGGCGCAGGTAATCTATGGCGAAACGATAAAGCGATTCCCGAAAGACGTCATCAGCCGAGTTGATCTGGGCGGCCTGCTACTGCGCGCCAAAAACATCGCCGGGGCGCGAGTGCAATATGAGGCGGCGCTGCGCATCGATTCCGGGTGCCTTCAGGCCCATGGGGGAATGTATTATGCGCTCACCTTGCTCGGCGAACACGCAGCGGCGGAACAGCACCGCCACATCGCTTTAGGCAAACAGAGCGTTTTTCCCGCTCCCTATCGGGGAGACGCGCCACCGGTCCCGGTGTTGCTTCTGCTTTCTTCGACGGGAGGCAATTCCCCCATCGAGCCGCTGTTGGAGGGCAGCGTCTTCCAGATCTACGCCGTGGTAGCAGACTTGCACGATCCGGCAACTCCCTTGCCGGAACACCGACTAGTCATTAACGCCATCGGCGACAACGACTCGGCCGAGAGAGCGTTGTGCATGGCAGAGTCGCTGCTGGCGCTCACGTCCGCGCCGGTGCTTAATCCGCCGGTGGTAATTCGGGCGTCGGGGCGCCATGATAACGTTCAGCGCCTGCGGAGCATTGCCGGAGTGTTAGCTCCCCAAACCGCGCTCTTTCCCTACTCGTCGCTCTCCGGCGCCGATGGCGCCTCCGTCCTCGCACGGCAAGGCTTCAAATTCCCGTTGCTGTTGCGGGTGCCGGGCTTCCACATGGGAGAGCACTTCGTCCGCGTAGAGTCACCCTCGGATCTCTCCGCCGCCCTAAGCCAACTGCGGGAAAGTGGAAGCTCTGGGACCGAACTGCTGGCCATCGAGTATCTCGATGCCCGCGGCGCCGACGGTCAGGTGAGGAAATACCGGGTCATGATGGTGGGCGGCCAGCTCTATCCGTTACATCTGGCTATCTCGCCACACTGGAAGATTCACTATTTCAGCGCCGACATGGCCAACCGTGCTGACAATCGCGCCGAAGAAGCCAAATTCCTTGCCGACATGCCCGCCGTGCTCGGTCCCAAAGCTATGGCAGCACTAAGGCGGGTGCAGGCCGAACTCGGTCTCGATTATGGCGGCATCGACTTCGGCATCAACGCGCGCGGTGAAGTTCTTCTGTTCGAAGCCAATGCCACCATGGTGGCCGCGCCGCCTCCTTCCGGCGAACCCTGGAACTACCGGCGCACGGCGCTTTGGCGCGTCCGCGCCGCCGCGCGCCAGATGCTTCTGGCCAGGGCTTCGGCAGGCCAATCCGCGGTGTGCGCCACTATTGCGAACAAGGGCGAGCCCCACGAAAAGAACGCGCCTTGCTTCAAGCGATACGATGGCAAAAGATATCTCCCAGTGTGGCCGGAATTGCCGGAGATCGTCCGGCTCTCGCTGCTCTACGGGCTACGGCCGCCGGTGAAACTGGACCTGTGATCTATTCTTGACGCACGCATGGCACTCGCAGATAGGGCCGAAATGCATAGGTGTGGTGGCTCAACAGGTTGTTCCGGTCCAGACCGGAACGGCTGATCGGTGGAGCGTGATCCAGACTAGCATGCGGGCGGTGCCAGTTGTAGAGATGGATCCATCTAGGCAACTCGGCCGCTCTTT
>Ga0326727_10005926_pt1 | contig 34210 bp, 19 predicted proteins | sample MB2enrmetagenome_FD_207643 | JGI IMG/M metagenome (GOLD analysis project Ga0326727, IMG submission 207643) | Lab enriched peat soil microbial communities from McLean, Ithaca, NY, United States - MB29MY | ecosystem: Environmental > Terrestrial > Soil > Wetlands > Peat | place: USA: New York...
ATGACTGGTACTCCAGGACTCGGGCCTTCCCTCCACGCCGAACCACACCCCCGGGAATCAACTCTGGATAACGGTAACAGTAGAACTAGGGCGGGTGACAGATAGAGCGATTCGTATGTATCGTGGTCCCGCCCCAGCAAGGTCGCCTGCGTTGATCGCCCAGCGTGTACCTCGATATGAGTGAGATCGAGCTTCTTCGGCAAGGGTTTTCCATACGTCTTGTTGCCCGTGCGGCCGTCGTAGCTGACAACGAACATGCACCCTTTGTCATTCAGGGCGGCAAGGCTCGCGCAGAATTCCTCGTGGTCGATCTTCGGGCAGTATCGGCTGTCCCGGTTTTTGCATACGCCTTGGTAGGGCGGGTCCATATACAGCAGATCGGAAGAGTCGCACTTCGCCAGCACTTTCCGGTAATCCAGTGCGCTGACTTCCGTTCGGCCCTGCAGGAGAGCCGCCGCCCCCAGGATGCGTTCTCTCATTGTCTCGGGACGCGCGCCCTTGCGCCGATTGTCTGGGCTGTTGTTGAACTGGCCGTCCCCGTTGTACCGAATGGCGGCCTTCACGCATCGAGCCAGCAGGTAGAGGAAATATTCGGGCTTGTGGGTCTCGTTGAATTTCTCGCGGACGGTATCGTAATACTCCCGTTCCCTCCCAAGCTGCTGCTGCCAAAGGCGCCGATACTTGGCCGCCAACGCCTCGGGGTCGTCGATTATCTCTCGCCAGAGGTCAATCACCGCGGTGTGGGCGTCGTTGATTAGGAACCGATCCGCCAAGCACCGGTATGCCGTCGCCAGGGAGATCGCCGCAGACCCGGCGAATGGCTCAACGAGGCGCGCCACGTGGGAGGGAAAGTAGGAAAGGACGATCGGCGCAAGGTTTCGCTTACTACCCTGGTAAGGGATAGGGTGGGGTACGCCCCATTGGGTGTAATCCTTTACAGTCTCGTTCATGCAGGCATCATACAGGCCAGGCCAAACAGAAGTCAACGGAGCCTGCAGCGGGCGGAAAGAGGAGCGGGATTGAACTGCTTCTACGGTTGCACGGGCGTCTTGCCTGCGCCGCGGCGGGGACGGCCGGGGCGGGGGAAGGCGTCGCTGGCCTTGGCGGCGGCCGCGTCGGCCAGGGCGTCTTCGCCCAATTCCCGCAAGACCTTCGCCAACTCGGCGTAAGGCGCGGCCAGCATCCGCCGGCCGAGCGGGTCCCGCCCGCTGCCCGGCCCGCCGAGCGCCGGCCCGGGGAGCTTCTCCAACTCGGCAATCGCGGCTTCCAGGCTGGCACGGGCCTGGGCGGGCTGGCCCGCTGAGATGGCCAGCTCGGCCTGCTGCTGGAGCGATCGGGCCAGCGCGAAACGATAGGTCACGACCTTGGGGAACTCGGCGGCCAGGGCCTTCCCGACCTCGACCGCCTTGGCCGCGGCCTGTTGCGCGTCGGCGGGCAAGTCGGCCGCCCGCGCGGCCTGCACTAAGCGGCCGTAGGCCTGCGCCAGCGTGACCTTGTAGGCCGGCACCGCCGGCCATTGCGCCACCAGGTCCGCGGCGATGCGGACGGCCTGCCGCAGTTGGTCGACGGCAGCGGCGGTGGTGGGCTTGTCGCGGTTGCGGAAATCGACCGTGGCATAGGTTTCCGCCAACTCGCAGCGGTAGGTGGGATTGTGCGGGGATTCCGCGATGAGTTTCTCCAGGATGCGGACAGCTTCCTGCTTGGCCTGGCCGGCTTCGTCCCGGTGGCCGCCGAAAGCGGCGATCTGGTAGCGGTCGCGTTGGCTGCGGGCCATGGCCAGGCGGTACTTGGGGTTGTCGGGGGCGTCGCGCACCAGCGCGGCCAGCAGCTCCAGCGCGCGGCGGTTATTGTCCACGGCCTCGCGGAGCCGCTCGGAGGGGGAACCCCAGGCGCGCCGGCCGCCGGCCGCACCCGGAGGATAGCCGGGCCTCCGCCCCACGGCGGCCCACAGCGGCGTGCTGAGGAAGCTCAGGGTGCGGGCCAACTCGAAGCGGCTTTCCGCCCCCGCGGCCGCCTCCGGCGGCTCCTTCTGCAGGATCTGCAGGGCTTGCCGGTGGCAATCGCGGGCCTCGCCCAGCCGGCCCATGTCGTGGAACAGGACGCCCAGGTCGTTGTGGATGGCCGCCGTGGCGGTCGAGTGGTCCGCACTCTCGCCGGACGCAGGAGGCGCCCCGGGAGCCGTCCCCGCGGCCCGCGCCTGGTACATGGCCAGGGCGTGGCGGTAGGCCGTCTCGGCCCGCTCGTATTGTCCCAGGTGCCGCTGGATGTCGCCCACGCGGCGGTAGGCGCGGGCGGTTTCTCTCTGCAGCTTGACGTCGGTGCGGTTCTCTTCGGCGAACTGGTCGTAGAATTTCAGCATGCTCTCCAACAGGGCGGCGTCCTTGTCGCTCACCGCCGGCTCGGCGGCGGGGCCGGGCCAATCCTCGTCGTCCTCGTCGGAGGCGCGGGCGATGGGGTCGCAGGCGACCATGCCGAAGATGTCCTCGAAGGCCTTGGTGGCCAGGCGGAGGTTGGTTTCGGCCCGCTCGCGCTGGGCCTTGGTTCGGGTCCGTTCTTCCTCGGCCTGTTGTCGGGCCAGGTCGGCTTGGCTGCGTTCGAAGGACACGCGCCGCAGGGCGCTGGCCGTGTGCAGGTAGCCGATCGAGGCGACCAGGGCCACGGCCAGCAGCAAGGCCAAAGCGGCGCCGCTGGTGGCGGCCATCGCCCGGTTGCGGCGGCACCACCGCCACAGGCGGCCGGCGGCCGTGATCCGCCGGGCGCGGATCGGCCGATCCTCCAGGAAGCATTGCAGGTCGGCCGCCAATTGGCTGGCCGTCTGGTAGCGATGCTCCGGCTGACTGGCCGTCGCCTTGACCACGATGGTTTCCAGGTCGCGGGGGATGTCGGGGCGGAGCTTGCGGGGCCGCGGCGGCTCGGCCTGCGCGATCTGCCGGATCAGGCGGCCGCGATCGCTCTCGTCGAAGGCCGGACGCCGCACCAATAACTCGTAGAGCGTCAGGCCCAGGCCGTAAACGTCGCTGCGGGCGTCGGCCTGCCCGGCAAACTGCTCCGGAGCCATGTAGCGGAGCGTGCCCAGCGTGTCGTTCGGGTGCGTCAGGTCCTCCACGTCGGCCAGCTTGGCCAGGCCGAAATCCGCGATCCAGACGACGCCTTGCTCGTCCAGCAGCAGATTCGCCGGCTTGATGTCGCGGTGCAGCACGCCTTGCCGGTGGGCGTAGTCCAGGGCTTCGGCCGCCTGCACGCCGATCCGCGCGATGCCCCGCCAATCACAGGGGTCCACCGGCGGCGGGACCTTGTCCAGCCCCTGCCCGGCAATGAATTGCATCACGTAGTAGTGCAGGCCGTCCTGCTGGCCGACGCCGAAGACGGGGACGATGTTGGTATGGTGCAGCCGGGCGGCGGCCTGTGCCTCGCGGAGGAACCGCCGCAGGTGATTCTCCGAGGCGAGCCAGGCCGGCGGCAACAACTTCAAGGCCACGCGGCGGCCCAGCGATTCCTGCACCGCCTCGTAGACCACTCCCATGCCGCCGCGGCCGATCTCCCGCAGCACGCGGAAATCGCCCAGCCGTCCGACCAACTCGCCCGGGGCGGGTACGCCGGCGCCGCCGGCCGACGCGGCGGGCTTCAGGTCTTCCAACAACACCAGTGCCGGGAAGAGGTCGCGGATCCGCCCGGCCAGCTCCGGATGCCGCGCGGCGTAACCGTCGATCGACACGTCCGCCCCCTGCCGGCGGCGCTCGAGGAACTCCTCGGCCAGACACTCCAGCGGGTCGCGCTGGGTGTCCGCGGTTACGGCCAGCGGTTGGTCGGGCAGGTTAGTGGCCATCAGCGCGTCACCCTTCCGGCTCTGTGCCCACGGACCCCTGCTTCGACGATTCTACCTCAGATCCACCTGCGCAACATGAACCAGCCGGTGACCGAGCATGTCCACGGCAGCTTGGCACTGCTCCAGGACGAGATAGCCGATGAGCGGCTGGTAAGTCCCGTCCTCAGACTTCATGTCCACGAAGCAAAGCTCGGTGTAGATGGGCCGAAAGCCTTCGACCTGGATGCGAACCGGTCCGCAGATGACTGCCCTTGCGGTCTCTTGAGTCGCCGTCACAGCCTTGACGGTCTCCACCTCCTCCAGATCGCCGAGCCGATCCCGCCAGGCGGTGGGCAGGGTCATGTAGGATGCGCCCGTGTCAACAAGGGCATCGCAACGCAAACTCTTAGTCGAGTCTGAAACGTTGTCGATCTTGACCGAGCTGATGATTCTTCCCATTTGCGTCCCCTAGCTGCGCGACATTCGCCGCCGTTGGGCATTAGTCGGACGGCGCCCGCGCCATGTGAATTATACAACCAGCGCGACGGCGCATGCACGCTGCGGCTGGGCCCTGATTCCCTTACCAGTCTCCTGCCAGCGGAGAAGGGAGTTGTGTCAAGGCCGTCTTCAAGCGCTCCAGGGCGCGAATATAGCGTTTGCTGGCGGCCGCGGGTGTAATAGCCAGCTCTTGGGCGGCCTCCAGATTGGTCAACTCTTCGTAGTGTCGCAGAGCGAGGATCTCGCGGTCAAGGGGGTCGAGGGCCTGGATCGCCTCGTGCAGCCGCACCTGCATCTCATGGCGGATCACCGCACGGCTGGGCGAGGTCAACCGCCCCGCCAAGCCGCAGGAAAGCGAACAAGAGTCGGCCGCGGGGACGCGCTGGTAAAAAGCGACCTCCTGCTTGGCGTTGCGCTTCTGCGCGCCCAGGTGCTTGCGGTGGATGGCCATCAGCCGCTGGCCGGTGATCAGCCGCAGCCAAAGGAACAGCGACATGGGCGGATCGGCCCGATATCGCTCGAACTGCCGCGAGGCCTCCAGATAGGCGTCTTGCAGGACGTCGGAGGCATCGACCCTGGCGGCCACGCGGCGATCCAAGCGGAGATCCACCATGCGGCGAAGCCGTTCCCGGTGGCCCATGAAGGCCTCGGCCAGCGCGCCTTGTCCCCCTCGGCAGAGTGGATCATGGCGGCCGGCCGACGACGCGGACGACATGCCTGCCAGCGGTTCCATAAGATATTGAACCCCGTTGGGTATGGGCGGGTATCGCGGGGGGTGAGCGTCAGGGGTTAGGGATTTTTGGGATTGAAACCCCGCCGACCAAAGCTTCGCTTGGGTGCCCGCGCCGCGGGGTTGAAAGGTGCGAAGGTGTGAAGGTACGCCGCGGTGGAGGCCCGCAGACTACCTATCTTACCTGCCAGCCGTATCGCGGTCAATAATCCGAAAATCCGCGTGCAAAATGTCTCCAGGGCCGCCCCTCTTGCAAATAATGTACTCAGAGTTTCGAGATCAAGGTCCAGGGGCTCGCCGCAAGACACGTCGGGCAACGCTGATCCGGCCTGTTCGCCGCGAGTGTTCCAAGAAGTGCATCGCCGGGCCCGTGCGGAGGTAACCGCCGGGACGGCATGTCCAGCCTAGGGAGGATTCTCTATGGGAAAGCGTGTTCTGACGTGTTTGATGTTGCTGGGGCTGTGCGGGTGGTTCGTCCCCGCGGTATCCCGGCTGGTGTGGGGCGATGAGGGCTCCGACGCGAAGAAGCCGGCGGTAAAGAAAGCCCCAGCCCAGGCGGCCCCAAACGCGCCTGCCAAGCAACATCCGGGCGGACCGGGTAAGGGGCAGGCCCAGGCCCACCACGGCCCGGGCGGCCATCAGTGGCAACAAGGGCGTTCATGGGGCGGAGGTCCCGCGGCCGTCCACGGAAAGGCCGTCCACGGGCAGAAGGCCCACCACGGGAAGGCCGTTCACGGGAAAAAGGCCCACCATGGTAAGAAGGGCCACCACGGCAAGAATTTCAAGCAGGGACGTTGTGGCCGGGGCCACGGCGGCCATCAGGGCTGGCAAGGCCACGGCCGGTATGGCCACGGCGGCCATCGCGGCTGGCAGGGTCACGGCGGCCATCAGGGCTGGCAGGGCCATCGCGGCTGGCAGGGTCACGGCGGCCATCGCGGCTGGCAGGGCCATCGCGGCTGGCAGCGCCATGGCGGCCATCAGGGCTGGCAAGGCCACGGCCGACAGGGTCACGGCGGCCATCAGGGCTGGCAAGGCCACGGCCGACAGGGTCACGGCGGCCATCAGGGCTGGCAAGGTCACGGCTGGCAAGGCCGTCCCGGCCAATTCGGTCAGCACAGGGGTCCCGGGCCTGGCCCGCAGGCCCAGGGTCCGAGAGGCTGGGGGATGCAGGGCAGACCCGGAATGGGCCCGATGCCGGGCAGGCCGGGAATGGGTCCGATGCCTGGCGGGCCAGGAATGGGTCCGATGCAAGGGGGACCCTGGATGCACTTTGCGCCCGGTGGCCATCCGCCCATCGGTCAGCCTGGAAAACCCGGACAGGGGTTTCCGCGGGGCGGAATGGTCCTGGGGACCGCCGGCCCGCTGGGACTGAACCTCAGCGACGATCAGAAGGCCAAGTTCGCGGACCTGCGGAAGGAGTTCGAGGCGAAGCTGGCCAAGATCCTGACCCCCGAACAGAGGGGGCAGATGGAAAAGGCCCGTCAGCAGTGGCAGCAACACCGGCCGGAAGGGAAGCCGGGGGTCAAAGCGGATAAGAAGCCGCCCGCGAAACCGGAGGTCAAAGCGGATAAGAAGCCGCCAAAGAAAGCGGAAGTGAAAGCGGACAAGAGCTAGGGTGGGTGGCCGGCCCGGCCGGCCCCCGTATACAATGGGTGAGCATGACCCCGCGAAACCGCTTGGAATTCCCGGGGTTGAATGCGGAGGACGAGTCGTGTCTGCCGCAGCGAGCCGGAGCGTTTCCGGCCGCACGGCACAACAATTTCAACCAGGGAGCGAAAACCATGGTGAAGCATCTGTCGCGGGCGTTGGTTCTCGCGGTGGCTGGCCTGCTGATGGCCAGCATCGCATCGGCTCAGGAAGCCCCCAAGGAAAAGAAGAAGCGCGACCCCGAGGCTTTCTTCAAGGCGCTCGGCGCCAAGGATGTGGACGGCAAGCTCGTGCTGGCGAAGGAGGACTTCGACAAGAGCAACTTTGCGACGAAGGCCGGCGCGGAGAAGGCCGGCAATTTCTGGAAGAGGATCGCCGGGTCGGCGGACGCCAAGACGGTGGACTTCGACACGTTCAAGAAGAACATGCCGCAGCGCGGCAAGCGGGGTGGCGGCGGTGGCGGCGGCGGCGGCGATAGCAAGTAGGGTACCGCCGTGGCCCAACCTCGGCCGACTGAGAAAGTGTTGCGTGCGACCGCCCCCAGCAGTGGGGGTGGTCTTTTTTCGATTTCCTGCCGTGGGCCCCGGCAGGCAACCAAGGGGTCCTTATGCCCAGTTTGCCGCGGAACTTCCATGTGCAGCCGGGGTTTGATACAGTAGCCGTTTCTGCCGACGTTCGTCGGGCGCGTGCTCGTGGCGGCAGAAGCCATTTCTCGATTCTGCTAGGAGAGGGTCAATGAAACTTTGGACGATGGTGGCGAGCCTGGTTATTGCAGGCCTGTTGACGAGCGGCGTGTTTGCCCAGGAGGGCAAGAAGAAGGGGCGCGGAATGCCGAGCTGGAAGGATCTGGTCGGCGACAAGACCACGCTTGACAAGCCGACGTTTGTGGCCGCGATAACCAAGGACGCGCCGGCGGACAAGGCGGAGAAGCGGAAGACGTACGCCGGGCGCATGTGGGATTCGTTGGCGGTCGCCGCCGGCGCCGACAAGGACAAGACGGCCGATTACGTCTTCAAGTCGGAAGACGATTTCAAGGCTGCCCAGGCGAAGGTTAGGGAGGCCTGGAAGGCGAAGAAGAAGAAGGCCGAGTAGCGGCAGACCTGTCGGGGCGTTGGTTCGCCCAAAATGCGCCGCCGCCGGGGTCCGCCCCAGGCGGCGTTTTTCTTTGCGCGAAACGGCTGCCAACCCGAAGCCCATGCGACGGGATGTCCGGGATCGCCTTACCGCGGGGCGTGCGCCCCGACAAACACGCGTCTCACTCCGCCGCGCGCAAAGCGTCGATCGCCGCGTCGAGCTCCTGACGGAATTCCGTGAATTCGCCGAGCGGGAACACCGCGGCGTGGTTGCTCTGGCCCAGCTTGAAGGCCGCCAGGTGGGCGTCGGTCAAGCGCCGCGCGGCCTGGGCGGCCGGCGTGCCGGCCCGCTGCTTCGCCAACCGCTCCAACGTCAGCAGCCGCCGGTAATCGCCCAGCCCCTCGCGGTAGCGCTCCAGCTCGATCCAGGGGACGAGCTTCGCGTCGGGCGTGGCGGTGCACCAGGCGTAGTCGTCTTCGCGGCAATCCAGCGGGTAGTAAGGGTCGCCCGCACAGGCATTCCAATGCCAGCTCAGGCGGTACTTCATGCCGAACTGCTTGGCGGCCTTGTACATGTAGGTGCCGAAGGTCCAGCGGCTCCAGTCGTTGTAGTAGGCCCAGTCGCAGCCGGCCGCGTGCAACAGATTGACCGACGCTTCGTCATGGCCGCCCCAGGCGACCGCGTGCAGGGCCTTCGCCAGGCGGAAATGGGGGTCCCGGCTGTCGCTCCCCGTGAAACTGCTGCACGCGGTGAAGTAGGGAGGCCCCTTGGGAAACGCCTTGCGGTAGGCCTCGGCGTTTTCGGCCGCGCGCACCAGGTCGTCGCCCATCGGCTCGTCGCCGAGGTTGTAATAGACCGGGATCCAGCCGTTCTGGCCGGCGTGTTTTTGGACCTCCGTGTAGACTGCGCGAATGAACTCGCTGTAGTCTTTGAAGCCCGCGGCGCTCATGGCGGCCGTATCCTGGTGGTAAGCATCGAATCCCTGCACGCCGCCGCCGTAGGTGCTGACGGCCAGGAAGCCCAGGTCCTTGGCAAGCTGCATTTGCCGGTCGGCCGCCTGGAAATCGAGCAGCGGGCGGCCGTTCTTGAAGCCCTCGTAGCGAATCGTGGGAAAGCCGCTGCAACTGGTGAAGCCGTACTCGCGCATCTTCCGCAGGCTGTTCGTGTTGAGCTGGTCGCGGAACGCGTCCGCTGCGGCGTCGGGGTAGGCCCAGGGAAGCGGGATCGTGTAGCTGAACGGGCCGACGGGAATGTCCATCGCATCCAAGGTTCCCGCGTGGACACGGAACTCCAACGGGATGGTTGAGGCGACGCCCCCCTGCTGCGGCCGCACCGTGACCGTGCCCTGGTAAAGCCCGGGCTTGGCGGCGGCCGGCGTCTTGACCGTCAGCCAGAACTGCCGCGTGACGCCCTGGGGCATGTCCACGCTGCCGTAGGGCATGATCAGCCGCGGGTTGATCGTATAAACCGATCCCTCCATCGTCACGCGGCTGAGGCGATAGGAAACGTAGCCCACGTCGATCGCGGCGGCGGGAATCGTTCCGCCCGGTCCCGTCAGGTCGCCGGCCGACACGGTCACGCGGCCCAGGTCGGCCAACGGCACTAGGCCCAGCGTTACCGGGCCGTACTCGCCCGCAAAGGCGCCGCCGTGCAGCGGTCCGCCGATTTCCTTGGCCAGCGGCGTGTCGTTGTAGTAGACGTCCTGCATCACATCGCGCTGGAAAGCGACGAAGCCGCGGCGGCGGTCTTCGGCCGTTGGTTGCAAGGCATCGCCCGTCGCGCGGTGCAGGACGCGCTTGAAATAGTTGTCGAAGTAGAAGCGGCGTTTGCCTTCCGTCCACTTGAGGAACCGCTCGCCCTCGGCCGCCTTGGCCAGCGGAAAGAGCACCACCGCCGACACGCTGCAGGCAAAATCGTCGCCGCGGAAATCCAGGACGAGCTGCCCGTCGGTCACGTCGACGTCGAACGTCTTGGGCTGGAAGTGTACGCGGTCGTACTTGTCGAAGGTGTTGTCGGCGGGCATGTCGTCGAGGTTCCAGAAGTGGAAGTACCTCTGTTTGAAGGAGGCGAAATCCATGGTCTCGCTGACGGCCGGCTTTCCCTGGGCGAGGATGGCCCGCTTCGTATAAACCTGGTATTCGCCCCAAAAGCCGCAGGGATTGTCGATGTTCACGAAAACGCGGTACGTGCCGTTGGGGACGTCGACTGCCAGGCCGCCCGCCTCGATGCACATGAAGTTTTCGTAGAGCGGCTCGGGCTGGAGGACGTCGGAGGCCCCCCGCCAGACGCGGGCGTTTTTCAATCCGTAGCCGCGGCCCTTGCTGTAGAGCGTGCCCGGCGTGATCCGCGTAAAGCCTTCCAGCAACGGCCCGCCGCTGGGGCCGAAAGAGAAGGCGTGCAGGCCGTCGAAGGCCACTTTGCGGAGCGAATCGTCGCGCTCCAGGCGGATGCTCTCCAAGAGCACCGTCGCGGTGGGCTTCTCGCCGAGGAACATGCAAAGCCTGGTAACGGCGCTGAAATCGAGCATCCGTCCCGGCCGCGATTTCTCGCCCGTGTACAACTGCTTCATGGGGATGATCAGCGTGCTGGCTCCCGGCGGGATCACGGTCGCGTAGTTCACGCGGTCCCAATAGCCGCGGGTGCCCTGGTCGTGGATTTCGACATAGAACGGCGCAGGGTCCTGCGCGCTGTTGAAAAGATCGGCCTTGAGGAAATCATAGCCGCGCCAATCCTGCGGGCCGCCCATGCTGGGATAGCCCTCCAGCCGCAGCGCCTTGCGGCCCGTCGCGGGACTGGCCACGACCGTGCCGCCGGCGAACGGGCTCTTGCCCTCAAAGGAGGCGATCGGCTTGACGTCCGGCCCCGCCGCGACCTGGCTCTTCTGCTCCAGCGGCGTGCCGCAGGCGAAACACTTCTTCCACGCCGGCATGTTGCGATAGCCGCACTCCGCGCAGCGGACCGCGCCGGCGGCCTGGATCTCGCCCGGCGGAGCGATCGGCGCCTCTTCCCGTTCCAGCACGGGCTGGGCGGTCAGGGGCACGTCCTTGCCCACCTTCACGAGCGCCGCGTCGTCAATCCAGAAGTACCCCGGGGCCATCAACCCGAACGAGACCGCCACCTTCTTGGCCTGCGGGACGTCGGCCACGTAGGTCACCTTCGTCCAGCCGAACGTGCCGTTCTTCTTCAACTGCATGTAATTGTCGTTGAACATGAGCTCGGTCGTGGCGTTCCAAATGCCCGTGCCGATGTCCAGCCCGCGGAGGTAGGCGGTGACGCGGTAGCGGCCCGGCTGGACGTCCACCCCCTGGCTGACGCGGATCTTTGGCGCCGCGCCGCCGAAGAGCAGGCAGGAGTGCTGCCCGGAGTGGGCCACGTCGCCCACGCGGAAATCGCAGTCGCCTTCATATTTCCACCCGCCCCACTTGGCGAAAACGAACCCGAACTGGTCCTTGCTCTTGGTCAGCTCGAACGACGGGTCGGCCAGCAGGTTTTTTTCTTGGGCGCGACAGGCAAGGGCCAGCCCAAACACCAGGACAAGGGAAGAAACAAACACGCACAGCGGTCGATTCATGGCAGTCTCCCCGGGGCAATCGCGACAGGCGGGCTAAAACAGGTGGGTGGGCAGCGGTGCGGCCTGTGGCCGCCTGGATGCCCGGCGCCGGTACCGGCAAGAATTCCAGTATAATCGCCCCGTCCGGCAACACACAAGGACAAAGCACCGTGCCACAACAGGGCTCGCCGTACTTCTCCGACAGTCCTACCTCCGTTGCTTGCGGTTTCGTTTTCGTGCTTCCGCGGCCCGCTTGCGCTTCTTCCTCTCGGCCTTCCTCGCGGCCGGGTCCAGGCGAAGGGACGGTCCGAAGAAAGGGGAAAACGGCAAGGAAGGTCGTGGCGGCGACGGCGGGGCGAGTTGGCGGGCATTGAAGGCCGCCATGAAGGCATCCAACCCCTAAGTACATCAACTGGGCTGCCCAGAAGCCCATGTCCGGATCGGCCTGTGAACGGTCTTGGCCCTCCGGCGATTCCGCAAACCGCTCCAGCAGCGCCTGCCGGAACGCCTCGAATGCCGCCTCGGCTCCCGCGGAGTCGGGGGCCACGCGGTCGAGTTGGTGAATGTCGAAATCCATCTCTCTCTCCTTGTAGGTTGAAACCGGTCCATCTCGCGCGGCAAGAACGTGGCTATTGAACTGCGCCTCGGCGATTTGTACAAGACCGCGACGCAAGACCGACCGTTGCCCCGCCCCGTTGCCCTCTCCCGGAAGGTGGGCGGCGACCCATCCTTCACGGCCGGCCTTTTCTGGCGTTGTAATCAAGACTGTTGTACAACATAACTGTCTTGGATTTGCCGATCTGTGGCAGCTTCGGTCCACGAAGTATGCAGAAGAATAGGCTCCCAATGAACCTGCGTGATCCCGGGAGGTTTACATTAGCCCCGCAGGGGCGGCAGTGAATAGCCAGGGGCGTGAGCCCTTGGGAACAAGCCCGAACGCGGTCGGAAGCCCCGTAGGGGCGGCAGTGTGCCTGGGACGGCGTTTCTGCCGCCCCTGCGGGGCTATCGTCGGCTGCCGTTGTCGCAGTCCAGGGGCTCGCGCCCCTGGCTATTGACTGTCGCCGCTCCGCGGCTGTTCCCTCTATCATGGGAACTCCCTCCCGGAATCACGCAGGTTCGCTTGCGAGGAGGTGGAAGGTGCAGAAAGTAATTCGGGTCAGCGTTGGCCGGCTATCGAATTCACGTGGAATTTGAGGACGGCACGGCGGGCGAGATCGACCTCGGCGATCGGTTGTTTGGACCGGTTTTCGAACCTTTGCGAGACGAGCGCGGGTTTCGCAAGGCAACCGTGGACGAGTTTGGCGCCGTGGCCTGGCCGTGTGGAGCGGATCTCGCGCCGGACGCCCTCTATCGACGACTGGCAGCGGGGGTGTCGGCTTGACGGCAGTTGGTCCTTTGTCTTCCGGGCTACACTGTCGAGTAGTTCTGACACCGTATGCTGCCGGGTCGACAAAAGGGATTCCCGGCCGTTTTACACGATCCTTTGCCACACCAACCCCTGGACAATGCCTGACGAGGCCCATGTATCCGCGGCGTGGGATACCTCAGGCATCAGGGACGGTGGCTAGCCCAATGTAAGTCGTTGTTCTGGAACGGCTTTGGCGATTGTTGGCCCTCCGGAAAACCTGGTAGCCGGGTGGGCCCCCACTTGCGATTAGGCGTGCACCCACTTATGCTGGCGAGGGTGGAGATCGCCCTTGTTGGCAATCCTTGGCCGACATACTGCGGCGCAGATGGACGGCGGGTGGCCGTAACAGTCAGGCGACGCGAGATCGAAGCCCCGTCGGGGGATGCCTGGTCGCGCCCGGAGATTCACCAACGCCCCTGTAGTGGCGGGCGCACCGTTGGTCAACACGATGTGACGGTTCCGATTCGTAGAATGGGGCTGGGCGCTTAACGTGGAGCGCGAGCATGGGTATAAAGAAGCAGGAGTTTTACGAGGGCGCGGCGCTGCATCTTCTGGCCCGTGCCGGTGGGATTGGTAGTATCCGATACGAGGCGCCCTTTTTTCTACTGAACGACCGTTTGCCCGTCCTCCTGAAATACAGCACGAAAGCCCGGAGTCCCTGGGGGTTCACGTTCACCGGGGACGAACAGGCGACCCTGCGGAAAAGGGCCTCGCGGTCCGGGGTGGTAATTGGACTCGTTTGTGGGGCGGACGGCGTTGTGGCCGTGACCTATGAGACGCTGTTGGCCGTCGCTTCCCCGAGGGAGTCCGCAGTGCATATCGCTTGCTACCGCCAGTACGGCGGGCACTATGAGGTTAACGGACCCGATGGAACGGCGGGTAGGAAAGTTGCGCCGTCGAACTGGTTGAGAATTCTTGACGGTTGAGGTGGCCATGAAACACCGTGATCAGGTCCTGGGACTCCTACGGAAACAGATTGGGAATGAGGAAGAGGTCAGAGACGTCAGCGAGACCGCCGACGAGGTCGCCCGCAAATGGGTCGATCCCGTGAGTGGAGGAAGGGAGGAGACGAACGGCCTGATCTATGGGCTGATCCAAAGCGGAAAAACCGGGGTCCTAACCGTTACTGGGGCGACAGGCGCCGACGAGGGATATAGGACCATTATCATTCTAACCTCCGACAACGACCCCCTGTATGAACAGACCCTGGGTCGGGCGCGACAGGCTTTCCCTGGAATGGATATCATCGGGAAGAAGGAGTTTAGGGACGCCCGCTCGTTCCTCGAACGAATCAAGGGGGGCACGTGTGCCATCGTCACCACCAAGAACTCTCGGATGCTGAATACGCTGATAGAAAACTTCAGGACCGGCCGGGTCCGTGGACTAAGCTGCCTGATCATCGATGACGAGGCGGATCAGGCCAGCCTCAACACGCGGGCAAGCCGGGACGACGGCACCAGGAGCAGGATAAACGAAAGCATCGGCGAGCTGCGCAATTTTTTCGAGAAGAATACCTACCTTCAGGTGACGGCGACCCCACAGGCCCTTTTCCTGCAAACCCCGGGACACGAATTCAGACCGAAATTCACCGTGCTGAGCCACCCCGGGTCTGATTACGTTGGGGGCGACGATTTCTTCGGCGACAACTCTTCGCTTGTCAGGGAGTTCGACCTTGACGACATTGCTGTACTAGCCCCTGGGGCACAGCCCGCCCCGACCCTGGCCATACCCCGGTCCCTCCTCAGGGCGCTCGACACCTTCATGATTGGTGCGACCTTCAAGCGAACGAGAGACGCCGATCAAAACTGCGCCTTCCTCTGCCATGTGAGCACCAGAACCAGCGACCACAGACATATCGTTGAGCTGCTGCGGAAATACAAGGCGGATTTGGCCGACGGAGTGAAAGGGGGGAAGCAGGCGGTCGTCAATCGCCTGAGGGCGGCTTACGACGACTTGGCGTCGACGCATGCAGGCCTTGGCGAGGCTAAATTCGAGGAACTCGTCGAAGCCGTTGGATTCTTCTCCCCCGGCATAACGGTCAAACTCGTCAACGGCGAGACGGACGAGGACGTAGCGGTTGAATCGCCTTATAACCTCTTTGTTGGGGGCAACAAGTTGGGCCGGGGAGTCACGATTAAGAATCTCCTTGTCAGCTATTACGGGCGCAATCCAAGGAGTCCTCAGGCCGACACCGTTCTCCAGCACGCGCGCATGTACGGATATCGCAGAAACGACATTGGGCTGCTGAGGCTCTTCCTACCCCAGGTGCTCCACCGCGTCTTCAAGGCCATCAACAGGATGGAGTGCGGTCTGAGGGAGCTGATCGCGCGGCGGCCCACGGAGCAGTTCCGCGGGGTATATCTGGAAGCCGGCCTCAGCCCCACGCGGCGGAACATTCTCGCCCCAGGCTCAATAGGCGTTTACTCGGCTGGCAGTATCTATAACCCCGCGCAGGTCATGCGCGACGAGAGCGCGAAGACATCCACGGAAAAGATGGACAGGAAACTGGCCGCGCTCAAGAACAAGCGCTATATCGAGCTGCCCATCGAGGACATGCGGGCTTTGATCAGTCTGACGATCCCCGATGACCGCGAATCAGAGCTTGTGTGGAACCCGATTGCTGTTGCGGAGTCGTTGGCACAGTTCGCGGAACTACACAACCAGGCAACAGGCTACGTCTACGTCGACCGGGAACGCGACCTTAAGGGAAACCGGCGTGAAACCCAAGGCATCCTTAGCGGCGGCGAGACTGGACAAGTCCCCAGTGACAAGGTGACGCTCTTTCTGCTTCGAACAAAGGCGAGGCGTGGCCTTCGCGCGGCGTGGTGGCCCCAGGTCAGATTTCCGGATGGTCCGTACGCGTTTGCTTTTTCCGTTTAGGCCGACAGGCAGGGGGGGTGGTCGGGGACCCAGATCGGTGAGAAGTCAATGCGGAATAATCCAATCGCGATCGACCTATTCTGCGGCGCAGGTGGCCTTACGGAGGGCCTGCGGCAGGCGGGATTTCACGTCGTGGGCGCAGTTGAACATGACGCGTTAGCGTGCCGCGCCTACAGACTTAACCACAAGCGCGTGAAGCTGTGGGAGGTCGACATCAGACGTCTGTCGGGGGCGGCCATGATGAGGTCCCTCAAACTCCGGCCGGGGGACCTTGACCTCCTGGCGGCGTGTCCACCGTGCCAAGGGTTCTCCGCCATGCGAACGAGGAACGGCAGGCGCACGAATCGAGACTCGCGCAACGACCTAATCTTCGACGTGCTAAGGATCATCCGATCCATGAAGCCGAAGTCCGTCATGCTTGAGAATGTTCCTGGCCTCGCTGGGAATAGGCGGCATTCCGTCTTTTGCAAAGAACTGGAGTTGGAAGGGTACTGCGTGAAGTCGGACATTCTTAACACGGTCGACTTTGGCGTCCCGCAGAGGCGGCGCAGGCTTGTTGTGTTGGCGTCGCGGATTACGGAACCGGAGTTCGCGCCCAAAGCAACGGCGCCTTGTACCGTGCGCCACTTCATAGGGAATCTGCCCCCCCCAAAGCGCAGCCGTGACCCGCTCCACAACTATTCAGTTCAGCGCAGTAAGAAGGTTACGGACCTTATCAGAAGGATTCCCCGCAACGGCGGAAGCCGAATGGCGCTCGGCAAACACGAACAGTTACCGTGCCACCAGCGGCTCGCGGGCTTCTGGGATGTGTACGGGCGGATGGCCTGGGACAAGCCCGCGCCGACCATCACTGGGGGATGCATCAATCCGTCGAAGGGGCGATTCCTGCATCCGAGCGCGGATAGGGCCATAACGCTCCGCGAGGCCGCTTTGTTGCAGACGTTTCCCAAGACCTACCGGTTTCCACTGGACAAGGGGCGATATCAGATTGCTCTTCTGATCGGCAATGCGCTCCCGCCCGAATTCATTAGACGTCATGCGACGGCCTTGAGGCAGGTGGCTTTGTTGGCCCCCGAAACGGGTTTGCCACACAGTGGTCCCGGCGGATTACCGTGACTATTTGGGCCCAGCGGATGGACGACAGCGTTGGACAGATTTGACGGGGTAACGCGTTCCCGCGTGATGAGTCGCAACAGATCGCGCGGGACAAGAACGACTGAGTGGAAGTTTCGATCTCTGCTGATGCGGGCCGGGATCAGGGGCTGGGTAATCGGACACGATTCCGGCCTTCCGGGAAGGCCAGACGTTGTTTTCCCTCAAAAGCACCTTGCCATTTTCTTGGATGGCTGCTTCTGGCATGGCTGCCGGCGCTGTCGTTCTATCCCCGCGACTAACCGGAAGTTTTGGACCGCAAAGATAGAAGGAAACAGAGCGCGGGATGTGAGGACGGTCCGCGTGCTCCGCGCTATGGGCTGGACGGCGATACGGATCTGGGAGCATGAGCTCAAGACCGACAGCGCCGCCGTGCTCCAGAAGGTCATTGGCCGGGGCCTCACCAGGCGCCGCGGCAAGTGAGGAGTCGCTGCGCGGCGCGCGAAGCCGACATACCGAGCGGCGCGGCCGAATGCCGGGGAGCGCAGCAGTCTGCGGCTCACGATTGCGCCTCGTCGATCAACTCCGCGGCGGTCATGGGCTGACACTGCCCCGCGGCGGACTCACGGCGGGCCTGGGCCACCGTCGCTGCGACACGCTCCCGCCCCCGCGCGGCGAGGCGACGGCTCAAGACGGCCACCAATTCCGCCTGCGCATCCGGATCGAGTTGTTCGGCGGCATCCAAGATTTCGGCAAACGGATTCTGATGGCTCATGGCAACCTCCCCCAAGGGGTATTATACCATCAGCGTAGCGGGTCTACCGTCCGCGGTCAACTTCCGCCGCAAGGGGCCCAATCTTGTGGATGAACCACGGTAGGAGGCAAGCACGGCCTGGTTTGCCAGTTGTCGGTGGTCAGTTGCAACAGGCCACGGGCAACGGACGAAAAGTCCACAAGACCTGAGACCGATCGCTGACCCGAGCCGTCACCTCGGCACCGTCACGACCACACTGCGCACGGTGCCCGGTCGCTCCCGGAGGGAGAGGGGACACAAGAGCCCTCACCCTCGGGCACCGACCGAAGGTTGGTCGCTCCCGGAGGGAGAGGGGAGCTACCGCGCGTGGCCGCCGTGTCGCGCCAGCCGGTCCTGCACGGCTTCGACCGTCATCTCTTCTTCGCGGAGGGCTTCCATCGCCAGCACGGCGGCGTCGGCGGCCTGGATGGTGGTGATGCAGGGGATGCCGTGCGAGACGGCCGCGGCGCGGATGCGGCCCTCGTCGGTCCGCGCGCCCTTGCCGCTGGGCGTGTTCATCACCAGCCGCAGGTCGCCGTCGACCATGTAGTCCAGCACGTTCGGGTGGCCTTGCGAGAGCTTCATGAGCCGCTGGACGCGGACCCCGGCCGCCTCGAGCCGCTCGGCGGTCCCGCGGGTGGCCATGAGCTCGAAACCCAGCTTTTCCAGCCGCCGGGCCAGGCCCACCATGTGCTCCTTCTGGCGGTCGGTGACGCTCAAGAAGATCTTGCCGCTGGTGGGCAAGACCGTTCCCGCGGCCAGTTGGCTCTTGGCGAACGCGATCGAGAAGCGCTCGCTGATCCCCATCACCTCGCCGGTGGATTTCATCTCTGGCCCGAGCACGATGTCCACCCCGGCAAACTTGACGAAGGGAAAGACCGCCTCCTTGACCGAGACGTGGGCGGGGATGGGCTCGCGGGTGTAGCCCTGTTGGGCCAGCGAGACACCGACCATCACCTTGGCGGCCGCCTTGGCCAGCGGCATGCCGGTGGCCTTCGAGACGAACGGCACGGTGCGGCTCGCCCGCGGGTTCACCTCCAGAATGTAGACCACCGGCCGGCCGTCTTCCTTCTTGACGGCGTACTGGATGTTCATCAGGCCCTTGACCTGCAGGTGCCGGGCCAGGAGGCAGGTGGACTCGCGGATTTCGGCCACCACCGGGCCGGGCAGGCTGTAGGGCGGGATGGCGCAGGCCGAATCGCCCGAGTGTACGCCCGCCTCCTCGATGTGCTCCATGATGCCGGCCACGATCACCTGCTCGCCGTCGGCGATCGCATCGACGTCGATCTCGATGGCGTCTTCCAGGAAGCGGTCGATCAGCACGGGCTGGCCCTGGGCCACCACGAAGGCGGCGGCCACGAAGCGATCGAACTGGCTGGCGTCGTAGCAGATCTCCATCGCCCGGCCCCCCAGCACGAAGCTCGGCCGCACCAGCACCGGGTAGCCGATCTTGGCGATCTCGACGCGGGCCTGGTTCATGGTCCGGGCGATGCCGTTGGCCGGCTGCTTCAGCCCCAGCCGCACCAGCACGGCGGCGAACTTCTCGCGGTCCTCGGCGGCCTCGATGGTGTCCACGCTGGTGCCGATGATGGGCACGCCGGCGTTCTCCAGCGCGCGGGCCAGGTTCAGCGGGGTCTGCCCGCCGAACTGTACGATCACGCCGTCCGGCTGGATGCGGTCGCAGACGTTCAGCACGTCCTCGGTGGTGAGCGGCTCGAAGAACAAGAGGTCGCTGGTGTCGTAGTCGGTCGACACGGTTTCGGGGTTGGAGTTGATCATGACCGACTGGATGCCCAGCTCGCGCAGCGCGAAGCTGGCGTGGCAGCAGCAGTAGTCGAACTCAATGCCCTGGCCGATGCGGTTGGGCCCGCCGCCGAGGATGACCACCCGCCGCTGGCCGGGAGGCTTGGGGGGCGTCTCGTCTTCGTCCTCGTAGGTCGAATAATAGTAGGGCGTGTAGGCCTCGAACTCGGCGGCGCACGTGTCGACCGACTTGAAGGTGGCCAGGATGCCGCGGCGGACGCGCTCGGCGCGGACGTCCATCTCGGTCATCCGCCAGATGGTGGCCAACTGCCGGTCGGAAAAGCCGCACTGTTTGGCCTGCCGCAGGGTGGCGTCGTCGGCCGCCTCCAGGCCGGGGATGGCCCGCAGCCGCTCCTCCATCTCGACGATCTGGCGGAGGTTCTCCAGGAACCAGGGATCGATGTGCGTCAGCTCGAAGATTTCCGCCAGCGGCAGGCCGTACTTCATCGCGTAGCGGAGGTACCAGACCCGCTGGTCGTTGGCGGTGGCCAGCTTGGCTTTGACGTCTTCCAGCGAGGGCTGCTCGGGCGTGCCCCAGAGGTCCTTGCCGTCGCAGCCGAAACCGAAGCTGCCCACCTCCAGCCCGCGGAGGGCCTTCTGGAACGATTCCTTGAACGTCCGCCCGATGGCCATCGTCTCGCCCACGCTCTTCATCTGCGTGGTCAGCACGGCGTCGGCCTCGGGGAATTTTTCGAAGGCGAAGCGCGGGACCTTGGTCACCACGTAGTCGATGGTGGGCTCGAAGCAGGCCCGCGTCTCGCGCGTGATGTCGTTGGGCAGCTCGTGCAGCCGGTAGCCGACGGCCAGCTTGGCGGCGATCTTGGCGATGGGGAAGCCGGTGGCCTTCGAGGCCAGGGCGCTGGAGCGGCTCACGCGCGGGTTCATCTCGATCACGACCATCCGGCCGGTCTTGGGGTCCACGGCGAACTGGATGTTCGACCCGCCCGTGTCCACCCCGATCTCGCGCATCACGGCGATCGAGGCGTCGCGCATCCGCTGGTATTCCTTGTCGGTGAGCGTCTGGGCGGGGGCCACGGTGATCGAGTCGCCGGTGTGGATGCCCATCGGGTCGAAGTTCTCGATCGAGCAGATGATCACGACGTTGTCGTCGGCGTCGCGCATCACCTCCATCTCGAATTCTTTCCAGCCCAGCACCGATTCCTCCAGCAGCACCTGGTGGATGGGCGAGGCCTCCAGGCCGTGGGCCACCAGGCGGTCGAACTCCTCGCGGTTGTAGGCCACGCTGGAGCCGGTGCCGCCCAGCGTGAAACTGGGCCGGACCACACAGGGCAGCCCGAGCTGGGCTCCCACCCGCCGCGCCTCATCCAGGTTGCGGACCGTCTCGCCGCGGCAGCACTCCAGCCCGATCCGCTCCATGGCCGCCTTGAACTGGTCCCGCTCCTCGGCCTTGGCGATGACTTGGGCGTTGGCCCCGATCATCTCCACGCGGTATTTTTCCAATATGCCGTGCCGCACCAGGTCCATCGCCAGGTTCAAGCCGGTCTGGCCGCCCAGGGTCGGCAAGATCGCGTCGGGCCGCTCCGCCTCGATCACCTTGGCCACGATCTCCCAGGTCAAGGGCTCGATGTAGGTGCGGTCGGCCATCTCCGGATCGGTCATGATCGTGGCCGGGTTGGAGTTGACCAGCACGACCTCGTACCCCTCCTCGCGGAGGGCCTTGCACGCCTGCGTGCCCGAATAATCGAATTCGCAGGCCTGGCCGATGATGATCGGTCCGGAGCCGATCAGCAGGATTTTCTTGAGGTCGTCGCGGCGGGGCACGGCGTTTTCCTACGGCGATGGGACCAGGGGCCTCGAACTCCGCCCCTTGGGGGACTGCGGCCTGTGTAAAATCCCCTAATCATATCACGAGACCAGCGAGGGCCTCAAGGGGCCGCTCCGCGAGGTAGTGGTACAGTTTGCCCGAAATCTCCGTGGAGCAAAGGGAAAAGATGGGGCCATAACGGGCGAAGAGGTTAGCGGCCGGGATGCCGTGACGCAGAAGGTCAGGCCCGCGGCGCCGGCCGGCAGTTGCCCCAGTTTTCCCAGTTGGGGCTGCGTGTGCTGCACGCCCGCCCGCTACATTAATCCCCAATCCCCTCCCCTCACGCCACCACCGGCAGCTCGGCCAGGGCGGCCTCGATCTTCTCCTGGGGATAGGCGTAGTCTTCCAGGTGGCCGGCGAAGAACTTTTCATAGGAGCCCATGTCGCACAGGCCGTGGCCGCTGAAGTTGAAGAGGATGCACTCTTCCCGGCCCGTCTCCTTGCAGCGCAGGGCCTCGACGATGGCGGCGCGGATGGCGTGCGAGGTCTCGGGGGCGGGGATGGTGCCCTCGGCGGCGGCGAACAGCCGCGCAGCCTCGAAACACTCGATCTGATGGTAGGCCTGGGCCTCGACCAGCCCCAGCTTCTTGGCCAGGCTGACCATCGGGGCCATGCCGTGGTAGCGGAGCCCGCCGGCATGGATCCCCGGCGGCATGAAGCTGTGCCCCAGCGTGTACATCTTCACCAGCGGCGTGAGCTTGGTGGTGTCGCCGAAGTCGTAGCGGTACTGGCCACGGCTCATCGAGGGGCAACTGTGGGGTTCGCAGGCGATGAAGCGGATCGCGCGGCCCTGCAGCTTGTGGCGGAGGAAGGGGAAGGCCAGGCCGGCGAAATTGCTGCCGCCGCCCACGCAGCCGATCACCACGTCGGGGAAGTCCTCGGCAAGCTGGAACTGCTTCTCCGCCTCCAGGCCGATGACGCTCTGGTGCAAGAGCACGTGGTTCAGCACGCTGCCCAGCGTGTACTTGGAACCGTCGCTGGTGACGGCGGCCTCGACGGCTTCGCTGATGGCGATGCCCAGGCTGCCGGGGCAGTCGGGGTCGTCCTTGAGGATGCCGCGGCCGGCCTGCGTCTCGGTCGAGGGGCTGGCGGTCACCTCGCCGCCCCAGATGTGCATCATCATCCGCCGGTAGGGCTTCTGGTGGTAGCTCACCTTGACCATGAAGATTTTGCAGCGGACGTCGAACATCTTGCAGGCGAAGGCCAGGGCGGCGCCCCACTGGCCGGCCCCCGTCTCGGTCGTCAGCCGGTCGATCCCCTCGATCTTGTTGTAGTAGGCCTGGGGCACGGCCGTGTTGGGCTTGTGGCTGCCGGGCGGGCTGTGGCTTTCGTCCTTGAAGTAGATGCGGGCCGGGGTCCCCAGGGCCTGCTCCAGGTTGTACGCCCGCACCAGCGGCGAAGGCCGCCAAATGGCATACACGCGGCGGATCTCCTCCGGGATCTCGATCCAGCGCTCGCGGCTGACCTCCTGCTCCAACAGGGCCCGCGCAAACACCCGCCCCAATTGGGCGGGACTGACGGGCTGGTGCGTGCCGGGGTCCAGCGGCGGGGGGACCGGTTCCGGCAGGTCGGCCTGGAGGTTGTACCAGGCGGTCGGCAGTTCTTTCTCGGTGAGGAGCACGCGTTTGCAGTCCATAAGCCTTTCCTTCGGTTGGTGTTGTTTATTCCGGACGACCGGTCAGTGGTCAGTAGTCCGTGGTCCGGTGCTAATAACCACGGACCATGGACCACGGGCCACGCTACCCGGCGCCTGCCTCAATAAATTCCCAGCATACTTAGCCGCCACCCGCTTGTCGAGCACCTTGACCGGGGCCCGCCGGGCGCGTTACAACCAAGAAGGGAAAAAGGGGCGAAACCCTATGGCACTAGTCACGTTGCGGGTTCTGGACGGGGCCGACCGGGGGCGGGTGTATGCGGAGGTGCCCACCCCGCTGACCATCGGCCGCGAGGAGGGCAACCCCGTCCAGCTCAACGACGAGCGGATCAGCCGCTTCCATCTGAAAGTCCAGGAGGACGACGGCAAGCTGGTCCTGACCGACCTGGACAGCACCAACGGCACGAAGGTCAACGGGGAGAACATCCAGGTGTGCCTGGTCCGCCCCGGCGACCTGGTGAGCCTGGGCCGGACCGTGCTCTTGATCGGCTCGCGCGAGGAGATCGCCGAGCGGCTGGCCCAACTCCGCGGCGCCGACCTCTCGGAGGCCGTCACCCTGGCCTGCGAGGAGTTGGCCGGCGAGCCGGGCTCGGCACCGCTGGACTTCGAGTTGAACTTCGGCGACGAACGGGACGTGCAGACCTTGCTGCACACGATGGTCCCGCCCGAGTTGCCCAGCTCGCTCGGTCCGGGCCAGGCCGCGCAGATCGCCGAGTTGCTACAGTACTTGCACCTCCGGCTCCGCGGTCTGATCCAGTCGGTCCGCAAGGAGAAAGGCGACCGAGTGTCGCTGGAGGCCCGCCAATGGCAGAACCTGCTGGACCTGCAGGCCCGGCTGGGGACCTACCTGCGGCGGCTCAGCGAGCCGGGGGAGTGAAGAATACCCGCGTTTCGGCTACACACGGAGGATCGGTCTCGTTACGACGCTCCGCGTCGTAACGCACTGAGCGGACGCTCGGCGTCCCCGTACTCGCAACTCTTTAGGACGCTGTCCTTTCTGCCTCGGGGCCGCGGAGCGGCCATTCAGTGCGTACCCACGCAGAGCGTGGGCACGAAACCGGTTTGATGACGGTATACCTCCTTAAAGCCCTCGCGGTTTCGCGGTAAAATGAGTGCAGGTTTTAGCAACGCATCTCAAGGGGAGGGAGCCCTGATGACACTTCCTTTCGCCCATCTGCACTGCCATAGCCATTTCAGCCTCTTGGACGGGGCGGGGACGATCCCCGGCCTGTTGCAGCGGGCCAAGGACCTGGGCATGAGCCACCTGGCCCTCACCGACCACGGCAACCTGCACGGGGCCTTGAGCTTCTACAAGACGGCCACGGAGCTGGGCGTGCAGCCGATCCTCGGCCTGGAGGCCTATATCGCCCCCGGCAGCCGCTTCCACAAGGAGGCGGCCGGCGGCGTGAAAGACGCCAGTTACCACCTCACGCTGCTGGCCCGCGACCGCGCCGGCTTCCAGAACCTCCTGAAGCTCTCGTCGGCGGCCTTTCTGGAGGGCTTTTACTTCCGGCCGCGGATCGACAAGGACCTGCTGGCCGCCCATCACGAAGGGCTGTTGTGTCTCAGCGGCTGCATGTCCAGCGAGCTGAGCCGCCACCTGCTGACGGGGACGGAGGCGGGCAGGCAGAAGGCCCGCGAGACGGCCGCCTGGTTCCAGCGACTCTTCGGCGACCGCTATTTCATCGAGATCCAGTCCAACGGGATCGAGTCGCAGCGGATCGTGCTGGAGGCCGCCGTGGACCTGGCCCGCCAGATGGGCCTGCCGCTGGTGGCCACCAGCGACGTACACTACATCCTCCGCGAGGACCACGAGGCGCAGGACATCCTGTTGTGCATCAACACGGCCAAGCTCCGTAGCGACACGAACCGCATGCGGATGGAGACCCGCGAGTTCCACCTCCGCAGCGCGGAGGAGATGCAGGCGGCGTTTCCCGGCCAGGAGGAGGCCCTGCGGCGCTCGCAAGAGATCGCCGACACGGTGCACATCGAGCTGGAGCTGGGCAAGCGGCACTTTCCGGTCTACACGCCGCCGGACGGCAAGACCTCCGAGGCGTTCCTGGGCGAGTTGTGCCGGCAGGGGCTGCTGGAGCGCTACGCCGGCGACCCCCAGCGGTGTCCCGGCGGCCGGCTTTCCGACGAGGTCCTGGCCCGGCTCGCGCGCGAGCTGGAGGTGATCGACAAGCTGGGCTTCGCCAACTATTTCCTGATCGTTTGGGACTTCGTGCGGTTCGCGCGGGACGAGGGCATTCCGGCCACGGCGCGGGGCTCGGGGGTGGGGTCGCTGGTGGCCTATGGCCTGTACCTCAGCCACGTCTGCCCGTTGGGCTACGACCTCCTCTTCGAGCGTTTCCTGGACGAGAACCGCCGCGAGGCGCCGGACATCGACATCGACTTCTGCCAGCAGCGCCGCGGCGAGGTGATCCAGTACGTCAAGGAGCGCTACGGGACTGAGAATGTGGCGCAGATCGGCACCTTCGGCACGCTGGCGGCGCGGGCGGCGATCCGCGACGTGGGCCGGGCCCTGGCCATGCCCATCCCCAGGGTCGACGCCGTGGTGGCCCTCGTGCCCGACGAGCTGAAAATCACCCTGCCGGCGGCGCTGGAAAAGAGCGCGGACCTCAAGCGGCTCTACCAGGGCGACCCGCAGGTCCGCGAGCTCTTGGACCTGGCGATGAAGATCGAGGGCCTGGCCCGCAACGTCGGCACGCACGCCGCCGCGGTGGTCATCGCCGACCGCCCGCTGACCGATTACGTCCCGCTGCAGCACGTGCAGAACAAGGAGGAGATCATCACGCAGTGGGCCATGGGCGACGTGGAGCGGGCGGGCCTGCTGAAGATGGACTTCCTCGGGCTGCGGAACCTGACGATCCTCTCGAAGGTGATCGAGCTGGTGGAGCGGACCACGGGCCGGCGGATCGATCCCTACCAGTTCCCGCTGGACGACGCGGAGACGTTCGCCCTCTTGTGCCGCGGCGAGACGAAGGGCGTGTTCCAGTTGGAAAGCGGCGGCATCCGCGACCTCTTGCAGCGGATGAAACCCGACCAGTTCGGCGACATCATCGCCACCAACGCCCTCTACCGCCCCGGCCCGCTGGAGGGCGGCATGATCGAGGACTACATCCAGGTCAAGCACGGCCGCCGGCAGGCCGAATACAAACACCCCGTCATGAAGGAAGTGCTCCAGGAGACCCACGGCGTGATGGTCTACCAGGAGCAAGTCATGCGGATCCTCAACCGGCTGGGGGGCCTGGCGCTGGCCAACGCCTATAGCTGCATCAAGGCCATCAGCAAGAAGAAGCTCGACGCCATCGCCAAGTACCGCGAGGAGTTCGTCGCCGGCGCCGGCCGGCAAGGCATGGCCAAGAAGGGGGCGGAGGAGGTCTTCGACCTGATCGAGAAGTTCGCCGGCTACGGCTTCAACAAGTCGCACAGCACGGCCTACGCCCTGATCGCCTACATGACGGCTTATCTGAAGGCGCACCAGCCGGTGGAGTTCATGGCGGCCTTGCTCTCCAGCGACATCCCGGGGCGCAATTTCAAGAAGAAAGACGCGCTGGTGGAGCACGTCGAAGACTGCCAGCGGATGGGTATCGAGATGTTGCCGCCGGACGTGAACCGCTCCGAGGTCGAGTTCGCCCCGGCCGGCGGGAAGATCTGCTACGCCCTCTCGGCCATCAAGGGCTGCGGCACCGCGGCGGCCGCCGCCATCGTCCAGACCCGCCGCGCCGGCGGGCCCTACCGCAGCCTGTTCGACTTCTGCGGGCGGCTCGATCCGGCGGTGGTCAACCGCACCGCCGTCGACGCGCTGGTGAAGGCGGGGGCCTTCGACGGCATGGCGGCCCGCCGCAGCCAGTACTTTGCCGCCATTGACCGGGCCACGCAGGCCGGGGCCGCCGCCGCCGCCGACCGCCGCAGCGGCCAGATGGGACTCTTCGCCGCCGACGAGGAAACCCCCGGCGAAGCCGCCCCCAGCGATCTGCCCGATCTTCCCGAATGGGAACTCCGCGACCGCCTGACCAAGGAGAAAGAAGTCCTCGGCTTCTACATGTCCAGCCACCCGCTGGCCGAGCACGAGGCGACGTTGCGGGCCTACTGCTCGCACACCGCCGCCGAGGCCGCCGCCTTGAAGGCCCGCAGCGAGGTCATGCTGGGCGGCATCCTCTCGGCGATCAAGTTCTCGCACACGAAGAACCCCAAGCCCGGCAACCCCAGCCGCTTTGCCATGTTCGACCTGGAGGACACCAGCGGCATCCTGCGGTGCATCCTCTGGCCGGAGCCCTTCGTGCAATACGGCCAGCGGGTGCAGGCCGACACGGTCTGTGTCGTCCGCGGCACGATCGACAAGCGCCCCGGCAGCGAGGAGGCCAACCTGATCGTCAGCGAGCTGCTGACCCTGGACGAGCTGCCCGCCCGCTTCACCCGCGGCATCGTGGTCCGCGTGCTGGAAGAGACGCACGGGCTGGGGACGCTCGAGGCCCTGCACGAGGTGCTGCGCGGCCATCCGGGCGACTGCCAGCTCCAGCTCCTGGTATGCCTGGTGGGCGGCAGCCGGGTGCTGTGCAATTGCGACCGTCTGCGGGTGGCCGCCAGCACGGAGATGCGCGCCCGCCTGGACGATCTCTTGGGCCCGGGGCACGTGCGGCTGGTGACCGCCGCCGGCCGCGGCAACGGCCGCGGGCGAGGAGGGTGAGCGGGCGTTAGAGGACGGAAGGCAGAGGGTGGGAAGGGGTGCAAGACGCGGGTCGCGTACCCAATCTCAAATCTCAAATCTCAGTTTGCGATCTATCTTCCGCCCTCATCCTTCCGTCGTCTTCTCCGATCCCTGGTCTCCAATCCCTGCTAGTAGGGGAACCGCTCGTCCAGCGGCAGGGCCGAGAGCTCGACCAGGAAGCCGGCGAGCCGCTCCACCAGCAGGTCCATCAGGCGGCGGCCCTTCTCGGCCGTGGCCGCGTGCGGGTTGCCCACCCCGGCCTCGGTCGTCAAGAGGTGCCAGGGCCGGGTGATCGTCACCCAGCCGCGGTTGACCGCCTCCAGCCGCGTGGCGGCGGGCCGGCCCTCGTCGGCCGCCAGGCTCCCGTCCGGCTTCCGCGCCACCAGCTCCGGGCGATAGGCCAAGGCCAGCGAGGTCTCCATCTCCCCCGCGTGGTCGTCCCGCTCCTGGAAAATCTCGTGATACACGTCGCTGAAGATCGTGTACCAGTTGGAGAGGAAGAGTTTGGCGGGCGAGCGGCCGTGCAGCTCGCGGAGCACGAACTTCAGATCGTTTCCCCCGTGGCTGTTCAAGAGCAGGATCTTCAGGATCTTGTGCTGGACCAACGAATCCACCAGGTCGCGGATCACGGCCGCCAGCGTCGAGGGCTGTACGTTCATGGCCAGCGGGAAGCGCATTTGGTTGCTGACCGTGCCGTAAGGTATGGTGGGCAAGAGGACGACCCGCGCCCCGCGATCCCAGGCGGCGGCGCAGATCCTCTCGCCGATCAAGTCCGCCTCGAGGGTGTCCATGCTATAGGGCAGGTGCAGGTTATGGGGCTCGGTGCAGCCCAGCGGCAGCACGGCCACCTCGTAGTGCCGGTTCTTGACCGTGCCGTAGTTCGTCTCGGCCAGTTTCCAGGGTTGCACAGCAGACCTCGGTTTCAGGGAAGTGCTCGCGGTTCGTTGGTTCCTGCTTCCGCTCACCAGATTGTCCTCCACGGGCGTTGCGCAGGCAAGGGCCGGCCAAGGCGCCGGTTGCTGTAGCGCCGCCGGCGGCCTATACTGGGCCACAACGCTCACTTGCCCTCCGGAATACGCATGATGCGAAGCTTGTTGATAGCCGCTGTGGCCGGATTGATGTTTGTGGTGCTTGCAATGCCCACGTGGGCCGTTGCGGCGGCGAAGCCGGCCGCGACGCCGGCGGTGCGGGCCTGGGAAGAGCCCACCGTCATCCCCACCTACGAGCTCGGCCGGCCCGAACAAAACCCGGTCTTCTTCCAGCACCGCAACGTGCAAGGGGCGGCCGGCAACGTCTATCCGCTCCTGATGCAGGACCAGCTCACCGGCCGACGGGTGGACAAGACCTACCGCGGGCTCTATCTGGAGAACGAGTACCTCAAGCTCATGATCTTGCCCGAGCTGAACGGCCGCATGCACATGCTCGTGGACAAGACCAACGGCTACGACGTGATCTACCGGCAGCACGCGATCAAGCCGGCGTTGATCGGCACGCTGGGGGCGTGGATTTCCGGCGGTATCGAGTGGAATTTCCCCCAGCACCATCGCCCCACCACCTTCATGCCGCAAGACAGCGTGATCACCGAGAACGCCGACGGCAGCAAGACGATCTGGGTGGGCGAGGTCGAGCCCCTCAACCGCATCAAGGGCATGGTGGGCATTACGCTGCGGCCCGGCCGCTCGCTGGTCGAGCTGCGGGGGCGGGTCTTCAACCGCACGCCGCTGCCGCAGACCTTCCTGTGGTGGGTCAACATGGCGGTACACGCCGGGGAGCATTACCAGTCGTTTTTCCCGGAAGACGTGAGCACGATGGTCTTTCACAACAAGACCGAGGCGGTCGAGTTCCCCATCGCCCGCTCGTTCTACAGCGGCGTGGATTACCGCCGCGGCGTGGACATCTCCTGGTACAAGAACATCCCGCTGCCCACCTCGTACTTCGCCCGCATGTCGAACTACGATTTCTTCGGCGGCTACGACCATAAGAAGCGGGCAGGCATCGTCCACGTGGCCGATCACCACATCAGCCCGGGCAAGAAGCTTTGGACCTGGGGCACGGGCGTTTTCGGCCAGGTCTGGGAGAAGAATCTCACCGACGGCGACGGGCCCTATGCCGAGCTGATGGCTGGCGTGTACAGCGACAACCAGCCCGATTTCTCCTGGCTGGCCCCCTACGAGGTGAAGACCTTCACGCAGTACATCTATCCGATCCGCGAGATCGGCACGTGCAACATGGCGAACCGGGAGGCGGCCTTACACGTGGACGTCCGCGATGGCGTGGCCCACGTCGGCATATATGCGACCGGCGTCCACCGCGCCGCCCGCATCGGCGCCACCATTTGCGGCACTCTAGGCTGGGAATGGACCGTCGATCTCGCACCCGACCGGCCCTTTACGGCCTCTTTCCGTGTCGGAGCGGCCGTGCGCCCGGAGGACATTGTCGTCGCGGCCACAACTGCAGACGGCCACAAGCTGTTGCACTACCGGCCCTTTACCGGCAAGCCCGAGTCGCTCCCGCCGCCCAATCGGCCCGATCCTGATCCGCCTGAAAAGCTCGCGACCAACGAGTTGCTCTATCTGACCGGGTTGCACCTGGAGCAGTACCGGCACCCCAGGATCGATCCCGACCCATACTACCAGGAAGCCCTCCGCCGCGATCCGGGCGACCTGCGGGTGAACAACGCCTACGGCCGGCTGCTCTTGCGGCGCGGGCGCTTCGCCGAGGCGGAGGCCCATTTTCGCCGGGCGATCCAAGCCGCCACCGTCAAGAACGCCCACCCCTACGATGGCGAGCCCTATTACAACCTGGGCTTGGCGCTCGAATACCAGGGCAAACTCGACGCAGCGTATGACGCTTATTACAGGGCCGCTTGGAGCCAGGCCTGCAAGGCCCAAGCGTACCTCGCCCTGGCGGCGATCGACGGCCGCCGCCACGACTTCGACAAGGCGCTGGAGCACCTTGACCTTTCGCTCGCTCACAACGGGTTGAACCATACCGCGATGGCCATGAAAGCGGCGTTCCTGCGGCACGTTGGCCGCCCTGAAGAAGCGGCGCGGGTGGCTCGCCGGTCGATCGCGCAAGACCCGCTGGACTTCTGGTGCCTTTCGGACCTTTGCCGGGCCGAGACACCGAACGGCGCATACGGCGGGTCCGCCGACCGCGTTCGCCGGCTGATGCGCGACAACCCGCACGCGCATCTGGACATCGCCATCGGCTACGAGCGCGCAGGGCTGTGCCTTGAGGCATCGGAAATTCTCGACCACTACAGCTCCGCCCCTGCGGAGCCACATGCCGGTGCTACCTACACGTTCATCCTCTATTACTTGGCCCAGTACCTGGCCGAACAAGGAGTCGCCGCCGCGACGGATTACTACAGTCTCTCCGCCACGACCCGACCTGCGGGCGGCTTTCCTAGCCGCCTAGAAGATTTCGCAGTGCTGCACAGGGCCCTTGCCCGCAACCCGGCCGACGCCCACGCCTGGTATTACCTGGGCAACCTGCTTTACGACAAGAAGCGGCCCGAGGAGGCCATCAGCGCGTGGGAGAAATCCCGCGAGCTGGACGCGAACTTTGCCACCGTACACCGCAATCTGGCGCAGGCGTACCGCGAAGTGTTGCACGATCCGGACAAGGCACTGGCCTCCGCGAAGCGGGCCTTCGATCTGGACCGTAGCGATCCGCGGGTGCTCATGGAACTCGACCAAATCGAGCGCGAGTGCGGCGTCGATCCGGTCGCCCGCTTGGCGCTCCTGGAAAACAACCTGGCGGTGGCCGAGCAGCGCGATGAGACCTATTTGAGCCGGGTGGAACTGTACGTGCGGCTCGGCCAGTACGCGGAGGCCCGCAAGTTGCTTGAAAATCACCTGTTCCACGCCTGGGAAGGGGGCGAGGGCGCGGTGCGGCAGCTTTACGAGATAGCGTGTCTCTTGGACGGTTTCTCGCGGCTCAAGGCGGGCAAGACGGCCGATGGGGCGGCGTCGATGGAAGCCGCCCTGCAAACCCCGGACAATCTCCGCGACGCGATGAACCCCGAGAACCCGGCCTACCACACGGCCCGGCTGTACTGCTGTGTGGGCCTCGCCCGGGAGGGGGCCGGGCAGGGGCCGCAGGCCCGCGAGTGCTTCCTCCGCGCCGCTGCCGAGCGCGACGAGAAAACGGAATACGCCTTCTACCGCGGGCTGGCGCTGCGGAAGCTGGGCCAGGAGAAGGAAGCGGATCGCCTATTCGCCGGCCTGATCGAGGAGGGCCGGCAGCGGGTCAATGCCGCCCGAGGGAAAGTCGCCGCCGGCCAGTTCCTCCTCGGGCTGGGCCAACTCGGGCAGGGCCGCACGGACGAAGCGGTCAGCATCCTTACGAAGGCCCGTGAAAGCGATCGGACCGATCTGGCCATCCGCATCGACCTGGCCCGCAGCGCCGCCGGCCGTGCGGCACTCACCGCCCACTGACAACTGACAACTGACCACTCTTTCGGGAAGGAGACACCATGCGGCGCGCACTGTCCGGTTTCGGCGTCCTACTTGTGATTCTGCTGGCCGGCGTGAAGACCCTGGCGGCAGGGCCGGTCCATGACGATGAGATGCAGTGGAAAGACCAATGGGTCTGGCAAAACCTGCTGGCGATGTTCGCCAGCCCAGGCGAGCCGGGCAAGGCGGCGCTGCCCTTCTCGTTCCAGTACGGGGGAAAACCGGCGGCCGAGCTGCTGCCGCTGTGGGAGCGAAAACTGGAAACCCGCAAGCTCGATGCGAGCCGCACGCGGCACGTGTTGCAGTGGACTGATCCCGAGACCCATCTCAGGGTGCGTTGCGAGGCGATCGAGTACCACGATTTCCCCACGGTCGAGTGGACGCTCTGGTTCGTCAACGCTGGGGAAAAGGATTCGCCGGCCCTGTCCGATATCCAGGCGCTGGACACCTGCTTTGCCTGTCCGGGGGGCCGCTGCTCGTTGCGTTGGATGAACGGCAGCCGGGCCGTCAAAGAGGACTTTCAGCCGCACGTAGCCGACCTTGCTCCCGGCCAGACCGTGCGGCAGGCGCCCAACGGCGGGCGGCCCACCGACGGCGTGATGCCCTACTGGAACCTGCAATCGAGCGACCGCGGGCTGATCGCCGTCTTGGGCTGGCCCGGCCAATGGGCCGCCAGCTTTACTCGCGACCAGTCCGCGTCAAAAGCACCCAGGGGGTACCCGGTCCCATTTTCGCTCGGGCAAGAATTGGGACAGTCCCCGGGGCTGCGGCTCCGCGCCGGCCTGGAGCAGTTCAATTCCGTGTTGCGGCCCGGCGAGGAAGTGCGGAGCCCGCTGGCACTCGTGCAGTTCTGGACCGGCGGCGACTGGATCCGCAGCCAGAACATCTGGCGGCGGTTCTACGTGGCTCACGTGATCCCACGTCCCGGCGGCCAGGTGCCCCGGCCGTTCACCGCCACCTGCGTGGACGATTCGTTTCCCGGCATGTTGAGCAACGCCGCCAGTGTGATCCGCTCGATGGACATCTACGCGGCCGGCGGACACAAGTTCGACTACTGGTGGACCGACGCCGGCTGGTACGCCACCGACAAGGACTGGTACGCCGGCGCGGGCACGTGGGAGCCCGACCCCAAGCGCTATTCCAAGGGCCTGAAGGAGATCACCGACCACTCGCACAAGCTGGGAATGAAGCACGTGGTGTGGTTCGAGCCGGAGCGCGTGGCCCCGGAAAGCTGGCTCGCGCGAAACCGGCCGCAATGGTTGTTGGGAAGCGGCGGCGGCATGCGGCTCTTGAACCTGGGCAACGACGAGGCCCGCCGTTGGCTGGCCGACCACATCGATAAGCTGCTGGTCGAGCAGGGCATCGACCTCTACCGCCAGGACTTCAATATCGAGCCCTTGGGGTTCTGGCGGGGCAGCGACGCTGCCCGCCGCTCCGGCATGACGGAAATGAAGTACGTCATGGGCCTGCTGGCCTACTGGGACGAGCTCCGCCGCCGCCACCCGGACATGCTCATCGACACCTGCGCCTCCGGCGGCCGGCGGCTGGACCTGGAAACCCTGCGGCGGGCCGTCCCCTTGCTGCGGACCGACTACCGCTTCGAGCCCGTCGGCTCGCAGGACCAGATGTACGGCCTGTCGCTGTGGGTCACGTTCCACGGCTCGGGCGTGTACCAGGACTCGCCCTACGTCATGCGCACGCACATGAACGCCTGTTTCGGCTACGGGGCGAACGTGCCCAGCCAGAAGCCGGATTTCGCCCTGCTGGCGAAGATGGACCGCGAGTGGCGGCAGATCGCCGAGGGGTTCGTGCTGGGCGATTTCTACCCGCTGGCCGACTACTCGCTGGCCAACGACGTGTGGATGGCCTGGCAGTTCGATCGGCCGGAGAGCGGCCGCGGCGCCGTCCAAGTCTTCCGCCGCGCCGACAGCAAGCAGGACCGCGGCAACCTCGTACTCCGCGGTCTCGACCCCGCGGCGCGGTACGAAGTGCTGAATCTCGACGGCGGCAAGATCACGGCCGCGGGCAAAGCCCTCATGACACAAGGCTTGGCCGTCGAACTCCGCGGCGCGCCCGATTCGGCCATCTTTACCTACCAGCGGAGCCCATGAAGATCGGCCGTGGAGCCCCGGGCGTCAGCCCGGGGATCGGCGTCAGGATCACCGCCGTCTTACCGAGAATACACACCATCCCCGGGCTGACGCCCGGGGCTCACCACGTGCGCAGGTTCCCAGAATCGTGCAATTTCATTTAGCGGGGGCATGGCCGGCGGCGTCG
>Ga0326727_10005927_pt1 | contig 34209 bp, 33 predicted proteins | sample MB2enrmetagenome_FD_207643 | JGI IMG/M metagenome (GOLD analysis project Ga0326727, IMG submission 207643) | Lab enriched peat soil microbial communities from McLean, Ithaca, NY, United States - MB29MY | ecosystem: Environmental > Terrestrial > Soil > Wetlands > Peat | place: USA: New York...
GCATCGAAGGCGACGCGTTCAGCTACATCGACAGGGATTCTGCCCGAATCGTCACGATCTTCGGCTACCCTACCCGCCGTCTTGCTCGATTGGACTGATCTGGGAATTTCAAATGTGTTTGGCTAGCGATTACCTCAAAGACCACCATCCACATTACCGGCAGCCGACCTTGAGCAAAGTGTATGCCGCTGTACGATCCTTGAAAGAGCGGCCGCATCGTGGCCGGACCGGACGCGAGGAAGGAACGCGAGAGCTTCTGTTCCCTCCACTGCCCTATATCGCCGTCTATCGCGTCAAAGGGCAGACCATCGAAGTCCTGCGGGTTTATCACGGCGCTCAGGACCGGTAACCGGCTCAGGCGGCGTCCTCAAGCGAGATGTTCAGGCGCTTTCCCAAGCGAAGAAAGGCCTGTTCGAGCTGGTCGAGGCGGGAAGCGTGGCGCAGGTCAAGCAGGCGGTCGATCTGGGGCAGGTGGCAATTGAGACGGCGTGCCAGTTCCGCCTTCCCGACGCCCAGTGCGCGCATTTGCCGGTACAGCGCGACTTTCGTTTCGCTGAGCGCAGGGAGAAGGATGGATTTGCGCCCGCGCTTGATGGGACTCGGGTAAGGGATCTCGTCCCGATCCTCGATCATGGCGATGAGCATGCTTTCGAGCGCGTCCACGGCCCGCGCAACGGCTTCCGGTTCGTCATCGCCGAATGTGTGCACGTTCGGAAAATCGGGGAACGCAACGAGGACTCGTCCGTCCTCCCTGGTCAGAGTCACGGGATATCGCATGTTCGCCTCACTTCAGCCCCAGGGCTTTCCTGGTGCCGTGCCCCCTGGGCAAGTCGTGGCTCTTTCCGTGCATCGGCAGGATCGTCTTCCGATTGCCAAACCGAACCAGCAGATGGCCGCCCTTGGCGGGCTCAAACGCGCAGCCCTGGCGTTCCAGCCATCGCCTGAGCTCCGCGCTGGTCGTTCAACATAACACATCTGTTGCGTTCAGGGCAACAAAACTGTTCAGCCGGCAATCCGATCCGCGTCGGGTAGTCGCCGTGCTCAGAGATTATGGCAAAGCATCGGGCTGCGCGTCTCAGAAAGGGCATTGGCCGGAAAACACCGGGTTGCAGGTGCTATCAATACTGATTACACTTGAATCGTGAAGGTGGGCGAGCTGAAGCGGTGGCTCAGCGCGCAGGGCGTGAGCTTCGAGGACGGCAAGCGCCACACGCTGGCCTGCCTGGGCTCGCGTTTTGCGCCGATTCCGCGGCATGCCGGTCAGGAGGTCAGGACCGGAACGCCGCGCTCGATCATGAAGCAGTTGGGGCTCAGGCCGCCCGCGAAACGATAGGAGGTTCCGATGCTCAGCTATCCGGCAAGGTTCATAGCCGACCGCGAGGCCGGCGGCTACGTGATCTCGTTTCCGGACGTTCCCGAAGCCGTGACCCAGGCCGACAGCGTCGAAGAGGGCATGGAGATGGCTGCGGACTGCCTGGAGCTGATTCTCGGCGAATACATCCGGCGGGGACGCCCTATTCCGGTGCCGTCGGTGCGCAAGCGCGGTTACCGTTCCATCCGTCTGCCGTTCTTCGCTGCGCTCAAGGTGCAACTTTACGACGCCTGGTTGCGTTCCGGGGTTAGGAAAGCGCAGTTGGCGCACCGATTGGGCATGCCGCGGGCCAACGTGGATCGGCTCTTCGACCTGAAACACGTAAGCCGGCCGGAGCAGATGGAGGAGGCCTTCGCGGCGCTGGGGAAGCAGGTGGACATTCAGGTGCGCAACGTCGAGTGATGCAGCAGTCGCGGTTCGGGAAAGAGACAAACGCCATGCTCATGAAAACCCGCCCCATCCCGGCCGCATTGTCCGGCACGATTGTCCGGAGCCTTTGGGCCTCTCGATGGCTGCGGGGGCGAAGGTGCTCGGCGTCACGCGGCAGACTCTCAACAATGTCATCAACGGCGAATCCGGCATCAGTCCGGAAATGGCGATCCGGCTCACCAACGCCTTCGGCAGCACGGAGGAGACGTGGTTGCGGATGCAGCTTGCCGGGGGCCTGGCCGCCGCCCGCAGGAACGAGAGCAGGATCAAGGCTCGACGGCAGCATGTGGCGGAATTGCGCGCGTAGGCCGTGTCGTATGTACTATACTGTAAATACGGATGCGGATCGAATGGGATCGCGCGAAGAACGAGATCAACCAGACGAAGCACGGTGTCGACTTTGAAACAGCACAGCTCGTTTTCGACGACCCCTGTTGCGTGACTTTCGTAGAGTGGGTCACGGACGGCGAAGAACGTTGGCACGCAATCGGCTCGATTGAAGGTACTATCGTTCTCGTCGTCGTGCATACGTATCGGGAAGAAGGTTCGGATGAAGTAATCCGCATCATTTCAGCCCGTTCCGCGGCCCGGCGAGAAAGGAGACTATATGCCCAGGCTATCGGCTGAAAAGCGAAAGGAGCTTGAGAAGCTCGCGGCCCGGCCGGATCGTGAGATTGACCTGACGGATATTCCCGAGATTCTGGAGATCCCTTCGGATGCCGTGATCGGAAGGTTTTACCGGCCGAGAAAAACCACGGTGACCATTCGCCTGGATGCGGATGTAGTGGCGTGGATGAAGGCGTCGGGCGAAGGGTACCAGACTCGAATCAACGCCTACCTCAGACAACTGATGCAGCGGAGCCGCTAGTGGCGCCATAAGGCCGTCGCTGAGCGGTCCGTAAAGGTACCATGAGAGGAGGGCAGGAACATGGCAATTCCGGATTGGTCTCAATGCCCCGCCGTTGAAAGCGTGCCGGGGAGGCTGAGCGGCGCATGGGTGTTTCGCGATACGCGGATGCCGGTGTCCGCCGTGTTCCAAAACCTCGAAGCCGGCGCCACCATCGATGAGATCACGGAGTGGTTTCACATCTCGAAGGAGCAGGTGATCGAGGTTCTGGAGTTTGCCGCCCGCAGCCTCGCTGTCCCGGTTCCCGTGGAGACGGTTTCCGCCCTCGAGGCGGTGAAACGGGGCGAGGAGGCGTTGCAGCGGGGCGAATACCTGTCCCATGAGCAGGTCGGCCAGCGCCTTCAGCGTTTTCTGCAACAGCCCTGAAGGAGGTCCGTTGGTCGCCGGTTGAGCACGGCATCAGGGCCCCGTTGACGTAGCCTGAAAGAAGGGGCCGAACCAATGGAAGTGCATTTCAAGCCCGACGTGCAGGCGAAGCTGGAACAGATGGCGCGCGAGAGCGGACGGCCGAGCGACGAACTGGTTGAAGATGCGGTGATCGGTTACTTTGACGAACTGACACGCACGCGAGAAATGCTCGACCGGCGCTTTGACGATCTGGAAAGCGGCAGGGTGAAGCCTATCCCCGGCGACGAGGCGATAGCCCGTTTGCGCGAGAAGAGCGCTGCCCGCCGATCATCGCGCGGCTCATGACCGGCCACGATCCCCCGGAAGCGACGTTTTCCAACGTTATTCCGGAAGAAGGAGGTCCGGCTATGGCGAATCTCGATTGGTCACAATGCCCCGCCGTGGAGAGCATCCCCGGCAAGGTCAGCGGTGCGTGGGTGCGGCGTGGAACCCGGACGCCGGTTAAGGTTCTGTTTGAAAACCTCGAAGCTGGCATGGGTATCGAGGAATTGATCGAACAGTTTCCGGTGACGCGCGAGCAACTGGACAGCCTCATGGCGTTTGTCGCGCGTTCCCTGGAAAAGGCCCCGAGCTACGGGTAGATCGTCGCCGGGATGCTGGTTCCTTTTCGATAGCGGCACACCACGAGGTCTTTCCCGTTTCCTTGCCGGCCATTCCGTGGAGGAAGCGCGGACGCGAGGGTGGGAGGAACTCTCGAATGGCGAGTTGATCGACTGTCGCCGAGCAAGCCGGTTTTGAAGTCTTGGTGACGACGGGAAGCGCGGGAGATCGGCCCGTCCGGTTTGATCAATGGGGGGAAACGGGCCACCGGCACCGCGCCTCTCCTGGACTCTGCCTCGGCGCCCGCTCCCGCATCGCTGTCCGCTTTCGCTCGCCTGGTCCCGTACTCGGACAGTTTCGCGCCACCGCCACTAACATACTTCTCCGCGCGCGATGGCACGGCAATTGCTCGGATAACGAGCATAGTGTCCAGTCTCCTGATGGACCTGCGCTACGGGCTCCGCATGACGTTGCGGAGCCCGGGCTTCACCGCGGTCGCGGTGCTCACGCTGGCCATTGGCATCGCCGTCAACACCACCGTCTTCAGTTGGGTGGACATGATGCTGCTGCGGCCCATCCCGGGCGTCCCCAACGGCGGGAGGCTGGCGGCCTTCGAGACGGTGGCCCCGGACGGCACAGCCCTGCCCACGTCCTTCCCCGATTTTCGCGACCACCGCGATCATCTGAAGCTGATCTCCCTCGCCGCGGCCATCCCGGCGACGATGACCATGGGAGAAGGCGATCGCGCCGACCGCGTCTGGGCCGAGCTGGTCTCCGCCAACTACTTCGCGGTGCTGGGCGTGAAGCCGGTGCTGGGCAGGATGTTCTCGCAGCCGGAGTGCGGCGACAAAACGGATGCCTGCCCGGTGGTCGTCATCGGCGAGGGCCTGTGGAAGAGCCGCTTCCACGGCGATCCCCGCGTCATCGGCAGTACCGTCGTGTTGAACCGCCAGAAGCTGACCGTCATCGGCGTCGCCCCGGCGGAATTCCACGGCAGCCTGCCCGCTTTGACGCTCTCGGTATGGGCGCCGCTCACCATGGGAACGCGATTCAACATCTTTCCGGAAGGGGCGCTGGACAACCGTGGGGTGCGCTACTTCCTGGGCGTCGCGCGGCTGAAGCCCGGCGTGCACCTTGGGCAGGCCCGTGCGGAATGCTCGTCGCTGGCCCGCCAGATCGCGCGGCTGGACCCACACGCCAACGCCGGTATCGGGGCCACGGTGCTGCCCATCCGTCAGGGCCATTTCGGTGGTCAGACCCTGATGGCGGGACCGTTGACGATTCTGATGGCAGTGTGTGGCGTGGTCTTCCTGATTGTCTGCGCCAATGTGTCCAGTCTGCTGCTGGCGCGCGCCATCGGGCGGAGGAAGGAGTTCAGCGTGCGCATGGCCATGGGTGCCGGGCGGGTGCGTCTGGCGCGGCAGCTCCTCAGCGAAAGCCTGATCCTGGCGGTGCTGGGAGTGCTGACGGGCGTCCCTCTGGCCATGTGGATGAGCCAGTCGCTGGGGTATCTGATGCCGCGCGGCTCCAGCGTCCCCCTGTCGCTGGACATCCCACTGAACGGCGAGATTCTGGCCTTCACCGCCCTGCTCTGCGTGGCGGCCTGTGTGATCTCGGGCATCGCGCCGGCGCTCCACAGCGCTCGCGCCGGCTTGAACGAAGCGCTCAAGGAGGGCGGCCGGCGCGGAAGGGAAGGCGCGCGCTCGGAGCGTACTCGCGGCCTGCTGGTGGTGGCGGAGGTGGCGCTGGCGCTGCTGGCCATTATCAGTACCGGCCTGTTCGCCAGAAGCTTCCAGATGGCCCGACAGATCAACCCCGGCTTCGATCCCCACAACGTGCTGGTGGCCCGTCTGGAGCTGGCGGCTGCCGGTTACGCCGGGCTCGACCGGACCAGGTTCTTCGATCGGCTGTGCGATCATCTCGCCGCCCAGCCCGGCATTGTCAGCGCCTCCTGGGCCGACGTGGTCCCGCTGTATTTCACCGGAAACCCCTGGGATGACGTGCAGGTGGAAGGCTATCTGCCGGCGCCGGGCGAGAGCATGAAGATCATGCGCAACATCGTGGGCCCCGGCTACCTCGGCCTCATGCGGATTCCACTGGTGGAGGGCCGCGACTTCAGCGGGCACGACGACGAAAACGCCCCGCCGGTGATGATCGTCAACCAGACCTTCGCGCGGCACTTCTTCGGCGGACGCACCGCCATCGGCCGCCGGGTGCGCTCGGTGAACCGCTGGTTCACCATCGCCGGCGTCGCCAGAGACAGCAAGTACCTGCGGCCGGACGAGCCCGCGACACCGTATTACTACACTCTGTCCCGGCAGGCGTACTCGAGCCCGGGACTGGCCCTGTTCGTCCGCACCACCGGTGACCCGGAGCGGGCGGTGACCACCATGCGGAGCGCCGCCAACTCCATCGACCCCGGAGTCGGCGTCTTCGACGCCATGCCGCTGACCGAATCCATCGGCGCCTCGCTGTTCGGACAGAAGACGGCGGCGGTCATGCTGGCCGTGCTGGGCGTGGTCGCGCTGGTGCTGGCGGCCACCGGGCTTTACAGCGTGATGGCATATTCGGTGGCGCAGCGCACGCGGGAGATCGGCCTGCGCATGGCCCTCGGCGCGCGGCCCGCGGACGTGCTGGCGCTGGTGATGCGGCGAGGCCTGCTCCTGACGCTGTTCGGCGTGGCCATCGGAGTGGTGGCGGCGCTGGCGGTCACCCGGCTGGCGGCAAGTCTGCTGGTGCACGTGAGCGCCACCGACCCGCTGGTCTTCGCCGGCGCGACGCTCTTCCTTGCGGCGGTGGCCCTGGCCGCCAACTATCTTCCCGCCCGCCGCGCTACGCGCATCGATCCGAACGAAGCGCTGCGTTGCGAGTAGGGTGTCCCATTTGGGGGGACTGGTGACGAATCCCGCGCCGGGACGCCACGGAAAAGAATTGACCGTTTGCCGGGGAGTTTCGTGCCCGTCCGTGAACTGGCCTGCGCGGTGACTTCTACCACGGGCTGTGCTAATTTGTGAGCTGGAATGCGACTCTTTCCCACGTTGAGAACCGGTCTCCTGATCGCCGCCCTCGGCTGGTGTGCACAAGGGCAGAATACGCCGAGCAGGAACGCGCCAGTGAGCGAATCGAAAGGCATGCCGCCCAGGGCGACCCCGGACGATTATCAGGCCAAAGCGCAGGCTGGCGCGGTGACGGTTGCGGCCGAGTTCATGGAACACTCCGTCCCCACGCCGCAAGCGATTTATTCCACCGAAGACTATGTGGTGGTGGAAGCGGCGTTGTTCGGCCCGCCCGAGGCGCGGACCAGGCTATCTTCCGGCGACTTTTCGCTGCGCATCAACGACAACAAGAAGCCGTTGCCCAGCCAGCCTTACGAGTTCGTGGCCAGGTCCCTCAAAGATCCCGAATGGGCGCCTCCTACCGAAGACAAATCGAAGTCGCAAACCGGCATCAGCAGTGGCAAGAAGGATACCGGCGAACCGCCGCTGGCGGTGGTCCATATGCCCATCGAGCGACAGCTTGCCATGGAACAGCATGTCAAGAACGCCGTGCTGCTGGGAGGAGACCGCGCCCTTCCGCAGGCGGGACTGCTTTTCTTCGAATACCGAGGCAAGGCGAAAAACATCAATTCGGTCGAGCTGATTTACACCGGTCCCACCGGGAAAGCCACGCTGACGCTGCAGCCATAGCCGGTCCTGCGATACCCATAGAGGAGCGCTGCGTCACCGGTGAGGCTGGCCGCGGCAACCTCGGCCTCGTTGATCCTGCGTTCGTCGCCGCCAGCGTCGCGGGCGAAAACCCGGGAACCGGCCCGGCCCCTCGGTCGTAATCCGTTTCGAGGCCGGTTCTCATGTCTGCTCTGCTGAACGATCTGCGCCAGGCGGTCCGCGCGCTGTTGCGGGACCGCGGCTACACCACCGTCGCGCTGCTGACCCTTGCCTTTGGCGTCGCCGCGAACACCATCATCTTTTCCGTGGTCGACGCGGTGCTGTTGCGCCCGCTCACCTATCGAGATCCCGGACGCCTGATGGTGATCAACGAGGTAGTGCCGGAGGTCGCTCGCACGTATCCGAAGCTGCCCGTCAACGCGCGCCATTTCTTCGAGTGGCGCGACCGCTGCTCCTCCTTCCAGCAGTTCAGCATCATCGACCCGGCGGACTACGTACTCACCCGCGCCGGGCAGCCCGAACAGCTCCACGGGGCCCGCGTTTCCGCGAACCTGCTCTCCATGCTCGGGGTCCAACCGCAACTCGGCCGGACGTTTCTCAGCGAAGAGGAGCAGCCGGGCCATGAGCACGAAGCGATCATCAGCGATGCGTTGTGGAGCCGGCGCTTCCATCGCGATCCCGCGCTGGTGGGCCATCCCATCACGCTCGACGGCGAGCAGTGGACGGTGGTGGGCATCCTACCCGCCTCCTTCCACTTCCCGAAGAGCGACGGCAGCCAGCTCGTGAACTTCCCGCGAAATGCCGACGTGTTCCGTCCAGCCGCGTTCAAGCGCGACGAGATCGATTGGTTTGGAGAATTCAATTACGTGGTCATCGGACGTCTGAAACCGGGCGTGCCGGAGCGGCGCGCGCTGGCCGAGATGGACGTGGTGCAGGCGAACATCGCCACGCGCTTTCCCGAGAAGATGCACCTGCGCGCGACGATGACCCCGCTGCAGGAAGAGGTGACGGGCGCGGCGCGCAAAGGGCTGGTGATTCTGTTCGCCGCGGTGGGCGCCGTACTGCTGATTGTCTGCGTGAATCTGGCGAACCTCAGCCTGGCGCGCACCGCCGGGAGGGGCCGCGATCTGGCCATTCGCACCGCGCTCGGCGCCGGGCGCGCGCAACTGGTCCGCTACATTCTGGGGGAGAGCCTGGCGGTGGGTCTGGCGGGAGGCGCGGCCGGCGTCGCGCTGGCCTGGGCGGGATTGCGGGAGGTGCTGCTCTACGCGCCGCTCGATCTCCCGCGCCTCGACGAGATTCACCTCGACGCCCGCGCCCTGTTGTTCGCGCTGGCGCTGTCGATTGTCACCGGCATTCTCTTTGGCATTCTGCCGGCGTGGCGGGCCTCCGCGGCCGATCCGCAACTGGCCCTGCGGGTCAGCTCCCGCACTGCCACCGAAGGCCGGCGCGGGCTGGTCACGCGCGAGCTGCTGGTGGGATTCGAATCGGGGTTGAGCGCGGTGCTGCTGGTGGTGGCGGGCCTGCTCATCGGCAGCTTCGTGCGCCTGTTGAACGTGGACAAGGGATTCAACGCCGGCCGCCTGATCGCCGTGGAGATCAACCTTCCGCGGAATGGCTATGACAAAAGCAGCCAGCGCGAATCGTATTACCGGCAGTTAGTCGCGAAGATGCAGGCGCTGCCCGGCGTCAACACCGCCGCGATTGTCTCCAGGCTGCCGCTGCAGGGCGAGGACTGGGTGGACGTGATGCAGCGCGAGGGAGAACATCGGCCCATGGTCGAGCTGCCCATGACCAATATGCGCTTCTGCAGTCCCGATTACTTCCGCGCCATGGGCATCGCGTTCGTGGCCGGGCAGAGTTTCACGGAGGCGGACCGCAAGCGGAACTTCGCCGTGATATCGGAGCTGGCAGCCAGTCGCGTCTGGCCGGGCGAGAATCCGATTGGAAAGAAGTTCAACCGCGGCGACCCGGACGAGCCCCCGTTCGAAGTCGTTGGCGTAGTCCGCGATGTCCGTACCGGCCTCGCGCAGCAGCCCGTCGTCACCGCGTACGTCCCGTACTGGTACCGTAGCCGGCTGTCCATGAACGCGGTGCTGCGGACGTCCGCGGATCCACGTGCGCTGGCGCCGGCGGTGCGCGCCACCGTCTGGAGCATCGATCCCGATACGGTGGTGGGCGAGATTCGCACCATGCAGAACGTGGTTTCCAGCTCCGTCGGCCAGCGCCGCTTTCAGGTGATGCTGATTGCCGGCTTCGCGGCGTCGGCTCTGTTGCTCGCCTGCATCGGGATCTACGGCGTGGTCTCCTGGTCGGTGGCGCGGCGGCGGAACGAGATCGGCGTGCGCATGGCGCTGGGCGCTACCAGCGGCAACGTGCGGCGCATGGTGGTGGCGCAGGGGTTGCGGCCGGTGCTGGCGGGACTGGCGCTGGGCATCGCGGCGGCGCTCGGTTCCGGCCGCATTTTGAGCAGCCTGCTGTTCGGAGTGAGCCCGCGCGACCCGTGGACCATCGGCGGTGTCGCTGTGGTGCTGGCCGCGGTGGCCGCGCTGGCCTGCTACATTCCCGCGCGCCGCACCACCTTGGCCGATCCGCTGGAAGCGCTGCGGTATGAATAGGGTTGACAGGGGAGACGCGGCGCAGCCGCGTTTTTGCGGCGCGGTCGCATGTCCGGCTTGACATCAGAACATCGACTGTGTGATGTATTGATGTATGAGGACCACGCTAACACTCGAGCCGGATGTCGCTTGTCTCCTCAGCCGCGTGCGAAAAGCACGGAAGAGTGGCCTGAAGGATACCGTCAATGATGCGTTGAGGCGTGGCCTGCAGGAGATGGCCGAGGGAAAGAAAACGCGGCCGCGTTTCGTAATGAGAACCTACGATCCCGGAGAATGCCTGCTGCCATCGCTGGACAACGTTGCCGAGGCGCTCGCCGTCGCCGAGGGCGAGTGGTATAAGTGATTCTCTGCGACACGAATCTTCTCGTGTATGCATGGGCGAAGTCGATGCCGCAGCATGCCGCCGCCTGCCACTGGCTGGAGCAAACGCTGAATTCGGGGACTCGCGTGGGTCTGCCCTGGCAGGTTCTGCTCGGTTTTGTCCGATTGGCCACCAATCCTCGCGTCTTTCCGCGCGCGATCCCGATTGCGGGGGCGTGGCAGGTGATCGAGTCCTGGCTGGACAATCCCAGCGTGTGGATTCCCGCGGCGGGTGACCGGCATCGCGAGCTTCTCTCCTCGCTGTTGCCGCACACCGCCGGAAACGCCAATCTGATTCCCGATGCCCACCTGGCAGCACTGGCCATCGAACACGGGTTGGTGCTCTGTTCCGCGGATGGCGATTTCGCCCGCTTCCCCGGCCTTCGCTGGAAGAACCCGCTGCCCTGAGCACTCGCCGCGGCGTTCGCCCTCAGGCGCCCACGGGAACGGGCGACGGCGCCTCGGAACCGGTTTCCTCTCTCGCGAGCGCCCGCCTGTCCCCATCAATGCAACACCCATCTTCCGTGATCGCGGCCGGCAGGGCCGGGCTTGGTATGGTGAAGTAGAAGGCCGCACCCCGGCCGGGCGCGGACTCCGCCCAGATTCGCCCGCCATGCCGTTCCACAATGCGCCGGCTGATGGCCAGACCGATACCCGTGCCCTGGCGCTCGCCCGCATGCAACCGCTGGAACACGCCGAATATCCTCTCGGCATGCTCCATCTCGAAACCGATGCCGTTGTCTTCCACGGCGAACAGCCACTCTTCGCCCCTGCGCCGGGCCGAGATGGCGATCCGGGGCGTCGCCCCGGGATGACGATATTTCAACGCGTTGCCGATCAGGTTCTGAAACACCTGCTGGAGCCGCCCTTCCCACGCCAGCAGGACCGGCATCGGACCCACCGAGATCCGCACGCCGGCGTCCCGGATTTCGAGCGCGAGAGAATCGATGGTCTCGTTGATGAGTACCCGGCAATCGATGGCCGACATGGCCAGACTGCCCTGACCGGCGCGGCTGAATTCCAGCAGCCCGCTGAGCATGTCCCTCATGCGCTGCACGCTGGCGGTCACGATGTTCATGAATTCGCGGCTCTCGCCGTCGAAGCTGCTCCCGCATCGGCGCTCGATCAAATCGACGTAGCACGAGACCATCCGCAGCGGTTCCTGCAAGTCGTGCGAAGCGCTGTAGGCGTAGGCCTGCAGATCGGCGTTCGATCTTGCCAGCTCTTTCACCAGCCGCTCTTCGCGCTCGCGCTGCTGGCTGCGCATGCGGGCGTTTCCAATCTCCCGCTCCACCGCCGCCGCCAGACGAGTCAGGCTGTTCTTCAGCAGGTAGTCGTGCGCGCCCAGGCGCATCGTTTCCACCGCGACGTCCTCGCCCACGGCGCCCGACACCACGATGAAGGGGATGTCCTGGCCGGTTTCGCGTAACACCTCGAGGGCCATCGGAGCGTCAAACAGGGGCAGACGGTAGTCCGCGATGATTACATCCCAGACGCGCTCCGCCAGCGCCCGGCGCATTTCGGCGGCGTTCTCGACGCGTTCCCAAGCGACGTCGTAGCCCGCCCTGCCGAGGACGCGGACAATCAGTTCCGCGTCCGCCTCGGAATCCTCAACTTGTAGAACACGCAACGGTTTGTTCATCGCGGCCCTCTCACACTACAGGTTGCACAGGCTTCTGCCATGGCGTTGCGGAACTCTCTGAGCTACCGCATTAAGGTCGATGTGAAGCGCGCGCCAGCAGTTCGCTGACCACTCTGTGGGGCAGGCTGGCAACCAACCGGCGCCGGGCGCGGGTTACAAACCCGCGCGCAGGATATAATCCTGCCCCACCGGGCAAACTGTCCTGCGAAACGCGTTTTCAACAAGCTCCTATGGGGTGAAGGTGCCGCGTGGGGGCAGAATATCTCACCGATTCATGCGACCGGCTCCGCGCCGCTGGCGCATCCCTCGGCGGCCTTGCGGAAGGATAAAGCGAACGCGGCGCCCGGCCCCGGCTCCCGTTGCAGAGTTCCGTCCAGTTGCCCGGCCAGAATGTCGACGATCCGCAGCCCCAAAGACCGCGATTGCTTCCAGTCGAATCCGCCGGGCAGCCCAACCCCGTCGTCGGCCACGCGCAACGTGACGCGACCATTTTCGTCGCAACCGAGAGCCACCAGAATCTCCCCGTGGCGCGTCTCAGGGAAGGCGTACTTGACCGAATTGGTCAACAGTTCGTTCAGGATGAGACCGCAGGGAATGGCCTGATTCAACCCCAGCTCCACCGCGCCGAGATCGAGACGCAGCCGCACGCGGCCTGGATTCACGCCGTACGCGAAGAACAGCTCGCGCGCGAGCGCCTCCACGTATTCCCGAAAGTCCAGCCGGTCCGCGTCCTCGGTGCTGTGCAGCCGCTCATGAATCATGGCCATGGCTTCCACCCGCCGCTGACTCTCATTCAGAGCCCGGCTCAACCCGTTTCCAGGCAGTTCGGCCTGCATGCTGAGCAGGCTGGACACCACCTGCAGGTTGTTCTTCACGCGATGATGCACTTCCCTAAGCAGCGCCGCCTTTGCCGCAAGCGCGGAGGCAAGCGCCTTCTCGGTGCGTATCTGTTCGGTGATGTCGATGGAGACGGCGCCCAACAGGAGCGAACCCTCGGCGTCGGTAAAGGGAAACCGGAAGCAGAGCATTTGGCGAACGCGCCGATCGTGGGCGGGCTGCTCTTCCAACAGGCGCGACGGCTTGCCGTTCAAAAGAACGGAGAGGTCGTTGGCGCGCACTCGCCCGGCGTAGTCTTCCGGCCAGAGTTCGGAGTCCAGCTTCCCCTCGCACTCAGACAACGTCCTTTGCCACGCCTGTTCGCACGCATGATTGATGTACAGGATGCGGCCGCGGTCGTCCTTGATGATGGCGAACGCCGGGGTGTGGTTCATGAACGAATAAAAACGCGCTTCGCTCGCGTGCAAGGCCCGCTCCGCCTGGCGCGTGTCCCGGCGCAGTTGCCTGCCGGCCAGCGCTCGGCGGACCGCAGGCCCGAGGCGCCGCAGGCGATCCTTCAGCAGGTAGTCGGTGGCGCCCTGGCGCATCATGGCGACGGCGACCTCCTCGCCAATGGCGCCCGACACCACGATGAAGGGGATATCCAGATCCAGTGCCTGCAGCAGTTCCAGCGCTCTGGGCGCGTCCATGCCTGGCATGCGGTAGTCCGCCAGGATGACGTCGGGCGGCGGGTTCAGTTGCTCCAGGTAGCCGGCTTCGGTGTCCACCCGCTGCCATGCCGGCTGGAAGCAGCTCCGCCGCAACTCGTGCAGCATCATCTCGGCGTCCTCGGCGCGGTCCTCCAGAATCAGGACGCGGATGGCTACCGCGCCGGGCGCCTCCGGGGAGGATTCGGTGGCGGTCTCGAGAAGCTGATCGGTCATGATTGCAATTGCTCCTGCCGGTCCGCGGCCGGGCGTTTCCCGTTCCCGCCCGCGCCGGGAAGCGTAAAGTAGAAGGTCGCGCCGCGGTCCACTTCGGACCAGACCCACACGCATCCCCCGTGCCGGTGAACCACCCGTTGCACGTTGGCCAGCCCGATGCCGGTGCCTTCATACTCGTCGGCGCGGTGCAGCCGTTGAAAAACTCTGAACAACTTGTCCGCAAACCGCATATCGAAGCCGATGCCGTTGTCCCGGACGGTGTAGACCACCGCGGTGTTGTCGCCGGCGAGTTGCGGTGGCGACACGGCGCCCTTGCAATCGGCCAGCGGCAGAGAGCCCAGCTCGATTCTGGCGGCGTCTCGCGTGCGCGTGTACTTCAGCGCGTTCGAAAGCAGGTTGACGAAGACCTGCCGCAGCAGAAACGGGTCCGCTTCGCAAGGCGGCAGATCTTCCACCACTATCTCCACCGTCCGGCCTTGCCGCTCCGCGCTCAGATCCTCCCACGCCAGCCGCGCCAGGTCGGACGGCGCAACAAGCTGCCTGCGCACGGGCTGGCGGCCTAACCGGGAGAAGGCCAGCAGTCCGTCGATCAGCTCGCCCATCTGTTCGGCGTTCCGCCACGCCACCTCCAGATAGTGCCGGGCCTCCACCGGAAGCTGCGGCGCGTGCTCTTCCAGCAGGATTCGAGAGAAGCCATTGATGGCGCGCAGCGGCGCGCGAAGGTCGTGCGAGACGGAATACGCGAAGGACTCCACCTCGTTGTTGGCCGCTTCCAGTTCGGCGGTACGTTCCGCCACGCGCCTCTCCAGCTCCGCATTGAGTCTTCGTACTTCTTCCTCCGCCAGCCTGGTCTCGGTGATATCGGCGGAAGTGACAATCCATTCGCGTACGGTCCCGTCCTGCTCCAAAACCGGAACGCCATGCACGGCCATGTGACGGTACTGGCCATCGTATCGGCGCACGCGATACTCCGCGCAGTGACAGCTCGAGCGCTGCATCGCGTTGGCCCAGTCAGCCACCGTTCGCTCGCGCTCCTCGGGATGCACGGCATCCATCCACCCCCGGCCCCTGACGTCCGGGAAGCTCTGGCCGGTGAACGCTCGCCAGGTGGGAATGTCCTGGGCCACCTCGCCCCGTGCGTTGGTGGTCCACACCATTTGCGCGGTGGCCGAAACCAGCGAACGATAACGCTCCTCGCTGAGCCGTAACGCTTCCCGAGCCCGCTTCTGTTCGGTGATGTCGCGGGCGATCACCGACCCGCCCACCACGCTTCCGGATTCGTCCCGGATTGGGGAGACGGTCAGAGACACGAAGATCCGCCGTCCGTCCTTCCTCACGCGCTGCGTTTCGTAGTGCTCGATCGTTCGCCCGTGCTTCAGATCCCGCAGAATCGCCAGGTGGTCGGCCGGGGCGCCCGGAGGACATAGCAGAGAAACCGGCCGGCCGACAATCTCTTCGGCGGAATAACCGTAGATCCGCTCCACGCCCCGGTTCCAACTGAGCACGATGCCGTCCAGGTTCTTGCTGAGGATGGCGTCGCCGGAGGACTCCACAATGGCGCTGAGCAACCGCGCCGCCTCCGCCTCCCGTTTGCGTTCGGTGATGTCCCGGAAGGTCCATGCACAGTGCGTGTATTCGCTATTCCCGCCGGTAATCGGCGCCACCGTCAGTTCCGCCCAGAACTCGGAGCCGTCCTTTCGGACAATCTGCTGTTCGGAGAACCCGGGACCTTCCGCCAGGTGCGGGTTCGTCCGGGGGCCGTGCAGGCAGCGGAATGCCCCCTCGCGCATGTCTTCCAGACCGAAGCCGGTCATGCGCTCGAAAGCGGGGTTGACGAATACGGGATGCTGGCAACAGGCGCTCTCTCCGGACAGTTCGACGATCAGGATGGCGTCGTTGGCCTGCAGGGCCGCCGATTCCAGAAGCCGCCACCGCTCTTCGGCCCGCCTGCGCTCGGTAGTGTCGGTGAAGAACAGCGCCAGCCCCCGCGGCGACGGATAGCAGCGGACTTCGAACCACGCGTTGAGCGGCTCGGGGCAGAAGGCCTCCACCACCGCCGGAACGTTTTCCTCGACGGACCGGCGGCAGGCGGCGCCGAAGGGCGAATCGAACGCGTGCGGCCACAACTCCCGGAGATCCCCGCCCAACAGTTCCGCGGGCGTCTTCTGTATCAGTCTCGCGCCGGCCGCGTTGATCCAGGTACAGCGCCACTCGCGATCAAAGACGACAAAACCGTCGGAGATGCCCTCCGGAATCGCGCTGGCCCCGCTCGCGGTTTCGGCCATACGCGGCGCCGCCTGGCTGCGCTCGGCCATCTCGGCCCGGAGGGTCGCCAGGGTGCCGCGCTGTTGTCCGCTCAGCAGGCTGATGCCGGCACCAACGATGACAAAAACCACCAACCCGCCAATCTCACGCGGTTCGCGGATAGCAAAGGGATGGTGCGGCGCGACAGGGAAGTACCAGACGGCGAGCAGGCTCGTTGCCGTGGCCAGCAGACCGGGACCGAGTCCACCGAAGCGCGCCGCCACCATAACCGCCAGGACGAACAGAAGGAACGGCCACGTCAGGCCGGCAATCGGCTCGAGGAGGATTCGGACACCCAGCGCGATTGCTACCGACAGCAGCCCCACCCCGTACCGCCGTGCGGCCGGCGACTCTCCCGCAGTGCCCGGAATCGCTTTCATGGCGCCCCGCATTCGTGCCAGAATCGGGGCTTTTCGTTCAGCAGCAGCCAATAAAGGCTCAATTGCCGCACCGCCTCGGCGAAGCGAGTGAAGTCTACCGGCTTGACAATGTAGCTGTTGGCTCCCAGTTTGTAACAGCTCTGCAGATCGCGGTCCTCGCGCGAGGAAGTCAGGACAACAACGGGAATGCCTCGGGTGCGCGGATCGGCCTTCAGCTTGCTCAACACCTGCAGGCCATCCATCCTGGGCAGCTTCAAGTCGAGCAGAATTAACCTGGGAGCGTCGGCAACGGGAACTCCGTTGGTTCCCAGCACGATGTCCAGCGCCTCGGCCCCGTCCCGGGCCACCCGGATGCGATTGGCGAGATTGTGTTTTCTCAGCGAGTGGAGCACCAGCTCCACGTCGCTGGCGTTGTCTTCCACCAGTAGGAGTTCCACCGGCTCCCTGGCCATATCCGGCACCGTCTCCGCCCTCTCAGCCCTGGCCCTCTCAGCCTCCGGATGTCACCTGAGCTCTGGACGGCCCCAGCACGGTATTCGCCCACTCCAGCAACTCCGGCCCGCCCACCGGATGACCAGCCAATCCGGGCGCCACTGCGGCGGCGTTGTGGCGCTCCTGCCAGCAGCCGTCGAACAGCCGCAGACAGGTTCCCGGCCGCACTGCCCTCAGGGTTGCGGTCAGACCGCCCCGGCCCGGGTCATCTTCGGCGGGGTTGGCGATCGCCAGCGGAATGGGCCCCTCGTACAGTTCGGCCGCCAGCACCGCTTCCTGGCAGGTGGCCGCTTCCAGGACGTTGTAGCCATGGCGGTCGAACCAGGCGTGCAGCCGGCCGCTGATGGCGGAGTCGGGCTCGATCAACAGGATCACCGGCCGTTCCGCCCACTGCGCCGGAACGCCGGCGGCCGCGGCTTCCACCGAGGGGAGCAGGATCTCAAAGGTGACCGTGAATTTCCCTTCATGCCGGGCGGTCAGGATGCCGCCCATTTGCCTCGTCAGCCCATAGGCGAGCGGCAGCCCTTCCCACTTCCCCTCCCACGAGGGGTCGAACGCGCGCTCCACCGAATCGACCGTCTCGCCGGCACTGGCGTAGGACACTCGTACGCGCACCCATTCGGGTATCCCTCCCATTCGGGCGCAGGATGTGTCCATCCATATGCTGGCGCCGGCTTCCATGTTTTGCCGGGCATGCTGGAGAATCGTCTCGAGGACCCTGGTCAGTTCGCGCGCGTTGGCGTGAGCCGGCCTCGGGTCCATGTCGAGCTGCAGGGTGAGGGCCGGCATGACGTTCCTCCAGGCGGGTTCCAGGCCGGCCACGACCTGATTCACCCAGACCGGTTGCAGCCCTATTTTCGGCGGACGGGCGAACGCCCGCAGGTCGGAGGTGACGGCGAGAACCTTCGTGGCGGCGCTTTCGATGGTCTCGGCAGCGGGCCGCAGTGCGACGCCCGGGGCCAGCGTTCCCAGCAGGCGCGCGGCCTGCCTGGCTACCGCGCTCAACTCCGGCTCGAGGTGGCCGGCAATCCCGCCGGCAAACCGCGTCAGCGCTTCGTGCTTATCGTCCTGGCGGGAGATTTCCTCCTCGAAACGGCGCTCGGTTGCGTCTCTGAGAACCACCACGGTTCCTTCGACATGCCCTTCGTTCCGCCGCGGTTCCACGCTGCCTTCCACGGCGTAGCGGCGTCCCTGGCCGCCCTGCAGCCAGACGTTACCGGGCAGCGTCACGGGCGCGCCCTGGAGCATGACCGCCCGCACCAGGTCCTCCACGGGCTCTCCATCCGGGTAAACCAGCCACAACAGATCGCTGCACAGGCGCCCCAGAGCCTCGTCCGAGGTCTGTCCGGTCATTTCTTCCGCCACGCGGTTGAGATAGCAGATCCGGCCGGAACTGTCCGTCACCAGCACCGCGTCGGGCAGCGCCGCGAAACTGGCGCTGAGCCAATCGCGTTGCTCGCGCAGACGCCGCTCGAAGCGGTGTTTCGCCAGCGCCATCTCAATGGCCCCCTGCAGGCTCGCCGCTGCAATCGGCTTACGGATGTACCCATAGGCCTGCGACTGGCCGGCGCGCGCGAGGGTCTCCTGATCCTCGTAGGCGGTCAGATACACCACCGGAATATCCAGTTCCCGCCGGACCTGCTCGGCGACTTCGATGCCATCCAGGTCGCCGCGCAGCCGAATATCCATCAGAACGAGGTCCGGCGCCGTCTCGCGAATGATCTTCAGCGCCTCCGCGCCGGTGCCTGCGACGGGCGGCACCGAGTAGCCGGCGCGCTCCAGCCGGCCCTGCAGGTCGGCCGCGATCAGGCCCTCGTCTTCCACAACCATGATCCTTTGTTCAGCGGATCCCATTCCTTTTACAACCTCCCTGGAGAGCGCGCATCGGCAACCTCCCGGCCAATCCACGCCCCGTTCGTTGCCTGAGGATATATTCTTCGTCGATTGGTGGACTGATGCGGCTGGTTTTCTCACCCACGTCATCAAATATTCGCCAGATCGAGGACCCGACCCTTACGGTCGGGGTCGATGAATTGGAATTAACGCTTCGGCGCGAAACATCCTTGCTATCCCTCGGTTTTATCAGGGCGTACGGCAGAAGATGCCGGTTGTGAAAGAAAACAAACGAGGAGGACGCGATGAACAGGATGTTTGGATGTTCCCTGATAACGCCGGCACTGGCCGGAATGACCTTTGCGCAGGTCAACGAACGCCGGGAGAATCAGCAGGATCGCATTGCGAACGGGGTAGCGGACGGCCAATTAACGGCCGGCGAGACCGCGCATCTCGAGAACAAGGAAAAGAACCTCAATCATGAGATTGCCGGCGACCGGGCCGCCAATGGCGGCACCCTGACGAATGGCGAGAAAGCTCAGGTCAATCGCCAGCAGAACCGGCTCAGCGGACAGATCTACAACGATAAGCACAACGCCGCCACCCAGCATTACGGCAACAATGAAGTCGATGCGCGCCGGGAGAACCAGCAGGATCGCATAGCCCGGGGGATCCGGTCCGGTCAATTGACCGCGGGCCAGACGGCGAAGCTGGAGCACCAGGAGTCAAACATCAACCACGAGATTCACAACGACCGAGCCGCCAACGGCGGAAAGCTGACTCCGCGAGAGCACGCCCAGGTGAACCGGCAACTCAACCGCGAGAGCGCGCGGATCTACAACAAGAAGCACAACTAAGCCACCGCGCGAACCCGCCCCTTGGTGTGCCAGTGCCGGTACCGGAGCCGGCACGGGTTTTTTCCGGGGCAACTACAGACTGGAGCTGGTTTCATTCGGCGCTGCTCAAGACACATGCCACCTCGCCGTACATGTCGCCTTCGAGAAGGTCCAACGACGAATGCGAGATATCATGGCCTGCACCCAGTTTGCTCATCCATCGCCCATCCGCGTACCTGGCAAAGTGCGTCCACTCCTGACCCTTGGCGTATATAGCAATGGATTCACTCACGGGTTCGGACTGCTTGTCAACTTCCACGACATAGCCGTGGAGGTTCACAATTCTCACTGCCGTTTCAACGGTGAGATCGCATTCAAATCCGGGAGGCCAGTAGAAGCCAAACTCTCCGGGAGGCTCCCACCAGTTCTGACTATCCCCAACACAAAAGCCAGGCAGTTGTAGTTGAAGTCCTCGTCGCTCATTGGCTTATAGTTATCGCGCGTGAGAGATGGAGAATCTCTCTCAATGTCTTCCGCGGCCATGGCTAGTCGAGAAGCCCCTCGGATCGCCCCCAGTCAAGCCAGGCTTCCCTGGCGGTCGAGGGATTTGCTCCCCCCGGAACTGGCTCTACGTTGGCGGTTGCCTTGAGCGCCGCAAACCAGTGCCCGGGTCGATCTCGCAATTCCTCCAGCAGAAGGGGTACGACGCGTTCGCCCATTCCCATGATTCTGAAGTAGGCAGGATGCGTGACTTTTTTCGAGATCTGAGAGAGGTGTTGAGTGTCGCGCCTCCACTGCTCGGCAAGTATAGAGAATTCTGTGCGGAGTTGCTTGGCACGCTCCCGCAATAAGGCCGCATGAATACTCGGGACCGGTATCGCTGCACATCCAACGGGCACCGGCATGAGCGAGATCGACGCTGAAGGGACTTCTGTAACCACACTCACGCATCTCTGATTCCGCTCAACGTTACCCCTGCGATGGACCCCTTGCGGACGGCGATGAGGGCACCGGCCTGCCTTACTTCTGAACCACCTTGATTTGGCGGTCTTCATGGAAGTTCGACAATAGACTGGCAATCTGTTGGCCCAACGCGCTCATGGTCTCTTTACTCATCACCAAACTGTTGAGTACCAGGAATGTGGCCTCCTCTGAAGCTGACAATACGTCGTCGAGTGCGATCACGCCAACGTCTATATAGGCGGAGCCACCCGCCTAGGACACTTGCGCGTAGTTGATAAACAACGGCTCTTCCGCCGGTGTACTTTCCTCAAAAGGCACAATCCGCTTCGTTAGTTTTATCCTCGGGCGACTTGCCTCGTCCCCATGCCCCGCTTCCTCGATCATGCGTTCCGCTCCTTGCCGGTAGCCTCTTTCCATATTTCGACACACAAGAGAGCGCCATGGGGCTTCGGGTAATGCTTGAAATGCGCGCTGAAGCCAAAACAGCTTTCGGTTCCAGCGACGTACGAGACGTTTCGCATTAGCGCCCAAGAAATGTGCTATTCCCTCTGCAGCACCGGACACTCAGATGTCGGAGCCGGGGCCGTTAGGGCCATAGTAAGATGTGTCCTCGTTGGGGTCGGCGGCGTAGGGATCGATCGGTTCGCCGTTGGCATCAACGTACCTTGGCTTGCCCTCGTTATCCACGAGATGGCGGTTCGGATCAGGCCCTATCCTACTCCACTCGCGTGTGCGATGGAAGAGATTGAAGAACTTGGCAAAGACGTTTACGCGCGTCATGAACCGCCCTCCTCGTGCCATTGTAGCGCTTCGTCGCCGCAGTCTATCCTTCAGGCCTCGAAACTGTCCCTTTTGTGACGTTGCGCAAACGACCCTTTGGGAAACAGGGTAGGGTGTTGTTTGACGGATGGTGATTACCTGCTTTCCGGGTGCAAGAGCTTTTCGTGAGCTAACGGATTGCGTGCCGGTGCACCATCCGTCATTCCCACAAAGGACCCCTTTTGAAACACTCCGACAGGGCTGGTCGCGGTCCCGTCGCGGCAGACTCGGAGGGAATTTCGCATGAGGTCAGAGCCTATGAGTGCAGTCCTCGGCCTGCCCACCGATAGGCGCGGCTACGCTGCGATGCGGGGTCCACCCTCGACCTGACGCCCCGCACGGCATAAACTGGGAGTCGTGCCCCGCTGGTTTCCCATTGCACTAATCCTCTGCCTCTGCTGCGCCATCCGCGCCGAAACGGCCCCTCCCGCACTCTCCACCGCCGCCGAACTGGGACTCCTGCTCGCGCACAACGAACTCGACCCGGAAGCCTGCTATCGGGTCAACGACCTGAAGATTGCGCGGGAGGACGTCAGCGTCTATCTCACCTCCGGCTATCTGATTCTGGCAAAGAAGGTGAACGGAGTGCGGCCGGCCGCGCTGTTCAGCGCCGACGTGGACGCCGGCGATGCGGAAGTGGTGGTGATGCCGCCGAACCGGGGCGAGCGGCTGTCGCTGGCGTCTTTCACCGGATCGCCCAATCTGGACGAGCACTTTCGGGTCGGGCTGATGGTTTTCAGCGACGACACCGGCGCGGAACTGGAGAAGCTGGTGGAGCAGGACGCCCGCGAGCACAACGGGTACCGCCGCGATTCCGGCGTGGCCAGCCAGCTCGCCGCCAAATGGAACGAGCCCCTGCGCAACCTCGCCGGCAACTTCGCCGTGCGCATGGTGCAGGATCTGCTCTCGCCGGGAACGCCCGGTTTCTTCTTCCTGGCCACGGCTGGCTCCACGCTGGGCAATTTCGACATCGTGTACGATCCGACGCTCCCGGATCAGATCGTCATCGGCCAGGTGAACGAGCACAACCAGAAGACGTATTTCGACACCTGGACGGCGTTCGCCGGGCGCGCCGCACGGGCCAGCGCCAACAACCCCGCATGGGCGCCGCTCCGCGCCGAGGATTACCGCATCGAAGCGGACCTGGACGACTCGCTGGGCATGCACGCCATCACCCGCGTGAAGGTGATCCCGGCCGCCACCGCGGGGCGCGCCCTGCCCTTCCTGATCTCGGGCCAGATGCGCGTCACCGGGGTGAAGATCGACGGCGTCGCGGCCGAAGTGTATCAGAAACCCTCCCTGCGCGCCGGCCCCGCCTGGAGCGGTAACGACGAAGTCTTTCTGGTGGCGCCGGCGGTTCCCCTGCAAGCGGGTCAGCCGTACGAATTCGAGTTTCATCACGAAGGCAACGTCATTACGGAGTCCGGCAAAGGGATGTACTTCGTGGGCGCGCGGGGAACCTGGTACCCGCACCCCGCGGTGGACCTCACGCGCTTCGATCTCACCTTCCATTTCCCCAAAGCTCTCGACCTGGTGGCCACCGGGGACGTCGTGGAGAAGCACACCGACGGTGATCGCCGCACCCTGCGATTTCGCTCCGGCGAGCCCATCCGGTTCGCCGGCTTCAACCTGGGCAGGTACCAGCGCAAGTGCGTTTCCCGGGACGGGTTCCGCATCGAGGTATGCGCCAACACGCCGGACGAGGAGAACCTGGTGGGAGTCACCGAAACGGCGCCCCGCATGGAGGCGATTGCCAACGAGGTTTTCTCGGCGCTTGAGTACATGACCTCGCAATACGGTCCTCCTCCGATGCGCTCGCTGACAGTGTCGCCCATCCCGACCAGTTTCGGGCAGGGCTTTCCCGGCCTGATCTACCTCTCCACGCTGGCCTATCTCAATCCCGCGCAGCGCCCGCGGGAGGCGCGCGCCGACGAATACGCAGAGGTCTTCTATTCCGAACTGATGGCCGCTCATGAAACCGCGCATCAGTGGTGGGGGAATCTGGTCTCGCCGGCGACATCCCGAGACGACTGGCTGATGGAAGCCCTGGCCAACTACTCCGCGCTGATGTACCTGGAGAAGATGAAGGGCCGGGACACGCTGGACAAGATTCTGGAAGACTACCGCAGGCACCTGACGGTGAAGGCGCCCGACGGACGCGAGGTGGAGTCGGCGGGTCCCATCACCTGGGGCCTGCGGCTGTCCTCCTCGCAGTTTCCCGACGCGTGGCGGGTGATTACGTACGAGAAGGGTTCGTGGATTATTCACATGCTGCGCGTGCGCCTGGGGGACGAGCGCTTTCGCGCGTTTCTGGCCGAGCTTTGCCGCCGCTACCGCTTTCAGGCACTGACTACGGACCAGTTCCGCAAGCTGGCCGCCAGCTACCTCCCGCCCCGTTCCAAAGATCCGCAGCTCGAAACGTTCTTCGATGCCTGGGTGTACGGAACGGGCATTCCAATTCTGCGGCTGAAATACGCCATCCGCGGAACGACCGTCACCGGCGCCGTGGAGCAGAGCGGCGTACCGGACGATTTCAGCGCGCTCGCGCCGGTGGAAATCCGAACCGGGGCGCAAAAAACGATTCTGGAGTGGGTGGAAACCGGCAGCGATCCAACGCAGTTCTCCCGCCTTCTGACGGAGAAACCGCTGGCCGTCGCGTTGCAGCCGGGGGACACACTCGCCACAATACAAAGGTGAGATCACCCGCATCCGGGACACCCCTGCCCGATTCCGCGCGCGAACAGCCGTGGAGCGCCCTGCTGCCGGCCCCCGAGGTTCGCCGAATGGTGTGGGCGCAGCTTGCCGATGCGCTGGAGAAGTACACCGAAGAAGTAGCCAGCCTCCGCGTCGCGCCGGAGCTCGCCGTGGAGCGCATGCGCGAGTCCCTCACGCGATTCGACTTCGCCGCGCCCGTGGACCCTCGGGAGGCCCTCGAGTTCGTCATCCGCGGGCTGTGTGAGTATCAGACCCACACCCCCCACCCGCGCTACTTCGGCCTGTTCAACCCGGCGCCCACCACCATGGGCATCGCCGCCGACGTGCTGGTGGCGGCCTTCAATTCGCAGTTGGCGGCATGGAGCCACAGTCCGCTGGCGGTGGAGATGGAGCAGCATACCATCCGCGCGCTGGGGGCGAAATTCGGCTACCGCGCCGAGGACGCCGACGGAGCATTCTGTTCCGGGGGCATGGAGGCGAACCACACCGCCGTGCTCACCGCGCTGACTCAGGCATTCCCGGAGTATGTCGAAGGCGGCGCCCGCGCCATCGCCGGCGAGCCGCTGGTATACGTCTCGGCGGAGAGTCATCACTCCGTTCTCAAAGCGGCAAGTATGTGCGGCCTGGGAACCCGCGCGGTCCGGCACATCGCGGTGGACCGCGGCCTGCGCATGCGGCCCGATGCGCTCGCACAGGCGATTGAGAACGACCGCTCCGCGGGCGCGCGGCCATTCCTGGTGGCGGCCACGGTTGGCACCACCAGCGCCGGCGCCATCGATCCCCTGCGCCCTTGCGGCCACATCGCACGCCGTTACGGTCTCTGGTTCCACGTGGATGCCGCGTGGGGCGGGGCGGCCGCCTTCGTCCCCGAGTTGCGTCCGCTGCTCGACGGAATCGAAGACGCCGACTCCATCACCTTCGACGCGCACAAATGGCTGAGCGTGCCCATGGGCGCTGGCATCTTCCTGACGCGCCATCGCGACATCCTGGACCGCACCTTCCGCCTCCGGACCGCGTACATGCCGCGCGAGGCGGCCGGCCTCGACGTGACGGACCCGCACCAGCACACCGTGCAATGGTCGCGCCGGTTCATCGGCCTGAAGGTCTTTCTATCGCTGGCCGTGGCCGGCGAGCAGGGCTACGCGAACGCGTTGCGCCACCAGACCGCCATGGGAGATCTGCTGCGTACCATGCTGGCGCGCGCGGGCTGGTCGATTGAGAACGAGTCGCCGCTGCCGGTGGTGTGTTTCACCGATCCGGGCGGCGCCGACCCGCACCGGATTGCCATGCTCGTGGTTGCGTCGGGCGAGGCGTGGATCTCCACCACCGTGCTGGCGGGGTCGAAAACGGTATTGCGGGCCTGCATCACCAACTACCGCACCACGCCGGAGGACATCTCGGCGCTGATCGAGACATTGGGACGGGCGCGCGTGAGCGCCTGAGTCCCCGGAGGCTCTGAATGGCAATACAACGAAAGCGGGTGCCGCCGGGCCGCGGACTGGTGGCCGTGTCGGTCCCGGCCGTCGAGCCGGAGCAGGTGGAAGAGGCGCCGGCGGGACCGCGCGTGACGGTCATCCTCTCCGCCTACAACCAGGCGCCCGCGTTGCGCCGGTGTCTGAGAGCGCTGGAGGCCTCGGCCGAGCGCCCCTCCATCGAGATCATCGTCATGGACAACGGATCGTGGGACGACACGCCCGAGGTGGAGCAGGAGTTCCCGGAAGTCACCTTTCTGCGCCTGCCGAAATACTTCGGCCGGACCAAGGCGTTGAACATCGCCTCGCGCACGGCCCACGCCGATTTGTTGTTCTTTCTGTCGCCGGAGGTCGAGGTGACCCCGCCGGTGGTTAGCACCCTGGCGGCGCGCATGGAGGCCGAACCGGAAACGCTGGCCGCCGCGTGCCCGCTGCTGGTGGACGCCGACGGCAACCAGGCGCCGGTATACTTCCACCTTCCCACCCGCGCGGCGCTCTATCGTGTGTGGTCCAATTCGGGGACCGGCGACGCCCACGGCCTCGAGCCCGAAGCAGTGGACCCAACCGCGGAAACCGCAACCGTCGAGTATGCGCGCTTCGAGGCGTTCATGGTGACGAAATACTTCGTGCGCGGCCTGAATTACCTGGACGAGCGCTTCGGGGAAAGCTGGGCCGACGCGGAAGTGTGCTGGCAGATCCGCCGCGGGGCGAAGAAGATTGTGGTGCTGCCCCAGGTGAAGGCCGTCCGCCACGATGCCGAAACAGCCGAGTCGGATCGCGCCGGATCGGTGCGCGCGGTGCTGGCCTCGGATTGTGGCGTGGGCGCGGCCGCATTCGTCGCCAAGCATCACGGCTTCTTCGCGGGCCTGCTGTTCCGGCTGCGGCTCATCCTTACGGCGCTGGGCCGCACGCTGACATTCCAGCAGCCCGGCTACAACTTCTCGCTGTTCACCTCGCTGCTGAGCGGCCAGAAGGTGGACGGCACCCAGACGGTGACGCTGTAGCTTGCGGAAGTGGCCGCTCAGTCACCTCTACCTCTGGCCGTCTGACCGCGGAGCAAGAACGTTTTTGGAAACGATCCCAGAACCTTCGTACCAGTCACCCTCCGGCGCCGCCGGCCTCGATTCGATCCAGAGGCCAAGTTTGATTGAGGTCCGCGACGCTGATCGCCCGGTCGGGCATTCTCTCGATTGTGATAGTATTCCACCGGGCGCAGGCATTGTCCGGCTGCCTCATAGCGACATCATGGACGATTGAGTGCGCCAACAGGAGACATAAGGGCATGTATCAACTAATTAACAAGCCGAGGACTGCCGGGATCCCAATCATACTGTTCATTGCCGCAGCGTTTTGCCCGCACCCGGCTTTTGCGGGCACTGTCGTGACCCTGAGCGGCGACGTGCATTTACCAATTGGCGTGGATCCGGATGACCTGAATCTTAAGACGAAAGACGGCAAGGTTTTCGCAACCATTCAGGACTACACTGCAACGCTGACAATTCTGAAGGGTGCGACCATCGAGATCCATAAGCCAGGCGGATTCCTGGACAACCTCGCATGGAGCAAGGGTCAGGCCAGGGTAAATGAATCCTTCAGCATCGGCGAATCTGCCATTGTACGAGAAGTGGCCTATTCCGACGGTGTGCCGCGTGTAACTACTTGCACAGTGAATGGTAAGCCTTCAGATGGGATGTTGAAACTCAGCGACTCAATAAGCATCGATCTCAAAGATCCAAAACTCGCCCTGTGGTTAAAGCCGTATTCAGGCAGGCAGTACTATCTCACTATTGCGGCGATTGCGGCTCTGCTGTGTGCGCTGATAGCGTGGTTTGTTGTCCGGAGACACAAACAACAACGCGGCGGGGCAGCTATTCCAGTGTGAAGCCCGGCATCGAGCGATCAGGTACGGAAGCAAGCTGCGACAGAGGCCAGGGCGTCTCACCGCAGCACCTCCACCCGCACCCCCTGCAGATCCAGCCCGTCGAGTTCCTTCCAACGCTGGTCCGCCGTAACGGCCACCGCCCCCGCGCAAGCCGCCGTCGTGAGGCAGACACAGTCGCCCAGCGACAACCCAAGGTCTCGGCGCGTGCCCAGCAGCCCGCCGCATTTCCCTGCTTCGTCCAGTCGCGGCTCCATACTCAAATGCAGCTCGCCCAGCAGCGCTTCGCTCTTTCCAGCGCCGATCCGCAGCGTTCCGGCCCTCCCGCTCGTTTCATTAAGAACGCGTAATCATTGTGCCTGGGCGCCTCCGGATTCTATGATCGTCAAAGACGTGCAAACAGCCTCGTTAGCGGGAAAAGACGTTCCGTCGAAGCGCAACGCGTTCACCGGGGAGCGCATCGCCTTCTGGGACGAGTTCGCGCGGCAGATCGGCCGCTGGCAACCGGCCCGCCGTTATTATCGCGATCAGCTCGCGCGGCTGTTCGCGTTTTCGGTTCCGCCCGGCATGCGCGTGCTCGAAGTGGGCTGCGGAACCGGCGACCTGCTGGCGGCGCTCCGGCCGGCATACGGAGTCGGCATCGACTTCTCGCCCGAGATGGTGCGCCTGGCCCGCGAACGCCATCCCGATCTGGTCTTCCACCAGGCCGACGCGCACGATTTCGACCTCGGCGAGCAATTCGATTTCGTGGTCTGCTCGGATCTGATCAACGACCTGTGGGACGTGCAAACCGTGTTCGAGCGGGTCGCCGCGCATTGCCATCCGGACACGCGCATTCTGCTGAACTTCTACAGCCAGCTTTGGGCGGGCCCGAGGAAGCTGGCGGAAACCGCCGGTCTGGTGAAACGTCTGCTGCTGCAAAACTGGCTGACCGTCGAGGACGTCAGCGATCTGCTGTATCTGGCGGGCCACGAGACCATTCGCCATTCCCGCGAGATCATGTGCCCGGTGCGGCTCCCGCTGCTGGGCCCGCTGGCCAACCGCTGGCTGGTGCGGCTGTGGCCGTTCAGCTACCTCGCCATCACCAACGTGCTGATCGCGCGTCCGCAGCCGGCGCCGCAGCCGGAGCGGCAGGCCAGCGTGAGCGTAATCGTGGCCGCCCGCAACGAAGAAGGCAACATTCCCCAAATCTTCGATCGCCTCCCGCAAATGGGATCGGGCACCGAGCTGATCCTGGTGGAGGGTCACTCCGCGGACCGCACGTGGGAAGCCGCGGAACACGAACTCGCCCTCCGGCCGGGCTATCCGGCCAGGCTGTTCCGCCAGCCGGGCAAGGGCAAGGGCGATGCGGTCCGGCTGGGGTTCGCCGAGGCGCGCGGCGATCTGCTCATGATTCTCGACGCGGATCTCACGGTGATGCCGGAGGATCTGCCGCGGTTCTACGAAGCCTGGCGAAGCGGCCGCGGCGACTTCATCAACGGCGTCCGCCTGGTGTACCCCATGGAAGAGCGTGCCATGCGCTTCTTCAACCTGCTGGGCAACAAGTTCTTCAGCCTGGCCTTTAGCTGGCTGCTGGGACAGAGCATCAAGGACACGCTGTGCGGGACCAAGGTGCTCAGCCGCCGCCACTATGAGACCATCGCCGCCAACCGCTCCTGGTTCGGCGAATTCGATCCGTTCGGCGACTTCGACCTGATCTTCGGCGCGGCCCGCTACAACCTGAAGATTGTCGACATGCCCGTGCGCTACGCCGAGCGCACCTACGGCGACACCAACATCCAGCGCTGGCGTCACGGCGTGGTGCTGTTGCGCATGGTGCTGGTGGCCATGCGGCGGATACGGTTTATCTGATTTAGCCACGAATGAACACGAATGCACACGAATAGATCGGATTATTCGTGTGCATTCGTGTTCATTCGTGGCCTACTCCGCGTCGCCGGTCGCGGTCGCGTAGTATCCCTTGCGCGCCTGCACCTTGTACTCTTTATTGCCCGCGCGGATCTCGATCTTCCGGTACGAACCGTCCCTGGCCTTGTTGGCGGGCGTGTAAGCGATGGCATACTGGCTGCGCATCTCGTCCTGAATCTCCTGGAAGACTTCGGTGAGCGGGTGCTTGCGGTCCACCGGGAACATCCGCCCCCCAGTCTCCTGCGACATGCGGCTCAGCGCCGAGCCTCCCCCATAAAACATCCCGTGCGAGCGGTAGAGTTGGTAGTCGACATACTGAATGCTGTAAATGATCGCGTCGGCCTTCTGCGCCTGTTCGATGGCGTCCTGGATTTTGTAGTGGCTGCCTTCGTCCTGGCCGTCGGTAATCAGAATCAGCGCCTTTCGTCCCACCTGGCCGTGCAACTCGTCGTGCGCCGCCAGGTACACCGCGTCGTACAGCACCGTGCCTTTGGGATCGTAAATGGTGGGCACCGGACTCGGCCCCAGACCGTTGACGCTGGCATTCACCTTGAGGCCGTTCAGCCCGGCGCGCAGCAGTCTCGGCGAGCTGGTGTAATCCTGCAGCAGGTCGGTGTCGCCGCCGAAGCTGATCAGGAAGGCGAGGTCCTTCGGCCGCAGCACGCTGCCAAAGAACTGCGACGCCGCCTCCCTCTCGATTTCGATCAGGTTCTCCTGGCTCGGGCTGACATCGATCAGCAGCCCCATGGTGAACGGCAAATCCGTCTCGCGGGTGAAGTAGCGAATGTCCTGCTGCTTCCCGTCCTCGAACACCGTGAAGTCGTCTTTGGTGAGGTTGCCCACCAGGCCGCCCTGATGGTTGCGGACGGTGAAGAAGACGTTCACCACGTTCACTTCCACCTTGATGGACGGGGCTTCTTCCTGCTGCGGCTTGTCCGGCGGGGCAGTTTCCTGGGCCACCGCCGGGAGAACCGGGAAGAGCAGGAGCGCGACAAGGGTGCGGTGCATACGTTTAGATTGTAGATGCGCAGTCTCTGCGCTTCGTTCCATGCGTCACGCCATCCTGCACCTGAAAAAGGCCGACCCGGTACTGGCCGGCATCATTGACCGCGTAGGTCCGTACCGGATCGAGTTCCGCGAGCCCGCGTTCGAGACGCTGGTGCGCTCCATCGTGTATCAGCAGCTCAGCGGGCGCGTGGCCCTGCGCATCTTCGAGCGCCTGCGGGATCTGGCTCCCGAGCGCCTGCTAACGCCCGCGGCGGTGCTGGCGCTGACGGTGGAGCAAATGCGGGCGGTGGGCCTGTCCGGTCAGAAGACGGCTTACATACGCGACCTCGCCGCCAGGACCAACGCCCGCGAAGTGGATTTCGCGCTGTTGCCGGCGATGAGTGACGACGAAGTGATTGAGACGCTCACCCGGGTGAAGGGGGTGGGCGTCTGGACCGCGCACATGTTCCTGATTTTCGCCCTGCGGCGGCCCGACATTCTGCCGGTGGGCGACCTCGGCGTCCGCGTCGCCATGCGCAAGGCGTATCGCATGCGCGCGCTGCCGAAACCCGCCCGCATGGAGAAGATCGCGCGCGCCTGGCGCCCGTGGTGCTCGGTGGCGAGCTGGTACCTCTGGCGCAGCCTGGACAACGAAGCGGCGCTGTAAGGGGCCGAGCCCGAATACGGTTGCGCTGCAAATAGGTTCGTTGGAGGGCTCCCGTGACTGGACTTGCGGCGCGTCGAGCAAGACCGGCGTTCAGTCGTTAACCCATCGCTAACCCGGTCTCGCAAGGTGGGGATCGTACGTCGCGTGTCGGCGAGCCGCACGAATTCTTAGGCGTTTCACAAAGGGCGAGTGCCGGGACGCGCCGTATATTCTTTGCAGGTTCGCAGACGAACAGGCGTTCCGGTACAATCAGAGGAAAGACAAGCACGGCGATGTTGGACGTTTCAGATCAGTCGTGCGGGGTGCTGCTGGCAAGCGGCTCACGCTGACCGGAAAGACCACTCGGGAGATGTAACATGAAGGGTCTCTTCGCGGTGCTTCTCGCGTCGCTATCAAGCCTTTGTATTGCACAGGAGCTGCAATACCGTCTCAGCGTGCCAGACGGCTGGGATCATTGGGTACTTTTTGACGATCCCGGAACCGCGTGGGGCTGCTACGTGCATGCTGGAGACCCCAACACCACGGCATATATCGAAAAGAAGGTAAATACCGGACTTATAGCAACCTACAAGTCAGGGGCAATAGCGGTTCTTACCGACAGGGCGACATTCTCATTCAAAGGAAACTGCGTTGAACAGGCTGCCACGGGCGGTTCCGGCGAGTGTTTTGTGTACCCAGTCAGGATCGTATCTGGCGACGACAAGGGCAAGGAGGGTTGGGTGTCTGTGAAGTTGGTAGAGCTGACGGAAGAGTCGAAGGCAGCCGAAGCCAAGCGCGAGGAAGAGTCGAAAGCAGCCGAGGCCAAGCGGGAAGAAGAGTCGAAGGCGGCCGAGGCCAAGCGGGATGCCGCCGAGGCCCAGCGACGTAAGCAAGCAGCAGCCGCGCGCAAAAAGAAACAGGCGGCAAAGCAGGCGGAAGAGGACGCAAGGCTCGCCGAACAAGAAGCGGAGCGCACGAGGATTCGCAACGCCTGTGCGATTGTCTACAGTAAGACAGCCGACAAGAAGGTTAGCGACTTGACCGTCCGCGAATCACAGCAGGTTCAGGCATGCCAGGCACTGGGGTTGTATCCACCCACATAGGAATCGCTTCACAGGCGGTCTGGATTGGTCACCCACGGCGGCCGTGCTTGTAATTCGAGATCCTCCCTGTCCGCCCCCGAAACGTGGAGTTATGAAGCCAAGTCTCCGCTAAACTCAGGACTGGTTTTTGGCAGCCCGATCAAAAGATCCAAGCCCAAGGCGGCCCGTCAGTCCGTAAATGATCTCGCGCGCTTCATCGTGCGCACGCTTGGCCTCATCGAGCTTTGGCCGGTAGGCGTCCTTGTGGACGACTCTATTTCGCAACTTGTTTGGGTTGGCGTCCAGCAGCCCCAGGAGCAGAACCTTCAAGCGCTCATCGGGCACCTGCTCAACGCACTGCCGCTCTACCTTCGGCACGTTCTTCTTGGGCAGCTTCGCAATTTTCGCCTTAGCGTCGGCAAGCGACGCGGGCTCTACGTTGTCGACAACGAGCTTCAGAACGAGGTGCCGCATGTCGTCGAACGCGAGCTTTCCCACGCGCGCGTAGAGCTGCTTCTTCAAGTCATTAAGGCACTCCGATCTGGGACTGGCATCCCTCTCGAACGGGCGGTAGATCAGCTGCACGTGCAGAACGTGGCTGAGAAAAACCTCGTAGGCCTGAGCTACGCCCAGTACGCACTGCATGTACTGTTTCCGCCCTATGAACGCGAAGCAGTCCGACAGCAACATCTCGTGCGCTGCGTTGACCGAGTCGTTGCCAATATTGAACGGGCGATCACACTCTTGGCAGTTGACCGTCCGTAAGCCGATCGGCTGGAAAGTCCGGAGATCGGACGCGCGGTTGAAGATGTTACTCGCGCCACAATGAGGGCGAGGGCATTCCGCCGCGAAGTTTTCATAGGTCGGGTCCATTTTTGTTGAATAGGGAACCGTCATGTCTTTTCCACTCCCTGATGACAGGCCTCTCAGGCGCCGCCCGCTTTGGGCCACCGCCTGGCCTCCAAAGCAGACTTCTCTCGTCCGTGGAAGGCCGATGCCTGCGGCAGGGCGCTTCGGCTCACGAGACTGAAGTCTTGAATCCCGCCCCATCGACAAAGATCCACCGAAAGTTCAACCTCCGCGGTCCACGTGTCTTCAGTGTATCGTTTCATTGGTTCCGCCGCCTCTTTGCTTCATCCCATTCGTATCGCACTCCGTACAGATAAATAGCAATACATTGTACGCGGGTGCGCCCGATATTTGGAATGTGAGCCGCGCCACTCTCGACAGGGCGCCTGCAGCCTCGGCCTGAGGACATAATGCGATGATTAGGTCTGAGGATGCCAACTCCAACCTTGCTTCCAGAAGAGCAAGAGGCCGAGCGGTTTCTGAGAGAGCGCGGCCTCGACGTGCACCGGGTTCCAACCTCAGCCTCAAAGACCCCGGAGTTCATTGTTGAAGGTGATGCGAGAGGTTACGTCGTGGAAGTGAAGGCGCGCGACGACTCCAAGGAGTGGACCCGCGCAATGAAGAGCGGCCGGGTCGCCCACCAAAAACGCTCGATGGGTCACAGCCGCTGGGCCGAAGATGTTGCCCACGATGCGGTGAACCAGTGCCGCTCGGTCGATGCTCAGCACTTACGGTGGTGGGTCCTGTGGCTTGCCATCAAATGCGCCGCCAGCGCCGAAGCAATGTTCGAAGAAGCCATTGGTTCGCTCTTCGGCGTTCGTCAAGTTGTCTACTATGATCCCCACTCCAGGGAGCAGCCCATGCGCAATTGTCTATTCGCTAGACCCGGCGTGTTTGAGCGACACCCAGAGATCGTGGCGAGTGTTGTTAGTTCCGGTGGTCGGTTTGGCTTCTGCGTCAATGACCAGTTTGCTGGTGACTTCGGTTCGTTTCGAGAATCTGTTCTCTGGTCGTCTTTCGCCCGCATACATCCTCCGGCGACTGCCTCCGACCTTACCGGGAATCGAGGTTTCTTCCGAGCCGACCTCTCAGTGAACAGAAAGGACGACTCCGCTCTCCAAGCCTCTCTTGAGCGAGCCTACGGGCTGGAGAAAGCCGTAATGCTGGACATGCAGGTTCACTCGGCAAGCATGGTGCCGAGTCGCTTGAAGGGTAGTTGGGGTGGCCCCCTGGGCTGAGACAAGCAGTTAAGACACTGGTTACCGTTCGATGATAATTGCTTCCCATCGATCCGGCAATGGTTTTATGCTGATGATGCCGGTGAAGCGGAGACGGGCTCTGGT
>Ga0326727_10005928_pt1 | contig 34203 bp, 32 predicted proteins | sample MB2enrmetagenome_FD_207643 | JGI IMG/M metagenome (GOLD analysis project Ga0326727, IMG submission 207643) | Lab enriched peat soil microbial communities from McLean, Ithaca, NY, United States - MB29MY | ecosystem: Environmental > Terrestrial > Soil > Wetlands > Peat | place: USA: New York...
GATCGGGCGGATTCACAGAGTTGCTGCGGACCGCGACCAGCGCGGATGCGGGGTCGAGCGCTCTTCCGATGCCGCCTCCGGGACACAGCGAGGGGCCGGTTTTCTCCGCGCCGGCCGGGGCGATTCCAGCTCCCGCAGAGAACAAGCCGGGAACCTTCACGCAGTTGTTCGGCGCCTTGGGCAGCGAGGTGAGCGCGCCGGTCCCGGCGGCGAGCAGCCGCGCAACCGCGGATTCCTCTCCTGGAAGCCCAGGGTCCTTCACGCGGATGCTGTCGCTTGAACCGCAGCCCGCCGCCGCTGAGCCGGCCTTTCAGGAGGAGCGCAAGCCTCTGCCGGGAAGTGTGAATTATGGCATCACCCCTGGAATGCCGGGGCCGGCCGCGCCGGTTCGCGACCCGTTTGCCGCGCCCCTGCCGGAGGTCAAGCCGGCCGAAACCACGCCGCCAGTGTCGGGAGTCGGCATTACGCGGCTGATTCAGATGCTGGATGAGCCTTCAAGGCCGCCGGCTGCGCCTGTCGAGCCAGCGCGGGTGAGCCCGCCGCGGGGAGCGGAGGCAGGCGTTTGGACGCAGACCTTCGCCTCCCTCTCCACGCCCGGCGAGCCTGCTCCGCCGGTGGCCAAAGCGCCCGCCTGGGCTCCGCCTCCGCCCCCCGCGGCCGCGCCACCGCCCGCGCCTGTTCAATTCCCCGGCAGCCTGAATGAACCCGTCGTGCATCCCGCGGCCTCTGGACCGAGCGAGTTTACCCGCATTCTCGATGCCTCCAGGATGCGCGAGATGGCCATGAGGGGCGGACCAGGCTCGGCGAACCTGCCCCAGGCGCCGCTGCCTCAAGCCCCGCCGCCGGCTCCCGCTCCGTTTTCTCCGCCCCCAATGCCCAGTTACCCGCTCCCTGCCGCGCCGCCAATGGGCGCAATGCCGGCGATGGGGGCGATGGCTCAGCCCGGCGTTTACCCTCCCCCGCTGCCGCCTCCGCCGGCTTATCCGATGAGCTACGCGCCGCCGGCGGGAGCCATGCCGGCAGCGGGCGGGAGCTTGCCGCAGGCGCCTGGAATGTATGCGCCGGCCCCGCCGCCGATGCCCGCCGCTCCGCAAGCGCCGCCGATGAAGCCGCCTGACGCGGGGATGGGGAAGTTGCAGCAGATGGTGATTGTGCTGCTGGTCGTGCTCATCCTTTTAGCGGTTGCCATCCTGCTCGTCCTTCTGTTCAAGCATTAGGAACGCGCCAGCCCGTATCCACGCCATAACTTCCTTGCCGCCGTGTAACATGGTGCAAGGCCCGCGATCGTCTTCCCCGCGATCGGGAGCAGTTCATCTCCCCAGGGGACTCAATGGAGGAAGAGATGCTGAAGGGCTTTCGGGACTTTATCCTGCGTGGAAACGTCGTGGACCTGGCGGTCGCCGTCATTCTCGGCGCTGCCTTCAATGCTATTGTCACGTCGTTTGTGAAGGACATACTTACCCAGTTGATCGCCGCCGCTGTGGGCAAGCCGGACTTCAAGGATGTGGTGTTTAAGCTGAATGGCACGCCGATATATATCGGCAACTTCCTGAACGCCGTCATTGCATTCCTGATCGTGGCCAGCGTGGTCTACTTTGCCATCGTAGTGCCGTTGAATGCGCTCATGGCCCGGCTCAAGAAGCCCGCGCCGGAGGCTCCCGCCGCCACCAAGACCTGCCCCGAGTGCCTGAGCGAGATTCCGCTGGCCGCCAAGCGCTGCGCCCACTGCGCCCAGCCGGTGGCTTAGTGCGTTGCCGGCGCTGAACACGGTAGGATCAGTGGGGCTTTTTCAGACCCCGGGGAGTCGCGAACGCCGCTCATGAAAGCGTACAACGAATGATGGTGCGCAACCCGCTTGCCTTTCTGCTTCTGCTCATTCTGGCGCCCGCCGCGCTGCCGGCCCAATCCACCGTTGCGGTTGCGCCTCAGGCTGCGCCGCCGGCGGTCTTCGGTTACGCCGACTTTACCGCCGAGTCCAGGATCGAGGAGCAGTTCCTCGCCGTTCCCGACGCCCAACTGGCCGGCCTGCACCTCAAGATCCTCACCGCCGAGCCACACCTGGCCGCCACGCCCGAGGACCGCAAGAGCGCCGAATACGTCGCCCGGATGTTTCGCGACGCCGGCCTGGACACCGAGATCGTCCCCTACCGCGTGCTTCTCAACCAGCCCAAAGTGGTGCGCGTCGAAGCCTTCGACGCCGCCGGCCGGCTGCTCATGACCGGCCCCACGCGCGAGCACGTCGAGGGCGATCCCTACCAGGACGATCCGCGCGTCGTGATGCCGTTCAACGGCTCCTCCGGCTCCGGCGACGTCACCGGCGACGCGGTCTACGCCAACTACGGCCGCCTCGAGGACTTCGATCAGCTTGCCGCCCGGCACATCGACCTTCACGGCAAGATCGTCCTCTGCCGCTATGGCGTCAACTTCCGCGGCGTCAAGGTCTACCTCGCCGAGCAGCGCGGCGCCGCCGGCGTGCTCCTCTACTCCGACCCCCAGGACGACGGCTACTTCAAGGGCGACGCCTATCCCAATGGTCCCTGGCGGCCTGAGACCGGCGTCCAGCGCGGGTCGGTCGGATATATCTTCAAGTATCCCGGCGACCCCGAGACTCCCGGCGTGGCCTCGACGCTGGACCTGCCCGACTCGGCCCGCACGTCGCCCGGCGGCAACCAGCCCCGCATCATCTCCATCCCCTTGAGCTATCGCGATGCCGCGCCCATCCTGCAGGCCCTCAAGGGTCCGGGCGTTCCGCGCGGCTGGCAGGGCGCGCTGCCCTTCCGCTATCACATGGGAGGGGTCGGGGACCAGACTGGGAGATCGCCCGGCGTGAAGGTCCACCTTGTCTCCCAGCAGGACTACCAGCGCCGCATCATCTGGGACGTCATCGGGAAGATTCCGGGCTCGGAGTACCCCGGCGAATGGGTCATCACCGGCAATCACCGCGACGCCTGGGTCTATGGCGCTGCCGATCCCGGCAGCGGCACCGCCGCCATGCTCGAATCGGTGCGCGGTATCGGCGCGCTGCTCCAGCGGGGCTGGCGTCCCCGGCGGACGCTCGTCTTCGCCAGTTGGGATGCCGAGGAAGAAGGCCTCGTCGGCTCAACCGAGTGGGTCGAGGAGCACGCCGCGACTCTCGAACGCGCCGTCGCCTACTTCAACACCGACGTGGCCGTCTCCGGCCCGGACTTCACCGCCTCCGCCGTTCCCTCGCTCAAGCAGTTCATCCGCGAGGTCGCGCGCTCGGTTCCCTCTCCTGCCGGCGGAACGGTTTACGACCAGTGGAGGAACTCCCGCTCCGAAGGCGGCGGGCGCCGCGCCTCCGATGCTCCGCCCGCCGGCGATGAGGTCCACATCGGCGACCTGGGCTCCGGCTCCGACTTCACGCCCTTCTTGCAGCGCCTGGGCGTGCCTTCGACCGACATTGGCTCCGAAGGCCCCTACGGCGTCTACCACTCCGTCTTCGACAACTTCGCCTGGTACACCCGGAACGCCGATCCAAGGTTCTTCTATCTGCGGGAGATGGCCCGCGTCCTCGGCCTCGAAGCCCTGCGCATGGCCGACGCCGACGTGCTGCCCTACGACTACGTTACCTACGCCGGCGCCATCGAATCCTACCTTGCCGCGGCAAGACGCAGGGCTGGAGACAATGGGCTCGACACGCGCGACTTCGTCGCCGCTCAGACCGCTGCCGCCGGCTTCGCCATCGCGGCCCGGAAGGCGCGCAGCCGCCAGATCGCGGCTACCGGAGACCTGGCCAAACTCAATCTGGCTCTGCGCGAAACCGAGACCGCGCTCCTCTCGCCGGCCGGCCTGCCCAATCGTCCCTGGTACCGGCACGTCATCTTCGCTCCCGGCGAGTTTACGGGCTACGCGGCAGTCGTCATTCCCGGCGTCAACGAGGCCATCGACGCCCGGGACTCGAATCGCGCCGCCGATCAGTTGGCCGTCCTCACCCAGGCGCTCGACCGCGCCGCGCACGTTCTGGAGGGGGAGTTCTAGACCGGTCCGGTGGTTCCATCGCAATTGTTGCGGAACTGCGCGTTACTCTTGACGTAACGGGTAACGAGCGTTAACCTGATGAGTGATCCAAGGCTATCGAGACAAGCGCACTGCGGATTTCGCCGCCGGGAATCGCGTGAGAGCCTTCGAAGGCATTGAGCGGGCCGCTCGCTTGAAGCTGGATCGCCTGGAAGCAGCCCTGACGCTCAAAGATCTCGGCGCCTTGCCCGGCAATCGTCTTGAGGCTCTGACCGGAGATCGCAAGGGACAATACAGTATCCGGATCAATGATCGGTGGAGGATCTGTTTCGAGTGGCCGTCCCCTGACCCTGGTCCGTCCAACGTCGAGATCGTCGATTATCACTAGGAGAACTCTATGCCGGCAATCGCCATCCATCCCGGAGAACACCTGGCCGAGGAACTGAACGAACTTGGCATGAGCGCCTCTGAGCTCGCGCGCAAGCTCGGCGTGCCCACCAACCGGATCACCGCCATCTTGAACGGGCGGCGCTCCATCACCGCGGACACGGCCCTGCGTCTGGCCCATTTTTTCGGCACCAGCGCAAATTTCTGGCTCAACCTGCAGGTCCTATACGATTTGCGCATTGCCGAGCAGAAGACCGGTCCATTCATCCGCCCGCCGCGGCTTGTTGCCTGACCGCTGAGGCTCTCGACCGCGCCGCGCAGATGCTGGATTCCGCGCCCTGATCCAATGCCGCTTCCATCGCGATCCGTTCTTGCCCCATGTTTTTGGCCAGCCCCGTGGCATCGTGGTCCGCTTGCGGCATCGCTGTCCGCTTTCCGTTACGGAAGTACCGGCTGTTGCAATTATCCGCAAAAAACACTTCCCACTTCTTCCATCCAGGCGCTATGATCCCTGAATTCCGGCCCTCCATGCCGAATGTGCCCGGAAGGAGCGTGCGTCATGTTCAGCTTCCTGATCATTCTGGCCTTCGTCGCCATGATCGCCGGCCCGGCAATTCTCTCCTCGATTCAGAAGGCCAGGTCGCGCGAACAGGACTTCTGAAGTCTACTGTTGGCAGCCGGACTCCCCGGCGATAGCCGCGCTCAAAGCCCAATGCAAACCCTGTGGCAGGGGGCCTGTCACGCGACCGCGGAGACCTGAAGGAAGTCGAGCGCGCGGATAAGATAGGACTTCAGCTCGCGGCGGTGCACGACGGCATCGAGGAAGCCCTTCTCGAGCAGGAACTCGGAACGTTGGAAGCCCTCGGGGAGCTTCTGACGGATAGTCTGCTCGATGACGCGGGGTCCAGCGAAGCCAATCTGGGCGCCTGGCTCGGCGATGTTTAGGTCGCCGAGCATGGCAAAGCTGGCGGTGACGCCGCCGGTGGTGGGATCGGTGAGCACGCAGATATAGGGCACGCGGGCATCGTCCAACTGGGCCAGCGCAGCCGAAATCTTGGCCATCTGCATGAGGCTGACCACGCCCTCCATCATGCGCGCGCCGCCGGAGGCAGCGACGACAATGAGGGGCTTGCGCTCCATCCGCGCGCGGTCCGCGGCGCGGGCGATAGTCTCGCCCACCACGGCGCCCATGGATCCGCCGATGAAGCTGTACTCCATGGCGCTCAAGATCACCGGGTGGGGTCCAAGCATGCCGACGGCGCTGAGGACGGCGTCGTTCAGGCCGGTAGCCTCCTGGGCGGCGCTGAGCCGGCTCCTGTACGGCTTTACGTCGACGAAGTTGAGCGGGTCGGTCGAGCGCAGGCCGCCGTCCACCAGTTCATAGCCGGGTTCGAGCAGCATCTCGATCCGCTGGCGGGCGCCGAGCTTGAAGTGATGCTGGCACTTGGGGCAGACGTTGAGGTTGGCGTCGAGATCGGCCTTGAAGATGGTCTGGCGGCAGCCCAGGCACTTGATCCACAAACCCTCGGTGCGCACAGTCTTCCCTCCCGCATCCGAGCCATTCTCGGGGCCGGGACCGCCCGCCGCCGGGAACTCGCCATCTTCACGCTTGAACCAGGACATTCCCGCTCTCTCTCGTTTGCGGCCAGCCGTCCGCCTTTTGCCGCCCACTCTCAGTATTCTATTCCGCGCTGGGCGAGAATGCCTTTCCGGTAGGCATGTTTTACCTCCCGCATCTCGGTGACGGTATCGGCCATCTCCACCAGCAGGGGGTGAGCGTTGCGGCCGGTGAGGATGACGTGCACCATCTCCGGACGCCCGCGCAAGGCTTCGGCCACCACCGCGGGGTCCAGCATTCCATAGCCGATGGCGTAGTTGATCTCATCCAGGATCACCATATCCCACTCGCCGGAATAGATGGCTTCGCGAGCCTCGGCCCACGCCTCCTGGACCAGGCGAATGTCCTCGGGATCGGTCTCGGCGCCGCCCACCTTCACAAAGCCGCGGCCCATCTGCTTGAGGACGAAGTTGGAACCGAACGCCTTGGCCGCATCCAGCTCGCCGTAATGCCAGGAGCCTTTAAGGAACTGAAGCATGAGCACCCTCATGCCGTTGCCCACGGCGCGCATGGCCGTGCCCATGGCGGCGGTGGTCTTGCCCTTGCCGGGGCCGGTATGGATCAGGATCAGTCCTTGGCGCGAATCGGTCATTTCAGCGAACAGTGGTCAGTTGTCAGTGGCCGGCGTGATAGGGGTGGCCAGAGAGAATTGTAAATGCCCGGTAGAGCTGTTCGGCCAGCACCAGGCGAGCCAGCGCGTGAGCCAGCGTCATGGGCCCCAGCGAGAGCAGCAGTTCGGCCCGCTCGCGAGCGGCCTCGGACCATCCGTCTGCCGGGCCGATGGCGAAGACCATCTGTTGCGCCCCCTCGTCGCGGCGGGCGCCGAGCCAGCCGGCGAAGGCTTCGGAGGTCATTTGCCTGCCGCGGCTATCGAGCAGGACGGCTACCGCGGCGGTGCGGCCCTGCTGCCGGCTCAGCCATTCGAGAAATGCCTCCTCGCTTCGGAACGATTCAGCCCGGCAGCGCGCAAAGAACGAGCAGCGTTGGAGATAGAGCTGAGCGAGGGCGTCGAATCCGTCCTTAGAATTGGCCCGTGCGCCGATGTGGGCGAGCGTGACCTGCATGGGAAAAAGGATACCCCACCGGGCCGGAGTTCGCCCGCCGCGGAGGTGAGCGGATTCCCCAAAAACGAGAGCCGCTACCCATTTTTGGAATATGCGAGCATGAATCTCCGCAATTTCATATTCATCGCCTAAGCACCGAACCTGCGAAAGCCTGACAAGCCGTTTATTTTCAAAGATTAACAAAGTGTCTTCCGGCTTTTTTGAGAATGGCAATCGTCATGCAGCATGATCAAGCTGCCTCCGGATTGCCCTGGGGAAGCTGTGGGCGCGGAATGATTCACGGCCATGACACCTCAAGTCTTCTGATAGTTTTTGCAGCTTTTCTGGTTTTCTTGAATCTCACTTGCGGACCAGGTTCATTCCCCGACCTAGACGCCGAAGCGAAATCGAGGCTTGCGCGGGCGTTGCAATCACCGCCGCCAGGCGCGCATATCCAGAGTAAGGAACCGGTAAATTCACTTTCGAGGATGGGAATCACATGAGAAACTGGACCGAACAAATGAAGCGTCTCGCCACCCCGCGGTGGCTCACCCTTTTGCTTCTGGTGTTGTTTGCGCCGTCTCTGCTCGCGCAGGAGACCACGGGCGGTCTTCAAGGCACAGTGAAAGACCCCTCGGGCGCATTGGTAGCCCACGCCCATGTCGTCGTCACGGGAACCACACTCGTCGGCTCCAAGGAAGATCTGACAGATTCCGCCGGCTATTACCGCTTCGCCAACCTCCCGCCGGGCAGTTACACGCTCACAGTGAAGGCCGAAGGCTTCGAGACGCTGAAGCGCGAGGGGATCACGTTGGAGATTGGCCACGTTCCCACGATCAATCTGGAGCTCAAGATCGGCAAGGTCAGTACCGTGGTCGAGGTGAACACGGAAGCGCCGCAGATCGATGAGACCTCCACCACCACCCTGACCAACATCCCCGAGGAGACGCTGCAGAACACTCCGCATGGCATTACCTACCAGTCGGTGATTGAGTTTGCCCCGATGGCGCGCAACGAGCCTCTTGCCGGTATGTCCGTGAATGGCGCCGGAACAGGCGGCAGCGGCGGCTCCATGCCGGGCAGCAGCGGTAACGGCCTGGGCTTCGGTTACTCCATCGGCGGCGCAGCCGATTCGGAGACCAGCTACCTGGTGGAAGGCCAGGACACGGAGAACATCTCCGGCGGCTATTCCAAGGCCAACGTTCCCATGGATTTCATCCAGGAAGTGGAGATGAAGACCTCGGGCGTGGGCGCTGAGTACGGCGGCGCTCTCGGCGGCGTGGTCAATGTGGTCATGAAGAAGGGCGGGGAAGAGTTCCACGGCGAGATCTTCTCCACCTATGAATCCTCCGGGACGGACACGAATCCGGTAAATCCGTTCCTGCGTTACGATCCGACTTCGAGCGGTAACCCCGGCATCGGTCAGGATCCCGATTTCCAGATCTACCAGGCGCGGAAGGACCACTTCCGCACCATTCAACCCGGTGTGGTGGTTGGCGGCCCGATCAGGAAGAACCGCGTATGGTTCTTTGCCGGCTTCAATCCTCTGGAAGAGTCCGAGGGCAGAACGGTTAACTTCGGCGCCCAGGACGGCAACGCCGGCAGCCAGTACTTCACTCAGGACAAGCAGACGTGGTACGGCACGACCCGCATTGACGCCGCTCTCACGGATAAGATCCGCGTCTTCGGTTCCTGGCTGTATCAGTATGCGCGCGAGACCGGGGACACCTTGCCGATTGGGGATCCGACAACGGCGGAGTCGGGCTATCTGAACACCTCGATCTTCAGTCCGTTGACACTTTTTGCGCACGGCCTGGGCTGGTCGGCCCCCAACTCGACCTACAACTTCGGCGCCGACATCAGCTTGAGCCAGAAGATCGTCTCCACCACTCGTTATGGCTACTTCTTTGAGAACTATCACGACTTCGGCTGGCCGACGACGGCTCCCGACCTCAGTTGGGCTACCGACGGTACGACCGCGGTCGACAATCTGGGCAATCCCCTGCCGGCCGCTCTGCAGCAGCCTGCCGGCACCACCACCACGCCCTACCTTGGCAGCTACACCCTTTTCAACGCCGACAAGCACTACCAGTTGAACCAGGATGTTGCGTTCTTCAAGGGCGGCTGGTGGGGCACCCACAACTTCAAGTTCGGCTACCAGCTCAACCATCTGGTCAACGTGATCGATCAGAACGGCAACGTGCCCTACGCATTCATGAACCTCGGCTCGGGCCAGAGTCATTCCGCGTTCACCGCAACCGGCGGAGCGAACTGTACGACTCTCGGGAAGGTCTGGGGCGCCTGCGCGGGCCAGTACGGCTACCTTACGGTACAGGATTTTTCCACCATCCTGACCTCGCCCGCCGCCGACTGGAACCACGCGCTTTACGCGCAGGATTCTTGGACGGTTGGCCACGGCCTGACCCTGGATCTCGGCCTCCGCATCGAGAAGGAGAGCCTCCCCGCTCCCGGTGGCGTCAAGGTCAGCTCCATCAACTTCGATTGGAGCGACAAGATCGAGCCTCGGCTGGGAGCCGCATGGGATCCAACCGGCAAGGGCAAGATGAAGATCTTCGGCAGCTATGGCGTGGTCAACGACGTGATGAAGCTGCTGCTTGCCCAGACCTCGTGGGGCGCGCAGGCATATGAGCAGTGCAGCTACGCTCTTGGTCCGGACGCGAGCGGCGGGTTCAGCGTCTCCGATATCGATATCGTCTTCAAGAACGGCCGCGCCTGCCCGAACGGTCCGGCCAACACGCAAGCCAACTTCGCCGGCAGCGCAATCCCGGCGGCCCTGACCGATAAGAAGACCGGTGTTTCGCTGATTGAGAACATCAACCTTCGTCCCTGGGAGCCGGTCGCGCCTAACGTGAAGCCTTATCGCCAGCACGAGTACGTCATCGGCTGGGACTACCAGATCACCCCAGGCTGGGCGTTTGAAGCCCGCTACGACCGCCGCCGGCTCGACCATATCCTTGAGGATGCCTCCTTGTCCGACAAGGCCTGGGGCGAGACCTATGCGGTTGTCAATCCCGGCGAGGGCGTGGACGCGACACTCGACGGCTATGCCACCTTCCTGACCTCCCTTGGCCAGGCTTTCGGCGTTCCGGGATGGGCATTCAACGACACCGCCGACTACGGTCCCGGGGTCGCCTTCGGCACCTGCCCCTCCTGCCCTGCAAACCCCAAGGCTATTCGTAACTACGACGGTCTGGAACTCCGCATCTCCAGGGCCCCGAGCAGGGGTTTGTCCGGAATGGCCAGTTACACCTATAGCAGCCTGTGGGGCAACTATACGGGCCTGACCACCACCGATCAGAGCGACGGCGGCATCACGGGACGCAACTCACCCGACACCACCCGTTCATTCGACGAGCCCTTCTACTACTTCGGCGCAAACGGCAAATCGACCGATGGGCCTCTGCCGACCGATCGTCCGAACACGTTCAAAGGCTACGTCTATTACCGCGTGCCCTGGAAGTTGGGGACTTCGTCCGTCGGTCTCTTCCAGACGGCCTACGAGGGCAGCCCGATGAGCTCGTTTATCGATCTGGCCGGCATGTTCGGTCCTGAGGTTTCAGAGGCCACGTACGTCTTCGGCCGCGGCAAATGGGTCAACATGACCACCGACTCCAACGGCAACATCACGCTCGGCACCCCCTTCACTCGCCGCACGCCGAAGTACATACAGTCCGATCTCAACGCGGCGCATCAGTTCAAGGTGGGCGAGCGCAAGACCATCTCCATTGAAGGAACCGCCGTCAACGTGCTCAACCAGCGCCACGTCACCGCATACTGGGCGGGCATGAACTCGCTCAATTTCGCGACTCCTTTGTACCCCGGCACCGACAGCTCCGGCAACCCCATCAATCTCTATGACGGCGCTCAGTTGTACCAGAAGCTCGAGTCCGGCTACAACGTGCAGCAGTGGATCAACGGCAACAACGGCCTCGTTCCCGGCGCATTCAAGAACTCACAGTATGGCCAGCCGTATCTATTCCAGCTCGGGCGCAACATCCACTTTGCGCTGCGCTACACCTTCTAACCCTCGCGGCCCCAAGGCTGGAACAGCAACACGAAGGGCGCCCGCGATGGGCGCCCTTCTTACTTTGCACGCAAGAGACCTACACCATCTCTTCTGTTGCTGGAGGGCAGCGCCCCACATTTCGCGGTCTCTTGAATGAAGTCTGCACCCACAGGGTAGCGAGGACCAGACAGCCGCTCAGGCCTTCTTGCTTGTCTTCCTCGGGGCGGGCTTCCTTGCGGGGGCTTTCTTGGCGGCGGCGTTCTTCACCGTCTTCTTCGCATCCGCCGACTTCCTGGTCGAGGCCGCCTTCTTCGCGGCCTTCTTCGGCTTGGGCTTAGCAACGGTCCGGGCGGCCGGCTTGGATTTGGCGGCTTTGCTGCGGGCGGCCAGGGTCCGGGCGGCGAGCGCGGTCTTCAACTCGGCGTCGAACTCGGCCGGGGTGACGGGGCGGGCGGACTTGCGCAGCCTCTCGATGTCATAGAAGGCGCGGCGCTCGGCGAGAAAGACGTGGACCACAAAGTCCACATAGTCGAGGAGAATCCATTCGCCCTTGCGGCGGCCCTCGACGGAGTTGGGCAAAACCCCAAATTCCTTCTTCAGCTTCTCTTCGATTTCGTCGGCGATGGCGATCGACTGCCGGTCGTTGGTGGCCGAGGTGACGAGGAAGAAGTCGGAGAGGCCGGCGTCGATGGGGTCGAGTTCGAGGATGCGGGTGTCTTGGCCCTTTTTGGCTTCACAGACCTGGGCTGCGGCCTGCACGAGAATGCGGGTTTGCTGGTGGGCTTCGGTTGTCGTCATTCGGTGGGAACGGTCTCCAACCCCAATCGTAGACCGTCAACCGGACCGGGGCAAGTCGCGCTCCGGCGGAGGACGCTAGCGGTAGAGGCCGCGGGCGCGGATGTAATCGAAAACGGCGCCGGTCAGATGCGCGTCTCCGGTGGAGGAAGTCCCGAACGGCGCGCCGGCCAGTTCGCGAATCTGCTCCCGGATCTCCGAAGCGCTGATCTCCACATTCAGACCCGGCAGAAGGTAGAAGGGCGCGCGGTCTCCGGCGCTGTTCGCGAGGGAATAGGTGCGGACCTCAACGCCGGAGGCTGACCGCTCCGTCTTCGCCAGGGATTCCAAGGTCAGCCCCTCGGGCAGCGCGGCCTGCAGATCGTCCAGCCGCTGGCCGGGGCGCGAGGCGACGATCAGAGGCGCCGCAAACGCAATCTCTGCCGCCCGATGCCAGAGGCGCAGCGTGAAGAACGAGTCTGCGCCCATCAGACAGAAGAGCGTGCCGCCCGGCGGGAGCGCCGCGCGCAGGCCGAGCAGCGTCTCCAGGGTGAAGTTGGGAGCGCCCGAGGGCTGGGGCGCATCGGCCAGTGAGATTGCGAAGCCCGGCTCGCCCGCAATGGCCAGCCTGGTCATGGTCACGCGGTCTTCAAAGCCGGCGGTCGATCCATGGGGCTTGAGCGGCTGCGCGCCCACCGGAGCGAAGAGCACGGTATCCAGGCCGAGCGCCGCCCGGGCCGCGCGCGCCACAGCCAAGTGGCCCAGGTGGGGCGGGTCGAAGCTGCCGCCGAAGAAGGCAACTCGGCGGCCGCCGCCGGCGGGCTGGGCATCGGCTTCGGTTAAAGGCTCGCGCATGGGTTCATAGTATCCTGCGACGGATGGCCGGGCGGCGCGTCCAATGGACAATGCGATACTGGATTGCTTTTCTGGCCCTGGCCGGCGCGACGGTTTCCGCGCTCGCGCTGCGCATTCACTACTCCACCGATATTGAGCCCTGCTCGATCAACGAGCGGTGGGACTGCGGCATCGTGAACCGCAGCCCGTTCGCCGAGATGGCCCACATTCCCGTGGCGGCGATCGGCATTGCGGGCTACCTGGCGCTGGCCGGGCTGGCTCTCTTGCGGCGGCGGACCCTGGCGCTGGGCGCGGCTCTGATCGGGCTCACGTTTGCGCTCTATCTCGCCCACATTGAGAGAGATGTGCTCATGGTGTGGTGCCTGTATTGCGTGCTCTCGCTGGGGATCGTTGCGCTGCTGACCCTGCTCTGCCTGGGCTGGGCGGCGGCGGAGCGGATGGGGCGAAGACGCGCGTCCAGTCCCGCCTGAAGAAGCTGGAGCCGCTTTCACGTCCGCCGCCCGGCGGTTTTTGGGCACGTTCATGCGTGCCGGCGCGGCCATCCTCTGTGGACAGGATCCGCCAGTCGTACGCTCACATCGTGCGCACGTAGTTCTTCCCCGGCAAGCACCGCACCCGGCCCGCCATCTCCAGCTCGAAGAGCGCCGTAAAAACCTCGGAAGACGTCAGTTGCGTCTCCAGCAGATCGAGAATCTCGTCGATCTGCAGGCTGGCGTCCGAGCGCAGAACCTCCAGAACCATGGCCTCCTGAGGCCGCAGAACCGGGTCGGGCAAAAGAGAGGCAGTGGTCTCCGATCTGGATTCCGCCGGCACCTCAGCCTCCAGCTCCAGCCGAATCTGCGAGGGCAGCTCCTCCCACACATCCTCCCAAGTGGCCACGAGTTTAGCACCTTGTTTGATCAGCGTGTTGGGCGTCCACGAGCCCTTGCTGGTCACATTTCCCGGCACCGCAAACAGGTCGCGATTCTGTTCCGCCGCGCAGCGCGCCGTCACCCGCGTACCGGAGTTCTCCGCTGCCTCCACCACCAGCACGGCCACGCACAGGCCGCTCAAGATCCGGTTGCGGCGGGGAAAGTTCTGTGGCGCCGGAAACGTCCCCATCGGCACCTCGCTCACAATCGCGCCGCCGGTCGCCAATATCTCCTCGGCCAGCTTCTTGTTCTCCTTGGGATAGACCACGTCGATGCCCGTGCCCCACACGGCCACGGTGGGCATGCGCGCCGCCAGCGCGCCGCGGTGCGCGCAACTGTCGATACCCCGCGCCATTCCGCTCACAATCAGCAGCCGCCGCGCGGCCAGGTCCCGCGCCAGCATCTCCGCCACGCCCGACCCGTAGGGGCTGGGATGCCGCGTGCCCACAATGGCAATCGCCGGCCGGCTCAGCAAGCGCGTCTCCCCGCGCACCCACAGCACCGGCGGCGGATCGTAGATCTCCTTCAGCCGCTCCGGATACTCCGGCGAGCTGAAACCCACCAGTGTCGCGCCCTGCGCCGATACCCGCGCCCACTCCTCTTCGGCCGCCTGGCGCGCCTTGCCGTCGAAGATGAACTGCGCCGCCTCGGCCGGAAACCGCAACCCCTCCAGCGCCGTCAACGGCAGTGTGAATATCTGGCCGGGCGCCTGCAACTGCGCCACCGCATCCAGAATTCGCTTCGGTCCCAGCCCCGGAGAGAGCGTCAGCGCCAGCCACGCCAGCCGATCCTCATCCAGAGGGACAGCCGAGGCTCCCACCGCGTTGAGAGGCAGAGTCGTCATTGCTTGGTTTCTCGTTTCTGTGATCGGCGCAGATAGGGGATTTCTTGCAGGGAACAGGAAAACAGCTTCAAGGACAATCTCGCTCACGGTAGCCTCGCCGGATGCTCCTGTCAAGCTGGCCATCTTTCCAAGCCCGCTATAATGTTGACAGCAAGCAGTCCGATGAGGACCTTAGCGCATCTTAGGATCGGAAGGAGTTCGATGTCTCCAGAAAATGAAATCCGGCTGGAACTGCTGCGATCCGCCCCGCTGAACAGGTGGATTGCGCTCTCCGAGGATGAATCGCGTATCGTTGCGGTTGGAGAAACCTACGGCGAGGTTTCCGCATTGAGCGATCTTGCCGGAATATCCGATCCATTGATCCTCAAGACCCCGGAAGAATGGGCGCCGCTTTCGGTGTAGGCAGGCTGTGAGAATTCCATACTGCGCTTTTCCCGATCGATACGGCTCTCACGTGTATTCGGTAAGGCTCAATGTCAGCGTCGCCCTGCCCAGCCCCGGCGCTCCAAGAACCAAGCGATTCGAGGCCATCATCGACTCGGGCGCCACGCGGTGCATGTTCCACTGCGACATCGGGCGGTTTCTCGCCCTCGATATTCGGTCAGGCGAAAAGGAAGTCACCCAGGGGATTGGGGGCCTGACAGATACCTATCTACACGACATCGCCCTGTATATTCCAGGCGGCCCAGTCACTATCAAAGCCGCGTTCAAGGAAGACCTTCCTATTCCCGCGCTTTTAGGCATGAACGGCTTCTTTGAGCATTTCGTGATCACCTTCAATCAAAGCGCCCTGATGTGCGAAATCGAGAGGGTCTACCGGGCGTAATCCGCAACTCAAAGTGGGCGCTTCACAATCTGTCATCTTCACTGGCCGGAGCGCTGAGAATGCCTGGCCATGATGCCGCACCGGCCACGCGCCGCTGGCATCCCCGCCCTCGATTGGTACTCTAAGAGTGCGTGACTTCTATCTCTCATTCCCGGCTGCGCGTCGCCGCCATCCACTTCCTCAATCCCGCGCCGCTGATGTGGGACTTCGAGCACCCGCCGCTCGACGCCCCGCTTGCCCTGCGCTATCGGATTGATCGCATGTCGCCCTCCGAATGCGCCGCCCGCCTGGCCTCGGGAGCCGCCGACATCGGCCTCATCCCCATCGCCGCACTCGCCACTACGCCCGGCCTCCGCATTCTTCCCGGCTGCACCATCGCTTCCAAGGGCCGCGTGCGCTCCTTGCGCCTCGTCCGCCGCGCCGCCCAGCCGCTTGCGGCTCTGCGCTCGGTGGCCGCCGACACCGCCAGCCGCACCACCCTCGCCTACGCGCGCATCCTCCTCCACAAGTGGGGCAATCCGGCCGTCCCCTTCCTGCCCGCGGCCGCCGGCCTCGACGCCATGCTCCAGCTAGCCGACGCCGCCATCCTCATCGGCGATCCGGCCCTGATGGCTCTGGAGGAACGCGCCAACCGCCTCGAGCGCACCGGCGAAGAACTTGTCTATCACGACCTCGCCGAAGAGTGGCGCGCCCTCACCGGCCTTCCCCTGGTCTCCGCCGTCTGGGGCATTGCGCCTCGCAACTCCGCGGGTGCCCCAGGTCTCGTCGACCACGGCGGAGAGACCTGGGATTCCATCGCCCACGATTTCATCCAATCCCGCAACCACGGCCTGGAGAACATCGATGCGCTGGTAACCGAGTGGTCCGCGAAGCTCCCCATTCCGGCGGAGACCATCCGCGCTTATCTCACCACCAATATTCACTACGTGCTGGACGAAGAATGCCTGGAAGGGATGCGCGGCTTCTTCCGCATGGCCGCCGAACTCGGCGTCCTGCCCGAGTACAACCCCTAGCAGAGTTGGTAAAGGACAGCGGAGTCGGCGGGCATGTTTGCTGGGCGATCGCTTTGGCTAGCCCCGCTGACTCGCTAACTTGCTGACTCGCTGCTTTTCAAATCTCCCACCGCAGCAGCGCCGCCCCCGCGGTGAATCCCGCGCCCGCGGCGGCCAGCAGCACCAGGTCGCCCTTCTTCAGTTTGCCCTCTTCGATGGCCGTCTCCATGGCCAGCGGAATCGTCCCCGACGACGTGTTCCCATACTTTTCTATATTGACGATCACCCGCTCCGGGTCCATCCCCAGCCGGTCCGCCGTCGCGGAAATGATCCGCTTGTTGGCCTGGTGGGAGATGAAGCAGCCCAGCTCCGCGCCGGTCACGCCGTTGCGCTCCAGCACCTTGGTCGTCGTTTCGGCCATCTTGCGCACCGCGAACTTGAACACCGCCGGCCCGTCCTGGTAGATGTAGTGCATCTTTTTGTCCACGGTCTCGTGGCTCGATGGATTCAGGCTCCCGCCGCCCTTCAGATTCAGGGCCGCCGCGCCCGATCCGTCGATCTCGTGCACGAAGTCGATAAAGCCGATCTCGCCCTCTTCGGCCGGCTCAATCAGCACCGCGCCGGCGCCGTCGCCAAACAGCACGCACGTCGCCCGGTCGGTGTAGTCGGTCATGCGGGTATTGGCGTCCGAACCAATGACCAGAACCTTGCTGTGCGCCCCGCTCTCCACCAGCTTGACGCCCGCCTGCAGCGCAAACACGAAGCCCGAGCAGCCCGCCGAAACGTCGAACCCCCAAGCGCCCCTGGCCCCGATCTTCTCCTCCACCAGACAGGCCGTCGCGGGGAACATCATGTCCGGCGTCACCGTGCCCACGACGATGACTTCGACCTCGTCGGGCTCAATCCCGCGCGCCGCCAGGCAGCGTCTGGCCGCCTCCGCGCACATATCGCTCACGCCCAGCCCCTTGGCCAGCACGTGGCGCTCGCGGATGCCGGTGCGGGTCAGAATCCACTCGTCCGAGGTATCGACAATCTTCTCCAAGTCTTTGTTGGTGATCACATCGGGGGGGACGTAGGTTCCGAGCGCGCTGATCTTGGCGCGCCGGCCCACTACTGGTCGAACGGTGAGGGTCAATGCATCTCTCCTTGGAGCTCTTCTCAAACACGCCCACAGGCTGGGTGCCCCATCCTTCCCGTCCGCCGCGGTTCGCCGCGGCGAACGGAAAGGGTGGGAGATCGACAAAAGCGTCTGCGGGCTTGTCGCAAAGCCGCCCACGGCGCCAAAAAAGCGCCGGGTGACCTACTGCGCCCGTACTAGCCCGTTACCGTTGCTTCCTTCCGGACCTGGCGGGGTTGGCGGGATTGCGTCGCGTAGGACCCGGCACTCAGTGATTTTAACACCGGCACATGCAAGCTGGCCGCACCCGAAAGCCCTTGATCGCCGTCGGCCGAGCGCTCAATGGCGGTGAGAAATGCGACCGCAGCCCATCGCGGCCCCCCTCACCGCTTCCGCTCCTTCAGGTTGTGGCTGTCGGAGGCCTTCAGCGTCATCCCGTAGAGCGACTTGAGCTGATCGATATCCTTCAGCGTCTGGGCCGAAAACGGCACCACCTTGCCCTCGAAGGCGTGGAGGACGATTCCCTCCAGCAGGTCGCCGAGCGTGATCTCCTTCAACTCGGCCAGAGCTTTCAGCACTTTCAACATGCGCTTTTCCATCCGCACGCCGGTCTGGACGCGCTCCACTACGACAGGTTCGCGATTCTTTCCTTCCTGCGACATAAGTTCCTCCTGGTATTCATGTACTGTTGTACCAATGTACCACGGTACATCAGCGGGCGCAAGCCCGTCCCGCCGCGGCCTCGCCGAATCCGAATCCGTTTGCGGGGGTTCGCGCGCCCCGCCCTCACCTGATATGGTCAGTGAGGAAACTTCAGATGAATCCCCCTCACGGCGTTTCCGGGAATCCAATGCCCCGCTGACTTGATTCAAGGCCGCCACTCGCTGCTGCTCGCGTCGACTTGAGTGATCGGGCTTCGAGGCGCTTCATTCCCGGAAACGCGATTGGAAGCCGCGGTCATGTGGAAGCGTTGGCGAATCCGGATACTGCTGTTTCTGGCCGTTCTCGGCCCCGGATTCATCACCGCCAATGTGGACAACGACTCCGGCGGCATCCTCACCTACTCCCAGGCCGGCGCGCAGTACGGCTATACATTGCTGTGGACCATGATTCCCATCACCATTGCCCTGATCGTGGTGCAGGAGATGTGCGCCCGCATGGGGGTGGTCACCGGCAAGGGGCTGAGCGACCTGATCCGCGAGGAGTTCGGCCTGCGGCTGACCTTTGTGCTGATGGTGATGCTGGTCGTGGTCAACTACGCCAACGTGGTCACCGAGTTCATCGGCATCGCCGGGTCCATGCACCTCTTCCATGTCACCAAGTTCATCTCCGTGCCCGTCTGCGCGGCGGCGGTCTGGTACATGGTGGTGCGCGGCAGCTACAAGAGCACGGAGAAGATATTCATCGTTGCCTCGCTGGTTTACATCTGCTACATCTTCGCCGGCGTGCTCTCGCAGCCGGACTGGCACGATGCGCTATTGGCCACGGTCAAGCTGCCGGACAGATCGGCCTGGAGCGACAAGGCTTACATCTACATGGCCATCGGCGTCATCGGCACCACCATCGCTCCCTGGATGCAGTTCTACCTGCAATCGTCGGTCGTGGAGAAGGGCATCCGCGTCAAGGATTACGCCGCCTCGCGGCTGGACGTGATCGTCGGCAGCCTGTTCACCGACATTGTGGCCTGGTTCATCATCGTGGCCTGCGCCGCCACGCTCTATGTGCATGGCATGGGCGCCATCCAGGTGGCCTCGGACGCGGCCGAAGCCATGCGCCCCCTGGCCGGCGACTACGCCTTCATCCTCTTCGCCTTCGGGCTCTTCAACGCCTCGGTCTTCGCGGCCTCCATTCTGCCCATCTCCACCGCCTACACGGTCTGCGAGGGCCTGGGCGTCGAGTCCGGCGTAGACAAGAGCTTCAAGGAGGCGCCCTTCTTCTACTGGCTCTATACGCTGCTGATCGCGGGCGGCGCCGTTACCGTGCTCCTGCTGCCCGACGCCCAGCTGATCAACGTGGCCATTCTGTCGCAAGTTCTGAACGGCGTTCTGCTGCCGGTGGTTATCATCCTGATGCTCATGCTCATCAACCGCGCCGACCTGATGGGCGAGCACAGGAACTCGCGCCTCTGGAACGTGATCGCCTGGGGCACCAGCATCATCGTGATCGGCATGACGCTGGTGATGCTCTGGGGCATGATGCCGGGACACTGAGGGCTGCGCCCATTCGGCAAGCTCAGCGCAGGCTGTCCAGTGGCGCGCCCAGCCCGAGAATCGACTCCTCGGACGTCCGGCGCTGCTCACGCACTCTTCGCCAGAGAAAAGCCGAAGTATGAAACGCCAACCGGAGAGGTCTTTCCGTTATGCTATTTGCATGGAACTGATCTTCGAGGTACGCGAGGCGGAGGAGGGCGGCTATGTGGCCCGGGCGCTGGGGCAGGCGATCTTTACGGAAGCTGAAACCTGGCAGGAGTTGCGCGACAACGTGCTGGAAGTGACGAGCCTCCATTTTGACGAGGCGGCAATGCCTAAACTCATCCAGTTGCATTTTGTAAAGGATGAACTGATTGCGGTCGAGGCCGCATGAAACTGCCGCGTGGGGTATCGGCCGGCAGGTTGATTCGCGCTTTGGAGCGGCTCGGTTATGCCGTGATTCGCCAGAAGGGAAGCCACGCCAGGCTTTATCACCAAGCGGCGCCAGCCCATTCGATCTCGGTTCCACTGCACGACCCGCTCAAGATAGGCACATTTCATGGAATTCTCGTCGAAGTGGCCCGAGCTCAATCTGTTTCAATCCAAAACATCCTCGACTTGCTCTGAGTTTCAGACTTGATGCACCAGGCATGAGGCAGGTATGGGTAAGATGGAGCTTCTTTCCGAAGTCGCCGTGCTCGAGGATATGCCCGGGAAGGGACTTGTTCGCGGTCAGGTTGGAACCGCCGTCGACTGCTCGCCCCTTCCATAGGCGAGGTCGAGTTCAGTGACGATCAAGGGCGCGCCTACGCCATGGCTGCATTGCGGTCTGAGGAGTTGATTTGCCTCCGCCACCGCCCCGCGGGCGGGTAGCCTAGCCATTTGTTGGGTTCCCGGATTCCCAGGCCGGGAATCCGGACTCTGGAGCAACCCGCCGCGTGTTCCGGCCTTTGCTTTCCGTGGTATCATCCTGCCATTCCGGGAAATCATCAGGAGGGGGCTACCATGGAATCTCGCCTTCACGCGGGCATCGGAGCGGCGATCTTCAGGCATTGCAAGTTCGTTCTTCCGGCCATTCTGGCGCTCGGCTCGGTTGCGGTTTCCGCGCAGCAGAACAACCTCGTCGGGAAGTGGCGGGGCGTCTATCGCGGCATCACGCTGACCATCGTGATCCAGCCGAATGGGCAATACACCCAAACGGCCGTCTCCGGCACGGTACAGACCATGCAGTCGGGACCCTACAAACTTGTCGCCCCAAACACCATCATCTTCTCCGTGACGGAGTGGGAGCCGAAGACGATGCAGGTCTATCATCCCACCGGAACGGTCGGCGGCTACTACTCGCCCGAGGCGGCGTCCAAGCCCCCCGGCGCTACCGACAAGTATGTCTTCAACGGCCCGAACTCGATGACCCTGACCGATCTGATGAACCGGGGCTCGATCCCCATGACCCGCGTGCCGTAAGCCGTGATCGGCGCTTGGGCGGATCGGGACCGGACGAGCGCGCAAGCGGCAGGCTGCGGCTGCGCGCCCGGGCCCGGATTCTCGAACCTGGGAGGGCAGCTCCCTACAGCAGCTTGCCGGCCGCCAGGTCGCGGATCAGCGCGCGGTCGGCGGCCAGGAAATCATAGCTGGGCAGCTCTTCCAGGCGCACCCAGCGCAACTCGTTAAAGATGTGGTTGACGATCTCGCCGGTGAACTGATGAACGGCGAAGAACTGCAGGTCGACGGCCCCGCCATGGCGGTAGTTGTGGCGGATGCGGGCGACGAGGGGGCCGATGGCGGCCTGGATGCCCAGCTCTTCCTTCAGCTCGCGGGCCAGAGCCAGCTCCGGGCTCTCTCCGGACTCGATCTTGCCGCCGGGAAACTCCCACTGCAGGGCCATGGGTTGACCGGGGCGCAGTTGGCCGATGAGGATTTCGCCGCCGCGCACGATGAGCGCGGCAGCCACGAAACGGAGGGCGGGACCGGAAGGCCGATGATCGGGAACTGGCTGGATTTCTTCCACAATCCTAGTGTAATAGCACCGAAAGGGATGCAGAGTCGGAAGAAGCTCGCGTAGAGCGGATGGGCCTGCTTTGAAAGCTCCGACTCCGGCCGCTCTCTTTCGAGACAAGACCGAGCGATGGGGCGGCGAGCTCAGGCCCGGTCTATTCTCCCGCAACCGCAGCATCGAGGCCCTCGGCGCCTTGCGGCCGGAAGTAGCCCCAGCCGTGGTTTGCCGCCGCCTGGAGCAACGCGGGCGACGGGTTGACGGGGAAGGCGTGGCGCGCGACCTCCAGCATGGCCAGATCGTGAATGGAGTTGCCGAAGGCCGCATCGGGGACGGCCAGCCCAATCCGGGCGAGGGTGGCGGCCTTGCCCTCATCGGTCGGTACGTCCACGATCTCGCTGGAGATGAGGCCGTCCACGACCCGGACCTCGGCGGCCAGCACGCGGTCTTCCGGGATGCCGAAATCGCGCGCGCCCTCGGCAACCACCCACCGGCAGGTGGAGCTTACGGCCCAAATCCCGGCTCCGGCCTGGCGCAAGGCAGCCACCAGCGCGACCATCTCGGGAAACATGCGGGGACGCACGAACTCCTCTACGTACCGGGCCGCGGCAGCGCGCAGTTCCCGGTCGCGCAGGCCGGCGTAAATCCGCACCATCTCGCCGCAGATCTCCACTTCGCTCACTTTGCCGGCCTGGTAGGCGCGGTAGCGGGTGTCGATCCAATCGCTGGTGGAGCGCGAGACCAGACCCTGTTCGAGGGACCAGACCATGAATCCACAGCCCGCGTCGCCGCTCCAGAGCGTTCCATCGCAATCGAAGACCGCGACCTTGGGGCTGCTGTCGAGGACCAGCCGCTCGAACTGCTGGGCGGTCCACCTGGGAGTTTCCATCTGCGTCGGCTTCAAGCGCTCCTCAATCCTGCTCGAAAAGATTCATCCATCTCCATTCTCTTCCAAACCGGCCGGGATTTGCACGGGAAGGATTGAAGAACGGCTCAGCCGCAGCGGGCGGTACGATGGAACCATGAGGCGGGAAAGAGATGGGCGATAGGCGAAAGGACCTGGAGACGATCGCCTCCCTGCTGCGCGAAGAGAGCACGCTTGTGCTGGCCACCACCGATGAACAGGGTCAGCCGTGCGTGGCGCCGGTCTTTTACATTGCCGCCGAGGATCTGACGCTCTTCTGGCTTTCAGCGGAGACCAGTTTGCACAGCCAAAACCTGAAGCGAGCGCCGATGGCGGCGGGCGCCATCTACCGGCACACAGAGAACTGGAAGGAGATTCGCGGCGTGCAGTTGCGCGGGCCGGTCACCGTGATCGACGACTCAGAGCGACGCCGCGCCGTGATCGCCGCCTATGGCGAACGGTTTCAGTTGGGCGTCCTCTTCAAGACCGCTATCAGCCGGTGCAGCCTGTATGCGCTGCGGCCTGTCTTCTTCCGTTACATCGACAATTCCACAGTCTTCGGGCATAGGTTCGAGATGGCGCTTGACGAGTAGTAACTCAAAGCGCCTCGGCTGCTCGCGCTCAAGGCGCACGCTATCCACGCGCGGCCGGTTGCCTACATTGCGGGGGTGGAGGCCGGCAGCGTGAAGAGGAAGCGGCTGCCCTTGCCGGGGGCGCTTTCAGCCCAGATGCGGCCGCTGTGCTGCTCGACGATGCTGCGGCAGAGGGCCAAACCCAGGCCGGTGCCGCCGAGGGCGCGGGTGTCGGAGGAGTCGCCCTGCTGGAAGCGGTCGAAGATGCGCTCCAGCTTCTCGGGCGGGATGCCGCGGCCCTGGTCTTCAACGATGAAACAGATCTCGTCTGTTCCAAAGCGCTGCGCGACCAGGCGGATGGTGGTCTCGGGGGGAGAAAACTTGATGGCGTTGCCGATCAGCTCGCCGAGCACCTGCAGGACGCGATCCTCATCGGCCAGGACGGTCGCCGGGGAGGCATCGATGCGAAAGCCGATGTGGACCTCGCTGGCCCGCGCATTGGCCACGTCGGCCGCGCGGCGCAGCAGATCGACGGCCTCGAGCGGCTGGCGATGCAGAGGCATTTTGCCCCTTTCGCCGCTTTCGAAGTCCAGAATGTCGTTGACCAGGCGCACCAGCCGGTCGCAGTTGCCTATGGCCATGTTGACCATCTGGCGCTGTTTCTCGGGCCGCTTGTCCAGGGCGCCGGAGGCGAGGAGCCCGATCGAGGCGCGCAGCGAGGTAAGCGGCGTGCGCAGCTCATGGCTCACCGTGGAGATGAACTCGTCCTTCATCCGCCCCAGGCGGCGGCGTTCGGAGATGTCCTGGAAGGCGACGACCATGCCGGAGATTTGTCCATCCTCGATGAGCGGGGTGGCGCTGTACTCGACGGGAATCGCCGTGCCGTCGTTGCGCCAGAAGACCTCGTCGCGCATACGGATGGCCTGGCGGCGGCGCAGGCCCTGGAGAATGGGGCTGGTGGTCTTGGAGTAGGGTGTGCCGTCGGCGTGGCTGTGGTGGATGATCTCGTGGATGTCGCGGCCGGTCAACTCGCGGGGTGTATAGCCGAGAGTGGTCGCCGCGGCTTGGTTGATGAAGGTGAGGCGGCCTTCCAGGTCGATGCCGTAGATGCCGTCTCCCACCGACTCCAGGATCAACTCGCGCTGGTGCGTGGCCAGGTGAAGCGCTTCCTCCGCTTCGTGCTGCTCGGTTACGTCCATGCCATGGCTGATGATGAACGGCCGCTCGCCGGGCAGTTCCATGCGGCGGCTGCGGAAGGCAATGCGGCGGAAGACGCCGTCGCTCCGGCGCACCGGCAGCCGGCCCTGCCATTCCTCCCCCGCCCGCAGGGATTCCAAACCCTCGCGGAAGACCGCGGCGCAGCCGGTATCGAGGAACATGTCGACTGACTGCCCAACCAGGTCTTTGACCTGGTAACCGAGCGTCTCGGCAGTGTAGGTATTCAGCGAGGTAAGCTGGGCATCCAGCGTGCAGGTGAAGAGGAAACCGAGGCTGTTCTCCACCATCTGCCGGTAGCGCGTTTCGATGGAGAGCGGCACTGCTTCCATCTGCTGCCGGTCGGTTGCGTCCTGGCCGCAAACGATCAGGTACTGGATTTTGCCCTCCGCTCCGGCCACGGGCCGCAGCGTCCAATTGACACGCCGAGCGCTGCCGCCCGACGTCCTCCACGCCGTCTCTTGCGGGCCGGGGATCTTTCCCTCCGCGGCCTCGCGAAACATGGCCGAGGCCCAGGTTCGCTCATCGGGATCCAGAACCCGCTCCACAAACTGACAGCCCACCGCATCCGCAACTGTCAGGCCGGTCAATTGCAAGAAGGGGTTATTCAGCCGCACGATGCGGCCGGCTGTATCCAGCAGAGCGACGAGGAAGGGAATCGAGTCCAGCGCGGCGGTTGCCAGGAGCCGTTCGTTGGACAGTGCGCGCTCGACCCGCTGCCGGGCCCGGCGGCTCTGCTCCTGAAAAACCATGAGCGAAGAAAGTTCCAGCCGCGTGACCGCCTGGCGGGCCAGTATCTCCAGCAAGCCGAGGTGCCCCTGATTGAACCAGTCCGGCTTCTGCGACAAAACCGCCAGTGAGCCAACCACCTTCTTAGTGCTGGTGATGAGCGGCACTCCGGCGTAGGAGCGGCAGGGCTTTGCCTCGGCCAGTGGAATTCCCTCGCGAGGAAAGCGCGAATCCTGCCCGGCATCCTGGACCAGAAGCGGTTCGCCACTCTCCAGCATCCACCCGCAGGCGGTGGAAGAACCCGTCTGATCGGGGGCCTTGAATCCAAACTGCGACTTAAACCACAGCCGACTGTAGTCCATCCATCCTATGTAGGCGTAATCCGCGTCCAGCAATACGGCCGCAAGCTCGGTCAGCTCGTCCAGCGCAGGATCCGGGTAGCGGTCGAACAGTTCGAACTCCGGCCGCGATGCCATTTCCTTGCCTTCCGCTATATCCTGGCTGTGGACTGCACACATACCAATACGATACACACAGCCGGCGGCGGTTTCGGACCAATAGTAAGACCTTTATCTAACACTTAAGGTGAAGAACATGGCACAAAAGAACTACTACCTAAATAACCTATCCGCCGCGCATAAGTTTCACTCGGAAGTTACTAAAGACACAACCCGGACGATTACTCCAGCGGCGCTGACAGCGCTCGCCCTTGGCGGCCAGCGGCATCCAGCGGGCGCGCAGGCCAAATTGCGGCTGGGCAGCGCCGATAGTATCCTTGGTCCTCACTTGCCGGGCGGCAGCCTGCAGCAGTCGCCCGCCTCCGGCGGTTCATTGCTGCCGGCGTCCAGGACCACCTTCCAGTTACCGTCCGGCTGCCTACGCCAGATGGTGATGAAGCGGCCGGAGGTGGTGACGGGATTGCCGTTGACGTCCTTGCTGTGCCCCTCGAAGTGGCTCCAGGTGTAGCCGATGTCGCCGGACGGCCCCATCACCGCGTCGATCGGGGTCCACGTGAGCTGGTAGTCCTTGGGAGACCAGGTGGTGGACTTGGCAATCGCCACCCGGCCCACCAGCGGCGCCTGGCCGTTGCCCAGCACGACGCCGTCCTCGGCAAACCAGTCGGCAAAGGCCGCGCCGCCGCGTGCGGCCACATCTTTGGCAAAGCGCGCCTCGAGATCGAAGAGCAGAATCTTGCCCGGCTTCACGGTGGTGTCAGTGAGCGGATTGGGAGCGGCCTGCGCGTCGCCCGCGGGAAACGCCAACTGCCCAAAGCCCGCGCCGGGCACAAGCATCGCCCCCGCCAGCATCACCCCCAAAAGAATTCCTCTCACGATCCCAGAGCCACTGCCGGCCATGACTTCATTCCTCCCGTTCCGCGAAGCACCTACTTGCCCATCGTACAACGGCGGCTCGGGAGTGCGCGGCGCATCCGTCTTTGACAGCCCGCCCCTCAGACCGTACCGTGAGCTTAGCCAATTCCATTTCTTGCGCGTCCTGCGTGTTTTCTTGAAGACAAGTTAGTGTCATTGCCGGTCATATTCATTGGAGTCTCTCATGCAAATTGTTCGCCTTCGTTATCTGGCAATCCTTGTTGTTTGCGCTTCTCTCGCCACCAACGTTCCGGCCCAGGGGTCTGGCGCCGGAGCGGGCAAATCCGCGCCGCCTCCGGCTCCCGCGCCGCCCTCGCCCTCCGCGGTTTACCCGCAGATTGTGCGCATCGGCTACCTTGAGGGCGATGTTCGCGTCACGCGCGGCGCGCAGGCTGAAAAGGCAACGGGCACGACCTGGGAAAAGGCGGCCGCCGGTCTTCCCATGGAAACCGGCTACTGCCTGACGACGGGCGCGGGGCGCGCGGAGATCGAGTTTGAAGACGCCTCCACCGTCTATCTGGCGGAGAATTCCGTGCTGGTCTTCAGCGACCTGAAGACGGCGGGTGGAGTTCCTCATAGCGAGCTGACGCTGCTGGCGGGCACGGCCACTCTGCACGTCCGGCCCATCAGCGGTGAGTCGTTCCTCCTGAAGACGCCTACCGACAGCCTGACCACTTCCTTTCCCAGAAAGGCCTATCTGCGCATCACCAGCTATACGGATGCGATCGCCATCACGCCGCAGAAAGACGAATCCTATCAACTGGATGCTCCCGGATCGGTAGCGCAGAAATCCGTCCAGGGCCAGACGCAGTACTTCAACAATGGGCGCAGCATTGCTCCGCCGGCTCAGAGCGACGCAACCGAGTTTGCCGCATGGGACGCGTGGGTTGCGGACCGGGTCAAACAGCGGTCCGCGGCGATGTCGGCAGTGATGAAAGCCGCGGGGCTGACCTCTCCTCTGCCCGGCCTGGCCGATATGAATGGACAGGGCGTCTTCTTTCCCTGCGCGCCCTACGGAACCTGCTGGGATCGGCCCGGCGATCCGGATCGGCAGCAAACGACCGGCCAACCGCCTGCCGCGCAGCAGCAGCCCGATTTCTCACTGGCTTTCAATCCACCGGCGGTCAGCCTGGCGCCCGGCGGACGGGTCACCGCCAATCTTTCCGTCACGAATCTGAACGGCTTCTCCGGCGCGGTGGAGGTTACGCCGTCCCTGCCGGAAGGATTCTCATGCACATCCTGCTCCGGCCAGGTCGCCCAGGGACAGCCGCTTCCAGTGCTGCTTGCGGCCGGCGCGTCGCTCCCGGAGGGCACATACATCGTTCAATTTACGGCCGCATCGGGAACCTTCGCGCATCAGATAGCTCTCACCGTCTACGTCTACACGGCCCCGCCGCCCGATCTGGCGCTGGTTGCCGCGCCGCCGACAGCTTTCGGTCTCATCTTTCCCTGCTTTCCGGGTGGAATTAACTTCCTGGCCGCGGGGGATATTCGGATTGGAAAGGGCACTTATCTCGTCAGCTTGCAGGATGCACCCTATTCCTGGGTGGTGTGCCACGCCGGGAGCTGGATTTACAGGCAGAATCATTATGTGTGGGTGGTGGGAACAAGGAGACATCACCATCCGCCCATTCACTGGATCAAGAGCAAGCATGCCCAGGGCTATGTTCCGCTGCATCCCCGCGATGCGGCGGGCAAGCCTCCCGTCAACCGCAAGCACGATGTTTACGCCCTCAGCGACAAGAAGGGAGGGCAGGTGGAGCGGACCCGGTTCGATCCGAAGGACAAGATCGAGTCTCTGAAAGAACCACCCAAGGAGTTCCGCAATGCGTATCTGCGCCCACTGGAGCCGGCCGGTGAACCCCAAATCGCGACTCACTCGTTGCTGGATAAGCAGACGGGCGTTGCTCTGAGGTTCAATGACAAATCGCAGAGGTTCGAGATGGCGACAAAGGCCGCGGCGGGAAGTGAGAAGGCGGTGGAGTTCAATCCGTTCACCGGCCACAACAGCAATCTCCGCACCGGAGCGGACGGCAATGTTATAGCGCGAGGCAATGCCGGCGCCCACACTTCCACCCATGTTGGCGGCATTCACACGGGTGGCGGCGCGCACACCGGCGCTGGACATACGGGCGCTGCGCGCGCGGGTGGCGCGAAGGCCGGTGGTGCGAAGGCCGGCGGCGGGCACGCGGGTGGAGGCGGGCACGCTGGTGGCGGGCATGCTGGCGGAGGCGGACATCGCTAGGGTTTCCGGTTTGTGCCCATAGGACCTTCTGCGCGGGGAGCCGGCCGGGAGCGCCAAGGATCGATCGCAGGAAATGGGAGTACCGCTGGACGCGCAGTCCTCTCGATTCTGAGATCCGGGAGTGCGCCCAGGCTTAGCTCCCGGAGCGCATCGGATGGATGAACCTGGGCCACTGAAGTCCGTTTCGTTGCCGGTGAGGCGAATGCAATTGCCGGTTTTCCCGGCGGCCGCAACGATCCCATTCGGCGCGCCGGTTCGCTGTGCGGCTCTTTCCCTCCGCCTTCGGCTACACACAAAACTCCAATCCCGATGACACCTTTGTGGTGCTTCGACCGTCTCAGTTTGCAGCGATAATGGCTCAGCGCCGGAATCCGCCGGGTTGGTATACTATCGGCTGGCAAAGCTGGTATAGACGGCCCCGGCGTCAGGGGCTTTTTTTCTTGCAGGCCCGGCATGTTGCGGGGGAAGGAAGTACATGGGACCACTGCTCGCGACCATCCACTCGCCCGCCGATCTGAAGCGCCTGAACTATGCGCAGATGGAGGAGCTTGCGGGGGAGATACGCGAATTCCTGATTCAGACGCTGTCCAAGACCGGCGGTCACCTGGGCCCCAACCTGGGGGTGGTGGAGCTTACGCTGGCCTTGCACGCGGTCTTCACCACGCCCGAGGACAAGCTGCTCTTCGACGTCAGCCACCAGGCCTATGTACACAAGATCCTTACCGGGCGGCTGGACCGCTTTGAGACGATTCGCCAGCCGGGCGGTCTGAACGGCTTCATGCTGCGCAGCGAGAGCGAGCACGACGCCTTTGGAGCCGGCCACGCCGGCACGGCGCTCTCCGCCGCCCTGGGCATGGCCGTGGCCCGGGATCTTTCCGGCGGCAAGGAGCATGTGGTCGCCGTAGCCGGCGATGCGGCCTTTACCAATGGAATCTGCCTGGAGGCGCTGAACAATATCGCCTCGCAGACCCAGCGGCTGATCGTCGTCCTCAACGACAACGAATGGTCGATCGACCGCAACGTGGGCGCCATTGCCCGCTACTTCCATCGCATCGCCATCAACGAGCACTACAGAAATCTGCACGATTCGGCGGCCCGCATCGTGGAGCGCTTCGGCGGCAAGACCGCGGTGACCCTGGCGCGACGGGCCGAGGGAGCCGCCAAGAGCATACTCTGGCCCTCGATTCTCTTCGAGGAGTTCGGGCTGAAGTACTTTGGCCCCATCGACGGCCACAACCTTCCCGTGCTGGTGGAGACCTTCAAGTTCCTCAAGGCCGAAACCCGCCCGGTGCTGTTGCACGTTCTGACCCAAAAGGGCCGCGGCTTTCAACCGGCGCTCGACGGGCAGAAGAAGTTCCATGGCCTGGGGCCCTACGATCCCGAGACCGGCCACACCGAGCCGGCCGGCCAGCCCACCTACGCCGAGGTCTTCGCCGGCACGCTGGCGCAGCTTGCCGGCCAGGACGAGCGCATTGTGGCCATCACGGCGGCCATGCCCAACGGCACCGGCCTCGATCTCTTCCGGCCGCACTTTCCCAAGCGCTACTTCGATGTGGGCATCGCCGAGGAGCACGCGGTGGTCTTTGCCGCGGGCATGGCCACCCAGGGCTACCGGCCGGTTTGCGCCATCTACTCGACCTTCCTGCAGCGGGCCTTCGATCCCATCGTGCACGATGTCTGCCTGCAGAAGCTGCCGGTGGTCTTTTGCATGGATCGCGCCGGGCTGTCGGGCGACGACGGACCCACCCATCATGGGCTTTTCGACATCGGCTACCTGCGCAGCATTCCGGGGATCGTTCTGATGGCGCCCAAGGACGAGGACGAACTGGCGGACATGCTGAAGACCGCTCTTTCGCTGCCCGGACCGAGCGCCATCCGCTATCCGCGGGGCGCGGCGGCCGGCGTGGCCCGCAAGGCGGAGCCGGAAGCGCTTCCCGTGGGCAAGGCCGAGGTGCTCGAAGACGGCTCCGACGTGGCCATTCTGGGCCTGGGGCCGATGATTACGCTGGCCACGGAACTGGCCGGCCGCCTGAAGCGCAACGGCTACTCTGCCGCGGTCATCAATCCGCGCTTCGTCAAGCCGCTGGACCAGGGGATGCTCGAGCATTACGCGGGGCGCGTGTCCGCCTTTGTCACCTTTGAAGACCACGTCAAGATGGGAGGCTTCGGCACCGCGGTGGTCGAGGCCCTGGAGGAGATGGGCAGCACCGCGCCGGTGGTGCGCATCGGCTGGCCCGACCAATTCATCGAGCACGGCAAGGTGGACGACCTGCGCGCCAAGTACGGCCTCACCGTGGACGACGCCCAGGCCGAGGTGCTGCCCCTTCTGGCGCGCCGCCTGCGGCCCACGATGGTGGCCGGCTAACCGGATTCAGATACCATCCGCGGGGAAGCCGCGATCACGACTTGCTCTTATCCCCGCCGCGAGGAGCGGTTCCACGCGGCGCCGGGGTCGCACGGCCGTACCGGTTACTCACCCGCGTTGGTTGCGGCCGAGTGAATCGATCGGTCGTATTCCCCGATTCGCTGTGCGACAATCCTCAACAGACCAGCTTTCTTATGCGACTCTCTCGTATCGCTCTGACGGGATTGGGTGGAGCGGCTCTGGCCGGCGTTATGGGCTGGCCGCAGGCGCCGCCCACGATTGCGCCTGGAGGGCTGGGCTCAGTTCCGCTGGCGCTGGTAGGCGGCACGGTGGTGGACGTAAGCGACTGGGGCCGCTCTGCTAGAGACATCGAGGACGCGGTCGTCGTGGTGCGCGACGGGCGCGTCACCGATGTGGGCTACCGCGGGGCCATCTCCATTCCCAAGGGCGCGCGCGTGATCGACTGCGCGGGAAAGTTCCTCATCCCCGGGCTGGTGGACGGCTTTGCCGGCATGAACTCGCAGGGCCAGGCCAATGCCAACCTATACATGGGCGTGACCACGGTGGTGGCCCGCAGCGACTACCGCCGCGGGACCGTCGATCTCGCCGCCCATCCCAGCCCCCACCTTTACTTGATCGATTCCATCGGCACCACCGACAACTGGAGCCTGCTGGCCAAGCGCCCGGAGTGGGCTCTCAAGCTCCGCGAGGGCGGACGCCCCGCCGAGCTGAGGCCCGAGGATACGGCGCGCCAGCTCGCGGAAACCGCCAGATTGGGGACGCGGGCGCTCCTGCTGGGCCACGACCTGACCGCTGCCAACACTCAGTGGATCATTGCCCACGCCCACCAGCTGGGGCTGGCCACCTATGGGGAGTTCGTCTCCACGCCCTACGCCGTCGGCATCGAGGCCGGCGTGGACGCGCTGCCGCACATGGGCCGCTACGAACTGGGCGTCATCCCCGACGAGCTGCAGCGGCCGCTGGTCGACAACGCCGAAGGAACCGCGGCCAACACCGCTTACGGCTACGCGGAGCGGCTGCCGCCGACCGACGCGCATCTGCGCGACTATGCCGCGTTTCTGGCTGCGCACCACGCCGCGCTGATGCCCACCTTCAGCCTCTTTTATCTGGAACTGCCGGAGCACCGGAACCTGTGGAAGGAGCCGGCGGCCCGGCTGCTCGACCCTGCGCGCATGTTTCAGCCCTCCGACCGGAACACGGGCGAGGCGGTCTATCCGCTCCCATTCTGGACGCGCCCCCTGCCCGCTGGTTCGCTGCGCTGGATGGAAGACAGCCAGCGCAAGAAGGCCGACCAGTCCGCTATGCGGCTTTGGCACATCAACGAGAGGATATTCTCAGCTTTTCCTCATTACCTGGCGGCTTCGGGGGCTTCGGCGTCGGGTACGATGGCCGGCATCTCCATGCACACCGAGCTTGAGCTGTTGGTGCGGCTGGGGCTTTCTCCGCGCGAGGCGCTGGCCGCCGCCACCAACAACTATGCGCTCCAGTTCGGCTGGAATGAGCTGGGACTGATTGCCCCCGGCCGCCGGGCGGATATTCTGGTGGTGAACGCCGACCCGACGGAGAACATCTGGAACGCGCGCCGCATCTCCACGCTCATCATGGACGGCAACGTGCTGGACCGGGAGGGACTGCTGCAACTAAAACACTGAGGAGCCGCGCTGCGCCGGCCAGCGCCAATCCCGAATCCTTGCCAGGTCGAAAGCGTTCGCAGTGAAGGCTTCCTGAAGTATGGCTTCAAACCCGCGCCCTACCGTCTGGCCTTGCCAAGGCCGACCGATGCCAAGCTCAGCAGCCCAGTGCCAAATAACAGCAAAGAAGACGGCTCGGGACTCAGCGCCGTGAATTCGATCTCGCCGCTATACGGAGCCCAGCCCGAGTCCTGGCGGACGTTGCCTGTGCCTCCCGCGCCGTCATCGTTATAGGCCCAGGCATTCTCCGAGTCAAGGTATACGGTGCCGGGAATCGGATTGCTTCCAGAGGTCGGAGATGTGGTCGATAGCCCGAAGTTCAAGCTGTCGTACGGTCCCAAAACTCCGGTTGGGTCCGCGCCGTAATCCGTGGTATTGAACGCCAGGCCGTAAATCACCTGGCTGGGAACCGTGAGACCCGTGAGGTCGAACTCCGCGGTCAGCAGTTGTCCATAATGGCAACTTCCATCTGCCGCTTGCCATTCATCCATGCCGTAGTTGTCAGGGTCGCCGCACGACGGACTTCCCACGGCGCGCCAGGGGATGAATGCCTCGATCGTTTCGCTGTCAATCTGCGGGCCTACCGTGTCGTTCAATCCGACGCTGTAGAGGTTCAGCGTAAGCGGGAGAGTGAAGCCGGCTTGCGTGAGGATCGCGCCTTGAATGACAGTCTGGCCATCCGCGGTCGCGGGGATCTCGGACTCGTAGGTAGACTCCAAAGCCCAGGTATCCATGCCCACAGTCGCGCTGACGAGCTTATAAGTGCCGCCTCCCCCAAACTGGATAAGCCCTCCGAATTCGCTGACTCCTTGAGCATCGTATGCTTCCGACGGGCTGCTGGGCGGCAGTGGGCTGGGAACGGTGTTGTAGATGGCAACGGTATCGGCAAACACCGCGGGAGAAAACGCGAGCAGCAATGCGGGAAGAATTGAAACCTTCACAATCGTTCTCATTAGCTTTCCTGAATCATTCCGGCCGGAATCGCAATGAGTTTGAAGTTCCTGTTCGACCTGCGCTTGCCGCGCACGGGATTCCGGTCCCTTCTTCATTTTAGTCCGGCACAATCTCGCTTCGGCAATCGGCGGTCATCATGGCTCCGCCCAAGCCGGTCTCCGGCTGGCTGCGAAAGAGCGCCGGCAGCAGAAAGGATGGAACCTCCTCGACGGCGCCAGGAAGCCGGCGTCCCTCCGTCCATTCGCCGGCAACCTGCCGATCTGCAATGGAATAAGCCAAATTGCGGACTCTCGGGAAGATGCGGGCGCCTTCGCCGCTGCGCAGAACCCGCCCCCGCCCTCTTCACTTGCTCAGTTGAGATCGGCTACCGCGGCGGCTCGTAAGGCTCCGCGCGCAGAAAATCGGTGAGGATGCCGCGCTCCTCGGGGGTGAATACGCCCTGGTAGCGGCTGGAGTTGAGCACCGTCTGGCGCTGATCGAGTGGAACGGAGCGCAGATCCTGAAACGCCCGCTTCACCAGCGCCTGGCGATCCGGCGGCAAGGCCTTCAGTCGAAGGCCGGAGAGGTTCAGGCTCATGCGTTG
>Ga0326727_10005929_pt1 | contig 34199 bp, 31 predicted proteins | sample MB2enrmetagenome_FD_207643 | JGI IMG/M metagenome (GOLD analysis project Ga0326727, IMG submission 207643) | Lab enriched peat soil microbial communities from McLean, Ithaca, NY, United States - MB29MY | ecosystem: Environmental > Terrestrial > Soil > Wetlands > Peat | place: USA: New York...
TCAAGCCGCAGACCGACGACGAGAAACGCCTTGCCCTGCTCAAAGACCAGATGTTCAAGGCGCTTGCGGCGCAACAAGCCGCCCTCGACGTCATCAGCGGGTTCGTCGATACGCAGCAGCTGTCGGCGATGCAGCACGAAGGCTTCGGGTACATCTCTTCGATCACCAACCCCGACGTTGCCGGCCAGACCAATCAGGCGGTTACCGCCATGACCGGCGGCTCGCCGAATCAAACGAGGCCGCCCGTCTTCGATGACACCGCGCTGCATGCCGGCCTTGCGCCCAATCCCCAGGAGATCGATCTCACGACGATCCCCGGATTGGAGGTCGGCTACAACCCGCTCAACCGTTTGCGCGACGGCGTTGTGTGGACGCAAGACCAATCGAAAAAAGCCGAAGCGACGCTTGCCGATACGGTCGTCGACACCGCGCGGATGTGCAACCCTCAGAGTGCCGCAACGCCCTCGCCGTCACCAAAACCATAACCCAAACCGGTAAACCGCATCAGCCCCGCAAACGGGCCGTAGGCGGCAAAGGCATCGAGAAGAAGCGCTCGCGCTCGTGCGAGCGCTTCTCCGCGTTGCACGTTGATGCGCGCGCGCGTTACCTGCATATCGTGCGGGAGCGCTTGGAGCAGTACGTCGCGGTCGTGTACTTCGCCGAGCGTATCTTGAATCTGCGTGAGCCGGGTCGTGCCGTCGAAGAGGGACGGTACGCGCGGCGTGAAGCGCTCGAGTGCGTAACGCAAACGTTTGCAGGCGATGCGAAGGTTGTGAAGCTCGGCCGGGCGTCCGTGCCGTAGCGACGGAGCCAGCGAAAGCACTTCGGCGAAGCGGACGATGGCGATGCGTCGCATGGCGTCTTCGACGCCGGTGGCATCGCTCAAGTCGATCGTGCGAGCCTTCACGGAGCCTCGATGTGCAGGTGAAGCAGCGCGCGATAGACGTTGCGCAGCCCGCGGCGCTCGCGTTTGCGCAGCATGTTTTCGTACCGGCGGCCGGCGTCGCGTTCGCGCATGTCGAGTGCCGATGCGAGAGCGATGCGCAAAGCCGACGCATCCCGTGCTTCGCCGGTGAGACCGATCAGCCGGCTGAGCGCTCCGCGTTTGGGCACCGGCACGATCGCCCGCACGTCGTCGTAGAGCGAACGCAAGCGCCGCGCGCTGGTGCGCAGCACGTGCAGGCGTTTGGCGTTGGGTTTTTCGAGAAAGCGCTGCCGCGCCCGCGCGAACGTGCGGATATCGGCGCGAACGAGCGCGCGCGCCCACTCGCGGATGCGTTCGTCCGCAATATAGTCGATCCCGGGAGTCGCGGGTACCACACGGAGATCCATCGCTGTGGAGCTCAACGTTCGGTTTCCATGCGCGATCCCCGGCCTTGCCTGAGGCTCTTGACATCGAACATATGTTCGATTAGGATGAGGGCCCATGCTTCCTGCGACCGCTTTCCAAGAGCTCAAAATCCGGCTGCAAGGCACGCCGGCTGCGACCGGAATCGCCCTCGAACGGCTCGTTCCGACGGCGGTTGAACCGGTCGATGCGCTCCTGGGGGGCGGGCTGCCCGCCGGCTCGCTCGTGACGCTGGAAGGGCTGGGAAGCTGCGGGCGGTGGAGCATCGCCGCCGCACTGCTCGCCCAGGCCACCCGGAGAGGCTTGGGTGCGGTGATCGACGACGGCGAGCTCTATCCGCCCGCCCTCGAAGCGGCGGGTGTCCGCCTCGATCGCTTGCTCGTCGTCCCGGCGCATACCCCGGTGGGCGCCGCGCGAGCAGCCGACGCACTGCTGCGCTCGCGGACCGTCCGGGTGCTGGTGATGGCGGCTGCGCGCCTGCGAGCGGCGGTCTGGTCGCGCCTGGCATCGCTTGCCAATCGTTCCGGGGCCGTTCTCGTGGTGATCGCGGCGCGCGCGGCTGCCGAGCTTGGGGCTGCTGCCGCCGTGCGTCTGTGGTGCTCGTTCGACCGTGCGATCGTCCACGGCACGCGCGGTCTGTGGTGCACGCTCGACGGGTTCGACGCCCGTACCGAACTGCGCAAACACAAACGCGCCGGAATCGGCGCGTTTGCGGCTCTGCGTTCGGTGGTGCCTACCGGTGATTACGGATGACCGGTCGTGTCGTGCTTATCGGCATAGATGCTGCCGGAAAGGCGATTCTCTTCGCGATTGAGCCGTCCGTACTGCGAAGGGGTCAGATGGCCGCCGTCATGCGCGAGATCGTAACGGCGCTGCGCGTTGATCTGTGCTTCGCGACCTTGCAGGCGGTCGTATTCTCCGCGCGAGAGGCTGCCGTTCTGCACGCCCTGGTAGATGCGGTTTTCCTGCCGGACCTCGCGATTGCGTACTTCGCCGGCTTGCGCCGCCGCCGGCGCCAACAGCGCCAGGGAGAGCGTTACAAACAGGAGCTTACGAGCGTTCATCATTTTCCAACTCCATTGTGAGGTGCTGCCGTGATGGCTCAACTATCGCACGCGGCGGGTGTACGCGCATGAAGGCGACATTAGCAACGCTGCTCTGCGTACGCGTTCCGGATTACCCGCTTGCCGTGACGGCACGCGAGTCTCGCGACGGCGATGCCGTGCTTATTGCCGACCGTTACGATCGCGGCCGCGTGATCGCGCTGAGCGATGGAGCGCGCGCGTACGGCGCGCGAGCCGGCCAAACCATCACGCAAGCCGCTGCGGCGGCGTCGCATGCGCGCGTTCTCGTCTACGACGCCGCTCATGCGCGCGCGCTCTGGCACGATGCACTCGATGCCCTCGACGCGGTAACGCCGCTGATCGAGGATGCCGGAGAGGGGACGGCCTTTCTCGACATGCATGGAATCGCCGGCGATTTTACCCGGTACGATACGAATATTCGCGCCGCGCTCGAGCGCTTTGGATTCCCGCTCCGGATCGGGGCGGCCGTCAATCGTTTCAGTGCTTACGCGGCGAGTTGGCTCGGGCCGTCGGTCGCGATCGAACCGGGCGACGAGGCGGCGCGCATCGCGCCGTTACCCCTCGACGCGCTCGCACTCGATCCGAATGCGCAAGCGCGGCTGCACCTGCTCGGCGTGAACACGCTGGGAGAGCTCGCGCGCCTGCCGCATGGTCCGTTCGTACGCCGGTTCGGTCGCGACGCTGCCCGCTGGCACGAATGGGCGCGGGGTATCGATCGCACCGCGTTGCGCCCGCGCGGCCACGCGCTCACGATCGAAGCGTCGATCTTCGGAGAAGGGCACGCAGAAGATGAGGCCTCGGTCATCTTCGCGCTGCGAGTCTTACTCGCACGGGTCTGCAGCGATCTCGAACGCTGTGGGCGGCGCGCGAGCGAATTGCAGCTCGACGTCGAGTTGGACAGCGGCGAAACCGTTTCGTTCGCGGTGCAACTCGCCGCTTCGACCGCACAAGAACGCGGCATGCTCGACGTGTTGCGTGCCAAGCTGGAGGATGTAACGTTTCCCGCGCCGCTCGTCGGGTTGCGGCTGCGAGTTGCGCGGCTCGAGGAAGGCGGCGAATCGCTCGCGCTCATCCGCACCGACGACATCGATCGCGAGAACGTCGCCGTCGTGCTCGCTCGTCTCGAAGCGATGCTGGGCGAGCCGGTGCGCCGCGCGCGGACCCGCAGCGCGCATCCGGTAGAAGAGCGCTTCACCTACGAGCCGTTCGCCGTTCCGCCGCACGATGCGGAAGGCACGGTGCTTCCGCCCACGCGGGTCGTTCCGCAGCTCCGGCTGCTTGCGGTTCGCGAGGTCGACGTGAGCGTTCGCCGCGGCGAGCCGGCGAAGGTAGACGGCCGTACCGTCGTGCGCTGTGCCGGGCCGTGGCGGATCGATGAGGGCTGGTTCGGTACGCCGGTCGTGCGCGACGAATACGACGTCGTGCTCGACGGCGGCGAGATCTGCCGCATCTATCGCCAAGGCAATCACTGGTACCTTCGAGGTTCGTATGACTAGCTTGACGGTCGCGACCGGCACCGATGCGTGCGCCCGGTACCAACGTGTCGCACGAGCGTGGCTGCGTAGCGGGGAGATCGTGCGCACGGGGCACCTACTTTCTCCGCTCGAAGAGCTCGCCGGCTTCAATTACGGCTTCGTCTATCTGCTCGAACTCGACGCGGAGACGCCCTCTTGCGTGAAGATCGGTTTTTCCGAACATCCGATGCGGCGCATTCGCGAGTTGCGTTTGGGATACCGGTACGGCGACCGGCTCAAGCTGCGCGCATGCTTTGCCGGCGAGCAGCAGATCGAGCGGGAGCTGCATCGCCGGTTTGCGCATCTGCGCATGGAGCACGAACGATTCTTGAGTAGCCCGGCGATCGACGCGGCATTCCGCGACGCACGCGAACGCATGAACGAGCGCTTACGCGCGACGCATCTCTGCTCGGCGGAGTGCCCGCAGATCGTCAAAGGTGTCGATCTGCGCATGTTGCAGGCATGGCTGCGTCGGTAGGCGGCTACGCCGAACTGCACTGCTGGTCGAACTTCACCTTTCTGCAAGCCGCGTCGCATCCGGAAGAGCTGGTCGAGCGCGCGAAGGAGCTGGAGCTGCGCGCGATCGCGTTGACCGATCGCGACGGGCTCTACGGTTCGGTGCGGTTTGCTTCGGCGGCGCGCCGCGCCGGCATCGACGCGATCGTCGGCACCGAGCTCACCTTCGAGGACGGCTCGCACGCGGTCGTGTTGGTGGAAGATGCGCTCGGGTATGCCAACTGCTGCGAGCTTATCTCGCTCGCGCAGCTACGCGGAAGAAAAAACGATGCCCGGTTGCGCTTCGAGGATTTCGACGGAAAGACCGGAGGGCTCGTGCTGCTCTCCAATCAAGCCGGCCGGGAGCGCGCGGCGGCCTACCGGGACCTTTTCGGCGACCGGTTCTATCTCGAGCTGCAGCAACACCTCACACCCGAAGATACGCAGCGCAACGAGCGGCTCATCAAGCTCGCTCGCGATCTGCGCGTGCCCTACGTTGCCACCAATGCCGTCGTTTACGCGCATCGCGAGGATGCCATGCTCGCCGATCTCCTTGCCTGCGTGAAGGAGACGACCACGCTCGAGCAGGCGCGGCTCGATCATCGACTGCGTCCGAACGCCGAGTATCACCTCAAGAGCGCGGCCGCAATGCGCGCGGTTTTTTCCGGCCATCCCGAAGCACTGGATGCAACGCTCGGAATTGCCGAGCGCTGCCGTTACCGGCTCGAACGCCAAGTTGGGCAGTTCCCGCACTTCGTCGTGCCCGACGGCTACTCGCATCACACGTATCTGCGCGAGCTGGTTCAACGCGGCGCGGCGGAGCGCTACGGGACGCCGCTGGCCGCGAACGTCGAACGTCAGCTCGAATACGAGCTCGGCATCATCGCCAAGATGGAGCTGGCCGGGTACTTCCTGATCGTCTGGGATATCGTGCAAGCCGCGAATCGGCTCGGCGTGTTGTGTCAAGGGCGCGGATCCGCCGCGAATTCCGCGGTCTGCTACGCGCTCGGCATCACCGCCGTCGATCCCGTCGGAATGAACCTGCTCTTCGAGCGCTTCATGTCGGAGGAGCGGCAAGAGATTCCCGACATCGACATCGATTTCGCGCATCAAGACCGTGAAAAGGTGATCCAGTATGTGTACGATCGCTACGGGCGTACCAATGCCGCGATGGCCGCCGAGGTGATTACCTATCGCACGCGCTCGGCGATCCGCGACGTCGGCAAGGCGCTGGGCCTCTCGCTCGCGCAAGTCGATGCCGTCGTCAACGAGTTCGACGCGCGAGAATCGCTCGCCGGCGCGACCGGTCAAGATCCGTCCGAGCCCAAGCCCGAGCAACCGGACTCCATCGCGAAGCGCCGCGATCTCGACGCCGGCTCCAACGCTCGCGCCTCACGCAGCGAGCCGGGTCAGCCCGACCGGTATCTCTACGGCTTTCGCGGTAAGGACTTCGGCGCCGATCCGGAGCCTGCAACGCCTGCCCCGGTCGGCGGCGAGATCGCGCAGCGGCTCTACGCGTTCTGCCGCCGTATCGACGGCTTTCCGCGCCACATGGGCATCCATTCCGGCGGCATGGTCATCACGCGCGATCCGCTCGTGCGCGTCGCCCCGGTCGAATGGGCGACGATGCGCGATCGCACGATCATCCAGTGGGACAAAGACGACCTGCAAGAACTCGGCCTCATCAAGATCGATCTGCTCGGTTTAGGAATGCTCTCATTGTTGAGAGAGGCTTTCGCCATACACAAAAGATGCACGGAACGATCTTTGTCGATGGAACTGCACCTGCATACGATTCCGCCGGATGACCCCGCGACATACGAGATGATCACCAAGGCCGATACGATCGGCGTCTTTCAGATCGAGTCGCGCGCGCAACAATCGATGTTGCCGCGCATGAAGCCGACGTGCTTTTACGACATCGTCATGCAGGTCGCGATCATTCGGCCGGGGCCGATTCAAGGGCAGATGATCCATCCGTTCTTGCGCAGGCGTGCGGGGCTCGAAGCAGTGACGTATCCGCATCCGAAGCTCAAGCCCGTGCTCGAACGCACGCTGGGCGTTCCGCTGTTTCAAGAGCAGGGTATGCGGATGGCGATCGAGGCGGCGGGATTCTCGGCGGGCGAGGCCGATAAGCTGCGGCGGGCGATGGGGCACAAACGCTCGCGCGAACGGATGCTGGAGATCTATCCGCGGCTCGTCGACGGGATGGTGGCAAACGGTATCGACCGGGAAGCCGCGGATAAGCTCTTTCACATGCTCGAAGGTTTTGCCGATTACGGATTCCCCGAGTCGCATGCGGCCAGCTTCGCGCTGCTCTCGTACGCGTCGGCCTACGTGAAGTGTCATTATCCGGCGATCTTCGCGGCCGCGATTCTCAACGTACAGCCGATGGGGTTCTATTCCACCGAAGTGCTCGTCAACGATGCGAAACGTCACGGAGTCGTGGTGAAGCCGATTGCGGTCAATGCGAGCGAGTATTGGTCGAGCGTCGAACCGGACGGTGCGCTGCGGCTCGGGTTTCACTTGGTACGCGGTTTGGGCGACGCGCAGAAGGAACGGCTGGAGCGAGCGCTCTGCGGCAACGCATTCGCCGATCTGCTGGATTTCGCGCGGCGCACCGGCTTGGAAAAAGAGGCGCTCGAGAATCTCGCGATCGCCGATGCGTTCGCGCCGTGGTACCGTTCGCGGCGGGATGCCGTGTGGGCGCTGCGCGCGCTCGACGAGCGCGAGGCGCGCGGTGAGCTCGGAAGACTGATGGACGTCGAGGAACCGGCGGTCGTCTTTTCGCCGCTTGCTCCCAAGGCTGAGACGGCATTCGATCTGTGGGCGACCGGCGTGACGACCCGCGGGCAAGCCGTCGAGCATTTCCGCGCGCAGCTCGACGCGCAGCGGGTGATTCCGGCCGCTCGCTTGGCGGAGATGCCCAACAACCTCGTCTGCGCGGTCGGCGGGCTGGTCATCACGCGGCAGCGGCCGGGCACGGCCAAGGGGTTCGTCTTCTTGACGCTCGAGGACGAAACGGGCCTGGTCAATGTGATCGTCCGTCCCGACGTGTACGAAGAGTACCGCCGCGTCATCCGCACCACGAACATGCTGATCGTGGAGGGGAAGCTGCAGCGCGAGAGCGGGGCGATCGACCTGCTCGCGCGCCGCGTGCGCGCCTTCGACGGCGAAGGCTTGGCCGACGGGGTGCGCGCCCGGAACTTCCACTAGCCGGTTATGCCGATCTTGACTGGACCGTCCGGCACCGGCCGAAGGTCCGTGGGAACCTCCGTCAGCTTCGCGAACCTAGCAAACGACGGCCCGCCCGGGGCCGCAGAAATGGGAACCCATGAGACGCTTGCTGCCGATAGCCTTCCTTCTTGCCGCGGCCGCCGCATGCGCCGGCGGCGGCGGCGGAAAAACCTCGCCGAGCAATCCCGTCATCGGCGCGTTGAATAAGACCGAGTCGGTCGGCCTGACCATCGTGGTCCCGAACGCCTCGAGCACCGCCGCGAAGAACGGCGCGAAGCCGAACTACATCGCCCCGGGCACGCAGTCCGTCGCCGTCGAGGTGTATACGGTCAACGGCGCGACCCCGAGTCCGACGATCGCGCCGACGATCGAGCAGATCTCCGCGACGGCGCCCGGCTGCACGACCGTATCGACCGGCCTCTCCTGCACGTTCACGGTGCCGGTTCCGATCAGCCAAAGCGTCGTCCTCGAGATCCTTTCGTATACCTCCACCGACGGCAGCGGCACACCGATCGCGCAAGGCTTCCTCGGACCGATCAATACGACGGTCGCGATTACGACGCCGTTGGGCGTTTCGCTCGGAGGCGTGATCTCGAGCATCGTGGCGAGCCCGGCGGCGCTGCAGCCGCCGGCCAACGGCACCACGCAAACATTGAGTATCACGGTCACGGCAAAGGACGCGAACGGCAACGTCATCATCCCGCCCGGGAACTATCCGACGCCGATTGCGCTGAGCGTCGCCAGCGATCCCAACGGCGCGATCTCGTTCTCGCCCAACCCGATCGTCTCGCCGGCGGCGAACGGTGCGACGACGGTGACCGTCACCTACAACTCGGCGAAGGCCATCGGCGTCACCTCGCTGATCGCGACCGCCGGATCGATCTCGGCCGACGTCGCGTTCTCACCGCAGGGCAGCGGCGGCGGTACGACCACCGCGGGCTATCGCGTCAGCGAGTACCCGATTCCAACGACCAATTCGGGGCCGTCGGCGATCGCGGTCGGACCCGGCGGCGACAACGTCTGGTTTACCGAGCAGACGGCCAACCAAGTCGGGAAACTCTTCACCGGCAGCTGCGGTGAGAGCAGCTGCACGATCATCGAAGGCTCGCTGCCCGAAGCGATTGCACCCGACGCGATCGCTGCCGGTACCGACGGCAACGTGTGGGTCGGCGGTACGGCCCCTGCGGCGACCTCGCACGTCACCGTGCTCACGCCGGGCGCTTGCGCGACGCAATCCGCGACGAACCTGAACGCGTGTGCGAAATACGAGGAACCGGATCCCGTCACCGCTCCGTCGATCACCGATATCAAGGCGGGCAACGATAACCTGATGCATGCGGCGGCGACCTCCTCGGGCTCGGGCTACATCCTGACCTACTTCCCGTCGCAACAGCCGGCCGTGTATTACACGGCTGAGGACTATACGACCGGCTCGGTACCGCATGCGCTCACCGCGAACGATTGGTTCTCGGACTCGGGCGCGGATCAAACCGGCACGTTCTCCTGCTATGAAGGCTGCTCGGTGACGTCGTATGCCTTCGTCGCCAACGGAGCGCCGAGCGGCATCGCGAACGACGCAGCCGGTCGCGTTTACGTCGGCGACACCAACAACAACGAGATCGTCTACTTCCAAACCTCGACGTGTCCGTCGACGTGCTCGTTCTGGCCGGTCGCTATCCCGACGGCCAACGCCATGCCGAAGACGCTGGCGCTTGGCCCCGACGGCAATATCTGGTTCACCGAATTTGCGGGGAATAAGATCGGCATCCTCGTGACCTCGAGCATGACGATTACCGAGCTCACGATTCCCACCGCTAATTCGGGACCGTCCGGGATCGTGATGGGCCCCGACGGCAACATGTACTTCACGGAATTCAATACCAATAAGATCGGAGTGATTACGCCATGACGCTGCAAAAAGTGGCGGCGTTTGCCGCAATCGTCGGCCTCGCAGCGTGCGGAGGAGGCGGCGGCGGTGGCGGGAGCTCGCTGCCGAGCACGCCGCACGTCGCAGCGCAAGGCGCCGTGACAATCACGTCCCGGCTGCTTCTCAACAACTGCGGCCGCACGTTAAAGGCAAGCTGGTTCGCATGGACGCGTCGCCCGCCACCGAAGGCGTTGGCATCGGTCTCGCGCTGGCGCCGGCCGCGCCGCCCTCGGCGCAGTCGCCGAGCTATTCCTTCGATCTCTCGACGTGCACGCCCGCAAACAATTGCGTCGCAAACGCGGACGGCTCCCGTGCGTACACGCTGACGACCGGGCAGATCCCGGTGGGCACCTATAACCTGCTGATCGCGACCTGGGACGTACCTCCGACCGCCAACACCTTCCCCGCGGGAACGACGCACGAACTTTCCGATACCGAAACGTCGCAGCAGATCACGGCGATCAACACGACGATCAACGCGACGCTCGACGGCATCCCCGCCAGCGTGAGCATGACGCCGGTAAGCGGGCAGACCCACGTCGTCTTCGACGGCACCAGCGGCTACGATGTCATCGGTAACGTTGCGACGCAGTGGAACGCGGTCGCGCTCGATAACGACGGCTACCTCATCGCCGGCAGCGGCGCGCCGATCTTCAATATGTCGGACGGAACGGGCTCGTTCGCATTCACCACCTCGGCGCAGCCGTCCGGCCAGATTCTGACCACGATCACGGCGCTCAAAGCGCAGCCCTCTCCGGTGTCGGTGTCGGTGACCGCGACGGGCATCGGCCCGAGCGGCGTCGTGAGCGCGCCCAGCACGCTCGCGCTGACCCCCGTGCAAGAGCTGTGGACGACGGCCACGTCGGATGCCGCCCTGAACGGGATCTACGGCTATCCGCTCTACCCGAGCTCAAACGGCGGCAACTACTTCCCGTATGCGCAAAATTGTTGCGTCAATACGGTCTCCGTCGATCAGCTGCTCAACGCCGCTTTCGACTATCAGGCGATCGCTCAAGACTCCGGCGGGAAGTTCTGGGTCTACGACAGCACCAACCATCAGGTCGTGCAATATGCTGCGAGCGGTGCAGGCCTCTCCGCGACCGGCGTCGTCATTCCATCGATCCCAATCTTGTATGGCTTGGTCGCCGACGGCAACGGATATCTGTACGGGGTCGACGGCAATACGACGCTCTACGTGTGGCAAGTCGTCGGCCTCCCAACACCGAGTCAAGCGACCGTAACGGTACCTGGGGCGAATGCCGAGGCCGTGGCCGTCGTTCCCAACGCGAGCACGATTCCGTCCGCGTTGCGAGGAGCGGTCGTCGTTGGCAACAGCAACGGCGTGAACTTCTACAGCAACGCGTCGGCGGGGATGCCGACGTTGATTGGGGCGGCGGCCACCGAGTTCGGTACGCCGTTCGCCGTCGCGATCGGCCCGGACGACGGGACGTTGTGGACCGTCGAATCCTCGGAAGGCAATGAGATCGTAGCCTACACGATCGCGAGCGCGACGTCGATCGTCAGCACGGCGCAGACGGGCTTCTCGTACGGTGCGGCCGCTGCCGCGGGAATCGCCGATAATCTCTACCTCGCAAGCGATTCCGCCTATTATCCCGTCGTCCAGTTCTACTTGAGCGGCGGCAGCGCTCACGAGAACTTCACCTATATCGGTAACGGGACCGGCCCGAACTATATCGGTTCCTATGTCGCCCCATAGGTGATGCGCGGGTTCCGCGCCGTTGCGTTCGCGATCGCGGCGAGCGGTCTCTTCGCGTGCTCGCAGCACCCGCTCCCACGAGCGGCGGGCAGCGCGGTCGACTCGAATGCCGATGATTGGCCGAGTTACAACCGCGATCTCGCGGGCAACCGGTACTCCCCGCTCGCGCAGATCGGCGTCCGCAACGCCGCGCATCTCAAGCGCACGTGTACGCTGGAGTTTCCGGAGGCGGGCGCGCTGCAAGCGGGCCCGCTCGAGATCGGCGGCACGCTCTACGTGACGACCGCGCACGATTCGTACGCGGTCGATGCCACGACGTGCAAGCTGCTGTGGGAGAACGACTACCGCTCGAGCGGAACCGAACCCAACCCGGTCAATCGCGGCTTCGGATGGGACGGCGGAACGCGTCTCGTACGCGGTGAGCCCGACGGGCATCTACTCGCCATCGACCGCGCGTCGGGCAAGACGCTGTGGGACGTCGCTCCCGCCAGCGGCCGCCGCGGCGAGTTCCTGAGCTCGGCGCCCATCGTGTGGAACGGACTCGCGTATATCGGTACCGCCGGCTCCGATTGGGGCGCGAAGGGGCGGATGATGGCGTTCGACGTGACGAACGGCGCGCTTGCGTGGACGTTCGACACCATCGCCGACGGCAGCGATCCCGGCGCCGGATCCTGGGGAAAGGTCCCGAGTGCGGAACGGCGCGGCGGCGGCCTATGGACCTCGTACACGCTCGACCCGGCCGCGGGTGAGCTCTACATCTCGGTATCCAATCCGGCTCCCGATTTCAATCCCGGCGCTCGCCCCGGCACGAATCTCTACACCGACTCGCTCGTTGTGCTCGACCCGCGCACGGGAAAGATGAAGTGGTACTACCAAGTGCTCCCGCGCGATTCGCACGATTGGGATCTCTCGGCGACGGCCGATCTCGTCGATGACGGCGCCGAACGGATCGCAGCGCTCGCGAGCAAGGACGGCTACATCTACGGCATCGAGCGCACAACCCATAGGCTGCTCTGGAAGACGCCGGGCACGCGCATGCTCAACTACGATGCGGTCCCGACCGCCGCCGGCGTGCATATCTGTCCCGGCGTGCTCGGCGGAGCGGAGTGGAACGGCGCGGCGTGGGATGCGAAGGACCGGCTGCTGATCACACCGATGGTCGATTGGTGCGCGACCATCCGGCTGGAACCGGCGGCGCATGCGGAGGGAGCGCTCTTCATGGACGGCGATGCCGTGCGCGATCCACGCTCCGCCGCGCGGGGAATGCTGACGGCGAACGATCCGGTCACCGGCCGCGTCGTGTGGCGGTATACGAGCGGCTCGCCGATGGTTGCCGGCGTTACGCCGAGCGCGGGCGGCGTGACCTTCAGCGGCGATATGGCGGGCAACGTGCTGGTCTTCGAGAGCCGGAGCGGCCGCTTGCTGTTCAAGGATCGGACGCCCGGTTCGATTGCAGGCGGCGTGATCACGTATGCGGTCGGCGGCACGCAATACGTTGCGGCAACCTCCGGCAACATCTCGCGCTTCACGTGGGGAGCGCAAGGGCGCCCGTCGCTCGTGATCTACTCGCTCTAACGAAAACGCTGCGGCGAGAGAAACCCGATGTCGAGCGGCGCGCCGCCGTCGAGCGCGAGTTGCGCGAGCAGCTCCCCAATCGCCGGTGCGAACTTATACCCGTGCCCGGAGAAGCCGCCCGCGACGATCGCTCCGGTCTCCGGTTCGCGCCCAATGATGAAATGCTGATCGGGCGTGAGTGCGTACATGCATGCCTTGCCCGCTACGAAGCGGCCGGCCGCGCCGGGCAGCCACTGCGCAAGCATGCCGCGCATGCGTTCGATCTCGTCGAGATGAATCTCGCGGTCGAGCGCATCGGGGTCGACAAAGGCGCCGTCGCCGTGGAGCGCCGCCTTGACGCCTTCGCCGAGATCGGGAATCCCATAGAGTGCCGCGGGCAACCCGTCGCGCTCGATGAGAAACGCAGGAAGCCGGTCGGGAAAGAACGCGGCACGGTCGGCGGGCTCGAACCAGAACTGCACGTTGCGTTGCACGCGTACGGGGAATCCGAAGCGTTCGAATGCGCTCGCGAGCCACGGCCCGGCGCAGACGACCGCATGTGCAGCACGAACCGTCGCTCCGCCTGCGAGGTGCAACACGACATCCGGGCCGCGGCGTTCGATCGTGCGTACCTCGGTGTCGCCGAGCAGCGTGGCGCCCGCACGGCGGGCGATGGCTAGGTGGGCGGCGATGCCGCGCTCCGGAAAGACCGCGCCGGCCTCCGGTTCGAGGATCCCCGCTTCGCCGTCGAGGATGCGCGCCTGGGGAAAGCGTTTGCGAAGGTCCGCGGTATCGAGGTATTCCACCGGAATGCCGAACGTTCGCGCGGATTCGCCGACGCCGCGCAGCGTCGCCCCGTCGGGGTTTCCGGCCACGAGCACGCCCATGCGTTGCACGAGCGGAATGCCCGACTCGCGTTCGAGCCCGCCCCACAGCGCGTACGCTCGCTCGAGCAGCGGTACGTAGTGCGGGCTCTCGAAGTACGCTTTGCGGATGATGCGCGAACGGCCGCCCGACGCGCCGAGATCGTGGCCGAGCGCGAAGCGCTCGAGGCCGATCGTCGCTGCGCCGCGCCGCGCCGCATGTGCCGCGGCCGCGCTGCCCATCGCACCCAGGCCGACGACGGCTACGTCGTATCGCCGGCTCATTGCATCGACAGCCAGCTCGAGTAGACGCTGCGCTCGATGGGCTGGAGTTCGGTTCCCGGCGGAAGGCGATAGCCCGGGAGCGGAAGCGGGAACGGAAATTGGTGGATGCCGCGCGCGATCGGGTCGGCGTTCGGCGGGAAGCAGAACGCCCACGGGATGTTTGCTTCTTCGGTCGAGCCGTCGGGATAGACCCAATCGTACCGGCCGTAGTAGCAGTGTTGTCCGCCGTCGATCCAGCGTTGCAGCGGCGTGAGGTAGCCCTCGCCGGGGCCGTTTGCGTGTTGCAGTCCCGAGATGTTCATCGAGTACGAGCGGGATGCGGCGGGACGCTGGTTGGGATCGATCGTCGCGGCCGAGAGCGGCTGACGCTCCTCGCGCAGTTGCTGGGCCTCACGATTGAACATCGCTTGCTGCTGCGCGAGCTGTTCGGCCAACGTCGCCTGGTGCGCAGCCGTCTTCGCCGGCTTGGGCTGCGGCGGCGCATGGTCGACGATGCGCGCGATCTCGGTCGGTTGCGCCCTGGGCTGCCGATCTTCGTGCCGGGGCTGCGGCTGGGTCTGCTGCTTCGGTTGCTGCGGCTGCCGTGGTTCCTGCGGCTGCGGTTTAGGCGGCGTGAAGTTCTGATGCGCTTCCGGCACGGTTTTTTCGAGCCGAATGATGCTGGTCGAAACCGCGAGTTCCGGCTCCTGCTCCTTCGGCAGCAGCACGTTCAAGCCCGATAACCAGAGCGAGAGCGCGAGAATCGCCAGGTTGATCGCGAGCGAAACGACAAGCGACCACGCCATCACGGCGCGGTCGTTCTGTCGTTGGTCGTCTTGCTCGGTAATCATCGTGTCAGGTAGGTAATGCCCGCTGCCTCCAGGATCGGCTTGCCCGCGCCGTTGGTGATGAAGTCGACGAAGCGGCGGGCTGCCTCCGGGTGCGGCGCCGCCTTTAGAATAACCGCCGTATAGGTAATCTCACCTGAGAGAGAAGCCGCACCCGGCAGCGGAACGTCGTGGAGCTTGCGCGCGATCGCCTCGGTAGAGTACAGGAACCCGGCGTCGGCCTGGCCGGTCTCGAGGCGCACCAGGAGGTCCTCCTCGGGGTAGATCGTTCCGAGCGTGTCGGGCAATCCCATCATGCGTAGCGCCCGGACCGTTCGTTCGCCCTTCGGGTCGAGCGCGGGATCCGTGCGGGCGATCCGCAACCCGGGCGTCTGCAGTGCCGCGACGAGCGAGGCTTTGCCCGCCGCCACGTCTTCGAAGAGCTGCCGGTGCGGCGAGGCGTCGGCCCAGCCAAGCACCATCGAGGCTCCGCCGAAGGTCACGGCTGATTCGACGAGTCCCTTCGCGGCCAGGCCGTCGACGAGCGTGCGGTCCGCGCTGATAAAGACGTCGGGAGTGCGTAGACCGCCGGCGATCAGGTTGGCGAGCGCCTTGCTCCCGCGCCCTTCGCCGACGAAGTGCAATCCGGTATCGTGTGCCAGCGCCTGGGCAACCGGGCCCTCCATCGGCGTTACCAGCGATCCGGCATAGAGCACGTTCACGTCGCTTGCCGGTGCCGGCGAGCCGACGGGCGCCGCGGCCAGCACCGCGCAGAGAAATACAGTCAAGCCGATCATGGCGTCAAGTTTCCGCGCGAGGAAGAACGCTCCCGCGGCGGAGCGAACGATGTCGCATCATGGAGCAGAATCGAGAACCCGACAACGATCGCCGGATGCTGCGTACGCTCGTATGGGTGGGCGTTGCCGGTCTTGGCGCGGCAGCGAGCTTTTTCGTCGTTCGCGCGCTGTTGAATCGCCGCCCTCCCGACCCGACGAGCCAGCGCATTCAGCAATTGATCGACGAGGCGAACCAACTGCTCAAAACGCTTGACGAGCAGCGACACACCGCGTAGCGGTGCTCCGGCGCTGCGCGCCGGGATGGAACTCGAGGTAGCCTTTACCGACCTGCTCACGAACGGCCAAGCCGTAGGCCGCGCGAGCGGGTTGGTTGTTTTTTGCTTCGGACCGCTCCCGGGCGAGCGCGCACGCGTGCGCATCGCGCAGGTCAAGCCCAAATACGCGGTCGGCGAGATGCTCAAGCTCGTCGCGGGGTCGGTAAACCGGACGTCGCCGTTTTGCAACGTGTTCGGAACGTGCGGTGGATGTCAGCTCCAGCACCTCGCCTATCCCGCGCAGCTGCGCTGGAAGACCGAGGCCGTACGCAACGCCCTGCTCCGCATCGGCGGCTTCGAGGATGTGAGCGTCCGTGATTGCGTGGGCATGACGAACCCGCGCGGCTATCGCAACAAGATGTCGCTGGTCGTCGACCACGCGCGCGGAACGCCCACGATCGGCTTCTACCAGCAGCGCACGCATGAGATCGTCCCGATCGACGGGTGCCCGGTCGTGACCCCGCAGCTCAACGACTACATCGGCCGTCTCAACGCCGCGCGGAACGCTCCCGCGACGCGCGATCTCTTTGCGCCCGCAAAGCACATCGTCTCGCGGAACGCGCGGGCATCGGGCGAGGCGGTGGTCACCGTGACGACGGCGCAGAGTTCGCCCGAGGTGGAGCGGTGCGCCGAAGCGCTCGTGCATGCGTTGCCGGGCGCCGTCGGATTGACGAATTCGTTCGACCTCGGCAGCCAGAATGCGATCATGGGCCGGCGTCACAAGACGCTGGTCGGGCGCTCGGAGATCGAGGAGACGATCGCGGGCGTTCGATACCGCGTTTCGGCGAGCTCGTTCTTTCAGGTCAACGCCGAGATCGTGGGGCGCATCTTCGATTTCATGCGTTCCGGTCTGGCCGAGCCGCGCCGGATCGTCGATCTCTACTGCGGCGCCGGCACCTTTGCGCTGTTCTTCGCGCGCTGCGGCAGCGTCGTGTACGGCATCGAGGAGAACTCGCAAGCGATCCTCGAGGCCGAGACCAACGCCAAGCTCAACGGCCTCGTGAGCGCGGTGCAGTTTCGTGCCGGGCGCGTGGAAGACATCGTACAAATGTCGGAAGCCCGTGAGGCCCTCGCGAAGGCCGACATCGTCTTTCTCGACCCGCCGCGTAAGGGGAGCGACGAGATGACGCTCGGGGCGATCGGGGCCGCGAAGACCCCGTACGTCTGGTATCTTTCGTGCGACCCGGCAACCCTGGCCCGGGATTTGAAGTTCCTTGCAGCCAATGGATACCGGCTCGGCGTCGTGCAACCGTTCGATATGTTTCCGCAGACCGGGCATATCGAAACGCTGGTCACGCTCTATCGCGAAGACCGGCACGCCGCGGGTACCGTTGAAGATGCGTTCCTCAACGTGCCTGCGCCGGATTGGCCCGACGACGACGGTCTTGCATCACAACCCGCGGAGTATCCCGATTTTGTCATCCGAGAAGATTGACGTTCGCTACGTCGCAAAGCTAGCGCGGCTCGCGCTCACCGACGACGAGGTCGAGCGCTTCGGCGCGCAACTCGGCGATCTGCTCGAGCACGTGAATACGCTGGGAAAACTCGACGTTTCACTGGTTGCCGCGACGGCGCAGGTCGTCGAGTCGCGTAACGTGGAGCGCGAGGACGAGATCCGCGACTGCCTCGACCGCGAGACCGTGCTCGCCCAGGCGCCGCAGCGCCAGGGCGGGTTCTTTCGCGTACCGCGCATCATCGCCGAATCGTAGGGAGCGACCGTGTCGAAAGAGATCATCGAACGCAGCGCGGCGGGAATCGCGCGCGACGTCAATGCCGGAGCGCTGCGCGCCGCCGACGTCACCGAGGCGATCCTGGCGCACGTCGCCTCGGTCGAGCCGTCGGTCGGTTCGTATCTGACGGTGCTTGGGGATCAAGCGCGCGCCGCGGCGGCGCGCGTCGACGAGCGCGTGCGAGCCGGCGAGCGGCTGCCGCTGGCGGGCGTACCGCTGGCGGTGAAGGACAACATGTGCCTGACCGGTACCCGCACGACGGCCGGGAGCAAGATTCTCGAACGGTGGGTTGCGCCGTACACGGCGACCGCGGTCGCGCGCCTGCTCGATGCCGGCTGCGTTCCCGTCGGCAAAGCAAACATGGATGAGTTCGCGATGGGCAGCAGTTGCGAAAACTCCGCGCTCGGCGTCACCAAGAACCCGTACGATCTGGAGCGCGTTCCCGGAGGGTCGAGCGGCGGCTCGGCCGCCGCGGTGGCGGCATTCGAGGCCGCGATCGGCATGGGCAGCGACACCGGCGGATCGATTCGCGAGCCGGCCGCCTTTTGTAATCTGGTCGGATTCAAACCCACGTACGGGCGCGTCTCGCGTTACGGCCTGATCGCGTTTGCGTCGAGCCTCGACCAGATCGGACCGCTTACGCGCACGGTTGAGGATGCCGCGCTTGCCTACGACGCGATGGCCGGCTTCGATCCGCATGATTCAACCTCGGTCGATCGCGACGCGGAACCGACCGCCGGCGCGCTGCGCGCGGATTTGCGCGGCGTGAAGGTCGGGATCGTCAAGGAGTTTTCGACGGCCGCTCTCGGCGCCGAGGTCAACGCTCTCTACGAGAAGGCGTACGCCGATTTGCAGGCGCTGGGCGCGGAGCTCGTCGACGTCGAGCTTCCGACGGCCGAACACGGACTTGCCACCTACTATCTCATCGCGCCGGCCGAGTGTTCGTCGAACCTCGCGCGCTTCGACGGCGTGCGCTACGGCCTGCGTGTCGACGGCGCCGACGTTCACGACATGTACGAGAAGACGCGTGCGGCGGGCTTCGGGCCCGAGGTCAAACGCCGTATCTTGATCGGTACCTACGCGCTCTCGAGCGGTTACTACGACGCCTACTACGTGCGCGCCCAGAAAGCGCGCACGCTGATCGCGCGCGATTTCGAGCGGGCGTTCGCGAGCTGCGACCTGATCGCGTGCCCGGCGGCCAGCTCTCCCGCCTTCGCGTTCAATGCCAAGAGCGATCCCTACAGCATGTATCTCATGGACTTTTACACGATTCCGATGTCGCTCGCAGGCTTGCCCGCGCTCTCCGTTCCGTGCGGCTGGACGACGCCGCCGGGTGCTTCCCGCCCGTTGCCGATGGGGCTGCAGCTCACCGCGCCGCTCTTCAAGGAACGCGAACTGCTGGCCGCGGCCCATGCGTACGAGCAAGCGACACGGCACGCGGAAACGCACAAACCCGCGCTCCCGGAGGCCCGCAGCTAAATGAGCATGTCAGAGCGCCCTTCGAAGTGGGAAGCCGTGATCGGCATCGAGTGTCACGTCGAACTCAAGACCAAGAGCAAGATGTTCTGCGGCTGCCCGAACGAATTCGGCGGCGAGCCGAACACCAAGGTCTGTCCGGTCTGCCTTGCGCTGCCCGGCGCGCTGCCGGTCGCCAATCGCGAAGCGATTCGCCATATGATTGCGGCCGGGCTCGCGTTCGGCGCGGAGATACCGGCGTTTTCGAAGTTCGATCGCAAGAACTATTTCTATCCCGACATGCCCAAGGATTACCAGATCTCGCAGTACGACATGCCCCTCACGCAAGGCGGCGTGGTGCGGTACTGGCTCGAAGACGGCACGCTCAAAGCATGCCGCCTGACGCGCATCCACTTGGAAGAGGATACGGGCAAGTCGACGCATGCGGGATCCGGGGACGGCCGCATCGCGGGCAGCACCTACTCGCTGGTGGATTTCAATCGCGCCGGGGTGCCGTTGATGGAGTGCGTGTCGGAACCCGACATCCGCAGCGCCGACGAAGCCGTGGGCTACCTCGAAGCGCTGCGCCGCACGCTACAGCAGTTGGGCGTCAGCGACGTCAAGATGGAGGAAGGCTCCCTTCGGTGCGATGCCAACGTCTCGATCCGCCCTGCCGGCTCGGAAGCGTTCGGAACCAAGACCGAGATCAAGAACATGAACTCGTTCCGTTCGGTGCATCGGGCGATCGAAAGCGAGATCGCGCGCCAGATCGCGCTGGTCGAGTCGGGTCAGCGCGTGATCCAGGAGACGCGCGGCTGGGACGAAGTCAAGGGCACCACGCATTCGATGCGCAGCAAGGAACAGGCGCACGACTACCGCTATTTCCCCGACCCCGATCTCGTACCGATGGAGGTCCTGCGCAGCGAGGTCGACGCGCTGCGGGCCGCGCTTCCGGAGCTGCCGGTCGCGCGATTCGAGCGCTATACCGCCGGCTTCGGGCTCGACGCCAAGCAGGCAACGCAGCTGGTGGATAACGCCGAGCTTGCCGGCTTCTTCGACGCGGTCGTGACGGCGAGCAACAACCCCAAACAAGCGACGAACTTCGTGCTCGGCGACCTCTCGCGTTTGGCAAACGAGACCGGCACGGGTGTTGCGCAATCGAAGGTTCAGCCCGCTCACGTCGCGGAGCTGATCGCGCTCGTCGACGCCAAGACGATCAACTCGAAGATCGCCAAGGAGCTGGTCGCCCGGATGTGGGCCGGCGAGGGATCGCCGAAGAGCATCGTCGAGCGCGAGGGTCTCGCGCAGACGAGCGATCCCGGTGCGGTGGAGAACTTCATCGCCGACGTGCTCGCCGCCAACGAGAAGAGCGTCGCGGATTACAAGGCGGGGAAGACCAACGTGATGGGGTTCCTCGTCGGACAGGTCATGAAAGCGTCCAAGGGCAAGGCTGATCCGCAACTCGTAAATCAACTGATGAAGGAGAAGCTGGAGGCGTAATGCTCGCCGATGAGCGCACGCTCGACGCGCTCGACTTCTCGGCGATACGCGAGCGCGTCGTCGGTGCGACGCGCACGCAACGCGGCCGCACGCGAGCGGCGCAGCTCGCGCCGCTCACGGACTTCGCGCTCGTACGCCTCGAACAAGGGCGTACCGCGCTCATTCGCCGGCTGGTCGTCGCAAAGGACCTTCACGTCGGTGCAGCGGCCGATACCGCGGAGCTGACGCAAGCAGCCGCCCTCGGGCGCACGCTCGCACCTGCCGACCTGCGCGCGGCCGGCGATGCCGCCGCTGCCGCCGCGGCCGCGTACAATGCGCTGCGCGAAGAACGGCACGAGGCACTCGCGGCGATTCTCGCCGGATACACCAACCTGCGCGACCTCGTCCGTTCGATCGTCGACGCGATCGACGAGCGCGGAACGGTGCTCGATCGCGCCTCCCCGGCGCTCGCCCGCATCCGGCGCAGTCTCAATCACGCCCTGAGCGACGCGCGCGATCGGGTCGGGGCCATCGTCCGCTCCGCAACCTACGCGCGTGCCATCCAAGATGCCGTGGTGACGATTCGCGAGGGTCGCTTCGTCGTGCCCGTCAAAGCCGAGTTTTCAGGCGAGTTCCCCGGCATCGTGCACGACACGAGCTCGTCGGGTCAGACGCTCTTCATCGAGCCGCTTGCCGCGCTCGAGGTGAACAATCGGCTGCGCACGCTGCGGATCGAGGAGGAACGCGAGGTCGCGCGCGTGCTCGAGGAACTCTCGCGACTGCTGGGCGCCAATGCCGCAGCGCTCGAACGCAACATCGACATGCTCGCCGAGATCGACCTCTTGGTGGCCAAAGCGAACGTCGCGCGCTCGATGGATGCCATCGAACCTGAGCTGGTCGATGAGCCCGTCGCGCACGTCGAGCGCGGTCGCCATCCGCTGCTCGGCGAGCGCGCGGTTCCGCAGACGATTCCGCTGGACGGCCCGACGCGTCTGCTCGTCATCAGCGGGCCGAACATGGGCGGAAAGACCGTTGCGCTCAAGATGCTCGGGCTCTTCGTAGCAATGTGCTATGCCGGGATGCAGGTTCCGGCCGCGATCGGGACGCGTATCGGGCGGTTCACCTACGTCTGCGCCGACATCGGCGACGAGCAGTCGATCGCCGCCAACGCTTCGACGTTCTCGGCCCACCTCGCGCGTATGCGCGACATGCTCGACCGTGCCGATGCCGGCACGCTCGTGCTCGTCGACGAGATCGGCGGTGGTACCGAGCCGGGCGCAGGCGCCGCGCTCGCCGTCGCGATGCTCGAGCGCCTGCTCGCCGTCGGTGCGTGCGGCGTGGTTACCACCCATGCAACCGAACTCAAACTCTTTGCCAGCGCGACGCCCGGAATCGTAAACGCCAGCGTGCGGTTCGATCCCGCAACGTTCCGCCCGACCTATCACCTCGACATCGGCGCGCCCGGCCAATCCCTCGCGTTCCCGCTCGCGCAGGCGCTCGGCATCTCGCCGGAGATCGTGGAACGCGCGCAGGCACTGCTCGATTCGCGCGAACGCGATTACGAATCGGCGCTGGCCGAGCTCTCGTTGCGTTCGGCGGAGCTCTCGACGGAACGCGACAGCTTGCGCGTGCAGCGGCAAGCGGCCGAGCGCGAGCGCGGAACGCTGGCGCACGAGCGCGAGACCTTCGAAGCGGAACGGCGCAGCTTCGCCGACCGCGCCGAGGAGCGTCTGCAACAGAGTTTGCGGGAATTCATGGCCGAGCTCCAGCGCCGCGCTGCCGAGACGCAGGCCAACCGTCCGCGTGTCACCGGGGCGCACGCGTCCCTCTTGGGGAAGAACGCCGATGCGCTGCGCAAGGACCTGGGCGTCGTCGAACGTGCCGATGCCGGCGACGTGCAGCCTGCCGCCTTTGCGGCGAACGATCCCGTCTACGTCCGGTCGTTGCGGCAGAACGGCAGCGTCGTCGAGGATTACGGCGACACGGTGCTCGTCGCGATCGGTCCGATGAAGACGGTCGTCAAGAAGGGCGAGGTTTCGCTGCGAGCGTCGCAGGGCGATAAGAGCGCGCGGGATCGCAAACGCAAGGAGGCCGCCCGCGAGACCAGCGCACGCGTCGACGCCGTAACGCGCGCGATGCCGGAGCTCGACGTGCGTGGGAACCGCTTCGTCGATGCGCAGCCGCTCGTCGAGCGCTGGCTCGACGATGCCGTGCTCGCCGGCACGTCGCCGCTGCGGTTGATCCACGGTAAGGGGACGGGGCAACTCGGTCGCGGGCTGCAGGAGTTCCTGCGCGATCACCCATCGGTAAAAAGCGTGCGCTACGGCAACGAGGACGAGGGCTCCGGCGGCGTGACGATAATTGAACTGCAATGACCGGACCGCACTTTTCCGACGTCGAGTATCTGCTCGACGGGTTTGAAACCGTCGAAACCGTCGAGGATTTCCGGGCGCGGCTCAAGCTGGGCCGGCCGCTCAACGTCAAGCTGGGCATCGATCCCACCAGCCCCGATCTGCACCTGGGCTTCATGGTCGTGCTCGAGAAACTGCAGCGTTTCTCGGAGGCCGGTCACAACGTCACGCTGATCATCGGCGATTTCACCGGGAGCATCGGCGACCCGAGCGGGCGCAACGCGATGCGGCCGCCGCTCACGCGCGAGCAGATCGAAGCCAACATGACGACCTATCGCGAGCAGGCCGGTAAAGTGCTGGATCTGGATCGCGTGAAGATACGCTACAACTCCGAATGGCTCGGCACGATGACGTTTTCCGATGTCGTGCGCCTGACCTCGCACGTTACGGTCGCGCAGATGCTCGAACGAAACGACTTCAGCAATCGCTACGGAAGCGGTACGCCGATCTCGCTGCACGAGTTTCTCTATCCGGTCGCGCAAGCGTACGATTCGATCGCGGTGGAGGCGGATGTCGAGCTCGGCGGCTCCGATCAACTCTTCAACCTGCTCCTCGGCCGGCAGTTTCAACGCGAATACGGCCAGCTTCCCCAAATCGCGGCGACGACGCCACTGCTCGTCGGGCTCGACGGCGTCAAGAAGATGAGCAAGTCGCTCGGCAACTACGTCGGGATCGCCGAGAACGCGCAGACGCAATTCGGAAAGCTGATGTCGATTCCCGATGAGCTCATGGCGACGTACGCGCGGCTCGCGGCGTTTCGGCCCGCTGCCGAATGCGAGCGTCTGCGCGCGGCGATCGAAGCCGGTTCGGCCAACCCGATGGACGAGAAGAAGCGCTTGGCCTTCGAGATCGTCTCGCGCTATCACGGCGCCGGCGAGGCCGCGGCGGCGCGCGACTATTTCGAGCGCACCGTGCAGCGCAAGGAGATCCCGACCGACGCCCTGCCGGAGCTGCGTCTGGGAGAGGCCCACCGGGTCGCCGACGTGATCGTCCGTGCCGGATTCGCCGAGAGCAAGCGGGCCGCCGAGCGACTTATCTCGGGGAATGGGGTGAAGGTGGATGGTATAGTCGTGAGCGATCCGCGCGCACCCTGGCCGGCTTCGGGCCCGGCGGTGCTTTCGGTCGGGTCACGCAAATTCGTTCGCGTTCTTCCCGGAGTTGAGGAGTCGCATGGCTGAGCATCCGGTCACGTATACATCGTCGATGGAGCCGATCGCCGGCGAGCCGTTTGTTTGCAAACGGTGCGCCCGCGCGTACAACGAGCCCAAGGCCGGCGGCAAGCCGATCCGCTGCGAATGCGGCTGGTGGTATTACAACGACGGCGCCGGGATGCGCGAGGTGTATTGGCAGCGGCTCGAGCCCTATCGAATGCCGCCCGAACTGCGCCGGCTCTTCAAGGTCGAAATCTAGGCGATTCCTTCGGCGAGTCGATAGATCTCGTCGGATGTGAACGCGTAGATCTTGCGGCAGAACTCGCACGTTGCTTCGGTTTGCGGCCGTTCGGCCGCGAGCTGCCGCAATTCGTCGACGCCCATCCCCAAGAGCGCAGTCTCGACTTTCTCGCGCGTACACGAGCACGCGAAGCGGAGTTCCACGCTGCGCAGCGCGCGCAGGTCGAAGCCGCCGGCCAGCGCCTCGAGAATCGCCTTCGCATCGGCGCCCGCGCTGATCAGTTGCGTCACGGGCGGCATCGCCAGCGCCTGCGCTTCGAGGCGCGCAACCGCCCGATCGTCGGCTCCGGGCAGCACCTGCGCGAGCACGCCGCCTGCGGCTGCCACGCCGTCGGGATTCGCGAGCACGCCGAGGGCGACGACGCTTGGAATCTGCTCGGAGTTCACGAGGTAGGACGCAACGTCTTCGGCGATCTCGCCGGTATAGAGCGGCACCACGCTGTTATAGGGCCGGCCGACGTCGTAGGATTTGGTGACCTGGAGCGACCCCGACCCGACCGCGCCGGCAACGTCGAACTTGCCGCGCTCGCTCAAGGGCAGGTCGACGTGCGGATTTCGAGCATACCCGCGCACGCCCAGAATGTCGTTATCGAGCAGCCAGGCGTCGGCCGAGATACCGCCGATCGGGCCGTCGCCGACGATCTGCAGCGTGACGCGCTCGCTGCCCTTGAGCGCGGAACCGAACAGCGCCGCCGCCGTCGTGAGCCGGCCGGTCGCCGCGGTGGCGAGCGGTGAGAGGTCGTGGCGGGCGCGGATCTCCGCAACCAGGTCGGTGGTGATGGCGGCGACGATGGCGATGCCGGCGTCGGGGGCGGAGGCGCTGAGAAGAAGATCGGGCATGGGCGTCTCTACTAGAGCTACAGGCGGCCGCATTTCCTCCTGAGAATGGTCGAGGCCATGCGCGTACTGGTCATTCACGGCCCGAACCTCAACCTGCTCGGCGAGCGGCAGCCCGAGATCTACGGCACGCAAACGCTCGAAGAGATCAACGAGTATCTGCGCGCCCAGGCACGCGAGCTCGGGATCGAGATCGAGTGCGTGCAGTATAACGGCGAGGGCGCGATCATCGACGCAATCCACGACGCGCGCAACCGTTACGAAGGCATCGTGATCAACCCCGGGGCCTACTCACATTACTCGCACGCCATCGCCGATGCGATCGCGTCGATTCGGATTCCGGTCGTGGAGGCGCACCTCTCGAATATCGCAGCGCGCGATCAGCACCGGCGCATCAGCGTCACGGCTGCCGCATGCAGCGGCAGCGTCTCGGGCTTCGGCGCGCGTTCGTATGCCCTGGCACTGCGCGCGGTGAAGGAACTTCAAGGAAAATAGGGCTTCCCTGCGTATTACCCGGCAAGGCGGCCGGGACTGCGTTCCCCACCTGCGACTGCACTTTGCCGCCGATCAACAGGAGATTCCGAGTTTGACGAAAGCCGATTTGATTGACACCGTGGCCAGTGATGCCGAGCTCTCGAAACGGCAAGCGGGCGAAATCGTCGACCTGATCCTTAATGAGATCAAGACGGCCCTTCAAAAGGGCGATCGCGTTGCTTTGACCCCGTTCGGGAGCTTCGTCGTTCGCCACCGCAAAGCGCGTGAAGGTCGCAACCCGAAGACGGGCGAGAAGATCAAGATCGCCGCGCGCAAAGTCCCTGCCTTCGTCGCCGGTAAGTCGCTCAAGGATGCCGTGGGTGGCGGCCGCTCGAGCGCCGCGAAGAAGCCGGCCGCGAAGAAGTCCGCAAAGAAATCCGCGAAGCGGCGCTAAGAGGGAAAATCGCCTCCCGTCCCGCATAGCCCTGGGTTCCCTAGCGGGCTGTGGCGCAGCTTGGTTAGCGCGCTTGACTGGGGGTCAAGAGGTCGCTGGTTCGAATCCAGTCAGCCCGACCATACAATCAAAGCGGGGTCACCAGACCCCGCTTTGATTGTATACTCCGCTGCTTTGGGTGAGAACCAGCGAAGCTGGCGCGCGCAGGATGCGCGCGGTGGACGCGCAGTCTCGGTTCTATTTGCAGGGGCCGACAGAGGGCCTAGCTGCAGTGTTGATCGGATCTGCGAACTGTTTTCAAGTGTGTTGTTGCAGCGTTGAAGAAATGGGATCGCAGTCGATGCAATTGAACGAGCACATTTAGTAGATTGAAGCCATGAAAAGCGAAGAATTGTGATTCAACATGACGGCACGACGTGGGGGTAAGGAAGATCGCCAAGCGTTTACAATCATTCGAGATCGCTGGCTAAGTTATCATCGACTGACGGCAAACTGGCAAATGGTGCAAGTGACATGGCGAGAGATCTATTAGTTCGAGGAACCATGCTCGTGGGAGCAGCAAACGAGAAGGCCCGTCAATAAGTCCGGCGGGCCTTTTCATGCCGGTACGCGACCGATAAATTGCGACGTTGGACAGGACCTGGTGGTAGGCCGAAAGCACCACCTCGATCACGTCTCGGTTAAAAGCGGCACAGGCCGAGGCCAAAAGGTAGGAGCCGAGCCCACGTCCGGCAAGAAGGCCAAGCGCCTGGCACATGGGCATGTGACGCTCTGGGTATGGTAAAAAAGCTTCGGCTCTCTGATGCTCGTCCTGGCCCTCTACAACGGGGTTCAGGGTTCGATTGCGCTTTTCGCAGGCAATCATGCGCGTGGGCAGGCGGAGATACGGCCTTAAAAAAGTTATTGCGGCTATGCCATTTACCGATAAAAAACCTCCGGATCGAGAAGGACCTCAAGTCATTTTTTCATGGGTTCGATGCACAACGTCGTTCCGTACATTCGAGCCCGTGAGCGAAGCGTTGCGGAGAAGCTTGGCTACCGTCGCTTTGAAATGCCTTCCATGACAACAATGCTAGAAGATACTGCCAGCTTTGACGCCATCCACCTTGAAACCGATCACCCTAAGCCTAAGGAGCGTACCTTGAACTTCACTACCCTGGCACGAAGCATCGCTGCCGCAGTGGTCTTTGCATTCGCATCAATCACGGTTGCAAGCGCAGCGGTGCAACATGGCCCATTCAATCAGAACCTCGGCACGTCCGATGTTTTTGGCCTCAAGTTTGGGATGAGCCCGGATGAAGCCCTCGACATTCTGCAGGAGCATCAATTTGTAGCACAGACACCGATTCGCGCAAAGGGCCCGTGTGAAGATGCCAGAGAGAAGCTGATTCGCGACGGACAATTGCAGGCCGGGCAACAATGGCTTACCGGTCCAACGATGCCGCCTATGAACTGCGTCTTTCAGATCGACGGTTCGAACATTACTACGGGAAGCCAGGCAACGCTCGTATTTCTTGAGGATTGGCCTGCGAATCCGGGGCGCATGCGTCTCGTTGGTATCAAGCTGACGGTACCAACAAAGACGCTCGCGGATGCGACGAGTCTTTTCCAGCATTCTCTCGAAAAACTTGGAAAGCCAACGCTCTACGGAAAATACGGGTACTTCAACGACGATAGCACGGCGTTTGGTCCTCCCCCAAAGGCTGAACAACGGACACCAATCGGTCTCCTTTGGATCCCATCGCCCTGCTGGAATACCTCGAATCCATTTGCCGTGTACCAGTATTGCACGGTCTTTAACCTGTCGCCATATCCGAACGTTGATTTGAGCAAGTTTCCCCCGTACTACCTATCCATCGAAGTTGCGGTACCTAGCAGTACGATTTCGTTCTTTGATATCGGGACATTCACGCATCTCGTGAACCTGCGCCTCAAGCACGAGAATTCATTGAAGTCGAGTAATACGAGCTTCTAGGACGAGTGGTCGCTCAAAGAAAAGAGCCCGTCAGAAATGGCGGGCTTTCTTCTTGTCGGTCGTGCGCTAGGTCCTGTCACGAGGACTGCAATTTCGTTGAGCATCTTGCCGTCGGAGCTCAGCGTGCCGTTACCAACCACCCGATGCGCCGCCGCCGCCGAATCCGCCGCCTCCGCCGAAGCTGCCGCCCCCGCCTCCACCGCCGGACCAGTGTCCGGTCCTCGAGGCGACGTCGCTTGGCCCGGCGGCGCTCGAGATCAGAAAGCCGTCCATCCAATCGTGGCGTAGCTTTCCGCGGCGTACGATCGTGAGGATGATCGCGAAGACGAGGCCTACGAGTAACAGCAAGATAACGATGCCGGCGATGCCGTCGCCGGTATCGTCGTCGTTCGAGGCCGGCGGCTTACCGTCTTTCCACGCGTATTTTGGAGACTCGTAGGTCGGCTCGATGGTCTCCAGCATATCGTCGATGCCCAGGCGCACGGCATCGTCGGCGTCGCCCCGGCGCATCTGCGGCACGATGTCGGTCGCGATAATATGCGCCGCCTTCGCGTCGGTGAGCGTGGCTTCGAGTCCATAGCCGACTTCGATGCGCACCTTGCGGTCGTGCATGAAGAGGAAGAGGATCGCGCCGTCGTCTTTATGCGCGCGACCGATCTTCCAGGCGTCGGCCGCTCGTGACGTCCAGGTTTCGAGCGGAACGTCGCCCGTGGTTTCCCCGATCCAGACGATGACTTGATCGCCGGTCTTCGCCTTGAAATCTTCGAGCTCGTTTTCGACCTCGTCGCGGGCAGCCGAGCTCAACGCGCTCGCAGTATCGGTAACGTAACTCGTAGGCGACGCAGGCACGGCGATCGTTGCCGATGCGAAGAGCAGGGCGGCGATCACGATGCCTCGCTCGCGAAATGCAGGTGGAAGGCGTCGCCGAGGCGCTCGATTCCGAGCAGGATGGCATCGGTCGGCGTGCCGCTTACAAACGATCGGCTCATCTGCGCGACCGTCTCGTCCCAAAATGACTGGCCCACGCGTTCGTGCAGCGTGCGATCGCCCAGCACTGCGAACGATCGTGCCTTCGGTGCGACCAGGATGAGCGCCGCATTCGCACCCGGATGCTCGTGCATCGAGCGGCCCATGAACTCTGCTTTCGCCCGCTCGAGTGCATCGATCTTCGCGTCGGGGACGATGCGCACGGCGATGCGCGCGGAGGTGCCCTCCTCCGCCCGACGGAGCGCCTCGTCGATACGCGCGCGATCTGCTTTCGTCACGGCGTGAAGTTCACCGTCGGGGCGCTCTGGGCACCGGCCTGCGCTTGGAAGTAGGGCTTTTCATTAAACTTCGATCCGAAAAGCCCGGCGATGAAGACGGTCGGCGCCGTATCGCGCTTGGTGTTGAACGCCTGGGCCGCCTCGTTGTAGTGCATGCGCTCGACGGCGATGCGGTTCTCCGTCCCTTCCAGCTGCGACTGCAGCGTCAGGAAGTTTTGGGTGGCTTTCAAATCGGGGTAGTTCTCGACGGTCACGAGCAGGTGCGAGAGCGCCGCGCCGAGTTGATCTTGCGCTTGGGCGTCCCGCGCAAATGCTTGCGGGTCGCTCGTCGCGCTCTGGACCGTCGCCGGCGGGATCTGCGCGACGGCGGCTCGTGCCTGCGTGACGGCGAGGTACGTACTCTTCTCGAAGTTCGCGGCGCCTTTGACGGTGGCGACAAGATTCGGGACGAGGTCGGCGCGACGCTGGTAGACGTTCTGTACCTGCCCCCATTGCGCGTCGACGGCCTGATCGAGGCGTACGAGCGCATTGTAGGTCGCGCCGACGTAGAAGATCCCGATCGCGATGACCCCCAGGACGATCCAACCCGTATAGGAGCGGTTTCCCTGCATGCGAGTCCCCCCTTGTGCATCCAGCCCGTTCCACCGAACGGGTCATCACCCTGCCTTACCGCGTGAGGTCGAAGCGGTCCAGGTTCATGACCTTCGTCCACGCGGCGACGAAGTCGTCCACGAACTTGCGGCCTGCGTCGGCACTGCCGTACACCTCGGCGAGTGCGCGCAGTTCGGAGTTCGAGCCGAAGATGAGATCGACGCGCGTTCCGGTGAACTCGATCGCGCCGTTCTTGCGGTTGTGCCGCTCGTACACGTTCGGGTTCCGCGACGAGGCGACCCAGACGCCGCCCATGTCGAGCAGGTTGACGAAGAAGTCGTTGGTGAGCGCGCCCGGACGCTTCGTGAACACGCCGAGCGTGGAGCCGTCGGCATTGGTCTCGAGCACGCGCATGCCGCCGACGAGCACCGTCATCTCGGGTGCGGTAAGCGCGAGGAGCTGCGCCTTGTCGACGAGGAGCCGTTCGGCTGGGATGCCGATGTCGCGCTTGAGGTAATTGCGGAAGCCGTCGGCGATCGGCTCGAGCACGGCGAACGATTCGACGTCGGTGTGCTCTTGCGATGCGTCGGTGCGTCCCGGCGTGAACGGTACAACCACGTCGAAGCCCGCCTGTTTGGCGGCCTGCTCCACACCGACGCCGCCGGCGAGCACGATCAGATCGGCGAGCGAGACCTTCTTGCCGCCGGACTGCGCGCCGTTGAACGCGCGTTGAATGCCTTCGAGCGTCTTGAGGACGCCCGCGAGCTGCTCGGGACGATTGACCTCCCACTGCCGCTGCGGCTCGAGGCGAATGCGCGCGCCGTTGGCGCCGCCGCGCTTGTCGGAGTTGCGGTACGTCGATGCCGACGCCCATGCGGTCGACACGAGCTGCGATACCGAGAGGCCCGCGTCGGCGATGTGTTTCTTGAGCGTGGCAACGTCGTTTGCGTCGATCGGCGGGTGATCGGCGGCCGGCACCGGATCTTGCCAGATCAGCACTTCGGAAGGCACCTCGGGGCCGAGGTAGCGCGCACGCGGTCCCATGTCGCGATGCGTGAGTTTGAACCATGCGCGTGCAAATGCGTCGGCGAACTCGGCGGGGTTCTCGTAGAAGCGGCGCGAGATCTTCTCGTAGGCCGGATCGAACCGCAGCGCCAGGTCGCTCGTAAGCATCGTCGGCTTGTGGTGCTTCGACGGATCGTGTGCATCCGGAATCGTTGCCGCGGCGTTCTTGGCAACCCACTGGTACGCACCGGCCGGGCTCTTGGTAAGTTCCCACTCGTGTCCGAAGAGCGACGTGAAGTAGTCGTTGCTCCACTTCGTCGGCTGCGTCGTCCACGTCACTTCGGGACCGCCGCCGATCGTATCGTCGCCCATGCCGCTGCCGAAGGCACTCTTCCAGCCCAGGCCCTGCAGCGTGATGTCGGCGCCTTCGGGCGCGGCTCCGACGAGCGCGGGATCGCCCGCGCCGTGCGCTTTGCCGAAGGTGTGTCCGCCGGCGATCAGGGCGACCGTCTCTTCGTCGTTCATCGCCATGCGGCGGAACGTTTCGCGAATGTCGCGAGCCGATGCGACCGGGTCGGGCTTGCCGTTCGGCCCTTCGGGGTTCACGTAGATGAGGCCCATTTGCACCGCCGCAAGCGGGTTCTCCAGATCGCGGTCGCCGCTGTAGCGCGCATCGGCGAGCCACGCGTCTTCCGGGCCCCAGTAGACCGAGTCATCCGGTTCCCACACGTCGGCGCGGCCGCCAGCGAAGCCGAACGGCTTGAGCCCCATCGATTCGAGCGCGACGTTCCCGGCCAGAATCATCAAATCGGCCCACGAGATCTTTCGGCCGTATTTTTGCTTGATCGGCCAGAGCAGTCGTCGCGCCTTATCGAGGTTGACGTTATCCGGCCAGCTGTTGAGCGGAGCGAAGCGTTGCTGGCCCGCGCCCGCGCCGCCGCGCCCGTCCGCGATGCGATACGTTCCGGCGCTGTGCCAGGCCATGCGGATGAAGAGCGGTCCGTAGTGGCCGAAGTCGGCGGGCCACCAGTCTTGCGAATCGGTCATCAGCGCCGTGAGGTCGCGTTTCACGCCCGCCAAATCGAGGCTCGCGAATTCCTTGGCGTAGTCGAAGTCCTCGCCCATCGGATCCGATTTCGGCGAGTTCTGGCGCAGGATCGCCAGGCTCAGCTGCTCGGGCCACCAGTCGTGGTTCGGCCGCAGCGCGCCGGGCTTTTGATGCATCGGACACTTGCTTTCGGACAAGACTCCATCTCCTTCACAGGTCGAGCGGGGGCTCGTGGGGTGCATGGCGCCACGAGCACCTGCACCCATGCTACTCCCGGAGGTTGTCGTGGTGAAGCCAATGGAACGAATACGTTCCATTGTTGCCGTCTATATGCGGAGGAGGCCTCGTGCGGCCTTACGGTTCGGGCGGCCGGAAGGTGGTCAGCAGTACGCCGAGTCCGACGAAGAAGAACAGCAGGCCCACCAGCGCGGCGGCCGCGCGCGTGCTGACCAACGGGCCTTTGTGAAAGAGCGCGCCGACGGCCAAGCGCGCGATCGCGACGAGCGCGACCAGCGCCGCTCCGCCGAGCACGCCGACGACCACACCGGTGACCATGCCGAGCATCGAGTGCTGCGCGCGTACCGCCCCCACGGCGAGCGTGATCGTAAACGCAACCCAGCTGGCGATCATCACGCGTGCGGTGACGGGTTCGCTCATCCATTGACGGTCGTCGACGGCGCTCTTCGGGATTTCGTGCATGCGGAATCGTTCCGCGCCGAGCGCTTCAAGCCCGCTGTAACCGAGGCCGAGCTCGCGAGTATACACCGGGAGTTACGCTCGAACGGAGGCTGCCTTGCGTCTTGCTCCACTCCTCGCTCTTGCCGTTCTCCTGATGCCGCGGCCGGCGCTCGCAGCGCAATTCCGCGAAGAGGCGGTAAGCGTCTCCATTCCATCGGGCAAGCTCGCCGGAACGCTCATGCTCCCCGACGGCGCCGGTCCGTTTCCCGTGGCGCTGATTATCGCGGGGTCGGGTCCGACCGACCGGAACGGCAACAGCCCGCCGCTGGTCACGGTGTCGGCGTACCAGAAACTCGCACAGGGCCTGGCCGCGCGCGGCATCGCGACGCTGCGTTACGACAAGCGCTCGATCGGAGCGAGTGCCGTCACCCAGCCGGAGAGCGACGTTCGCTTTGACGACTTCGTCGACGACGCGCTCGCATTGACCGCGCTGCTCGAGCGCGATAACCGCTTCACCAGCGTGGCGATTATCGGACACAGCGAAGGCTCGCTCATCGGCATCGTCGCCGCCGAGCGCGATCCGCGCGTGAGCGCGCTCGTATCGCTCGAAGGCGCAGGCAGAAATCTCGCGACCATCATCGACGAGCAGATCCAGCAAAACCCGAATAATCCGCCCGCGCTCGTCAACGAGGTCAAGGCGATCAATGCCTCGCTGCTCGGCGGCAAGACCGTCTCGAACGTCGATCCGTTGCTCGCAGCGATGTACCGGCCGAGCGTGCAACCGTTCGTGATCTCCGAGTTCCGCTACGATCCCGCACGGGAGATCGCGAAGCTGACGATTCCGGTCCTGATCGTGCACGGTTCGACCGACGTGCAGGTGAGCGCGAAGGATGCGCAGGCGCTGGAAGCCGCCGATCCGTCGGCTCGCGTCTTGAACGTGCCGGGCATGAATCACGTGCTCATTGATGCGCCGGCCGACTGGAAGGCCAACATCTCGACCTACTCGAACGCCGACGCGCCGCTGAGCGCGCCGCTCGTCCCCGGCATCGCCGGCTTCCTGCTCGCGCCTACGGCGAAATGATCCGCGCGCGCAGCAACCCGCGCGCCGAGTTCCCCACGTAGGTCGCGCTCGCTCGCGCGAGATCATCTGCGCGCAGGGTGCGTTCGCGCGCGACGCCTTGCTCGATGAGCTGCTCGCGCAAGACGCCCGGAAGGACGCCGCAGGAGAGCGGCGGCGTCCACAGCGCGCCGTCCAGTTCGACGAACAGGGTGGTGCGCGTTCCTTCGGTGAGCTCGCCGCGCTCGTTGATCAAGAGCGCGTCGAAACAGCCGTGCGCGCGCGCCGCCTCGAAGGCACGGCGGTGCGCCGGGCGCCACGCGCTCTTGATCTGCAGCCACGGGTCG
>Ga0326727_10005931_pt1 | contig 34180 bp, 27 predicted proteins | sample MB2enrmetagenome_FD_207643 | JGI IMG/M metagenome (GOLD analysis project Ga0326727, IMG submission 207643) | Lab enriched peat soil microbial communities from McLean, Ithaca, NY, United States - MB29MY | ecosystem: Environmental > Terrestrial > Soil > Wetlands > Peat | place: USA: New York...
GAGCTGGGCGCCGGGTGTGCCACCGCCGGGGCTGGTTGCACCCTGTTCAGCAGCGGCCCGCAATACCTGGACGTCGAAGTTAACAGCCCTAACGACCCGGGGGGGACCGGGCTGGAATTCACCGTCGGTAACGGTACCAGCTCCAGCACCGCCGACATCGCCCAGACATTGACAGCTGGCACCTGGTACATGCTGGACCTGACCGTGGGGGCCGACGGTACCTGGGGGGGGTACCTGGACGGCGCTCTGATCGGCAGCGGCAGCAGCGTGGCCGCACCCTACATATGGGGGGCTGGCACGGTGCAGCTGGGGGCCAGCAACGGGGCTACCGGAGTGTCGTTAACAGGAGACCTGGCTGACGTGGCGGTGTACAACAGCGTGCTGGGCCCTTCCCAGGTCGCAGTTGACTGGTTTGCCAGCCAGGCGGTCGCCGCTGCCAGCCAGACAGCCACCACCAGCCCGACAACCACCAGCCCGGCAGCCACAACGACCAGCCCGGCGGCCACAACGACCAGCCTGGCAGGCACCACCGCCGGCCCGGCAGCCACAACGACCGGCCCGGCAGCCACAACGACCGACCCGGCAGCCACAACGACCACCACCGTCAGCCCGGCAGCCACAACAACTAATTAGTGCTGGCCACCTGACGATGCTATCTGGCCATCCCTGTGCATTACCGCGGTCTCTATAACATACCTAATGTGTCATATGTTACGCTGAGCCATCCAGTGCGTACGGTTTGCCGATGCCGACATAGGTTGTGAACAGCCTGTGCGCTTCCCCCGGGGTCGGCGGACAGCCGGACGCCTAGCGCGAACAAACTCGGGCTCAGAGCGGACCCGAGATGGGATAGCCCGGGCTATCAGCCTGAAACGTAATGAACCAGACAACAGACAATAAGGGGTTGGAATTTCCGATGCTACCGATCTTACGGCGTACGCTGTCCCGCCAGGCTTCCGCTGTCGCTGTTGCGGCATGCACGCTCGGTTTGTTAACGGGCGCGACCGCCGGGGCCTCCACTACTGCGTCCAGCCTCCCGCCCGGCGGGCCGGCTCCCACTCTGGGGGTCGCTCCGGTCCAGGGCTCGCCTTGGTTGCAAAAAGGTAAAGGTTATTTCACCCCGGTGGCCCAGCCAGGTCAGACTATCAATGTCGAGATCGTGGTCGGCAACCTGGGTTACGGTGCAGCTCTCGCCCAGGTGTACCCGGTGAACGGGATTACTTCGCCTGACACCGGCGCTGTCTATGCCAACCAGGGGGCCCCTGATGTCGGCCCGGTCTCATGGGTCAGGCCTATGGTCGGCAAGCAGGTGATCGGCGCGATTTCGATGGGAGGCCGCAAACAGCAGATCGTGGACGTGCGGATGACCGTCCCGCTGGGGACCAAGCCGGGTGACTACCTGGTCGGGCTGGCCGTGCAGCGGGCCAACCAGACGAACAAAGTCCGGCGCGGCAATTTCACTATCAACATCGTGTCCCGCCAGATCGTGGGGATCCTGCTGGACGTACCGGGGCCTGGCCCCGGTTTCCGGGTGCGGCTGGCTAAGCCGACTTTGGTAATCCAGGCCGGGGGCAAAGGCGAGGTCAGCACCCCGATTATCGCTACCGGCAACCGGCTGGGCGCCCCGCTGGAGGACACCTGGCTGTTCGGCCCGACTGACAGCTCCCGGCTCGGCCGGCAGCTCGACACCATCCTGCCGGGCGCCAACATTCCCAACCCGGTGATCTGGCCGCAGGCCCTGAGGGCCGGGACTTACACCATTAAGTATTGTGTGTACGGCGGCGGCCTGCCGGCCCGGATCTGCAACAGCGGGCTGGCCAGCATCGCCACCCCCACCCGGTCCGGTAACGCCCCTCCGATCCAGATCCATGTCAAGGTGAAAAGCACCGGTATCCCGACCTGGCTGATCATAGTGCTGGGCGGCGCGTTACTGCTGCTGCTCCTACTGTTGTTGCTGCTGCTGTTCCTGCTGCTGGGTAAACGGCGCAAGGACGACGAAGAGGAGCAGAAAGCCAAGAGCGCCAAGAAGGTCATTCCGGGCAACGGCAAATCTGTGGCTGCTGGAAGCGGCAGTGGCAAAGAGCCACCCAAAGGCACCCCGGCGGCGGCTGCCAAACCCAGCACCCCGGCCAGCACCGGCAGCGGTGCCAGCGGAACCGGCGGTTTCGACGGCCGGTACGTCCCTGCCAGCGTCCCCAGCTCCCGACCTTGGTGGTGGTTCCTGCTGTTCTGGAAGCGGCGCGAAGACGAAGAGGAAGAGGAGCAGGAGGCAGGCGTAGCCAGCTCGGACGGCAGCCAGGCCGTGGGCGCAACCGCAACATCAGAGGAGACAGACAGGAAAGATGAGACAACCACCAGCACCACGACGCACGGAGGCGCAGATGTTGACCCCTCGTAACCCACAGCCCGCCAAGCCGGCCCGCCGTTGGCACGCCCGCGGGCTTTGCACGCTCGCTGTCGCAGCGCTGCTGGCGACAGGGGTAGCCGCCTGCGGCAGCAACAACAAGACTACCAGCTCGAGTAGCACAACGACCACAGCCAACCACACCGCGCCCACCGTGCCCTATATCGCCCCCGGGACCAAACCTAAAGCGGTGGCGCTAACAGCTTCGTGCGCCAAAGCGGTAGCCCCTGTGAACAAAATGATCGTCACGATGCACTCCGGCGCCCTGCTCAGCCCGGCTGACCTGAAAATCCTGAACACAGTGCTGCGCACCGCCCCCAGGCTGTGCACGATCACCGAGTACCGCAACTGGCAGTACAAAGAGCTGCTACCCTGGATGCGGACCACGCCGCTGCCCAGCCGGCCAGCTGTCACGCCGACCACCAAACCAGCAGCCAAGGGGCACACCACCACCGGCACAACCCGACCAGCGGCCAAGAAGCACACCACCACTTCGTAAAACCATCACCGGACAGTCGCGGCCGTGGCCCGTTTTGGGTGCAGTTGCACCCGGGACGGGCCGCACGCCTGCCCGGAGGCGGCGCGCAGCAATGATGATAAGAGACCGCCTAATCTTGGTTTATGATAGGTGGGGAGATTGCCGGCACGGCCGGCAGCTACGCCCGGGAAGACCGGCAGCATGGTACAGCGGGACGGCATCAGCAGCCCGGGCGTCATGTGGCCGGTGGCGCACCGTTTGCGCTCCCGGCCTGATTTTATGGCCGGGGTGATGCCCGCGACCCGGCCGGCGACAGCGGGCTGGCACGGGCGTTAGGCCTGCCGCCAGACCAGCCGCCCCGTCTGCTGGTCTGCAGAACACCACGGCCGGACCATTATGACCAGGATGTCCGGGACATCGCTATCTATGTCGGGTTGCGGCCCGGCCAGCTGGCCGCGGCGCTGCGCCGGGCTGGCCACCCATTGCCTGGCTGAGCCCGGACGGGCAGCCCTTCCGTCTGGCCGCCCGGTATGATAGCATCGGGGGTTGTGAATAATTCGGCTTCGCGGTATCGGGAACTGCCCTCGGCAACATTACACATCAGAACATCACCGTGTGATAAAATGTAAATGTGGCAAGGCAAAACCCAAACCCTGTCACAGCAAAGATACACGGGGGGCCAGTTGGGTCCTCCTTTAAGCGTGGAGCTGTGCATAAGACCGGGCCTGGCTCGGCGGCTGGCTGTGAAGCGCGAACAAATACCCCGCGATGGGGTGCCTAGGAAAAGTCATGATAACGATGATACTCTCCCGGGCAACGGGCGATGAACTTCGAGCTGTCGTACGCCCTGGCTGTGCCGGCTGACGCCAGCGCCGGCCGGTACAGTTCGGTCTGGGTGTACACTTTGTCGTCGGGGCCAGCCGATATCGGCGCGGGAGGCTAGGCGAACAGCCCTGGCAGGGTCTTCACCCGGCGGCCCAGGGTCATCTTTGTTTTTTCGGGGTCGGGCTGCCCGTTGTCGTCTTTGCCCATCCCCAGGTTCACCACGTCCCAGAGGTCGTCGTTGGCCCACATCTCGCAGATAGCCGCCCCGATTGCCTTCTCCAGGTACCCGAACCGCCGGCCGCGGTAGTTTAACACCCAGCAGCGGTTGCCGTCCGGCTCCAAGGACATGTCGCGCAAACCGCTTGCGGCCAGGGCGTTACGTACGTTCAGGCACAGGCCGACGTTGGTGACATGCAGGTGAGCTTTGACCAGGTCTCCGTGGACAGGGGCGGGTTCCACTTCGTCCAAGGTCGGGAACTGGGGTTGGACCCATAGCACCCTGGGGTCGTCGGTGTCCATGCCGATCACTCTGTACTCATGGCCTATGTTGACAGGTTGGCGGCCGAGATAGCGGGCAGTAGGCCCCCACCGGTCGCTGTCGACCGTGCCTAGCACAAGGTTGAGCCGGCCGCAGCTAATCTGCACGGTGGGCTGGCCGGGGAGACGGCTGGCCTGCAGCTCGAACCGGTGGCCGTCGCCTTTCCTGTGGGATTCGAACACCAGTTTGGCCGCTATATAAGGGTCGCGGTTGTACACCATGATATACCGGGCAGCGGTCAGTTCTGCTGGGGTGCCGGGGAGCATCACGACCATTATAACGTCTCCGGCTTGGTTATGATGTAGGTCGCTACCGGACATAGCTACTGCCGTCGGCCGGGCACACCGCCGCGCCCGGCCGTCCTGTCCCCATATAATATGCACACCCACCCAATTTTGTACACTGGTAGTGGTTGTTTTGTCACTCGTAGTGGCAAGGAGGCGTGGTGCGCGCACGGGCTTGTGTCACGGCCGGCATTGTGGCTGTTATCGCTATGGTCGCCGGGACGTTCACAGTGGCTTACAGCGCCAATCACGGGCCACGGCTGGCGTCCCCGCTGGTCCGGCAGCCCGACCTGGCATGGCATGACGGGTATAACCATTATTTTGTCACCGTTGACACCAGCGTGTTGCTGGCGCACACCCAGGTCACGGCCGCGGGGCACAGCGGGCTGGTTGCCGGCAGCCCCGGCACGACCGGCAGCCCCTGGCAGGCTGTGGCGCCCAACCCGGCTTACCCGGTAGTGTGGCGGCCGGGCCAGCCCGTCTCGGTCCTGGTCCGCAATATGCGTGCCTACCCGGCGGGCACCCCGATAGAGCGCGACGCCGACGGCAACATCCGGGCTGTGATCAGACGGCCGGGGCACGACCCCGCTGGGGGCCTGCCAGCGGTGGCCCGGCCTGGCCGGGCTAAACTGCCGCCCGGGTATACTGCCAGCACCGCCACGGTCCTGCGCGCCCTGCGGTCTATCAACGGTGTGCGCACCGCCACCGAGGTGTGGGGCAGCCGTTTCGCTGTGACCACCCGTCTGTCGCTGGCCCAGCTGCGCCGGGCTTCCCCTGGGATCCGGGCGGCCATACCCAGCCACCTGCTGGGCCTCGCCGGGGCCACCATGCCTGTCACTGGCGACCCTGACAGCGACTTGCAGTGGTACCTGGGTAACACCGGTCAGGCGCCTGTCTACGAACCCAGCACCGGGCCCAGCTCGACCAGCACGGCCGGCGACTCTCCTGATTTCGCGGCCGCCTGGGCCCGTTCCACCGGGAACGGGGTGATTGTGGCTGATATCGACACCGGGGTTGACACCACAAACCCGGACCTGAGCTCGGTGGTGCTCCCGGCATCCATGGATTTCGCTGTGTCGCCGCCCACTTACGACGTGCTGCCGGTAGGCACCGCTTACGGTTATGACCATGGTACCGCCGTGGACGGCACTATCGCCGCCACCGCTGGTAATGGTTACAACGGGGCGGGGGCCGCTCCCGGGGTGAGGATCCTGGCTTTGAAATGTTCCGACGGTGTGTCCATGTCCGACACCTGTGTGTACGCCGCTGGCGAGTACGCTATCTCCCAGGGCGCCCGGATCATCAACATGAGCTTCGGCGGGCCGGCTGCCAGCGACCCTGTCCTGCAGCAGCTGGTGCAGGACGCCCAGGCTGCCGGGGTGCTCGTTGTCGCGGCCGCCGGCAACAACAGCTCTGATAACGACACCACCCCGTTCCTGCCCGCCTCTTTCAGCACCAGCTACAGCAACGTGATCTCGGTGGGCGCCGACGACGCCAACTACAACCCGGCTTATTTCTCGGACTACGGGGCGACCAGCGTCGAGCTGTACGCCCCCGGCGAGTATATCTGGACCACCGCCCCCATGAACGAGAGCAACGGGTATGCCAGCGGCACGTCGTTCGCCGCACCGCTGGTGTCGGCGGCAGCCGCCATGATCTGGTCGGCCGACCCGTCCCTGACCTACCAGCAGGTCAAAGCCGACCTGCTGGGCTCGGTAACCAAAGTGCCAGCTCTGGCCAAAGATTGCAGCACCGGTGGCACCCTGGACGTGCCGGCCGCGCTGGCCCAGGTCTCCGAGCCGATCAGCTACAGCTTCGCCGGCTTCGACCTGGTGCAGCCCGGGGAGCCCGCCGCGGTCCGGGTGCTCGCCCAGGCCCAGGCCGGCGCCCTGCCCGCCGGGCAGCCGCTGGAATACAAACTGCAGCTGGCGTTCGACAACAACGGGACTGTCGACGCCCTCCAGGGCCTGGACCTGCCTTGGACGGCCGGCCCGGCGTCGGGCACGGTCACCACCGGGGCCGACGGGTCCGCCTTGGTACCGGTGCCCGGCCTGGACGCTTCCAGCTTCGGGACGGTCCCGCTGGGATTGACCCTGCCAGGTCTGAACCAGGGGACCTGGGCGCTGATCGCTTCCACGGTGGCCGCCGGCAACACCACCCAGAGCTACGGGCCGCCAGAAGCTGTGTTCTTCACCGACGGGACCGCCTCCGGCAACCCTGTCAGCACCAGCACCACCCTGGTCTCGACAACCAGCAGCCCGACAACCAGCAGCACCACAACAACAACCATCAGCCCCCCGACCACAGCGGCGACAGGCACACCGACTACCAGCACGGGCACACCGAGCACCACCGCCATCTCGACCACATTGCCCACCATGGTGAGCACAACCATCCCGGCGACACACCAGACCACCAGCACCACCACCCCGCCTGCCACCAGCACAGTGCCCACGACCGGCACCACCGTGCCAGCAGCACCCAGCACCACCGCCCAGCCAGCCCGGACCACCACCAGCAGCACCGTCCCGGCCGCCGGGCCGACCACCACCAGCACCCGGCCTATGACCACCACGACCGTACTCACAACAACAACGACTACCGGCATGCCGGCCAGCCCCAGCACAACCAGCCCGGCGCCCAGCACCACCGTCCAAACACCCACAACCAGCCCGTTCGACCTGTACTCGGTGTTCCCGGCCGTCCTGCCCACCAGCGGGGGCAACATGGAGATCTCAGGGGCGAACATCCCGCCGAACGCCACCGTGTCCATCGGGGGCGCCCCGGCCAGCGTGACCGACTGGACAAACACCTTGCTCGACGTGACGGTATGGCCTATAGCCGCTGGCATTTACAACGTGACGGTGACCAACGCTGCCGGTACCGCTTCAGTGACTTTGGACCAAGCGTTGACAGTCACCGGGCCACCCCCGCCCGGCTCCTCAGCGACCAGCACCACCGTGGCTAGCACCACGTCCACATCCCGGCCCAGCCCCAGCACCACCAGCCCCAGCACCACCAGCACCACCAGCAGGCCGACAACAACAACAACTACTACAACTGTGCCCCCTGGGACCACCAATACCACCGCACCGGTGAAGACAACCACCAGCACCACCGCCGCGCCGACAACAACAACCAGCACCACCATCGTACCGGTAATCACCGTCCCTAACAGCACCACTACCAGCACCACTACCAGCACCAGCACCAGCACCACTATCCCGCTGCCGCCCGGCTCCAGCTTGACCAGCCCTTCGGGCAGCACACCGCTGGCAGACATACCAGCCGGGATGTGGCAGAGCGTGAGCTGCGAACAGCTGCTGGCTAACGCCGGGGCGGACAGCGGGTCGGCCGTACCCGGGGTGGTACTATAAGGACGCTCGGCCGGCAGTGTGACAGCTGCCGGCCGAGACAAGCCGGGGCCGCACCGTCATGATGTGACAGTCACCAGGGTGCCAACCGGGTCGTAACCGTACACGACCTGCCCCTGCGATGGTTCCACCTCCACGCATCCGTTGCTCTGCGGGTACCCGTAGCTGTAACGAGGGTAAGCGTGGATGGCGTCGCCCACCGACGGCAAGAAATAGCTGGCGTACCGCACCCAAACCTGGTAGCATGACCCGTCCGGCTCGCAACCTTTCATCAGATTCGGATCCTGTTTGAAAACTACCGGCCAGGTCCCTTGAGGTGTGGCGGAACCGGGAGCGCCGGTGTTAACCGGGGTGCTGTACACATCCTTGCCGTCCTGCCACACGGTCAGGGTCTCTGGCAGGCTTTCCGAAATGACAACATAATTGTAAGGAGCGGGGTCGGCCCGACGGGCGGCCACGGCCCGCAGCAGCGCTTCCCACATCAGCGGGCCGGCGTCACCGTCGGTTGCCAGCCCCTCGGCCTGCTCGAACTGCAGGATCGCGCCGTTGGTCAGCATATTAGGCTGGCCCGGGTGCCACAGCGAGCTGAGGGTGCCAGGCACCCCCGGGTAGGCCCATGAGAAAGTGCCATCCAGGGAGGTCTGGCCGACCAGGTCGGGGCTGGCCGGCTCAACCTGCAGGACCGCCCGACGGTTAGGGAGGTCGCCGGACGGCACGAACCGCAACGGCAGGTACCCGAGCATAGCCAGGTACTGTTGCAGCAGCATGGTGGGCGGCAGGGCGGTACGGAACCGGATAACCGGGTCGGCGGCCGGGGTGCCGCCGGGCAGCGGCACCGAGACCGTGTAGACGGTGCCCGGCATCCAATACCCAGCCGGCTTGAACACGCGCCGGCCGGGCGCGGCCCAGCTCCAGCTGCCCGGGGTGGCAGGCAAGATCGTGGGCGCGGGCAGCGGCCCCGGCGGCCGGCTGTACACCACTTCGACAGGGGTGCCCGGGCCCACACCGTGAGCGCCGTCCGCCGGCACGGTACCGCTCACCGTGACCGGTGGCAGGGTTGTGCTCGTTGTGCTCGTGCTGGTCGTTCCGGACGTGCTCGTTTGTCGTGCCGCCGGGGAGGGCGGTGCTGATGTCGTCGGGCTAGCGACCGGTGAGGGAGAGCCGCCGCAAGCCGCTAGGCCAACGGCTGCCACCAACGCTGCCGCTGCCGGGAGGACAAACCTGGGTTCCCTGCGGACTTGGCGCACCTTACCAGTTTAACAACGGGGAGGCCAGAACGTACAGACGGCAGTGCCGCCCCGGGCCAGCACACAGGCTGGTCCGGGGCAACGTACCCGCCGGGCATAGCCGCGACAGCGGCGATGTGGCAACTGGCCCGCCGGTAGACGGTACGCCCGAAGACTAACAGCCCGGCGATATGGGTCGGCAGCCAGCACCGTGTGGCATATTGGTCCTAATGGACCAGGACCTGGCGCCGATCCAGGCGCGCCCTGTTGACGCCCGCCGGCCCGCCGTTGCCCGGCATGCAGCCTCGGCGAGCGGCGTCGACGGGCTGGGCCGGTACCTGGATCAGATCGGGGGTTACGGCCTGCTGAGCAAAGACGACGAGATCGAGCTGGCCCGCCTGATCGAGCTGGGTCGGCAGGCTGAGGCCGAGCTGGGCTCGGGCCGGCCTGTGAACGCAGCCAGGCGGACAGCGTTACGCCGTCAAGCCCGCCAAGGCCAGGAGGCGTTCGTCGGGTTTTTCCATGCCAACCTGCGCCTGGTGGTCTCTATCGCTCGTAAGGCCGCCGCCAAATATCCTGACACTGACATACGGGATTTCATCCAGGACGGCAACCTGGGCCTGTGGCATGCTGTCGGGAAGTTCGACTGGCACCTGGGCTATAGGTTCTCTACCTACGCCACCTGGTGGATCTGGCAGCACATCCTGCGGGCCCAGCGGGGGTCGGGGATTATCAGGATCACGGAGAATGCCATACCTGAGATCTCCAATCTGCGTCAGGCGGCCAGGGAGCTGGAAGACGAGACGGGCCGCGAGCCGACCGACCAGGAACTAGCTGAGTTTTTCGGATGGTCTCCGCAGCGGGTCCGGGAGGTCCGCCGGCATTTGGCGTTGAGCGTACGGCCGTTGTCGCTGGACGCTACTTTCGACCAGACGGCCGCCCAGGACGGCAGCGGGATGACCTTGGCGGACTGTGTCAGCGACCAGACCAGCCGGGCTGAGCTGACCGGGGTGGACACCGCGATGACAGTGCAGGCGCTGTGGGCCGAGCTGCTGGGCCGGATGCCCCCGGACCTGGCCCGGGTGGGCCGGCACCTGAAAGACCTGCAGATCGTGGGCAGCAGGATGGACAAAACAGCCAAAACCGAACTGGGAAACCGGCTCGGGGTTTCGGCCGTGACGGCCGGCCATCTGTACCGCCGGTTCGTGCTGGAAGCCAGACATATCGCTGCCCTGGACGCCGGGATCGCTTCGGCGGTACGCGAACTAGCCAGCTAAACCGGGTGCCCGCCGTGACCGGCGCCAGCGCCCGCCGCCCGGGCCACAGCCGCCCGGGCGCCGGTGGCACTAATAAGCCGGTCATCTGGGTGAGGTACGCTGCGGTGGTACCTCCTCAACGCTGTTACGATCGGACATACCATGGACAAACCGTTGCACGGCCCGGGTAGCCTGGCCGAGCTGATTTGGATCAGCATAGCTGGCATTGCCGCTCTCGCTTTTACCGCCACCATGTTCTGCCTGGGCACGACACAGACCTGGTGGGGCACCCCGGTTGGCATTATCTTTGCCGCCGGCACGGTGCTGGCCGCGGCGCTGCTGGTGGTGGCGGTACGGTGGCAACGGCCGTCAGCGCCGGCCGCTGGCATGGGTGTCCCCGGGCCTAAACCGCAGATGGATTTCTACGTCGGGGCTGCCCAGGGCTGCACGGCCGTGAAAAGGGAGGCCGCTCCCGGCCATCAGGCCGTGGACGTCTAAGCGGCCGGGTCCTCAGGTGGTGCGGGTTCACAGCGGGGACGTCCACCGTCGGCCTGTCCTTGTATGCCTGGCATACTAATGCTGTGGCTGGCGCCAAAGGGAGCAACCAATACAGCAGGCGGGCGCGCCGAGGACCGCCACCACCTTCAGCCGAGCTGCTGGCATTAACCTGCCGGCTGGTGGCAGGCCGTATGACATACCGGGCCCGGACAGCCCAGGAGGCCGCCCAAGCATGCCTGCCGGCGCTGCTGGACATCATCGAACGGGGGAAGGATACTGCTCTGGAACAGGCGCTGGTTGAAGGTCTGGGTGCGCAGCCGGCCATAACCGTCCCGCTGGCCCACCACCGGTTCAGCTGGGTCCGCCGGACGGTGGCCAGGCATAGCGAAATGACTTCGCAGTTGATCACGGAGCTGTTGGCAGCCTCCGGGGATCAGACCGGGACAGTGGAAGCGCTGGCCGCCAACCTTAGTGTCCGGCCGGCGACGTTGCGCCAGCTGGCCCGCGACCCCGACGAGTACCACCGGTCGGTGGCCGCTGTCCACCCTAACTGTCCCGGCTCGGCGTTGCGCCAGCTGGCCAGCAACAAGAGCTCCCTGATCCGGATCTATGTAGCCGACAACCCGAGCTGCCCCGAACAGGTGCTACAAAAACTGCTGCGAGACCCCGACCGGAGAGTCCAGCTGGTAGCCAGCCGGAACCCGGCGCTGCCCCGGTACCAGCTGGCGATGTGGCAGCTTACAAACCAAGGTCCGCCCGGCAGGTGACCGGCTGGACGTTATGCCTGGCACTCCTGTGCACGTTACGCCTGGATTTGTACAGCGGACGTACCGCTGGTAGCCATAATCCCACCTGTCCGCCCACATATTATGATAAGGTGTTGTAACGGCGCGGGGAGCGACGTTAACAAGGAGAGCTTATGTCGTGGCCACAATTTGTAGCGCATGACCGGGAGCGGGCAGCCGCCGCCGTGTCTGCTGCCCGGCAGGCTATCAGCGAACTGCTAACAGCTGAACCGGGTCATTGGGAACCTCGCGACCTGATTAACGAAGTGCGCAGCCGTACCGGCCTGCCCCTGGACGCCATCCGGGAGGCGTACACCGCTATGCTGCGTGACAAAACTTTGGTGCCGGGTGCCGACCAGGCCACGGTGGTGCTGGCCTCCGGCAACCAGGTTGACCTGCCGGCCAGCAAACCTGGCGTGGCTGACAACGCTACGCCGGCCCGGCCGTGAACGAAGGATGGCGGCAGAACCGGGTACGGTAACAACCGGCGCTCCTGCCGCCGGGAAGACCGCCGCGCACCCGGAGGTACACCAACTGCGCTCGGTTGAGCCTCAGGACAGCTAGATGGCAGTGGCCGCCAGCTGCGACGATGTGGCGAGGTACACACCCGGCCAGCCGCTGCCGACCAGCGTGCCAGCCTGGCACAGCCAGATCGCTTGCTGGGAGTGCTTGGCCGCGGCCTCCGCCGGGCTGTCCCCGCAGGGGCACGGCCGGCTGGTGCCAGCCAAGGTTGCGGGCAGCGAGCCAGCGGGGCGCCAGCCGCCCACCGGCGTCGACATGGCTCCCCGGCTTTGACGTCTCGTTGGCATAGTCAACCGACCGTTTATGTGATATGCTGACAGTATGCAGTTCGAATGGTCGCCGGCGTTCAGCGTCGGCATCGAACAGTTGGACCGTGAACATCAGTACTTTTTCGAACTGGTGGACCGGCTGGGGCTGGCGCTGCGGCAAGGCTGTGCCGCTTCAGAGCTGGGTGAGATCCTCGAGCTGCTGACAGTCTGGACAGCTGAGCATTTCGCGCATGAACAGACCGAGATGCGCCGCAACGGGTACCCCGAGCCGGAGACGGCGGCACATCTGGTCGAGCACGAACAGGCGGCAGAAGACCTAGCCGGGTTCCGGCTACGTGCGGCCGCCGGGGACATGACGCTGGTGGCGTCGGAGCTGGCCAGCCGCCTGGCTTACTGGGCGAACACCCACACTCTGGGCACCGACATGCGGTTCGGGGCTTGGCTGGCCGACCAACGCCATACCGCGGCCGGCGGCCATTGAGCTCCTGGAACCTCCGGCGGGCGTGCCAGGGCATAGGCAGGCCAGCTCTGTGCTGGCGTGCCCGCCGGCCAAGAAGACGAAGCCAGCCCGTCCGACCGGGGCAGCCGTCCTGGACCGGTGGTACCGGACCGGCGTTACAGCCCGGCGGTGTGCAGCATGGCAGCCAGCAAGAGTCCGCCTGAGATTATTAGGACCTTGTGATGGGACGATGAGAATTTTGTGAGGTATGGCTCTGCGGCTCTCGCCAGGGGATAAACTTGGGGGCAAGACAGTGCCACTAACCGTCCCTTAACAAGAGGAGATAAACCATGATGCCATCTGAGAAAATAGCGGACCGGCCCGCCGGGTCCCTGCGGCACCGTGCCTGGGGGAAGACGGCACGGTTCGCACTGGTGGTAGGTGTCGCCGGCGCTATGGTAGCCGCTTTGGGCAGCATGGGTGCTACCAGCGCCAGCGCCAGCTCGAAAGTGGCCAACCACAACAACGGCCGGTACAACTGCCAGTTCAGCTGGGGCCAGCGTTATCATCGCAACAATTACCGTAACTGCACCCAGGACGTGACAGGTACCGTCACTTCGGTGGGAGCTACCAGTTTCACCGTCCAACGTGGGTACCCCACCACGACCACGGTCCCCACGACTTCTACGACAGTTGCAGCCACCACCACGACGACGACAGTGCCGGCCACCACCAGCTGCTCAGCGTCGACAGCGGGAGAGACACAGCTGAACGAGAACGGGTTCACAGCCCTCGCCACCCCGTCGGGAACAGACCTGCCCCAGAACGCCATCACCAACGTTATCAACGGCAACCTCAACGCAGGCCGGTTCAGCACCGACACCTACCAAGCCGTGGGCGACGTCTACGAAGTCAACATGGGTTCAGCCCAGACCTTTAACGAGATCGAGATGGCTGTCCCCGGCTCGCCCACCGACTACGCCCCCGGCTACGAGATCAACGTGTTCAACGGCACCAGCTGGGTCACGGTGGCCAGCTGCACCGGCACCAGCACCCCTGAGATCGCTAGCTTCCCCACTCAGACAGCCCAATACGTGGAAGTGGTGCTAACCGCGGCTGACACCAGTTACTACTGGTCGATCAACCAGTTCCTGGTCTACAACACCACCCCGGCTGTAACCACGACCACGGTGCCGGCCAGCCCCGGCCTGTGGACGGTGAACGTGTCCAGCAGCACTAGGTATTCTGAGCCGTGTTCCAGCACCTCCGGGCTCGGAGGGATAGCTGTCAACGATATTGTCACCGTGTCGGGCTACCGAGCGGGACCTAGCACTATTGACGCCACCAGGGTGGCCGTCCGGCCAGCTCCCGGCACCGGATGGGCCCCCGGCAGCTGCCCAGGTACTACCACTACTACCACCGGTAGCGGGAGCGGCAACGGCTATGGCTACGGCGGCGGTCACGGCCGCGGGCGCCACGGGCGGTAACCAAGCTTAGCAGAGGCCGGCCCGTCCTCAGGTATAAGACGGGCCGGCCTCTGTACACCACCGGTAGCACCTGTGCCTGTCCGGCATGGTACCGGTGGTGGTGTAACGGGGGCAGCCCGGCTCCATGGCCCCCGGAGTACCAGCTGGCTCAGCGTTGCAGAGCGGGGATACGGTAGGCGAGCGGGCCGGCCGGAGAGGTGGCGAACAGCTGGGTCATCGACAGCACCGGTGCGCCTCCCAGGATGGCGGTAACCGCCGCCGCGCCCATCGCCGGGTCGGGCCCGTAATCGCCCAGGATGTTCTGGCGGTGCCCCCAGCAGCCAGACCTGGAGGTGGCCGTGCAGTCCACGTTGTCAGATCCCGGCCCGTCGTCGTACATCCAGGCGTAGTCGGCGGCCAGCACCGAGGTGTAACCTAGAGCCAGGTTGCTGCCCCAGGCGAAATTGACTGGCCCTGTCGGGTCTTGGCCTTGGGCGGCCCCTCGCTGGGCCATGGCGTCCAGCTGGGCGGACAAGCCGGAGAAACCGGGCAGGCCCCGGTCGACCCGTTCCAGATCGGCGATCACCAGCAGCTGCCCGGCTGGTTTCAGAGCGTTGTACCCGGCGGGCAGTACCAGCGGTCCCACCCCTTCGGCGGCCCGGGCTGTGTCTATCGCTTGGACCGCCGCCTGTTCACAGCTGGCACCGGGCGCCGGCTGGCCGCATGCCGTTGCCATCGCCGCCGGAGGTGCGATGTTGGCCGGCGGGTCGTTTATCCCTGACGTTGACGCGCCAGCCCGGGCGGGCTGCCCGACCAGGCAACAAGACACAGCGGCAGCAACGCACAGGGCCGTGCCCGGCCTGTTGACATGCCAGCATCCCCGGTTACGCAGTCTCATATAACATTTTTCGGCATCTTAGTAACCCGAATTTAATGAGCTTTCCGGGATTTCCTAGCTGCGCTGCTTGCACCGTTGTCACCGGGCGCCGCATTGCCATTCCGTAGCAGGACAACATTTTGTTCCTACCCTTCGGCTGGCGCGCCTCAACGGGGCGGCGGTCATATCTGACCATGCCTGCCGGCAATGCCAAGGGGGTCTTTCTGGCCTTGGCTGGCACCAGCGGGCCCGGTGTGGCATACAGGGCTGTATGGTTTCGGCGCGCACCGGCGGCCCGGGCAGCAACCAGTACCGCAGCCGAGGCAAATTGTTTGCTGTACCCAGCTTGCTAGGCCAGGCCGGGCCGCCCACGGCCGGGGGACCACGGGGCCGGGAGGCACAGGACCGGGAGGCTAATATCGCCCTGCGCCAGGTACAGGCCGCTATCGCCGAACGCCTCGAGCTGGCCCGGGACACTAAGACCGCCCCTGAGCTGCTGGCCGAGCTGGCAGCCAGCCCGCTGCCCGCGGTCCGCGGGGCCGCCCTGTCCAACCCGGAGACCCCACCTGGAGCTTTACAGTACCACTATATGACGATGGGCGGGATGACCTATGTCTCAGACAGCCCGGCCCTGCAACATGAGCTAAGGCTGCTGCTAAGCAACCCGGCGTGCCCCGCCTGGGTCTGTGCCGACGCCGCTGCTTACGAAGGGGACAGTTCCTGGCATAACGCTACCAACGTCCAGCTGCAGAGGCTGGCCGGCAGCCATCCCAACTGCCCGGTCGAGACGGTACAGCAACAATGGGGACCGCCAGACGGCTGGGACTTGTATATAACCGGCGATCTCAGCAACTGGTGGTCCAAGAAAGGCCCGGGCCACGGTGGGCTGCTGCGCATCCTGCATTGGCCCGCGCAGCTGCTGGACAGCCTGGCGGCACACCCTGATTGGAACGTGCGAGCGAATGTGGCGGGTAACGTCTTTTGCCCGCCGGCCACCTTACAACGGCTGGCAGCTGACAGCACCAAGACGGTGGCGTTATCGGTGGCGAGCAACCCCCACACCCCTGCGCCAGCCCTTGACCTGCTGCTGCGACATAAAGACCGGGGGGTCTCCCATGCCGCCTTTCGCAACCCGGGGCTGTCGAAAGCTTCCAGAGCTATGTGGCAGCTGGTTAACGGCCGGCCGGGAGGTAGATGATCTGCACGATGCCGAACAAACCCGGATCTAACCAGTACAGGACCAGAGCTGGCGGCAGGGACAAGGTCATGCCCGCGGCTGCCCACCTGCTGGCGTTGGCCGGCCAGGCCAGCGCCCCGGCGGTCATCGAAGGTTATTGGTGTGAAAACTGCGGCACAGGTTTCGAGGACGGGGCTGAGCTGATAACCCTGTACGAATGCGGCAGCTGCGGCGAGATCAGCGCCGAACGGCGCTGTGGCCAATGCCACCGGTTCGCGGGACGGGCAGACACCCCCGGGTGCCCTTCGTGCGAACAGCCGGTGGAGACGGAGGTGCAGCTGGTCTATGACCATGACGGGGAGCTGGTCCGGTCTGAGGATTATGAGCCCGGGGGCGAGGCGGTCGCGGCAAGGGAAGCGCGCCATCGCCAACAGGCGGATCAGCGGAGGGCGCAGCAGCTGCGGGACAAGACAGCCAGGGTGCTAGCCGGGGCGCAGCGGACCACCTGGGACCAGGTCCCTTTGGGCCGGCGGGTGGCCTTTGTACGGGACGGCCAGCCGGACATCAGCGAATGGGCGGAGCAACCTTTGGTACTGGACATCCTGCGGCCGGGGCCGCGCTCGGATGCTTTCCCGGGCCTGGTTGTCGCTTTGGTCCAGCGTTACAGCCAGCCCGACACGGTGCATATGGGCAGCGACGAGCCGGTGCTGCTGCTGGCAGGCGAGCCGGAGCCAGCCCAGCCGTGGGTTTCGGTCTCGGGCCCGGTCGAGAACCCGCTGAAGCCGAGCCCGTACGCCAAGGCCGAGGTGCACCTGCGGGGGATGGGCGTGGACATTGTCGGGACCAACGGCTACGGCCAGGGGTGGGTTGTCGCCCATCTGTTCGGCCCCGGGCATATCCGGCAGGTAGCTGACGCCCTGGACCAGCTGCTGGGCCCGGGCGAGACCGCCGAGATAATGCCGCAGGAACCGGCAGACATAGCTTGGTGGCGGGTGTCAGGCGACCAGGTGCACCGGCTGGAGCTGTCGATGATGACCAGCGGGGGCCGGACGATGCTGCGCCTGGGCCGGGCCGGCTACGCCGGCTATTTCGAGGATATGGCTCAGTGCCGTGGCCTGGCGGCCGCTCTGCGCCGGGCGGCAAGCCGGGCCGAGCAACGTCTCGACTTGGCGCCGTGACCGGGTGCCGGGGATGGCCGTTGGGAATTAGAGCTTGTCCGGCTGGGTGCTGGCCTGCAGCACGCCGGCGTCCTCCAAGATCGACCTGACCGCGGGCCAGCTGTCAGCTTCCAGCGGCCACCGGTCTTGCTGGTTGTGGGCGCAGCGCCATAGCACGGTGCGGGCGCCTGCGCTCTGAGCGGCCAGCAGGTGCGACACCTGGTCGTCCACCAGCCAGTCTATCCCGGGTACAGCTTTGTTAGTAGTGAAAACGATCCGGTCCGGGACCAGGTTGTGGGCCGCACAATAAGCCCGGGTCTGGGCCCTGCACAGTTTTTGTACCCCCGGTACGTTCCTGGCTGTGACCAGCCACACCTGGTGGCCGGCGGCCCGCAGGTCGCTGATCACGCAGGCCGCCCCGGCGGCCGGTTCGAACTGGTTGAAGACAAACCCTTGGCGGATGGCCTCCCGGTACGCTCTCCACCAGTCCCGCTCTGAGATAGGCCACTGCCTCCAATGGTCGTACTGGTCCCGCCGGACCAGGTCGGCCGGGTCGTACCCTTTGCTGGCCAGGTACAGCGCCATGCTGTCCGTGAACCTGTAAATGGGGGTGTCTATGTCAGAGCCGACAACCAGGCTGCCAGCCGCCGTACGACCGTCCACCTTACCAGTATAACCGGTAGCTGGTTGCGCCGCACCGGTACCGCGAGGTGGATCAGGAACCCAGGACGTAGACCGACGTGGTGGCCAGCACGTTCACCGTTGTCTTAGCGCCGTGCGGGTTGTCCACGACCATCGCCTGCTCACGCATCTCTATGACCCGGCCGTAAGCGGCGGGACGGGTCGGCAGCCGGTCTTTGAGCCGGGGGATGAGGACGGCCGCCGGGCTCAGCACGAACACGGTGGTGGCGTTGACTGTCTGGTCCCACATCAACGAGCCGTCGATCACCACGTTATCCCCGGGCTGGACCGCCGCCAGCGGGCTGGCCAGGTCGTGGTCGCTGATCTGTGCCATCAGCTCGGGGAGCCACGCCCCCAGTGCGGCCCGGTCCGCTTTGGGTATCGGTTTGTTCTCTTCCAGGGCGAGCCGGACACATCTTTGTAGCCGGGCGGGCAGTTTGGCCATCCAGGTGTAGATCCCGGCTGAAGTTTCGACGGCGCACACCCGTTCGGCCGGGTCGCTGGCCAGCTCAGCCAGGTCGTCGGTAACCCCTGCCTGATCCCCTTCGGTGACAGCTCGGTGCATCACCTGTTCGTGCTCAATGACGTCGCCGCCCAGGGCGGGAGGCGGGGTGCGGAACATGATGGTGTGGGCCCAGTTGATCGGTGTCTGCGGGGCGATCTTGCGGGCTACTTCCATCTTCTCTTGGTCTGACAGTTCCCGGCCGAGCTGGTTAACTTCCTGTTCGACCGCTATCCGCCATTGGTTGTGCAAAGTCCGGTGTTTACGGGTCACAAAGTCCATGGTGCGGTACGCCTCTAGCCACGCCCCGGCCAGGCGCCGTTTGAGAGCGGTCGGCCAGCTCTGCGGGCAGGCCGGATCGTAACGGCCGGCGGTGCGCCACGCCGCTATCAGCATCTGGCTCATGATCTCGTGGGCGTCGGCCCCGGTGGGCAGGTGGGAGCATTCCCGGCGGATCCGTTCCAGCACCCAGGGCAGCACTTTGACGAACAGCTCCTGAGTGATAACCTCTCTGTCCTCGCCGGCTTGCAGCCGGGCAGCCAGAGGTTTCATCTCGAACTCGATGAACGCCCAGGTGTTAGGGTTGACAGCGGGAGCTTTGGCCGCGGCGCCCCCCAGGTGCAACGGCATGACGCTACGGTGGTTCCTGGGCCTGGCGGGCCGGATCCCGGGGGTGCCGACGGTCCCTTCTGGCGGCCCGGGGCTGCCGGCGGTCTCCTCCGGCATCATCACGGCGCCGCCGGGCAGGACCAGGGTCGCGCCTTGAGCGCCGGGGACAGCACGGCGGTCGCTGTGGCTGTCCTCTGTCCGGGCTGCGGGGCTGGCCGGGCGGGAGACGGCCCTCTTGGCCTCAGGGGGGAGGCACAGGCCGTGGGTCCAGCTGGGCCCTTGGACCCAGGCTTTGCACTGGGTGCCCCAAACCTCGCCGCAGCGCCGTTTCACAGTGTCGCGGGGCGTGCCGGTGCCAGCCAGGACGGCCTGGGCGACCCGGGGGCCGTTGATTTTGGCTTCGGGTGACGGGCACAGGCCGTGGGACCAGCTGGGCCCTTGGACCCAGGCTTTGCATTGGGTGCCCCAAACCTCGCCGCAGCGCACCCGGGCCGGTCCTGGGGCGGGCATGGGGCTGTCTGCCGTCGATGCTGGTTGCCCGGGCAGCTCGCTGCCGAAAAGATCGCCGCTAAAGAGGTCGCTGTCTACCTGTTGCAGGAGATCGTGGGCAGATCCGGGTAATCGGGCTGGTCCAGGTGGTGCGTTTTCCGGTGTGACGTCGACAGGACTTGTAGGAGCTGCTACATGCATCGAATGCGCCACCCAGACCCTCTCCTGTACCCCCTGGCCGCCACCCCTGCGACAGGAGGCGCACCAGAATACCTTTGCAATAGCGCTGGCCCGCCGTTCCCGGCTGTGGGCTCCAATGGCTTATTCTACCACCCTGCTGTGCCAAGCACACTATTACGCAGGCAAGCTGAGCAATATGGCATGCGCGAATAATGCCATGCGGCCCTATTAACACCGGGTGCGACCGGTGCCGGGCGGGCGTCCCCGCCCGGCACCGCCAGGTACTGCGAACGCTGGTGCCGCCCCGAACCTCCCGGACGGCCTGTACCAGCGCCACAGCGGTACAGCACCGCACCGGACGGTGGTACAACACCACACGTCCCGGTCGCAGCGAATACAGCAATTAGAGCGCGGCCGACATAGCGAGAGATGGCTGAAGATATCGGGGCAGCACCTACCATTAAAGTTGTCGACCCGTGCACGGGCCACCACGACCTGGGGAACGGTGCCCACCAGGTGTCCCGGCACCTTGGGCTGCCGGTGGTCATGCCCAGCCATATGCATAAGCGCAACGGCGACAACGGCGGCCCGCATGAGTTTTACCTGCTGGTCGTAAGCTCCCCTGAGGAGGCCCGGCTGGGCCGTTCGGCGGTGGAACGGTACCCTATCTGCGGGGTGGTAGCTTGGTTGTTGCCGGAAGGCGCGGCGGTCGACCTGGTGCAGCTGTCGGTCCCTGTGTACTTCGGGCTGCCGGACCCCCAAAAATGGGCTGAGGATCTGCTGGCCCCTGTTGACACCGGGGTTAAAGACAGGGACAGCCAGATCTGCAGCCAGCTGGCGATCTTGGAGTCCCAGCTGGCTGGGCACCAGGGGGCAGGGGACGAGATCTGAGATGCTGCTAGTTACGCACCGTAGGTTTGCTTTTCCCGGCAGGCCGCACCGGGACAATAACAATCGGAGGGTTGCATGCAATCAATAACAGATTTCCCGCCCGCGGTGGCCGAGCCGGTTGTCACCGTCCCGCTGCAACCGGACCAGGAGCAGCGGCGTGCGGCCCGTACCTACATAGGGGTGGAGCTGGACGGCAAACATCTGCGTGCTGTGTCGGTAGCCGACGGCCGGGTCCAGACCTGGGAGACCGTGGTCGGTGCGAGCCCTGCTGACGCTGTCCGTGTCTGGTCTTCCCGGGCCAGGCTGAGCGGCGCCCAAGTACGTATCGCCTGGGCCGGCGGCATAGGGTTCATGCGGCACCAGGAGCTGGCCGACGTCCCGCCGGACCAGCAGCGGGAGCAGCTGTTGCAGGTAGCGGTGGACACCCTGGGGGAGGAGCCGGCGGCAGCCGCCGGTATCGCCGGCCAGTACGCCCCGCCCGTCTCAGGCGAGCAGGGCCCCACCGCCCTGCTGGTCACCCTGCAGGGCCCGGAGCTGGACGCCCTGTGGGAGATCATCGGGGACCGTGACTGGTCCGTGGTCCCCATGGTGCTGGTCCCCCAGGTCGACGGGCTGCATGTGGCCGTTAACATCGCCTGTGTCGCTTGCTACGTGGTGGAAGGCGGCATCCCCCGTACCTATGTGGAGCTGAAAACAGGCGGCCTGGAGGCCCTGGCCGACAAAGTGCAGATGCCACCCGAAGATCTGATCGCGCTGCGAGGCAATATCGGCGACCTGCCTGACAGCGCCACTATCATCGGGTACCTGAAGAACGTGGTCACCGAGGTAACGACCTGGGCCAGGTCCTGGGAGTCCAACAAGCAGACCGGCACCCCACCGTCATGCTGGGTCCACGGGCCGGGCGCCGACCTGGGCGCCCTGTCGGTTGTTATCGCGGACGCCCTGGGGTACCGCAGCCAGGGGACCGCTATCCCCCGTCTGAACATCGTGGACCATTCGGCGATCCCCACCCCGGACTGGCCGCAGGCTTACGTCGCCACCCAGGCCGCCCAGGCTGTGATCCCCCCGCTGGCGGTCATACCCAACCCGGTGGTGGTAGCGGCCCGGGCCCAGGCTGCCGCCCGGGCCCAGCGGGCGATCAACATGACCGGGATAGTGATAGCTATCGCCGCTGTGATCGGGCTGCTGGCGGTGCCTATAGTGCTGGCCTGGCACCAGGCCAGCAACGCCGCTAACGCCCTGCGGATAGCCCAGCTCGAACGCAGCGAGGTGGCCTACCCCCTGTCTGTCTACCAGCAGGTGCAGCAAGATTCCGGTGTTGTATCCGGGATTAAGGCGGCCGACCCCGATGTCACCTGGGTGCAGCAGATGTTGGCCAGCACCGCCCCTCCGGGTGCTAATATCAGCGGTTACAACCTGCAGGTCATGGGTGCCAAGATGCAGGTCACGGCCCCGGCCAAGATCAGCAGCTCCCGGCCGTTCAGCGAGATTGCCACCTGGGTGCTGGCCCTGGACAAAGCGGGGGCCACCCAGGTGCAGCCGGGGACGTTCAACTATTCGGGCGGCACTATAACTTTGACTTTGCAGTTCGTGTTACCTCTGCAAAAACCGGTTGTCCACCCGGCTGGCCGGGTGGCCGTGCCGGCTCCCGTCGCCCACCGGATCACCACCCCGCAGGTCCGTCACGTCCCAGGAGGCGCGCATAAATGAGCGATCCGCACCCCAAGTCCAGGTCGGTCGCGATCAACGGCCGTAACGTGGCCTTGGCCCTGATTATAGTGCTGGTGGTCGCCCTGATCCCCGGCCGTATCGCTTTGCACAAGAGGAACACCTATCTGCAACAAGCCAACGCTGACAACGTGCAGACCGTGCTGGTCAAGCAGCAGGTGCAGCTGGGCCAGCTGGTCCAGGCGCACCTGTCTAAGTACCAAAAAGAGCTGAAACAAGACGAACAGGCGGTCCCGGCGGCCTATTCGCTGCCTCAGCTGGTCCAGCTTATGACCGCTATGGCAACGGCGGCGGGGGTAACCTGGACGTCGGCGTCGCCCAGCACCGAAGCGGCAGCAGCATCCAGCGAGGGCGTACCCGGCACCCTGGCCTACCCTATGACCATAACGGTGGACGGCACGGCTGCAGCGGTCAGCCAGTTCGTGCGCCAGCTGCAACAGCAGGCCCAGCTGTTCACCATCACCAACCTGGTGGTGTCCTACCCCGACGGCGGCCGGGACGTCCTGGCGGCCAGCGCCCAGATCAACCTGGTGTCGTACGTCGCGAACGCTTACAGCCCCGTCGGCGGGACAACCACGACAACAACAACAACCCCATGACCGTGACCGTCCAGCCGCCAGAAGGGTTCCTGCCGGCCCCCCAGGCAGGGCTGGCAGCCGACCCCGCCTGGCGCTCCCTGGACATCCTAGACACCCGGCCCTACAGCAAGCTGGACACCTATCAGATGCGCTCGGTGATGCTGACAGGATGGGCCAGAGGGCAGCGACCTTTGCGGGCGCTGCTGGAAGCGGGGTACGACTGGGATCTGCTCAACCTGTTCATGGGTATAGTTGTCCAGGGTCTGGAAGTTGTGGACCTGGGCCGGGTCCGGGTCCAGGCCAGCACCGTCGCCCCGTTCCCGCTGGAGCTAGCCAGGACATCACATGTGCTGCCGATCCACCGGGACGACAACACGGTGATAGCGGCGACCAGCAGCATCAGCAACATGGAAGCCCTGCGGGAGCTGGAAGTACGGTTCCCCAACCTGGACATATCGCTGGTACTGGCCGAGCCCGGGGACATAGAGGCGGTTGTCGACCAGCTGATGATCGAAGCTGAAGCCACCAACGTGGCCGAGCTAGCCCAAAGCATCGAGATGAGCACCCAGCTGGTCGAGGAGGACGACGACTCCAGCTCGGACGCCGCTGTGGTCCAGCTGGCCCGCTCACTGGTCGAGCAGGCGCTGAACACCCGCTCGTCAGACATCCATATCGACCCTCAGCCCGGCCGGGGCCGAGGGTCGGTGGTCCGGTTCCGGATAGACGGGGTGCTGGTCGACATGCCGGCCAACGACATCCGGCTGCACCCCCCGTTGACCAACTACTTCAAAGCCCGGGCCAACATGGACATCGCCAACCGGCGGGTGCCCCAGGACGGCAGTTACCGGGTCAAGATCGCCCAAGGTGAACCTCTGCACATGAGGGTCGCCACCATGCCGACCGGGTACAGGCTGGGGGACACGGTCCTGGAGAAAATCACCCTGCGGCTGGTCGCCACCGATTCGTCGTTCGAGCAGCTGCCCGACCTGGGGTTCAGCCAGACGGTCCAGCAGTCCTGGGAGAGGTTGTTGCAGCACCACGCCGGGATGATAGTGGTCACCGGGCCCACCGGGTCGGGTAAAACCACCACCATGTACGCCTCGCTGGGCATGCTGGCAGTGAACGTCCAGAATGTCATGACCATCGAGGACCCGATCGAACGGCGGATCTCGGGGGCCAACCAGACCCAGGTGAACCTGCTGGCCGGCATGACCTACCCGGCGGCTATGCGAGGGTTCTTGCGGCACGACCCGGATGTCATCCTGGTCGGCGAGATGCGGGACGCCGAGACAGCCCGGATCGCGATCGAAGCCGCCCTGGCGGGCCGGCTGCTGCTGACAAGCACCCACGCCCCTTCGGCCGCGGGCGTGATCGCCCGGCTGCTGTCCATGGGGATGGAGCCGTACATGGTGGCCAGCGCCCTGCAGGGGGTGCTGGCCCAACGCCTGATCCGGACGTTATGCCCCCGGTGCAAACAGCCCGAGACAGCGCTTAACCTGGCGGACATACCCTGGCCGATGCCTCCGGACCAACGGCCTCAGGAAGGCCAGGTGTTCAGCGCCCACGGGTGCGTGGTGTGCAAAGGTATCGGTTACAAAGGCCGGATGGCGGTCGGCGAGGTGCTGGTGATGGACGAAACCCTGGAACGTATGATCTGCGCCGACACGCCCACCAGAGAGATAACAGCCTACGCCAGGCAACAAGGCATGGTAACTTTGAATGATGACGCTCTGCTAAAAGCGGCACAGGGCCTTACCTCGCTGGAGGAATGCGCCCGGGTGGCTGCCTCTTAGCTGGCAGGCCGCGGTACAGGAAGGACACCTCGATGGCAATCGCACAACCAGGGCAGGCCGCCAGGACCAGGATTTCCGCGGTCACTGCCGCCGCCAGCCGCTGGCAGGCTGGCGGGGGTGCCCGTTCGCTGGGCAGCATGCAGCTGCGGCCTAACCACGTCCCGGTCAGAGATATGGCCTGGATGGCCCATAAGCTGGCTAGCGCGGCCACCGCCGGGCTCAGCCTGCCGCGCACCCTGGAGATCATATCTCAGCAGAAACCTCGTTCGGCCCTGGCACCTATCATGCAGGACATATCCGGCCGGGTGCTGGCCGGCGACTCGCTGTCCCATGCTTTCGGCATGCACGAGAAGGCGCTGGGCGCGGTCACGGTCGCCATGATCAGGGCCGGCGAGACCAGCGGCACCCTGCCGGCGTCCCTGGAACGTCTCGCCGACATGATGGACAACAAACGGGACCTGCAGCAGCTGCTGCGCACCGCCATGATCTACCCGGCCCTGTCGATCACGTTCGTGCTGGGGATCAGCCTGTTCCTGCTTATCGTGATCGTCCCCAAGTTCCAGGTGTTCTTCAACGAGCTGAACGGGCACCTGCCCGCCCTGACCCAGGTGCTGGTAGACGTGTCCAACGCTATCCGCGGCCATGTCTGGGCGGTACCGCTGGTCCTGGCCCTGATAGTCGCCGCCGTGATCTGGGTGCGTAACAACCCGACGGCCAAACAGCAATGGGACAGGCTCACGATCAGCCTCCCGATTATCGGTGGCCTGCTACGAGCAGCCATCCTGGCCCGGGTCGCTGTGACGCTGTCCACCCTGCAGGCAGCCGGCCTGGGAGCGCAAGACACGTTCACCATGGCAGCCTCGGTCGCTGGCAACAGCGAATACGCCAACGCCCTGCTGGAAACACGCCGCCTGATGCTACAGGAAGGCCTTGGGATGTCCACCGCCCTGAACTCCACCGGCAAGCTGTACCAAGAGCTCGCTCTGGCCGTGCAAGCGGGGGAGGACAGCGGCAACACGGTGGATTCGCTGGCCCGTTTCGCCAAAGAGCAAGACCTGTACGTAAAAACCCTGGCCAAAGGGCTGACAGCCAGCTTGGAGCCGATGCTAATCCTGGTGCTGGGTGCTATCGTCGGTACTATCGTTATAGCTTTCTACCTGCCCGAGTACGCGATGATCCGCGACATCCACCCGTGAACATGACCGCTGCCAACCGGCACCCCGCCCTGATAAACAACCCCTCCCTGACGATAGGATATGATAGGTTATGACTACCAGCCCAGTCCTAGCGCGGCACCCCCGGCGCAACGACCACCAGATCCAGTACAACCAATGGCAGCCCTGGGAGATCTCCTCCCTGTGCCAATGCGTGACCAGTATCAAAGCTGGCGACATCGAAGGGTACAACCATGGGTGGCAGCAGCTGAGCGGCCTGCAACAGCTGCGCGCCTTGGGCGGCATGGTCCTGGCCTGCTGCGACCTGGTCGGCCAATGTTTGCGTGCCGGGGTGCTGGACCCGGACAACGCCGACGTGTCGGTGCCGGCCCTGGAACGGATGGTAGAGCAGATCCCTGAGAACATGCGCATGACATCCGAGGCTCTGCTGGACGTGATCGCCCTGTGCGGAGATCTGAGTGCCCCCAATTTCTGGGCCCAGGTATTGATGGACCCTCAACGGTACTGGGCGTTGCTGATGGGCGGTTACACCAGTATCGCCAGCTGGCTGGCCGCTCAGAGCGGGCTCAGCCTGGGGACCTTCACCCAGCAGCACCTCAGCTCCATGGCCTCGCCGGAGTTGATCAGAGTGCCGGTGGCCGTCTGAGCGCTGCTATCTGACTGCCAGACGTGACATCTGGGCTGTGCCCGGCCAGCCTGTCTCCCGCCCGGGCGCCAGCCTGAGCCTCCCCGGTACGTACGAACCAGGACCTGGCCGACATGTCATATGTGAGTATGGGACTGCAAGACCTATTGGGCACGATGGACGGCCGGAAGAACGTTTCCAGCAGCAGGCACATCCCGGATAATGTCGAGATGGAGCCGCGGGCGGTACGTATGCTCCCCCTGGACCACCAATGCCTCGGTATACATATGGACGGGCCCCGGCTGCTAGTGGCGTTCACCCAGCCGCCGACACCGGCCGAAGTGTACGAAGTGGAGGTCCTGGCGGGAGTCAAGATTTCGGTCGGGCTGCCGTCCAGCCACGAAGCGATGCAAGAGCTGCGCTTCCGGGCGGAGAGGCTGCACATCCTGCAGCCCGGGTTGACCGAACGGCTGCTCGACATATCGATCGAACGGCTGGCGACCGACCTGCACCTGTCGGTGGGCGACGTGCCCAAGATCAGGGTTGGCGGCACCCTGCAGCAGCTGCCGGACCAGCCGGTGCTGTCAAAAGCGGACATCAACGAGGTCGCGGCCTACCTGGCCACCCCCGACCGGCTCGCTGCCTGGAACCCCGAGCACGACGTGGACTGCGCCGCCCCCTACGCCGGCTGGCGGCTACGTATATCCCTGTACTACCAGATGCGCAGCCAGGCTATCGCCATCAGGTTCATCCCTCGCAACGTCCTGTCGATGGACGACCTGGGGGTGCCGCCGATATGCGCCAAGATCGTGATGGAGAACCACAACGGCCTGGTGCTGGTATGCGGGATAACCGGCTCCGGCAAGTCGACCACGCTGGCCGCCATGGTGGACCTGCTGAACTCCCAGCGTTCCTCCCATATCCTGACCATCGAAGATCCGGTGGAGTACGTCCATCAGAACAAAATGGCCACGGTACACCAGCGCGAGATCGGGGTGGACACCCCGGACTTCGCTACCGCCCTGAAACACGCCCTACGCCAAGACCCCGATATCATCCTGGTCGGCGAAATGCGCGACACCGAGACCATGCAGATGGCGCTGGACGCCGCCGAGACCGGGCACCTGGTGCTGGCCACGGTCCACTCCAGGGACGCCAGCAACACCATCCCCCGTATCGTGTCCAGCTTCCCGTCGGACCAGCAGAACCACGTACGGACACAGCTGGCTGACTCGCTCGTCGGGGTGGTGGTGCAGTCGCTGCTGCCGGCAGCCAACGACCCGACCGCCATGCGCCTAGTATGCGAGATCATGGTGCCCAACGCCGCCATCCGGTCCATAATCAGAGAGAACAAAATGGTACAGCTATACTCGGCCATACAGGGCGGCGCCAAAGAGGGGATGCAAGTGTTCGACCGGGATCTGGCCCGGGCGGTGCTCATGGGCAACGTACGCCAGGAAGTCGCACGCTCTCATGCCCGGCGGCTCGACGAGTTCGAAAGCTACCTGAAAGATCTGCGTAACAATGCCCAGCTGCTCCCAAAGTAAGCACCAGCGGCACCCCGGCAACGACAGCGGGTTCACGCTGATCGAGGTGGTCGTGGCCATGCTGGTGCTGGGCCTGCTGTCCATTGTCACCCTGAGCTCTATCGGGGCGGCAACAACAGCGGTAGCCGCCAGCCGCGAGCTGAACGGCGCCGCGGCGCTGGCCAACCAGATGCTGCAGGACGCCCAAACCTGGGGGTGCGAGACCGCCACCGGAGCTGAAGACCCGGCGGCCGGGACGCCCCTGGAGCCGGACGCCCTGGCCAACGTGTACCAGCGTTGCAACTGGGCGCAGTACAACACCCAGGGCACCGAAGTCGGCGGGGTGCCCTGGTACGACCAGTACAACAACTATACGCAAATCAATTTCGTGCAGGCCCCTACCTACCCTCAGGAAGCCTGCCGGCTGGGCAGCGAACATCCCGAGACCAACTGGATCGGCGCCACCCCCTGGATGTGCATGACAGCTGAGAACGACCAGGGGGTCAGCACCACCCCGGGCGGCACCGACAGGTACGCCGCTCAGCTCAGCTCGTACATAACGGCCCAGGGGGAAACCAGCCCCGGCGCCAGCGACTACTGCAGCGCTTACAGCGGCAACGGGCAGCCAACCCAGATCGTCACCACCGTGCAAATCGTCTGGTGGGTAGGCGCAGCCAAGCACCAAAGCAGCTGGAGCCGGACCAGCGCGGTCCCGCCTGACTCAGCGTACTGGTGGCACCAGACCGGCACCGCAGGATCTATCTGCGACACGTCAAATCCCGGCGCTGTCGCCATGGCGGTACCACAGACGGCCGGCACCAACCCCAACGGGCTTTATTGGTACATAATACGGCTAGGTGCCGCCGGCGCGGCCTGGTACCCAGAGCTGCCGGTCGGCACCGGGTACCAGCTGGCCTGGTGGGACACGGGAGGCAGCCCGCCCGGCTGGGTATTGTGCAACACTTCAGCGCTGAACGAAGCAAAAGAGGTCTCAACATCATGCCCCTGAAACACCATGCCAGCCGGGACAGGCAGAGCCGGGACGAAGATGGTGGTTTCACCCTGATCGAGCTGAGCATCGCCGTCGCCCTGTCAACCCTGGTGGTGCTCGCCGGGGCGATGCTGCTGATCAACGCCACCGAAAGCACCAACTCCCTGGCAGTAATGGCCAACCTGGACAGCAAAGTGTCAGTGGTGCTAAGCCAGGCAACCAACGAGCTGGACAACGCCCAGCCGTTAGGGTACTGCCTGCAAGACCTGCCCGCCGGCGACCAGCTCTCCTACGAAACGGTGACTTTCTCCACCCCCTGGTCCCAATGTTACCGTTCGGGGTCGTTCGGCCCGGCGCTGTATTCCGCCACCGACAACGGGATGTGTTTCTACACCTACCCGGGCAACACCAGCAGCCCGTCCCAGATAGCCGCCGCAACGCTGTCAACCGCCCCCGACCTGGAATGCATCTGGGTGACAGCCAGCCCCGGCGGCACCAGCACCAGCACCACCGCAGCGCAACAATACCAGCTGTGGGTATCCACCTGGCAACCGTCCGGCGGATCCAATGCCACCTACACCACCTGCGACCCCGATGACTGCTGGGCCGGCGCCCCCTCGCCGGGTTACACCCCCACCAGCACCACCAGCTGCGGCACCCCTAGTACCTCCTGTCCCAGCCAGATACTGATCGGCACCCTGGAAGCGCCGCCCAGCAACAGCTCGGCCGCCCCGTGGTTCAGCTATTACAGCTACGACAACGGGACCACGATCAACAATTACGCCGGGGCCGAAGCGCACACCGGCAGCTGCCCCCCTCCCAGCACCCAGCTCGACGGCTGCCTGAGCCAGATCGTCCAGGTCCAATTCGACGTGGTGGTCCTGTACAACCCTGCCGGGCCGCAGCAGGACCAGCCTCACTGGTCCGGGCAGACAACCAACTACACCTACCTGTACACCGCCAACCTATGGGGGGCGTTAGACCAGAACCAGCAATGCTGGGACGCCTCCGGGGCTGCCTTGTCATGCCCTTCCGCGGCTACCACCACCAGCGTCCCAGACCAATGATACCAGCACACCGGGAGCGCAGACAGATGACAGGACGGCGGCCGGACGACCAAGGGCAGATATTGGTAGGGGTGGCCATTATCGCTCTGGTGGTCATGGTAGCTCTCAGCACCATGGCGATGGCACTGATCACTTCCGTGGGGGTGAGCGCCCGCACCGCCGATGACACAACCGCCACCGATGTCGCCCAAAGTGGCCTGGGATGGTTCTACAGCCAGCTGGAGCTGTGCCCTAACTGGCTTGACACCACTGGTAGTGACTGTCCTGACAGCATGGGCAGCTGGCCGGCAAGCCCGGCGTACAGCGCCCCCGGTACCTCTGGTGCCTCCGTCCCTTGGGTGCAGCTCGGCCCGACCGGGCAGGTACAGCTCTGCACCGGCAGTGCCTGCCTGGGGAACGACCCGAGCACCGGCCAGCCGGAGACATCGTTCCAGATCACGGCGACCGTCCAGTCCGGCGATTACACCCAGAACAACCCGGTGAACGGCACCGGGATCAGCGGTTACGACCAGGTACAAGTCTTAGCGACAGGCAGGACCGACTGCCGGGGCAGCGCGTCGCAATGCGTAGAGACTAGCTACCAGACGATAATGCGCCGGCGGGCCTACCTGGACTACCTGTACTTCACCAACTATGAGACTTTGGCACCCGAACTGTACGGCAGCGGATCCAGCCCGCCGTCCTACACTTTTAACAGCATGCCCAGCAGCGCCGGCCTGGGTGCCGTGTGGTCGGTGGTATGCGACAGCGAGGCCGGTATCCAGGCGAACTGTATATACCCAGCTTACCAAGCGTCTAGCAGCAATCTGGGGGATACCATCGACGGGCCGGTGTTCACCAACAGCGCGCAGGTCTTCGCCTGCGGCACCCCGGTTTTCGACTACCCCGTGGAAGCTACCGGCAGCCCGCAGGTGGTACAGGGCGAAGGCTGCTCCTTGCAGGGAGCTTACACAGCCGAGCCGCCGTCCAAACAGGTGCCGTTACCGACAGACGACAGTGACCTGGCTGACATAGCTTGCGGCCAGGCGGTGGTCTCGGGAATTTGCCCTATCGGCAGCAGCCCGTGGTATATCACCCCGGCAGCTGACAGCGCAACCCAGATCTTGGGCAACGGGGACGGCACGGTAGATGTCGACGGGACGAATGCCGGGACCCCCACCAACGGTGTTATCTTTGTGAACGGCCCAGCTGAAGTGTCTGGTAGTTTCTCACTGCCGGTCACCATAGCGACAGCGCTGGGTTATAACATCATAGTTAACGGCAGCGTCTGCGCCCCGGACTGCGGCGCCACCCCGGATGTGCCTGTCGGGCTGATCGCTGGCAATGACGTTGTGCTCTACGACCCTAACTATAATTCTTCTACCAGCTCCAACCCGTGGCTGCTGTCAGTCATAGCCGGCGTCGGCGGCGGCACCGCAACAAACCCCGTCACACCCGTCGGCGGCGACACCCCCACCAGCGGCGCCCAGCCTGACGACACCGGTATAAATGGGCCGGCAGGGATAGCTTTCGACAAAAACGGGGATATGTTCATCGCGGATGCCAGCAACAACTTGGTGGAAGAGGTCACCCCCGGCCCTGACGGTGAGCTGGCAGACGGGACGCTGTCAGTCATAGCCGGCGTCGGCGGCGTCACCGCAACAAACCCAGTCACACCCGTCGGCGGCGACACTCCCACCAGCGGCATCCCGGCAACCAGCGCGGAGCTGAACTACCCTGACGGGGTGGCTGTCGACCCCGCAGGGGACCTGCTTATCGCCGACTGGGGCAACAGCCTGGTTGAGGAGGTCACCCCCGGCACCAACGGGTTCGCAGACGGGACGCTGACAGTGGTAGCCGGCGTCGGCGGCGTCACCGCAACAAACCCCGTCACCCCCGTCGGCGGCGACACCCCCACCAGCGGCGCCACCCCCACCGAAACAGAGCTGAACAACCCAGCAGGGGTGGCTGTCGACTCCAACGGCGACCTGCTCATCGCCGACTACAATAACAATGTCGTGGAAGAGGTCATACCCGGTACCAACGGGCTGGCAGACGGGACACTGTCAGTCATAGCCGGCGTCGGCGGCGGCACCGCAACAAACCCCGTCACCCCCGTCGGCGGCAACACCCCCACCGTTGGCGCCACCCCCACCGAAACAGAGCTGTCTGCCCCGGACGGGGTGGCTGTCGACTCCAACGGCGACCTGTTTATCCCCGACTACAATAACAATGTCGTGGAGGAGATCGTCATCGGGGCCAACGGGCTGGTAGACGGGACACTGTCAGTCATAGCCGGCGTCGGCACAGGCACCGCAACACCTGCCGGTGGTGACATTCCCACTGTCGGTCAGAACCCCGCTGTAAACACAAATTTGGAGGGCCCATCCGGGGTGGCTGTTAGCTCGGCTGGCAATTTGTTTATTTCCGATTCTGGACGTAGCGAGGCGGAAGAGGTCACCCCCGGCACCAACGGGCTGGCAGACGGGATATTGTCAGTCGTAGCCGGCGGCGGCAGCGGTGGCACGGTACCTGTCGGCGGCAGCACCCCCACTAGTGACATCCCGGCTATTAGCGCTTCCCTTAGCTTCCAAGGTTCGGGGGCCGTAGCTGTCGACCCTGACGGCAATTTTTATATCGCTGATTATTACAACAACGTGGTAGAGCAAATCATACCGCCGGTCCCTTCTAATTTTGAAGTGGACGCCGCCATGATGTCGTTAGGTCAGCCCCTAGACGGGTTGGCTATAACTTCCTCTGTCACGATGCCGAACGGGGACCAAGTGCCCACAACTTGCCCGGCAGACGACCCGAACGTGTCTTCGGCGGAGAGCAACAGCCCGTCGTACCCTGGCTGTGGCACGGTCTATCTTTATCAGTGGACCACCGCCCCTATCGGGGCCACTTCGCCCGAACTGATAATCCAGGGCGCTATGATCAGCCAGTACCGTGGCGTGTTCGGCACTTACGATTCTACCGGCATGCTGGTCAGCGGGGAGTATAAAAACTTCAGCTGGGACTCGGATTTGCTGCAGCAGCAGCCGCCGTATTTCCTGGAACCGACCTACGCCGAATGGACTCAGACCGGCACCCAAGGTGTAGGTACGCCGCAGACGGGTTCAAATCCTTAATAGCAGACAGCGCAGCACGCCGCCTGAGACAATTCCGTCTGCTGATTATCAACCAGTGCCAAAGCATTATGTGGATTGCGTTAAATAGGCAGGTGCTGTTTAAATGTTCCAAGGAGCACCGACAGGATAGTTGTGTACGCGTTCTCACCTGAACATTTCCCACCACATGAAGTGACTGTTTTACCGCTGGGTGCGGCATGACGTTACGCCAGTTGCGCTGTCTATGGCGAGAACTTCACGGATCTGCCATAATTGTTGGGTGCGCATCAACGCGAACGTACTAACGGGTACGACAAGATGAAAACAACAGTAACGAGAGAGAGGGGTCCTATGTTCAAACGGTACGTGGTACCGGCTTCGCTGTTGGTTACACTTACTTTCGGCGTCGGAGCGATACTGACTAGTAGCGCCTTTGCCGACGCTAACCTGCAGCCGGACTGCCATACCACTACGACATCCGGGCCGTCAACCACCTGGTCGCAACCCACAACAACCTGGACGGCACCGTCAACTACTTGGTCACAACCCACAACCACCTGGACGGCACCGTCAACCACCTGGTCACAACCCACAACAACCACGATACCCGTCACCACCACGATACCGGTGACAACAACCACCAAACCGCCGTGCCACCACTACCCAACCACCACGGTACCC
>Ga0326727_10005932_pt1 | contig 34179 bp, 24 predicted proteins | sample MB2enrmetagenome_FD_207643 | JGI IMG/M metagenome (GOLD analysis project Ga0326727, IMG submission 207643) | Lab enriched peat soil microbial communities from McLean, Ithaca, NY, United States - MB29MY | ecosystem: Environmental > Terrestrial > Soil > Wetlands > Peat | place: USA: New York...
CCTGGCCGAGCGAGCGGTTTGCCGCTACGCATCCGCGTGAAGAGCCGTATGCGCTAATCAGCGCCCGTACGGATCCGTGCGGGGGGTGAGGGGCGACCCGCATCCCTACCGCGACAACCGGGAATGTATATGAAAACAAAGGCCAGGGTCGAGAAGTCGAGGAGTCGAGATTCAACAACCACAGGTCGCCGTTAACTGCTCGACTCCTTGACTTCTCGACTGTGTGCGCTACGAAAATGAAGGAACAAACCGGAAATGTCGATGAAAACAAAGGACAAAGTCAAAATGTCAAAGAGTCGAGAAGTCAAGAAGTCCGGGGATCGAACTCTAGAGCAGAGTCGAACCGCAGCCGACGACGCGTTTGTTAACCCCTCGACTTCTTGACTCCTCGACTTTGCGCACATTGAGAATTGACGGAACAAACCGGGAATGTATATGAAAACAAACGACAAGGGCAAAAAGTCAGAGGGTCGGGAAGTTAAGAAGTCAGAGAGTCGAATTCTACAGAAAAGTCGAGGGGCAGCTTGAGCCGCGTTTGTTAACTCCTCGACTCTCGACTCCTTGACTCCTCAAACTGACGGAACAAACCGGGAATGTCGATGAAAACAAAGGACAAAGTTAAAATGTCAAAGAGTCGAGAAGTCAAGAAGTCCGGGGATCGAGCTCTAGAGCAGAGTCCAGCCGCAGCCGACGACGCGTTTGTTAACTCCTCGACTTCTCGACCTCTCGACTCTCACCGACTCACGAAGTGCGCCCGGCGCAAGAGCGGTATAATGTTTCACTTCGAGGCAGTGCAAGAAAGATGATTCGAGAAAGCGACCAATACGCAGCTAATCGCGACGCTACCGGTTCTTCCGCGGAACCCGGCGGCTTCGTATTCGACATCCAGCGTTACGCCCTGCACGACGGTCCGGGCATTCGCACTGCCGTGTTTTTCAAAGGCTGTCCGCTGTCTTGTTGGTGGTGCCACAATCCGGAGGGGCAGAGTCCCCGGCCGGAGCTGATGTTCTTCGAGAACCGTTGCCTGGTCTGCGGAGACTGCATCCGGGTTTGTCCACACGGGGCCATTCATTGCCTGAAAGGTGAAATCCATACCACCTCGGAATGTCAGGTGTGCGGGACCTGCGCCGAGGCGTGTCCTGCCGGCGCCCGAAAAGTAGCCGGACGCCGGATGACGGTTTCCGAAGTACTGCGTGAAATTGAAAAAGACCTGATCTTCTGGGATGAATCGGGCGGCGGTGTTACCTTTTCCGGCGGCGAATCCTTGGCGCAGCCGCGTTTCCTCGAGCTGCTCCTCGACGCTTGCCGCGAAAAACGTATTCACACCGTGGTCGAGACCTGCGGCTTGGCGACGCGGGACGTGGTGCTCGGTCTCAGCGAGAAGGCAAGCCTGATCTTATTCGATTTGAAGACTCTCGATCCGCTGAAGCACAAGAAGTATACCGGTGTTCCCAACGACGCCATTCTGGCGAACCTCGAGGCGCTGGCCGAAAGAAACAAGCCGCTGGTGGTTCGTTATCCGATCATCCCCGGAATAAACGACGATAGTGAGAATGTAAGGCAGATGATCGCCTTGCTCTCCCGGCTTCACCTTATGCAAGTTCATCTCTTGCCCTATCATGAGAGTGGAACTGAGAAGTACAAGCGGCTGAATTTGGGTTTGCGTCTGGAAGATGTTAAAGTTCCGCCTGCAAGCCTCGTGGCGCAAATCGCAGCAGAGTTTGAGAGAGCGGGATTCAAGGTGAAAGTGGGTGGCTGACCATGAACGAACGCGTAGCAAGATTAAGGCAGAAAAGTCTCGAGGCCGAACCCGTACTGTCGCTCGAGAGGGCGGCCCTCATCACCGAATTCTATCGAAACTGCCGCGCCGCTTCGGCGCCCCTTCAGCGGGCCCAGGCCCTTCGACACTTAATGGATAATAAGCACATTTATATTGGCAGCGAAGAGCTTATTGTAGGCGAGCGCGGCCCCGAGCCCAAGGCCACGCCGACCTATCCCGAACTCTGCTGCCACAGCATGGAAGACCTCGCGGTCCTCAATTCTCGCCCGAAGATCTCCTACCACGTGGACGAGGAAGCCCGGACGATTCAATGCGAGCAGATTATCCCGTACTGGCAAGGGCGCTCGATTCGCGAGCTTATTTTCCGCGAAATGTCGCAGGAATGGAAAGACGCCTACGAGGCCGGCGTCTACACGGAGTTCATGGAGCAGCGCGCCCCGGGCCACACCGCTTTGGGAGACGTCATTTACGGCAAAGGGCTGCTGGATCTGAAATCCGAAGTCGAAATGAGCCTCGCCCGCCTGGATTTTCTGAATGATCCGGAGGCTTACCACAAGCAGGAGGAACTGCGGGCGATGGCGGCGGCCGCTGACGCCGTCATGCGCTTCGCCGAACGCCACGCGGAGAGAGCCCGCGAGATGGCGGCGCATGAATCGAACCCCGATCGGCGGGCTGAGCTCACCAAGATTGCGGAAGTCTGCCGGCGCGTTCCCGCGCATGCGCCGCGGGATTTCTGGGAGGCCTTGCAAGCCTACTGGTTCATCCACCTGGGCGTCATCAGCGAGCTGAACACCTGGGATTCCTTCTGCCCGGGCCGGTTGGACCAGCATCTCGAGCCGTTTTACGAGAAGGGGCTCGCCGAGAGAACGCTCACGCGCGACAAGGCCAAAGAACTGCTCGAATGCTTTTGGGTGAAATTCAATAATCAGCCCGCGCCGCCCAAAGTCGGCGTGACGGCGGCCGAGAGCGGCACTTACACCGACTTCGCCAACATCAATAACGGTGGCCTGAAAGCGGACGGCTCGGATGGCGTCAGCGAGGTCACTTACCTGATCCTGGAAGTGATCGACGAAATGCGCTTGCTGCAACCGTCCTCGAACTTGCAGTTGAGCAAGAAGAGTCCGGACCGCTTCCTGAAGCGCGGCCTCGAGATTGTCCGCCAGGGCTGGGGGCAGCCCTCGATTTTCAATGCCGATTTGGTGGTCGAGGAGCTGCTGCGGCAAGGGAAGTCAATCGAGGACGCGCGCGGCGGCGGGACCTCCGGCTGCGTCGAGACGGGAGCCTTTGGCAAGGAAGCCTATATCTTAACTGGATATTTCAATATTACGAAAGTATTAGAAGTTACACTAAATAACGGATTCGATCCGCGCACCGGCAAACGCCTGGGCCTCGCCACGGGAGATCCGCGGAAATTCAGTTCCTTTGAGGAGTTGTTCGGCGCGTTCCGCAAGCAGTTGGACCGCTTCATTGAAATCAAGGTGAAAGGGAACAACATCATCGAGCGCATCTACGCCCGGCACATGCCGGCGCCCTTCCTTTCCCTGCTCATCGATGATTGCATCGCCAAAGGCAGGGATTACAACGACGGCGGCCCTCGCTACAACACCACTTACATCATGGGCGTGGGTCCGGGCAGTTGCACAGACAGCCTGGCGGCAATCCGCTGTCACGTCTTCGATCGCAAGGACCTGACAATGGCGGAACTGCTCGATGCCTTGGCGGCCAATTTCGAGGGGCATGAGAAAACGCGGCAAGTGCTCCTGAACAAAACTCCCAAGTACGGCAACGATGATGAGTATGCGGACGCCCTGCTGGCGGAGTTGTTCAATGCCTTTTACGATGAGGTGAACGGCCGCAAGAATACGAAGGGCGGCTGTTATCGCGTGAATTACCTTTCAACCACCTGCCACGTCTACTTTGGTTCCGTCACCGGGGCCACGCCCGATGGGCGCAGGGCCTATGAGCCGCTGTCGGACGGCATCTCGCCGGTGCAGGGCGCGGACCGTCGCGGCCCCACCGCAGTGCTCAAGTCCGCGGCCAGGATGGACCATGCGCGAACCGGCGGCACGCTGTTGAACCAGAAGTTCACGCCGCAATTGCTCGAGGGCGAAGAGGGCATCGACAAGCTCGCCCACTTGGTGCGCTCTTACTTCAAGTTGGATGGGCACCACATCCAGTTCAATGTGGTCACGGCGGAAACTCTCCGCGCCGCCCAACAGAACCCCGAGAAGTATCGAGACCTGATCGTTCGTGTTGCCGGCTACAGCGATTACTTCTGTGACCTGACCACGGCGTTGCAGAACGAGATCATTGCACGCACTGAACATCAGGGCTTCGAGCCATTGAGCCATTGAGTCATTGACTGATTGAAGCCAGCGAAGGGGATTGAGCTATTGATTCATTGACTGATTGAAGCCAATGAGCAAATGACTCAATGACTCAATGGCCCAATGATTCAATCACTCAATTCTTGGTGGGCCCACCAGGACTTGAACCTGGGACCAACGGATTATGAGTCCGCTGCTCTAACCAACTGAGCTATGGGCCCTCACGCGAACGTGCGATCTCGAATCCGCATCCATTCTATTCCAGCTCCGGAGATTTTGGAACTGCACGCCAAAGTTGAGCCGCCTCGGTGCGGCATGCCGGAACGCGTCGAGGCGAGCAGGGCTGCGGCCGAGGTGTGAATTCGACTTTGCGCTATCACTGCGCATGGCCCAGTTGGGCGCCCATCGTGGTGACGAAGTATTTCGCCAGCATGTTCGAGCGCTCCCACGCCGGCATCGATCTCGGGGACTTCAGATAGGCCAGAAACTCCGCCACCACCTGCGCGAAGTGCGCTTCATGACCCACACGGTACCGGTCCGGAATCGAGATGCGCACTTCACTTCCTGCGGATTCAGCTTCAACGCCCGGATAGGTTTGCTGAAGGCTCTCGACGCGCCCGCGCACGGCCCGGAGGATGTCCGAGTGGCGGGTGGGATCGTTCGGCGCCACAAACAGCTCCGGGCGGTAATTCTCTTTCACCGTCTGGCGTACTTCGACGCTGGCGTTGGTTCCGCGGTAAATCGCGTGGTGGAAATCCACGCCTGCGGGCGACTCCCAATTCCAGAGCACTTCGAGGCGCACCTGAACGCCACGAATTAGATAGTCCACCTGACTGTTGCAGTAGTAGTCGAAGCGGTCGCCATGCACGTACGGGGCAAGTTCGGGAGTGAAAGTCGCGGCGCCGGTAATCTGCCGGAATTGCGCTGCCGTGATTGCGGTCGGCCACCGCTTGGCGCCCCGGAGCTTGATGTCGTCGCGGTAACTGATCGCCTGATTCGGGTACAGCGTCCACGGGACCAAGTCCACCAGATGCGTGCCGACGTCCGTCAGCCCTTCTCCCTGGTCATGGATATCGAAGAAGAAAGGCGGTCGCGGGTTGGGGATCCCAGCGACAGTCTTCAGGATGTGGTGCACGCTCTCCATGAACACACCGGGTTGCTGTTCGTCAGCAGAGATCGCCTTGCCAAAGACCTGTGGATCATTGACCAGTTCTCTTTGGAGTCTGGTGGTGATCTCGTGCCGCTCGGTCATCATATCGTAGGCAATCAGGCCTTGCTGATCGGCCAAGGCCAACGCCGCCTCGAGGGCGGGCAAGTCCTCGGCGCGTATGATCCACGGCTTATCCGACAGCACATTCAATCCCGCCTCGAGCGACGTCCTGATTTTTCCGATCTTGATCCGGTTTCGGCCTGCCAGCACCACCACATTGCCCGGACGCGCTGCGATCATCTCCTCGAGCGAGCGGGGGCTGCAGTGAATATCCAACTCCCAACTCGTGGGATTGTCGGGTCGGCTGTTGAACTGCTCGATGAGCTTCAGATAAGCCAGCAGATCCGGGCCAAGCGGTGCATAGACGGAAACACGTCTTGCGATTCCAGCCAGCATCTGTTTCTGGACAAGCGCCGCATGAAAGTGTGCTGGGTCCAGGATGATCAGCTTCGCGAAAGTGGAATCTGCCATAGAATCCGTTCCCAGCGCGGATCTCGTGCGGCCTTCAGACGTTGCCGCTTGGCCGGCGCGCACTCGAGAAGCTGCGGCGGACCCGGCCAGCAGCGCAGTTGCCCCTGCCGTTCTCAAAAACCCACGCCGATTGAGTTGCCTGTCGTTCACTGGATGCTCCACAAAGGACTATCACAGAATCAACAAATTTACGAGGCATTGCGGCAGCAAACTTTACCCCTAGCTTGTCGGCACGAAGTCCGTGCCGTACGGCGCCCGTTGCGGCCGGGAGAGCATTCGGTTGGCCTCGTCATCGTTGATGAAGCGTTCCGCTTGGGGATCCCACGCCAGCTCGCGGTGCAGTTTCATGGCCGCGTGGGCCAGCAGGCAAGCGCTGCAAGAACGATGTCCAACTTCGGCAGGCGCGGCCGGCGGCTTGCGCGTCCTGATGCTGGAAATCGTCCGTCACCACGACGCCGTTGGGCGCATAAACAGGGTAAAGATAGCAGCACCGCGCGCGATCGGGCGCGGTTCCCTCTTTGAGCATCGTACCGTAGTTGTACACAAAAGCCGGCGCGCCCCGTTCCGTCAGCTCGACCGAGCGGGAGTTCAAATCGCGAAATTTGAACTGTCCCATCGCCGTGGCCGGCGAGATCATGAGGGCAATCAGGGAGATTACCAGGGTCTTCATCACCAGATATCACTTCCCCTTAAGCACTTCGCCCGAATTATAGGCCCCTTCCCACTCCCTGGTGAGGAAAAAACTTAAGCAATCGAGGCCGGCGCCGGGCCAGTACGGAAGTACTGGTACTCGAGTCCCCTTGTGAGGTACCTCAGGCACAGTTAGTATCCTCAGAAGCACCGAAAGCTCTAACCCTGTCTACGGTTGCAAGTGGTCACCGGCAGGAGGTCGAATGCCGTTAAACAACCCGAGGGGCCGTATTCTCATTGTCGATGATGAACCCTCCATCTGCACGCTACTGATCGAGGGGCTGTCCCCCGAAGGATACGAGTGCCGCGCCGCCTCAGGGGGTATGGAAGCTATCAACATCCTGGAGCATGAGCGCTTTGACGCGCTCATCTCCGACCTGCGGATGCCTGGTCTCTCCGGCTTGGCGCTCTTGGAAGCCGCGCGCGCCAAATACCCGCATATGAGTTTCCTGATGGCCACCGGCGTGGACAATGTGCGCGTGGGTGTCGAGGCAATGAAGCTAGGCGCGGACGACTACATCGTGAAGCCCTTTCGTCTTGAAGCGGTCGCGATAGCCGTGGAGCGGGCGCTCGATAAGAAGCGTCTCGAACTGGAGGTCGAGACTTACCGCGAGCGCCTCGAAGAGATGGTGGAGGAACGGACCGGGCAACTTCAATCCGCCCTTTCGAGCATCCGGCAGACTTACGAGGAGATCCAGAAGACCTACGACGAGACCTTGCTGGCCCTTGGGGCGGCTTTGGCCTTGAAGCATAACGAGACAGACGAACATGCTCGCCGGGTGACTCACTACTCCCTGGAGCTTGCCAAAGCGGCGAACTGTACGGACGAGCAGCTCAGCCACATCTTGCGCGGCTCCTACCTGCACGATATCGGCAAGATCGGAATCCCGGATGCGATTCTGAACAAGCCAGGCAAGCTGACGCCCGAAGAGGTGGCCGTGATGCGGACCCATTCGCGCATCGGGTACGAACTGGTCAGCCATATTCCATTCCTTGCTCCCGCCGCTGAAATCGTTCTGACGCACCAGGAGGCTTACGACGGGACAGGCTATCCGCAAGGACTCAAGGGGGAGGAGATTCCCCTTGGGGCGCGTATTTTTGCTGTGGCTGATACGCTGGATGCCATGACCTCGGATCGCCCCTATCGGCGTGCCCTGCCGTGGACTGTAGCACGCGACGAAATCAGGCGAGAATCGGGGCAGCAATTCGATCCAAAGGTCGTGAAGGCATTCTTCGCGCTTCCGGAAGAGCTGTGGAACGAAATCCGTGTCAAGGCCGTGCGGAACCGCAAACGCCGAACCCTGTTGGCTGAGGCAGAGCGGAACCACACTCTCCTTCAACCCGGTCCGACTCTAGAATTCGTTCAATTAAGAGCGGACAACTGGGCGGAGAGAGATACGGCCCGTGACGACCCAGGAGCAGGCGAAATCGTAGCGAGCACCAAGGGCCTGAGAGAACGCGTGCTGGCCAGTGGCCTGCTGTGGCTCTTTTGCCTGTTCCTGTCCTGTTTGGGGTGCGTAGCGCCGTTGCGCGCCGCACAGCTCCCTCCTCAAAAGTCGGGCCTTCCTTTGCTAACCCGCGTGGAACAGATTCGAAACCTTACGCCTGATGAAGCGAATCTGGGGTATCCCATCCTGGTCCGCGCCGTAGTTACTTACTTCAATCCGGCGGAAAATGACTTGTTCGTTCAGGACTCGACGGCAGGCATCTGGGTTGACATCGGCAACTCCAAGCCGCCCGTCGAGCCCGGCCAGTTAGTGGAAGTCGAAGGCGTGAGCGGGACGCCGGACTTCGCACCGTCAATTTACAAGCCTAAGATACGGGTCTTGGGCCAGTCTTCCTTGCCCGTCGCGCGCCGAGTCACCTTCGACCGTATGGCTTCGACCAAAGAAGACAGCCAATGGGTGGAAATTGAGGGCATCGTCCACACGGCGAGCAAAGACGGAGATTCGTTGAGCCTTGATGTGGCGGCGGAGGGCGGCCGCCTGACCGTCGAGTTTCCAGGCTTCCACGCTCCCGTTCCCACTTCCCTTGTGGATGCCAAGGTGCGCATTCAGGGAGTGTGCGGCGCGATCTTTAACCAGAAGAATCAATTGATCGGTGTAATTCTTTATTCGCCAAGCGTCAATCAACTCCACATTCTTGAGGCAGCGCCCTCCAATGCGTTTCTAGCTCCACGGCGCCCAATCGCCAGTCTCCTGCGTTTCACCCCGCAGGGAGCATCCGGCCACCGTGTCAAAGTGCGGGGCGTGGTTACGCTGCAGCAGCCGGGGAGTTCGTTGTTTATCAAGGAGGAAAACGACAGTCTCCAGATTCACACGCTTCAGGCAACTCCTGTGCAGGCCGGCGACCTGGTCGAGGTGGTGGGATTCCCCGCCGTGGGTGACTACGCGGCGATCCTGCGGGATGCGGTCTTTAGGCGAGTCGCCGCCGGGCCTTCCCCCGTACCCATTCCCGTCACTGCGGCCCAGGCGCTGGACGGCAGCCATGACGCTGACTACGTACGCATCCAGGCGCGACTGCTGGATGCCACGCCGGGTCCCAACACCCTGAACATGGAGTCCGGCAACATACTCTTTCTGGCTCAGGTCGAGGATGGCGAGCCGAGCAAGAATTTGCAGGCTTTGGTGCCGGGGAGTCTTCTTCAGCTAACCGGCATCTGCATGCTGCAGGCGGATGAAAGCCACAATCCGCGGGCCTTTCGCATTCTTCTGCGCTCGCTGAATGACGCCGTGGTAGTCCTGCCCCCACCCTGGTGGAACATCAAGCGCATGCTCAGGATTATTGCCATCCTCGCAGCCTTGGTCCTGGCTTCCACACTCTGGGCCATGATGCTCAAACGGCAAGTGGCGGAAAAAACGGAGAGCATGCGTGATTCGCTGCAGCGCGAAGCCTCCGCTCGGGAACGTTACCAGGAGCTGTTCGAGAACGCCAACGACATGGTTTTTACTTGCGACCTCGAGGGTCACTTCAGCTCCTTGAACAAAGCCGGCCGGCGCATGACCGGCTGTGATCTCCCCGAACTCCTGAAGACGGACCTCACCCATATTTTGGCGCCTGAATACTCCGCTCTGGCTCGCCAGATGCTCGAGGAAGCGAGCGAGGAAGAACAACGCACCTACGAAGTGGAAATTGTAACCAAGAAAAACACCCGGTTGCGCTTGGACTTGGGAACGCGCCTCATACAGCGAAGCGGAAAGCCGCCTGAGGTCCAGGGGATCGGCCGCGACATCACCAAGCACCGGAGGTTGGAAGACCAGCTTCGCCATGCGCAGAAGATGGAGGCCGCCGGCCGTCTGGCGGGCGGCGTGGCCCACGACTTTAACAACCTGCTGACCGTGATCTCCGGCTTTGGCCAACTGGTCTTGGGGCGCATGGATCCCACAGACCCGAAGTATCCACACATGACCGAGCTGCTGAAAGCGGCGGATCGAGGCGCCACCCTTACGCGCCAGCTTTTGGCCTTTAGCCGCCAGCAGGTGCTCCAGCCGCAGGTGCTGGATTTGAACGTTACTCTCGCCAACGTAAGCCGCATGTTGCGACACTTGATTGGTGAGGATATTGAACTGGTGATCGTCCCAGGCCCGGGTTTGGGCCGGGTGAAAGCCGACCCGGGAGAGATCGATCAGGTCATTCTGAACCTTGCGGTGAATGCCCGAGACGCCATGCCGCATGGCGGCAAGTTGATCCTGCAAACCGAAAACGTCAATCTCGATGAGGCTCGCGCCAGCGGTCACTACCCCATCCGTCCCGGCCACTATGTTCTGCTCACCGTGAGCGATACCGGATGCGGCATGGATGCGGAAACCCAAAAGCACATCTTCGAGCCTTTCTTTACCACGAAGGAGCAGGGCAAAGGCACGGGGCTGGGCTTGGCGACCGTGCATGGCATTGTCCATCAGAGCGGCGGGTACATCTATGTTTACAGCGAACTGGGGAATGGCTCGTGCTTCAAGATTTATTTGCCACGGGTCGATCAAGTGGCGGAACCGGCGAAGGGCCGCCAAGCGGTCGAGCATCATACGAGGGGTTCGGAAACCATCCTGGTGGTGGAAGACGAAGCGATGGTAAGAGATTTGACACTCGAGGTTTTGAAGGAGTCTGGCTACACCGTTATCGCAGCCGAGAGACCCGATGATGCCCTCAGAATCTGCGAGCAAAACCCGGGGGCCATCGATTTGCTGCTTACCGACGTCGTCATGCCTGGCATGAGCGGCCTCGAGCTGGCCGAGCGGCTCAAGCCCGAGCGTCCGAAGATGAAGGTGCTCTATGTTTCGGGTTACACCGCGGACGCCGTCGCCCGGCGTGGGATGTCGGATCCAAAAACTGCTTTTCTCCAGAAGCCTTTCGCGCCGGGCGCCCTGGTGCGTAAGGTGCGGGAAGTCCTCGAGGTGGCCAGCGAGCCGCGGCCCAACTGAGTAGAAGCAGCCTTCAGCCGCTAGCTATCAGCTCTCAGCCAGGGTTAGGGCACGGCGATAAGGCTCTCCTGTCGCAGCCAGTTGGACCGTTCCCTCGCCGCAAGAACCTTGCGCACCCTTCAACGACAACGTCGCCGCTACCCGTGACGTCACCACCCATGAGCCGGCATCGTCGCTTGGCGCTTAGGGCAGAGCCGCAATGATCTTCCGGTACTCGTCTTCTGTGAAGGCGCGCAGCGTCTCCGTCTTGACGCCGCCTTTTGAAGCGGTCGCCAGAGCTACCTTGGCCATTGCTTCGTCGTTCGGCGCCTCACTGATAACGACGATGTCATACTGCCCCGTTACCATGTAAAATCCCTTCACTTCTCCGCTCGCAGATTTGACGATTTGCTTGAAGGCGTCGAGCCGTGCGGGGCTTTCCTTGACTTTCTCGATGCCTTGTTGCGTCCAGCGTCCCAATGTGATGTAGGTAGGCATGGGTCTGTCTCCTTTTCAGTTGAAGTTCTCTGAGCTTGTTTGGGCTAAACCCGAGTATACGCCCCGCCGTGTGGGCCTGCAACGATTGCGCGCCACGATTGAACGCCATCAGCATCAGTTGTGGCGAAGTCGCACCATCGCTTGACGAGCCCTGCGCCGTGCATTGCAACTTCGAAAACTCTCGTTTTTCAGCAGGCTTTTCCGCTACCCTGTTTCTCGAATATTGAATTTTGAATCCGGATTGCGGCCCGAGGCTGCGTTGCGCCGCCAGCACGAGCTGAGGGTTGGAGGCTTGACATCTTGTCGATCACCTAATTTTCCTGAAAAATCCACTTGACAGTCCAACTGTAGCGGTGTATCAATACAGCATGCTGCTCCACGTCAACACCGCTTCCGGCGTTCCCACCTACCTTCAGATTGAGACCCAGGTGAAACACTACATCGCAGCCGGCGCCTTGGCGCCCGGAGATGCGTTGCCGTCGGTGCGCCAGCTCGCCTCAGATTTGCGCATCAGTACCAATACGGTCGCTCGCGCCTACCAAAACCTCGAGCGCGATGGAATCTTGCGCACGGTCCCCGGCGGCCGCACCTACGTAGGCGAGAATCCCGGTAGTTTTCTGAAAGCGGAGAGAGTCAGGCGCCTTCGGCCCTATGCCCGGCAAATCGCCGTCGAGGGAACGCAATTGCGGCTCGACCCGCGTGAAATTATGGAATTGGTGCAGCAAGAGTTGGATGCCTTGGAGGAAGACAATGAACGATACAGCAATCTGGACCGAAAAGCTCGTTAAGACCTATCCCGGGGTGAGGGCTGTCGATGGGCTCAGCCTGAACGTCCCGCGCGGTGTCGCTTATGGTTTCTTGGGACGCAATGGCGCGGGTAAGACATCCACCATCCGGATATTACTAGGTTTAGCGCGGCCAACGGAAGGCCACGGAACGGTTCTGGGATTCTCGATTGGTCGCGAGCAAGTTGCCATCCTTGAGCGCACCGCCTTCGTGAGCGAGAGCAAGGCTCTATACGGAGGCCTCACGCCTCGCGAACTTGTGCGCTTTACGCGCGGCTTTTACCCCAATTGGTCAGACCAAGCCGTCACGAAGTATTCGCGACTATTTGAGATTCCGATGGACCGTCCCTTCGCAAAGCTCTCGCAAGGGAACCGAACGAAAGTCTATCTTCTGCTGGCGTTGTCACAGGGGGCGGATTTACTGGTTCTCGATGAACCGGCGACGGGGCTCGATCCCGTCGTTCTCGATGAATTCCTGCGCATCCTTGTCCAAGACGTAATCGCTGAAGGCCGGACGGTCTTCATCTCCTCGCATCAACTCTCCGACGTGGAGCAGATTGCTGACTGGATCGGCCTCATCGATCACGGAAAGCTGCTGCTCGAAGCGAGGCTGGATGATATCAAGAACCAGTTTCGATTTGTCACTGTCGCCGGCAATGCTCCGCCACAAACAGAGTCCTCCGAAGTCTTGTTGCTGGCTTCGGAGGGCAGCTTCTACAAATACCTTGTCAAGAAGAACGCGGAGGCCTTTGCCGCTGAACTCAGCCGACAGGGTGCAACTGTTGCGGAAGTTTCTCCCCTGGGTTTGCGGGAGATCTTCCTTGCCTTGGTCCGAAAGGAGGAGCCATGTACTTCTGGAAATGTTGGCGAGATAGCCGCAGCCGTTTCATCGTCTCTCTCATAGCGTTTCCGGTGCTCGGTGTTTTGTTCACTTTCATTTCCGTCCGGCTCGGTTGGGGCGTTAGGCCCCCGACGGTGATTCAATCGTGGTCGGAAACCACCGAAATTGTCCTGGGAGGTTGGACCGCCTTTTTCAGTCTCTTGTGGGGACTGGTGGTGGGATCATCGGGCCTGGGAGAGGAGTTCAAAGATGAGACTCTGGATTTCCTGCTGGTTCGGCCACGTCCGCGAAGATATTGGGTGTGGATGGGCTGGTTGGAGGGGGTCTGGGAGCTAAGCCTGATGATTCTTCTAAGCGTAGGGGCGACTTTCGGGACGCTGGTCTATCTGACGGGCCGGGTTCAAACGTGGTGGCCCCTGGCAGCGGTTCTGCCGTTGGCTCTGGGTGGCGCCGTGACTTATGGCCTGACTTATTTTATGACGTTCGTCGCGCGCAGCGGCCGGCAGGGCCTCAGTTACGGCTTCGGTATACTCTTCATCGATTTACTGCTGCCTGTCGCCCTGGCCTACTACTGGCAAATCAATTTTCCTTCGGTCTGGGGGTTCATGATGGCCGCGTGCAAATCGTTTACGAGTGCCTCGGGGACTTTCCCCGCCGGCCCGCTCGTCTTTTGGAGCATCGTCGCCCTGGCGTTCCCATTAGCTACGGAGTTGCTTCTCGAACGCGCAGAGGTGTGAGCAAGATCTCAGCGGAACCGGGAGCCGCATATGTGGCGCGTGGAGAATTTTTCGGGGGCGAGGCAGTCCGGCAGGATCGCGTCGCCCCGGCACTAGAAGGGAGGCTCGACATGTGGAAATGGATTTCCGTTGAAACGCTCGTGCAGGATTTTCGTTATGGGGCCAGGGGGCTGCGCAGGAATCCCGGCTTCACGGCGATCACCGTGCTCACACTGGCTCTGGGCATCGGCGCCACGACGGCCATCTTTACCGTCGTCAATGCCGTGCTGCTTCGCCCCTTGCCTTACCCGCATCCCGAGGAGTTGGTTTATGTCCAGCAAGTGCTGGGAGGCTTCGGGGTGAATCCTTTTGTGTGGAACAGAGAATTTGTGGCCTGGAGGAATCAGAGCCGAACGCTCCGCCCGATTGCTGCCTATATGTATGATTGGTTTAACCTCACCGGAGGGGGCGAGCCGGAGCGAGTGGTCAGCGGCATTGCCAGTGCTTCGTTCTTCCCCCTTCTGGGTGTTCGACCCGAAGTCGGACGGCTCTTTCTTCCTGAAGAAGACCGCCCCGGCGGCCCGCCTGTGGCCATCCTCAGCCATGCTTTGTGGAAGCGGCGGTACGGTGGTGATCCCACCATAGTCGGCAGGGGCATCACCCTGGACGACAAGGTTTACACAGTTGTTGGAGTGCTTCCCGCCGCGTTCGTGATTCCAGATGAGAGGAAGATCAACTATGCCCTCTGGGTGCCACTCGCCGAGGGTGACACGCCGGGACCATTCCGCGTGATTCGAGCCATTGGCCGGCTCAAGCCGGGAGTGAGCGTGTCAACAGCGCAGGCGGAACTGAACACGATCGCGCAGTCTACGTTGCGAAAAGGCATGAACGTCAGTATCGTGCTCTCGGCCTGGCAGGAACAGATCAGCCAGAAATTCAGGCTCTCGCTGTTGCTTTTCCTCGGTGCGGTGGGCTTTTTGCTCCTCATTGCTTGCGCTAATGTTGCCAACCTCTTGCTCTCCCGCGCCGCGAACCGTCAAAAGGAGATTGCGGTGCGGTTGACCGTCGGCGCCGGTCGATCGCGAATCGTTCGCCAACTCCTCACCGAGAGTGCGCTGCTGGCTTTGCTCGGCGGACTGCTCGGATTGATTTTGGCGCGTTCGGCCAAGGATTTGCTCGTAACGTTTATTACTCCAAATCTGCCGGCGCTCGAACCGATCATCCTTGACCATCGAGTGCTGGCGTTTTGCCTGGCTTTGGCCATGGTCACCGGAATAGCCTTCGGCCTGGTTCCTGCCTTTCAGGCCTCCAGGGTTTCATTAAGCGAGGTGCTTAAGGATGCCGGACGCAGCGGTGGCGAACTTCGGTCCGGCACGCTTTTTCGCAATTTGCTTGTCGTCTGTGAAACCGCCCTGGCCATGGTGCTTCTGGTCGGCGCCGGCTTGCTTTTCCGGAGCTTCCTGCAAGTGCGCGGAATCGACCCCGGATTCAAGTCCGTCAACACCCTGAGCCTGACCGTAGATTTGACACTCTCCAAGTATCCAAACCCGAAGGAACAGGCAAGGTTCTTCGAACGGGTGATAGAAGGGATCAAGAGCTTAGATGGAGTGGAATCTGTGGGTGGCAGCGGCTGTCCGCCGCTCGGGGGCCGATTGAATTCCGTCAGTGATCTAGCGGTCGAAGGGCGCTCGGAAAAAATACCCATGGCGTTTGTCGCCACCATCAGTCCGGATTATTTTCGCACCATGCGGATTCCTCTCAAGCAAGGACGTGATTTTGACAACAGGGATCGTGATGGATCCCCGGGTGTTGCCATGGTCAACGAGTCGTTCGCTCGCCGCTACTTTCCCCATGAAACTTGCCTTGGCAAACAGGTCGAGAATTGGGTTCACAAGAACGAGTGGCTGACCATCGTGGGTGTAGTCGGTGACGTTCGCGGCTGGGTGGAAAGAGAACCGGAACCGGAAATGTACTTGCCCTACTTGCAGGCCGGCGAGCCTTACATGACTCTGCTCGTTCGCACCGCGGGAAATCCACGGTTGTGGGAGCGGGCTGTGCGCAGGCAAATTGCGAATGTGGACAAGGACCAGCCGCCGCATGATGTTGCGAGCCTGGATGAGCTCCGATCCGGTTCCTTTACATCACGACGGGTCAACCTGCTTCTGCTCGGCGTATTTGCGTCGCTGGGCCTGGTCCTTGCCTCGGTGGGCATCTACGGCGTGGTGTCCTATTCGGTCAGCCAGCGCACGCATGAAATAGGCGTGCGCCTGGCATTGGGCGCTGAAAGCGGCGCTGTGCTTCGGAGCGTGATTGCAAAAGGGCTTTGCCTGGCATTGATCGGTACCGGAATCGGTGTGGCGGGCTCGCTGGCTGTGACTCGCTTGTTGCGCACCATGCTGTTCGGCGTTCACCCCACCGACCCCGCGACCTTCCTTGCTGTGTCCCTGATACTCCTCGCGGTGACGTGCCTTGCGTGCTACATTCCCGCGCACCGGGCAGCCGAGGTCGATCCCATGGTGGCGCTGAGATATGAATGACGAATAGTGAGTAGTAAATGGTAAATTATAAATGCTCTGGTAGCGCGGACCTCCGTCTTTGAGGTCCGCGGCTCTTCTGCGATTAACCCTGCAAAACACGCAGGCCCGCGCCACCCCTTACGGCGCCGGTTCGCTCGAAGAAAAAATCTTTTGCAACATACGAAGATTTTCGTTGACACTACGAAGCTCTTCGTAGTAGTGTGTGTTTATGAGCCATCGAGACCTACCCAAACCGACCGCCGGCGAGCTGGAGATTCTCCACGTTTTATGGGAGCTTGGCCCCTCGACGGTCCGAAGAGTGTACGAAGCGTTAAGTGAAAAGAAACCGATTGGATATACAACCGTCCTAAAGCTGATGCAGATCATGACCAGCAAGGGAACCGTGCGCCGCAACGAAGAGCAGCGGGCGCACGTGTACGAAGCCTGCCTGCCCGCCGAAAAGACAAAGCGCCAGCTTGCCGCCGATGTGCTGCAGCGGGTGTTCGAGGGCTCGGCGAGCGAACTGATGATGCACGCGCTCGAGGGCCGAAAAACATCGCGCAAAGAGATCGAACAGTTGCGCCGTCTTCTGGATGAACAGGAGAGGAGACTACGATGACGCATTCTGCCGTTCCCCTTTCTCCGGTTGTGGTGCAGTCCCTGGGATGGGCATTGCTGCACTTTGTCTGGCAGGGCGCCGCGCTCGCCGCCGCGTTATCTTTTCTGATGGCCTGGTGCCGGAGGGCTTCGACGCGTTATGCGTTGGGTGTAGGCGCGCTGGTTTTGCTGGTGGCAGCGCCCGTGATCACGTTTCTGTTGTTGTTACCTCGCGCTTCTGTGGCGTGGACTGCCATGCCCTCCGGAGCGGTAGCGGTCGAACGGGTGCAGGCAACAGTAGCCAGGGCGCCGGCTTCGCTCGCCGCTCCACAACGGCCGCTCCAGTCCGATCGATTGATTTGGCTGGTGGAGCTGTGGTTCGCCGGTGTGGGGCTCTTCAGCCTGCGCGCCACCGGGGGAATCCTCCTGATCGAGAGATTGAAGCGCCGAGGCGTCCGGCCGGTTTCCTCTGAGCTGCTTAAGATATGCCAAATGCTTCAGAGGCGGCTGGGAATCGACAGGGCAGTGCGCTTTTGCGAGACCCGGCTGGTGGCGGCTCCGGCGGTGATCGGCTTGTTCCGGCCGGTGGTCCTACTGCCCGTGACGGCGCTGACCGGGCTTTCGGAAGCGCAGCTTGAGGCCATCATCGCCCATGAGCTCGCGCACATTCGCGCCTCGATTCTTTCGTGAATTTGTTCCAGGTCGGGGCGGAAACTTTGCTCTTCTACCATCCGGCTGTCTGGTGGGTGAGCCGGCGGATTCGCGCGGAGCGGGAGAACTGCTGCGACGACGAGGCTATTCGGGCCTGCGGCGACGCAGTGGGTTATGCTCGAGCGCTCACGCTGCTGGAGGAGAGGAGGAGCGCGCCGGTCCTGGCGATGGGGATCAACCGAACCCCGTTGGCTGCCCGCGTGCTCCGGTTGCTCGGCTTGCAAGAAATCCGGGGAGGCCTGCGGGGCGCTGGCTTGGGCATGAGTCTTCTGTGCCTTGCGGGCGCGCTCATGGCGGGCAATGGATGCTGGGGCATCGCAAGAGCATCGTTCGGCATGCCTGCGCCTGCGAGACAATCCGCTGCGATCCACCACGCCTCAGCGGTCGCAGCGCGGCGGAATTTGACTGCGCCGCCTGTTGTGGCGAACGGTCAACCAGCGGGATCGCCTGCCCGGGCCTCGAGCCGCGAACCGGCGCCGGAAGCTCAAAACGCCGAGAACTCGAGCAGTGACAGACCAGGGCGAGGTTTTATTGAGCAAATGAGGGACGCGGGGCTGAAGGACCTCACGGTCGACCAGCTTATCGCGCTGAAGGTACAGGGCGTCACCCCCGACTACGTGCGGCAGATGCGCGCTCTTGGACTGAACCTCAACGCTGAAGAACTGATTCGGATGCGGGTGCAAGGTGTTACGCCGGAATACGTCAAGGCAATGCGCGCCACTGGAGTGAAGCTCTCCGCAGAGCAGTTGGTCGGAATGAAGGTGCAGGGCGTAACCCCGGAATATGTGCGGGAAATGCACGATCTGGGATTTCAGCCTGACCCCGACGACCTGATCGGGATGCGGGTTCAAGGTGTTACGCCGGAATACGTCAAGGAAATGCGCGCCACCGGAGTGAAGCTCTCCGCAGAGCAGTTGGTCGGAATGAAGGTGCAGGGCGTAACCCCGGAATATGTGCGGGAAATGCACGATCTGGGATTCGAAGCTGATGCAGAGAGTCTGGTTGGGATGCGAGTGCAAGGTGTTACGCCGGAATACGTCAAGGAAATGCGCGCCACCGGCCTGAAGTTCTCCGCAGAGCAGTTAGTGGGAATGCGGGTCCAAGGCGTAACCCCGGAGTATGTGCGCGAAATGCACGATCTGGGATTCCAACCTGACGCAGACACTCTGGTGGGAATGCGAGTGCAAGGCGTTACGCCCGACTACGTGAAGGCTCTCCAAGCGGCAGGTCTGAAAAATCTCGCCACTGAAGATTATATCGCTGCGAAAATTCAGGGTATCACGCCGGAATTTGTGGAGAAGGCGCGCCAACACGGTTTCCAGAACCTGTCTTTGGACAAGCTCATCCAGTTGAAATTCGCCGGGGTGCTGTGACCATCGGCTTGATGGTGAAGATGAGGAGGACTCCATGAAGCTTTCGTGCATTCGATGCTTGGTTTTCCTGGGGATCTGCGCCCTACTGGCAGTGAGGGCAGCCTGGCCGGAAACCCGGACTGGTGACTGGACGATGAGCCTGTCCGACGTCGCCGGCCACGTCCAATTTTCTTTGATCGAGTCCCGCCACAGTGGTCACTCCGAACACAGTTCTGACTGGCCATTGAGCGGATTCCAGGGTCTAGACATTTCGAAATCCGGCCGGCACGAGGTCCACTTCACGATCGCGCGGGATGCAGGCAAGTTCGACTGCGAGGGCTTCCTCGACAACGGCGAGGGGGCGGGTCTGTTCCACTTCCTTCCCAATCCGCAATACGCCGAAGCAATGAAAGCGCTGGGCTTCGACGGGGTGGCCGAGGAAAAGCAGCTCGCCATGGCGGCGCAGGACGTGAGCCTCGAGTTCGCCAGGGCAATGAAAGGCGAGCATCTGGAAGGACTGGATACCGACAAGCTGATCGCGTTCCGCATATTCAACGTCAGCGGGGATTTCATCCACCAGATTCGTGCCGCGGGACTCAACATCACGTCCAGCGACAAGCTCGTGGCGTTCCGCATTCATGGCGTAACGCCGGAAATGATCCGGACGCTGCGTCAAGAGGGTTATACGCCCGATGAAGATAAGCTCATCGCGCTGCGGATTCACGGCGCCACGCCGGAGTGGATGGCGCAAATGAGCAAGTTGGGTTACAACCACCTCGACCTGGATAAGCTCATCGCTTTCCGCATTCACGGCGTGACGCCCGAGTTCATCGGGAAATTGAATCAGCTCGGCTACGCGCATCCTGAGCCTGACCAATTGATTGCCATGCGGATTCACGGAGTCACGCCCGAGTACATCACCAGTATGCGCTCGCAGCACGGCATGCAGAACCTGACCATCGACCAACTGGTCAGCCTGCGCATTCATGGCATCGATTAGCGGGAAAGAAACTCACCACAGAGGGCAAAGAGTTCACAGAGAAGAGCTGAAGAGTCTTTCTCTGTGAACTCTTTGCCCTCTGTGGTAGGTCTTGCCTTCGCGTCCCACGCAGAACAATCCAACAAAGAATCCAACAGCGAGAATTGAAATATTTCCGTGCCGATGCTAACCTTCTTTCATTGGCATAGTCTAACTATGTTAAGGAGGCAAGTGCATGCATCAGGACGAAATCCCTCCCGGAACGCTTTATTTGTTGATCTTGAAAGCCCTGGCTCGCGGCGGGGAATTGCACGGCTACGAGATCGCCAACTGGATCGAGCACGTTTCCAATGACGTTTTGCAGGTTGAGGAAGGCTCGCTCTATCCCGCGCTGCAGCGCATGTTGATTAAAGGCTGGGTCACAGCGAAATGGGGTGTAACGGCGGGGAATCGTCGGGCGCGTTACTACCGCCTGACACCCCTGGGCCGAAAACAGCTCGAGGTCGAAGTCTCTCAATTCGAGCGGGTCATGCAAGCCATCACGCGGGCAATTCAGACGGCGTGAGGACGAGCAGTGGCTAGTGGCGAGTGGTTAGAGAAAAGCAGTGGTCGGTGGCTGGTGGCGGTCTCCTTGCGCCGCGTCTAGCCACTAGCCACTAACCACTAGCCACTTTTCTGTTGTGGCCGGAAAGGGTGGGATCGGGAAATATGTTGGCTAAATTTGGCAGACGACTCTTGATGCTGTTTCGTAGCCGGCAATTCGATGCTGACCTTCAGGATGAGATGCGCCTGCACCGCGAATTGCGCGAGCAAGAACAGATCGAGCGTGGCCTTTCAGCGAAGGAAGCTCGCTACGCCGCGCAAAGACGTTTCGGCAACGATTTGATTCTGAGAGAGGAGAGTCGCGACATGTGGGGATGGAACTGGCTTGAACATGTGGTGCAGGACGTTTGCTACGGCCTGCGTATGTTGAGGAAGAACCGCGGGTTCACTGTGGTCTCGGTGCTGACCCTGGCGCTCGGCATCGGGGCGAATACGGCGATCTTCAGCGTGGTCGAAGCCGTCCTGATCCGCCCCTTGCCTTATCACGATCCGGGCCGGCTGATTTGGATCTCGCGCGTTCTGCCGGCGCTTCACGCCCGGCTGGTTGCCAGCACGGATTACATCGCTTGGCTCGAACACAACAAGACGCTGACGGGAATCTCAGCCCTTGACGAGTCACAGACCTTCAACCTTACCGGCCGCGGTGTGGCACAGCGAGTGCCGGGAGCGCTGGTCTCCTCGAATTTCTTTTCCACGTTGGGTGTCCAGCCCTTTCTGGGACGCGCCTTCACGGCGAGCGAGGACCGGCCCGGCGGCCATCCGGTGGTGCTTCTAACCTATTTATTCTGGCGCCGTCATTTCAATGGCGACCAGAACGTCCTCGGGCGAACACTCACGCTCGACAACCAGATTTACACCATTGTTGGAGTGATGCCCGAGAGCTTTCGCTTCCCGCGAAATCCGAAAGTCGAACTCATTGCCCCGCTTGTGATCGACCCCACCCCTCCTCCCCCCGGGCAGTTCAGAATTGAGCTCTTTAACGTCCTTGCCCGCCTCAGGCCGGGGGTGACTATCGCTCAGGCCTCTGCTGACCTCGAAGTTATTTCCCAGCGCTTGCATCCCGACGATTCTGAGGGAGCGGGAGCGGCGCCGTTGCCCGGCAGGGCAGGCGGGAACAGTGCGCCGAGCGGTTCCCGCACCGAGAATCGGACGACGGTCGCTCCGCAGCCGGGCCCCGGAGCGAGGCCGCCCGCGGGCCAGCCTGCGCCTAATCCGCCGACCCGAATGTTCAATCCCTTCGAGCATGGACAAATGGAGGTCGTGCCCTTGCATCGGGAGTTGGTAGGGGACGTGCGGCCGGCGCTCCTCATTCTGCTTGTCGCAGTCGCCCTGGTGCTGCTGATTGCCTGCGCCAACGTTGCCAACCTCATGTTGGCAAGGGCCTCAGTCCGGTCGAAGGAGATCTCCGTTCGCGCCGCGCTGGGTGCCGGCCGTCCGAGGTTGCTGCGCCAGCTTCTTACCGAGAGCGTCATCCTGGGATGCGCTGGCGGATTGGTGGGCTTGCTGTTGGCTTACGGGGGAGTCCATCTCATCGTCGCCTACACGCCCGCGAAGGTGGCCGGCAACATCTTTCAACTGGTGACGATCAGCATCAATACCCCCGTGCTGTTGTTCACGCTTGCGGTCTCCCTGCTCACGGGAGTGGTTTTCGGTCTGGCGCCAGCCCTCGCCAGCTCGAAGCCGGATCTGAACCAAGCGCTCAAGGAGAGCGGCCAGTCACGGGCGTTCAGCCCGCGCCGCAACCTCCTGCGCAGCGCGTTGGTGGTGGCTGAAATCTCGCTTTCCCTGGTGCTGCTCATCGGCGCGGGTCTGTTGATGAAGAGCTTCTACCTGCTCTGGGCAGTCGATCCCGGCTTCAGGTCCGACCACCTCCTCGCCTTCGCCGTCGAACTCCCCGATTCGAAGTACCCGAAGGACACGCAGCAGGCCGCCTTTTTCGAGCAGTTGCTCGATCACCTCCGGGTTCTGCCAGGCGTGAAGGCGGCAGGCTTGTGTAGTTCGCTGCCGCTTTCCCGCCGTTGGCGCCTGATGATTGGAGTACGGTTCGAGGGCCAGCCGCCACGGCCGGCGGACCAAGTACAATCCGTACCCTCGATCTCCGTCAGCGCCGACTACTTCCGCGCCATGGGAATCCCCATCATCCAGGGCCGAGCCTTCTCCGAGCGCGATGACGCCACCGCGCCCAAGGTTGTGATCGTGAACCAGACGATGGCCCACGAGTTCTTCCCTAATACGAATCCGCTCGGCCGGCGGATGGTGATGGGCCAAGGGGCCAACGCCTTTGCGACCGTTGTGGGTGTCGCTGGCGATGTGAGAAATGGCGGCCTGGACGCGCAAGCCCAGCCTGCCTTTCTTGTGCCCTTCTCACAAAGCCCTGACTCGACTATGGAAGTCGCTCTGCTCACGGCGGTCGAGCCAACCAGCATGGCCACGGCGGTAAGAAATGCGGTCGCCGCGATCGACCCGGAGCAGCCGGTCTTCGACATCTCGACCATAGACGAAAGGCTGGCGGCGTCGGTAGCGCCGCGGCGATTCAACCTGCTGCTGCTGACATCCTTTGCCCTGCTCGCTATGCTTCTGGCGGGTGCGGGGATTTACGGCGTCGTCTCTTATTCCGTCGTGCAGCGCACCCACGAAGTGGGTATTCGGATGGCGCTCGGAGCCCAGCGCCGAGACGTCCTGAAACTAATCGTGGCGCAGGGAACAGTCCTGCTTCTTATGGGCATCGGGGTCGGACTGACTGGAGCTTTCCTGCTGACCCGGTTCCTCGCGGCCCTCCTGTATGGCGTGCGCCCGACGGATTCGGCGACGTTTGCGGTGGTCTCGCTCCTCTTGGCGGCGGTAGCGTTAATGGCCTGCTACATTCCCGCGCGCCGCGCAATCCGGGTCGATCCCGTCGTGGCGCTGAGGTACGAGTAAAGCAGTGGCTAGTGGTTAGTGGCTAGTGGCTAGAAAAGCAGTGGTTGGTGGATAGCAGTTATCGGCGCTCTCCTTGCGCCGCGTCTAGCCACTAATCACCAGGCACTAACCACTTCTCTGTCACCGCCGGAAACGGTGAAAGCGGGAAACATGTTCACTGAAATCGCCAGACGTCTCCTGATGCTATTTCGCGGTCGGCAATTCGATGCTGACCTTCAGGACGAGATGCGCCTGCACCGTGAATTGCGCGAGCAGGAACAGATCGAGCGTGGCCTTTCAGCAAAGGAAGCTCGCTACGCCGCGCAAAGACGCTTCGGCAATGACTTGGTTCTGAGAGAGGAGAGTCGCGACATGTGGGGATGGAATGGGCTCGAGACGCTGCTTCATGATGTTCGCTACGGTCTGCGCCAACTGCGGCGCAATCCTGGCTTCACGGCGGCAGGCGTCATAACGCTGGCCATGGGCATTGGGACTACCACTGCCCTCTTTACGGTGGTGCACTCCGTCTTGCTCGAACCGTTGCCCTTTAAGGACTCGGCGCGGCTGCTTCGGCTGTACGAGCACAGTTCGGATGACAAGTTTCCCTATAACAATAATGCTGCCGGGGTGTTTGCCGAATGGAAAAAGCAAAATCATGGCTTTTCCGATTTGGCTATTGTGGGCGGTGGGCAGTACAACCTTTCGTCAGCGGGCGGGCAGCTTGCGGAAAAAGTGAACTCCGCCGAATGCTCGTGGAATCTGTTTCCCACGCTGGGAGTCGAACCGGCGCTGGGTCGGAATTTCACCACCGCCGATGACCGTCCATCCGCCGCCCCCACGGTTGTTCTGAGCTGGGGATTGTGGAAGCGGCGTTTCGGCGGGGATCCTTCCATCCTCGGCCAGAGCATCCATCTGGATACCAAGTCCTACACCGTGCTGGGGGTCATGCCCGCCTGGTTTGCCTATCCGGACCATACCACCCAGTTGTGGACGCCCGTTTATCACGAGGAGCCGCCTCAAGAGATGGAGGCGCCGGATTCTCATGACTTCAGTGCCATTGGACGGCTGAAGCCCGGGGTAAACGCGGCAGAGGCCACGGCAGAGCTTTCGGTCATTGTGCGACGCCTGCACGATGCTCACCCCGATGACGCTTTCATCAGCAAAGCCGCGCACAGCCGCCCACTGCTCGAGGATATGGTCGGCGATCTCAAGACGCCCTTGTACATCCTGCTGGGCGCCACCGCGTGCCTGCTCTTGATTGCGTGTCTGAACGTGGCGGGCCTCCTCGTGGCCCGAGGAGTCGCCCGGCGAAGGGAGGCCGCCGTTCGCGCCGCCCTGGGGGGCAGCCGCTGGCGATTGCTGGGCGCGCACCTCACGGAGAGCTTGCTTCTCTCCGCCGCGGGAGCCGCCGCAGGTCTCCTCCTGGCGTATGCCATTATCCGATGGGTCGTGGCTGTGCGGCCAGACGTGACTCGCATTGAAGCCATCCACATGGATGGCGTGGTTGTGGTCTTTGTTGCGGCCCTGATTTTCGCCTGCGCGCTTTTTGCCGGCGTGGCCTCCTCGGTTTCTGTGAGGGGCGAGCAGATTCTTACTACTATCCAGGAATCGTCGCGTTCGCACAGTGCGGGCAAAGCGCCAGTCCGGCTGCGCAAATGGCTGCTGTCGCTGGAAGTGGCCCTCACCGTTGTGCTGCTGGTAGGGGCCGGCCTGCTGCTTAAAAGTTACGCGCGACTCCGTTTTGTTAACCTCGGTTGTGCGACGGACGGCGTGCTCACCATGCAATTCAGCCTTCCCGAGGCAAAGTACCGCCAAGCGGTGCAGCGTGTGAGTTTCTATGATGCGCTACTCGAGCGAGTGCGGGCGCTCCCCGGCGTGCAGCGGGCTGGACTGGTCCGGTCCGTACCCGGTGGAGGATACCCCGGAGACAGCGGTTTCGCCATCGCGGAGCATCCCCCGCTGCCGGCGGGGCAGGTCCAGTACTGCATTGTTCAGTGGGCCGATCCGGGTTATTTCTCAGCTCTGGGAATTCCCCTGCTGCGAGGACAGGGGTTCGATGAGAAGCAACGGGCAGGCAATCCGCTCGAGGTCATTATTAACGAGTCCTTTGTTCGCCAGTATTTTCCTGGCGAGGATCCGCTCGGCAAACATCTGATCTCGATCGGCCATCGGCCCTTTGCCATTGTCGGGGTAGTCGGCGATACACGTTCCGAGCTCGCCAGGCCCCCCCTGCCCGTCATGTATTTTCCCATTTACGCGCCCCTTTACGGCGGAAATCTTCCAAACTACGCGATGCTTGCCGTGCGCTCAAGCCATGATGTCGCCGCTTTAGCTTTGCCCGTGCAACGAGTGTTCCAACAGCTTGACCCCGACTTGGCGGTTTCGAGCGTCCTCACGATGGACCAGCTCATCGGAAGGACCACCTTGGACGCCAGCTTTGACACGACTTTGTTGCTCGCCTTCGCCGGGTTGTCACTGGCGTTGGCCGGGGTGGGTTTGTTTGGGGTCCTTTCCTACATCGTGGCGCAACGCACGCACGAAATCGCCATTCGCATGGCTTTGGGCGCGCAGAAAGGCGATGTGCTTCGCATGGTGGTGCAGCAAGGCATGATTCCTGCTGTGATCGGGATGGGTTTGGGAATTGCCGGCGCGTTTGGGGTGACTCGTCTCTTGTCCAGTCTTCTCTACGGCGTCCAACCCGACGACCCGATCACGTTTGCGTCGGTGTTGCTGATCCTGGCAGGCGTTGCCTTGGTGGCGACCTACATCCCGGCACGCCGCGCCACGAAGGTGGACCCCATGGTAGCGCTTAGGTATGAGTAGCAGTGGCTAGTGCCTAGTGGTTAGTGGCTAGAAGCAGTGGTTGGTGGTCAATGGCGGGTGGCGGTGTCTCTGCTCCGCCTCTAGCCGCGAGGCACTAGCCACTAGCCACTGTTTGAGAGAGGAGAGTCGTGTCATGTGGGGATGGAGCGCAGACTCTCGTTTTCCAGAGAGTCTGCAGCTTTTGGCGTGATTGGGTTTTGTGGTCGCCGTGGAGGGGCTATCCGCATCTCACTGCGCTACGTCTAATCAGTAACCGTTTAGCGCAGGTGTGAGCTGAAAGCTGACGGCTGGCAACTTGTCTCTGAGAGAGGAGAACCGCGGCAATGGGGGAACGGAGCTGGTTGGAAGGCTTGTTTCAAGATGCTCGCTACGGCTTGCGGACGTTAATCAAGAATCCCGGCTTCACGGCCGTGGCGGTGTTGACCCTGGCGCTCGGCATTGGGGCGAACACGGCCATTTTCAGCGTGGTGAATGCCGTCTTACTGAAACCCCTGCCTTATGCCGACTCTGATCGCTTGGCGGTCATCTGGGAGACGGAGCCCAGCGCTCCTGAAGGCCTGTTCCCCGACACCGCCCCGGACTTTAAGGATTGGCAGGTGCAGAACCATGTGTTCGAGGGCATGTCCGCGATCACCATTGCGAGCGCCACGCTCACCGGTTCCGGCGAGCCGTTGCAACTCCGTGGCCTGTCGGTTTCCCCTAACACGTTTCAGCTTCTCGGGGTGCAGCCGCAGCTCGGCCGGAGCTTTTCGCCGGATGAGGGCCCGACCGGCCACAATCACGTAGTTCTCTTGAGCTACGGGCTGTGGCAAAGCGCCTTCGGAGGACAGAAGAACATCGTGGGAAGCAACGTCATGCTGGATGGCGAGGCCTATGACGTGGCGGGCGTCATGCCCAAGGATTTCAGGTTCCCGACCGTCTGGGGGCGCAATCCGCAATTCTGGACCCCTGTAACCATGGACGCTCCGAAATGGAAAACCGACCGAGGGAACCACTGGTTCTGGGTGCTGGCGCGCGTGAAGAAGGGTGTCACACTCAGCCAATCCGCCGCCGAGATGGTGACGATTTCCTCACGGCTCGCCCAGCAGTATTCGCAGACCAACAGGGGTGTGATCGCGCGGGTCAAAAGCCTGCACGAGCAGCTTGCCGGGAATGTCAGCGAAATTTTGTGGGTGCTTTTCGCTACGGTGGGATTCCTGCTGCTGATTGCCTGTGTGAATGTCGCCAATCTGCTGCTCACCAAATCTGTGGGCCGCCAGCGGGAGGTTGCCATTCGGCTTGCGGTCGGCGCAGGAGCGCGCCGCCTGGTGCGCCAACTGCTTACGGAGAGCGTACTGCTGTTTCTCATTGGCGGAGCCGCGGGCTTGGCGGTAGGCGTGGCTGCGCTCCGCCTTCTCCTCCACGCGGCGCCGATAGGCTACATCCCCGATGTGATTTCCGTACACCTTGATTCCCGCGTTTTTGCCTTCACTTTCCTCCTTGCCTTCGTTACGGGGACGCTCGCCGGGCTCATTCCGGCTCTGTATGCCACCCGCGTGAGCTTCAGCGCAATGCTCAAGGAGAGCGGTTCCGCCGTGGCAGTCTCCCACGGGCTCACCCGCGGCCTGCTCACGGCCGGAGAGATCGCTCTGGCTCTTGTTATGCTCGTCGGCGCGGGGCTTGCCACCCGCAGCCTGGTGCGCTTGCTCGGCGTCCAGCTCGGCTTCGATCCACGCCAGGTGGTGGCGGGGCGCGTCTCGCTGCCCGACTCACGCTACCCAAAGGACCCTCAGCAGAACGCGTTCTTCCATAGCCTGCTTGAACGCGTCCAGGCATTGCCGGGAGTTGTCTCTGCCGGGGCAGCGTCAGAACTGCCGCTCCAAGGAGGCAGCAACGGCACGGTGGTCATCGAGGGTCAGCCGGCGCCCAAAGATATGTGGTCCAGTCCCCTGGTCGAGTCGTGCACCGTCACGCCCAACTACTTTCGCACCATGCGTATTCCGCTGCTGAGCGGCCGTGATGTGGCTGAAGCGGACACCCCTGATAAGCCGCTCGTCGCGGTCATCAATGAAACCATGGCACGCCGCTTCTGGCCGCATCAGGACGCGGTCGGCAGGCGCTTCAAGCACAGCGATCCTGACGCCAAGTGGATCAGCGTAATTGGTGTGGTGGGCGATATCAGGGAATTCGGCCTGGCCGAGCCAGCCATTCCGGAAGCCTATTATCCCGAGTCACAGAGTGCGTACTCGGAATTGGTCCTTGTGGTGCGCGCTGCCAATGACCCCCAAGCGCAGGTGCCCGCCATTCGCCATGCCCTGCACGACCTGGATAAGGACTTGCCGTGGTCCAGCGTCCAGACCCTGCCGGAAATGGTCTCGCAGTCCTCGCGCGAGAAGCGATTTGTGGCGCTGCTGCTTACATTGTTTGCAGCCGTGGCCATGGCGCTGGCGTCGGTCGGGATTTATGGGGTTGTGTCCTACTCCGTCTCCCAGCGCACGCGGGAGATTGGCATTCGTATGGCGTTTGGCGCTGAAGTCCTCAACGTCCTGGGCATGGTGCTAAGGGAAGTACTGCGGCTGGTTTTCGCCGGCGTGGCCGTGGGATTGTTAGGCGCCTGGGCCGTCTCCCGTTACCTCACCAGCATTCTCTACGCCGTGCGCGCCACCGATCTTGTGACCTACGCTCTTGCGGCGCTCCTGATGGCTGCCGTCGCGTTCGCGGCCTGCCTCATCCCGGCACGGCGGGCGACGAAAGTCGATCCCATGGTGGCGCTCAGATACGAGTAAAGCAGTGGCTAGTGGCTAGAAAAGCAGTGGTCGGTGGCTAGCGGTTACGGGCGCTCTCTTTGCGCAGGGTTCGAGTAGAATCCTCAGCCCCGTAGCCCGCGAAGCGGGCGTAAGACCGTAGCCCATGGCGCAAGCCGCGGGTGAGGGAGTTGAGTAAAATCCTCCCCAGCCCCGGAGGGGCGAAAGGGCACGTCACACACCTACGCCGCGTGATTTTCAGCACCGAGAACCGCACGCCCCTCGTCACCGCCGCGCTGCACGATAATGTTCTTGCCTTCCTCAAGAAGAACGCCATCGCCTGCGACGAGCGTTACATTTGGTCGTGATTTCTTTCGTCCCTAAAGGGGCTGGGGCGGGGTGAGGGGCGATTCCCCCCCACGGCTTGCGCCATGAGCTACGACCTTTCGCCCGCGTCGCGGGCTGACTGAATACATGCGGCTTCATGCACGTGTGTGCCAGAATGCCACACTTTTGGCCGCCGTAAGGTCATAATGCACACGTCCCCCCTCGCAGTCCCTTGATTCCATTGGGCAGAAATAATTATTCACGCACGTCCCACCCTTACCCACCGTCCCATTCGAATCTGCTAGCGTAGAAGATTTAAGGCGAATACGTATGGAAAGCCATCGTAGCCTAGCAGACTTAAGGAGAATACATATGGAAAGCGAAAACGAAAATCCGGCGGTTCCGCAATCGCCGATCACCAATCACGAATCAAGTCTCGATAGCCCAGAAGACTCAAGGAGAATGCCTATGTCAAGCCAAAACGAAAACCCAGCGGCCCCGCAATCGCCGATCACCAATCACAAATCACCAATGAAAAGGAGGTCCACCGGCCCGCGCACCCGCGCCGGCAAGCGGCGCTCCAGCCGGAACGCCCGCAAGCACGGCCTCTACTCGCACGCCCAGTTCTTCTGGGACGCCGCCATCGAGCTGGGCGAAGACCCGCGTGAGTTCCAGCGTCTGTTAGAAGGCCTGATCGCGGCTCGCCTGCCCGTCGATACCCTCGAGATGGTGCTGGTGGAGCAAATCGCGCTCTTGGTCTGGAAGCAGGCGCGCCTGGAGCGGTCGGAGTCCGCCGTGCAAATGTGCAACCTGCAAAAGCACGATCTGGAGCGGCGCAAGCTGTACATCCAGGTGGGGCGGAAGATCAGCGACGTGCCGCAAGCGGAAGTGCGCGAAAAGGGCCTGCGCACCACACTCGACGCTCCGGGCAAGTTCGAGCAGGTGCTGTCCATGCTGGAGTGCCTGGCGGAACTGGCGGAGAGGAACGATTTCTCCGCCCTCACGGGGGATTTCATTCGTGCCCTGTACGGAGAGAAGCCGACCTTGCGGGGGTCGGGATTGCTCAAAGAGTACAGCCGGCTGGAGAGGCTGCCGCCGGGGAGCGAGGAATTCGAGCAAAACAAGCTTGCGTTCCGGGCGGGGCTGGCGGAAGAGACCTCGGATGTTCTGACGGAATACGAACAGTTCCTGCACGAGCACGTGGAGAACTCGCGGGCGGCGCGGGTGGCGGCGACAGCGCCCACGCAGGCGCAGTGGGCGGCGATCATCCGGCAGGAGAACGCGCTGCACCGGCAATTGGAACGTAAGATTCGATTGCTGGAGGAGATACAGGAGAAGCGGAAGAAGAAAGAAGAAGCACGTAGGACGGACCTGTTATCGAAGCTTGTGGGTGGCCCGCATCCCTCGGGCGGGTCGCGTGGCGGTGTGGAAGAGCCCGAGCCGCCAAACGAGGGGGATTGCGGTGCGCCGTCTGGCGGGGAAGAGCCGTGGACCCGAGAACCGGAGGTCCGCGCTACCCCGGTCTCTGCGGTTGTCCACCAATCGGCCCACCCAAGAGCCGCAGGCGTTGAAAAGCAGGTCTGCGGTACCCGTTGCCACCACCTTGGAGTGCGGCAGCGGAGCTTGCGGAGCTGCCGCCTTGAACCGCGCCAGCCGATGGCTTGGTCGTGTTGTGGGAAGCGTACTCGTCGCTATGGATACCCAAGCACTGCAAACCCTGAAAAGCAGGTCTGCGCTACGGCGTCCTGCGTGGAAGGGCACCGGACCCCAAGACCGGCAGTCCGCGTTGGCCACTTCTTGTGGCGAAATCGAAGAAAGATACTAAATCGTGGGAACGAACTCAAGGATTTGCTGAAAACAGACGACTTAGCTCTTTTCGAGACTCAAAACGAACCCGTTTTTCAGCCGCCAAAAGGCTCCAAAACACTCAAATTCTGCTGGAAGAAAGCAGAAACTGGAAACTGGAAAATGGAAAGTGGAAGCTGGAAACTGGAAACTGGAAAGTCGAAACTGGAAAGTGGCCCGCGGCAACTGGTAGCTGGCAGCTGAAAACCGGACAATTAGCCCGGTGCAAGAAAAACTAAAGATCGGTAACTGAGGAAGCGGGATATGTGTATCGCAGACTGGAAATCTCTGAAGTCGTTCCTGCCCGTTCGCATTTTCCATTTTCTATTTTCCAGTTTCCAATATCCATTTTCCTGGCGAGGTAAACTCGCCGCTACAATACTCAGCCGGAGGGTGTATATTATTCTTGCTCGGGCCTACAATCAGAAAAAGCAAAGCTTATGAACGCGAATTCGGGCAACGACCTTAACCGGCGCACATTCCTGCTTTCCGGCCTGCGAGGCGCGGGCGGGGCGTGGGCAGCGCTGAACTGGCCCGCCATCATGGCGGCAGCCGAGCACGCCGCGCGCATGCGCGACGCAGTTCCCCCGGCCAAACTCGAGGTGCTGAGCGCCGAGGAGGCGGCTGAAATTGAAGCCGCAGCCGGCCGCATTATTCCTTCCGATGTTACCCCGGGCGCGCGTGAGGCCGGAGTGATTTACTTCATCGATCGCGCTTTGGCTACTTTTGCCTCGGGGCAAAGAGACAACTACGCGAAGGGTTTACCGGTGTTGCAGGCCAAGACTCGCGAGATGTTCCCCAACACGTCCAGATTTTCCCAAGCCACTCTTGGCCAGCAGGACGCCGTGCTGAAGGCGCTCGAGGGGCAGCCCATTTTCGAGTTGATCCGCGAGCACACGATCGTGGGGTTTCTCGCGGTCCCCGCGCGCGGCGGCAATCGCGGCAAAGTCGGATGGAAGCTTATCGGGTTCGATGACAGCCCAGCCTTTGCTCCGCCGTTTGGGTATTACGATCGCGATTACTCGGGGTCGTAAACTGTAGGGGCGACCCTTGTAGTCGCCCCAGGGCGGCCACGAGCGCCGCCCCTCGAACGTATGAATCCACAGGTCACTTACAAACCGTCACAAGAGGTTGACTTCGCCATTGTCGGTTCCGGCGCCGCAGGAGGAGTGCTGGCCAAAGAACTCTCGACAGCAGGCTTCAGGGTGGTGGTGCTCGAGCAAGGGCCGTGGATTTCGCCCGATGAATTCTCGCACGACGAAATCAAGGTAATTCTCGAAAACCAACTGACCAACGACCCCCAGCAACAACCGCAGACCTTCCGCAAAACTCCCCAAGACAAAGCGCGCCCGCACGAGGGCGTGATTTATGGCCGCCTCGTGGGTGGCGGCTCCGCGGGCTTCGTGGGCAATTTCCAGCAGAGGCTGGCTGTAGAGACGGCTGGCATAGACGGGGATTTTCGGCTTGGTCTTTCCGCCCAGCAGCCGGAAGAGAGGCTGGTTTTGGATTTTCCCCAGCAGATCCCAAATGCCGATATCGACGGCGCTGATCGCCACCATGCCAATTCCCTTGCGCCCGAAGGCCAGCGTGCTGCGGTACATGTGCTGCCACAGGTATTCGCTGTCAAAAGGATTCTGGCCGATCAGAATGGGTTTCAGGTTGAGGTCGATGACTTGTTTGGTGACGCGGGGAGCAAGCGCCGCCTCGCCGATTCCGGTATGCCCCGAATCCGTCATGATCTCCACCAGCAGCCAACTGTGAAAACGAAACGAGCGCATGGCGTCGGTGGGCAGGTCCAACAAATCGACTGGGTTGGTGCAGGTGCGAGGCTGCGGCGGGACAATTTCCCCGCTCCACTCGACAACTCGCGTTCTTACCTCGGTGATCTTCATGATCCCCTCCCTCGTAGTGGCGGCTTTACGCCGCCATTTGGCGAGGTAAACTCGCCCCTACGATACCAAATTGGCCCACAGCCTGACTTACTTCATGGCATCAATAATATGCGAACAGCCGCAGAGGGAGGTGAGAAAATCGACGGCATTAGCCACGGAGAGGCCGAGCCGCAATTCAGAATTCTTTAACAGCAAAACCAGCTTGACAGAACGAGGCCGCAGGAACATAAAAGCTGGATGTGGCTTTTGCAGGAGGAATCATGTTTCGACGCATCGGCTTATTTTTGAGTTTGGCTTCATTCTCTTTCTTGCTGGCAGCGAATCGCTTATCTGTTTCAGAGCCGCGGACCCCAACACCGGGGGTCCGCGCTATCCGGACGGCAGGGGAGGCCCAGGAAGCGCAAGGCGGCCAACTCTACGCCGGTTTCCTCGATCCGCCGCGCGAATATTCGACTATGCCGTTCTGGTTCTGGAACGGCAAAATGGAAGGCCCGAAGATTCAGGAAGAAATCCGCCGGATGGTGGAGCAGCACGTTTACGGGGCGTTCTTGCATGCCCGCGATGGTCTGCTCACTCCCTACCATTCCGAGGAGTGGTGGCAGGCCATTGGCGCCGGGCTCGAGCAGTCCAGGCGGAGCGGCTTCAGCTTCAATTTTGTCGATGAATACGACTGGCCCTCAGGCGAGGCCCGCAACATCTGGATGGCAGGTAATCACCAGAGCGAAGTATTGGCGCGCAAACCGGAATACCGCATGAAGAGCCTGGGCTACAAAGCGGAAGTGGTCAAAGGCCCGAAAGAGGTATCGCTTCCTGCTCCGCCCGAACTCCAGGCTGTGGTGGTGGCCCGCTGGCTGGGCGACAATCGGATTGACGGCCAGAGTTTGCAACTCCTGGCATCGCCCGTGCAATCGGGACAAATCAAATGGCAGGCCGGCGAGGGCGACTGGGTGGTGGTTGAGTTCTACCTCGAACCTTCCATGGGCTTTGATGGTGGGTTCGTCGACTTGATGAATCCGCAGGCGATGAAGTTGTTTTTTGATCTCTCCTATGGCGAGTTCTACCGGCGCTTTGGCTCCTATTTCGGCAGTACCATTCATTATTCCTTCGCGGACCACGAAGGCGACTACGGTTATCGCATCGCCTGGACACCCGCCTTGTTTGAGACCTTTGAGCAGCGAACGGGTTACGATCTCCACAA
>Ga0326727_10005933_pt1 | contig 34177 bp, 30 predicted proteins | sample MB2enrmetagenome_FD_207643 | JGI IMG/M metagenome (GOLD analysis project Ga0326727, IMG submission 207643) | Lab enriched peat soil microbial communities from McLean, Ithaca, NY, United States - MB29MY | ecosystem: Environmental > Terrestrial > Soil > Wetlands > Peat | place: USA: New York...
TTATAACAGGGATTACTGGGGCGTTAATTCAAAATACACGTTGGAGCGGCATAGCTCGGGCGAGTTTAGCCTTGCTCGAGGTGGATGAAGCAACGGTTCCTAAGTTTTGCGAACAAGTGTCTCCCAGTTTAGCGATTGTCACTAATTTCTTTCGTGATCAGCTGGATCGCTACGGCGAGCTGGATACAACCGTTCGTTTGGTTAGAGAGTCTTTGCCTAAGGAAACCGTTCTTGTGCTCAATGCGGATGATCCTTTAGTAGCTCAGTTCGGCACGAACCATGCCGAAGTCGCTTATTATGGAGTAGAACGAACTCCGGATAGTGTGAGCGAGAGTCAAGAAACCCGGGAAGCGCGGTTTTGTCCCTTATGCGGAACTGAACTGGAGTATAAGCTTTTCCATTACGGGCAATTGGGAACTTTTAATTGCTCAGGCTGTGGATTTCACCGCCCTGAGCCTGAAATATTAGCCCAAGACGTCTGTCCGGAGGAAGGCTTACTGCGCTTTCAGGTAGATGTCACCTTATTTGCCACAGCCTTACAAGGATACTATAATCTGTATAATGCATTGGCTGCTGTGACTGCGGCTCGCCGGCTTGGCGTAAACGACAGCCTGATAGAAATAGGGTTGCGGAAATTTGTTCCCCAAGCCGGACGAATGGAACGTTTTTATTTACCTCAAGGGGAGGTCACCTTAACCCTCGTCAAAAACCCTACCGGCTTTGATCAAGTCATTCAGACGATGCTTGGTGTTGCTAAATCCCTGCGCATATTAATCGGAATTAATGATTTAGCTGCTGATGGACGGGATATTTCTTGGCTTTGGGATGTCAATTTTGAACGATTGGGAACGCAGGAGGCCCGGATAATCCAAGTGATTTGCACAGGCCTTCGGGCGGAGGACATTGCTTTAAGGCTTAAATATGCCGGGGTTTCCGAACTGAAAATCGTCATAGAACACACTTTGGTTAGGGCTCTTGATCTTCTGCAAGCGAATCAAGCATCGGATGAAACTACCTTTATATTACCTACCTATACGTTGCTTTTCCCGCTGCGTGAACTTCTGGAAGAACGCCAAAAGAAGGCAGGCTTGTCTCGGCCGAAGACGAAAGAGCTTGGAGAGGGGGCAACGACGTGAAACTAAATATTTGCCATCTTTACCCGGATTTGCTCGATCTTTACGGTGACCGAGGCAACATTTTAGCGCTGGCGGCCCGTTGTCGCTGGCGGGGGATCGAGCCGGTGGTTCAACAAGCATCTCTGGGTGAAGACTTGGACTTTATGGGGATGGATATTCTGTTTATGGGTGGGGGTTCTGACCGGGAACAAGGTCTGTTGGTGCAAGACCTAATGCGTCGGGAAAATGAACTCCGAAGTGCCATAGAGAGTGGACTTGTGGTTCTCTCCATTTGTGGCGGCTATCAAATGTTGGGAAGATACTATCAAATGGTCGGTGGGGAGAAGATTCAGGGGTTGGGAATTTTGGATGTCTGGACCATCGCCGGAGAGAAACGTTTAATCGGAAATGTTGTTGTAGAACTTGATGAACGAGTGATGAGAGCTGATTTAGACCAATCTCCGGATACCAAAGCGCATGCCCTGAAATTCAGGACATTGGTTGGGTTCGAGAATCACTCAGGTAAAACCTATTTGGGTAAAGGGGTTACGCCTTTGGGTAAAGTCTTATTTGGAAACGGAAATAATGGCGAGGACAGTAAAGAAGGGGTACGCTACAGCAATGTTTTCGGAACGTACTTGCATGGTCCGCTCCTTCCTAAAAACCCCCACTTCGCCGATCTGTTGCTGGAACTGGCGATTCTGAGACGTGGATCGGACACCCGCTTAGGGGAACTCGACGACCGCTTGGAAGGGTTAGCCCATGAGGCAATGGTAAAAAAGCTCTTGAAGCAAGCGTAATTTCAATTTGATGGTTGCTTTAGTACAAAAAACAGTATATCAGACGTGATATATGTTATACTACCATTAGAGAACGATACTTTTGCATAAATTTGTATTCAAATTAACGGTCTGCCATAATTTACATGTTGAAAAAGCCGCGTTTTTAAGAAGTTTAGGCTTATTTACTCTTCTAGTTCGTTGACACTTTTTTGTGTTATTGTCTATAATAGAGTATAGCTTCGGCTAAATGACTGGGGGTGCTGATATGGCAGAAAGTAAACGAATTATGATCAGTTTGCCGGAGAGTCTGCTTGCGGAAGTTGATGGAATCGTTACAGTGGAGAAACGCAATCGCAGCGAATTTATTAGAGAAGCACTAAATAGCATCCTTCACGAACGCCGGAAAAAAGGAATCCACGAGCAGATGCGTAAAGGATACTTGGAAATGGCGCAACTGAATTTGTCAATTGCCCGGGAGTTGTTTTCAACGGAACAAGAAGTATTAGAGTATTATGAAGAAACGATGGTGGAGTGTCGGAGATGATCATAAAACGCGGGGAAATTTATTACGCAGAGCTTAACCCCGTTGTCGGCTCAGAACAGGGAGGAACTCGTCCAGTCCTTGTGATTCAAAACGACATAGGGAATCAATTTAGCCCGACGACAATCATTGCCGCGATCACATCTCAGATTGCAAAGGCAAAATTACCGACCCACGTTGAAGTGAGAGCTAAACGAAGCGGCCTAGAACGAGATTCCGTTATTTTAACGGAACAGATTAGGACGATTGATAAAAGTCGCCTTAAAGAAAAAGTGGCCGTTTTGGATGAAGAAGTGATGCTTAGAGTAGACCAAGCCATTGAAATAAGTTTAGGGCTTGCGGATATTTAATATATAGTTTTGAGTACGAGGGAGACAGCGTAGCGGAGACAAAACCGACGCTGTTTTTTGATTTGTATGTCCCATGGGAGAGGAGTGTGTTGAGTAGATGCTAGGGAAGCCTGTGATTGGAATTACTGCGGCCCATTGCTCTGAGGAACTAAAGACATTTCCACGGCATTATTATGTGGAAAGTATTAAGAAGGCGGGGGGGATCCCGTTTATTCTTCCGCCGGTTCAGGGCGCGGAAGAGGGCAGCAACTTTTTAGGTCTGCTTGATGGTTTGATTTTAACTGGCGGAGGGGATATTTCTCCCGTATATTTAAAAGAAGATCCTCGCCGTGGGATTGGTGAATGTATTCCGGAACGAGATTTGAGTGAAATCTTGCTAACCAAGTTGGCCTTGCAACAAAATCTGCCGCTGCTGGGGATTTGTCGAGGAATTCAGGTTTTGGCGGTTGCGGCCGGGGGAAGAATCTATCAAGATATACCCAGTCAACATCCTCTGGCAATGCAGCATAGGCAAACTGCCCCGCGTCAATACGCCTGGCATGAGGTGGAGATCTCGGTGGAGTCTGCGCTTTATCGTCTTCTCAGGGAGAGGAAAATTGGAGTCAATAGCCTTCATCATCAAGCCGTATCAGAAATTCCGCCCGGATTTATTCATAATGCCCTAGCTTCCGATGGAATTATTGAAGGGATTGAAAAGTCTGAAGCTAAGTTTTGCCTTGGGGTTCAGTGGCATCCGGAGAGTATGGAAACTGATGTACATAGCCAGGCTCTGTTCGCCGGGTTTATTGAAGCCTGTGACAAAAAATAATTGACCTAAACGAAAACACCTGCCGTCCACAGCAGGTGTTTTCTCCATTTTTGGTGCCGCGCCAATCAGCGCGATCTCAATGTCAGCTCATTTGTAGTTTAGAACATGGCCGAGCTGATGTCAACTGGAAAAGTCAAATTTAGTTCATGACCGTGACCGGGTCTTGCTAGGTTACCTAAATATCTGCAACAGGCCATTGGCCATTCAGGAGTTCTCCCTTTTTTCAGTACAATCAGTAGGGCCGTACTTGTATTACATAATAGTAAGTATATCAAGAAATAATATCAAAAAGTAAATGTTGGGAGTGGTCACGAATGGACTCAACGCTAATGGATCTCCTCGAAAAGAAGAAATCCGCCATTTTGAGAAGGTGGTTCGATGTGATAATAGAAACATATCCGAGTGACACCTCGGGATTTTTGAAAAAGCAGAAAGATCAGTTTGCTAATCCGGTTGCTTACACGATCTCTCGGGGAATAGAGAGTATCCTAGAAGCGCTCCTGGAAGGTAAAGATCTTGCCGAGGGTTTACCATTTCTCGATGATATTATTAAAGTGAGGGCGATTCAAGACTTTACCCCCTCGAAGGCCATGTCCTTTGTTTTTTTGCTTAAAAAGGTAGTGCGAGAAGAACTGGAAAAGGAAATTAAGCAGAGTCCGGTCGCTGATGCTTTATTGGATTTTGAATCGAAGATCGATGAACTGGCCCTTCTCGCCTTTGACAAATATATAAAATGTCGAGAGCAAATATATAAACTGAAGACCGATGAACTAAAACGGATGACTTTTAAGTTATTGAAAAAGGCAAACTTAATGTCTGAGATTTCCGAGCAAGAATTTGAACACAAAGACTAAGCATAAGCATAAGGAAAATAAAAGTATAAGTTGTGAGGGCAATTCATGAATTGCCCTCACAACTTATTGACAGGTGCAATTGCAGTGCAAACGAGAACCGTCCCTAATTGCCTGGAGGGCTATCATTTAAATATCTGAGCGGAGGTTGATAAAATAATGGTTGTTGTCAGCTAGCATTGTAGTAGAATAGTGGTTATAAAAATAATACTAGAAGGAGCGAGCAAAATGAAAATGAAAATGAAAAGAAAGGTCAAAATCAGTCTCAGCTTGGATTTTGAGGTTCTGCAGAGATTGGACAGACTTTGTGAAGATAAAAACTTGAGCCGCCCGCAAGTAATCGAAATGATTTTTTCTACGGATGACGAAACAGTCGATTTTATGACAGAGCAAATCAAGCGAATCGGGACAGAAATTGGGTTTTAGAATAATTTCCACGTTTCATAAACATTTCCCAGGCAACACAGACACCGCCAGAACGTATGGACGCTCTGGCTTTTTTGGTTTTTGAATGAGATATTTATTAATTCGGAAGGAATAATTATCAAACATGTTGAAGTATGTTTAGAGATTGTCTTGGAGTTAAAAAATTGATTTTGCCAGGATTGGAAAGCGGGAGGTAATTATATGAGAAAGTTCAGTCATAATTTAATGATCATAGTACTTTGCGTGTTAATTTCAACAATTATATTACCAAAGAACACCCTTGCGGTAAATGTCCCATCGAGCCCGACGAATCTTATAGCAACGAGCGCCGGTTCCAGTCAGATTAACCTGACGTGGGATTCATCTCTGAGTGGGGCAACCTCCTATTACCTTTATCGATCAACCGCCTACTACGGAACGTATAGCAATATTGCTGTGCTGACCAGTCCGAGTTATGCCGATACCGGATTGACAGGTAATAGTACCTATTATTACAAAGTGCAGTCAGTCAATAGTGCCGGTTCAAGCGGATACTCGGCAATAGCTAATGCGACAACGACCAGTAGTTACAGCGTTCCGACAAGTCCGACGAATCTTATAGCTACTGTTGCCGGTCCAAGCCAGATTAATCTAACCTGGGATGCGATCAGTGGAGCAACCAACTATTATCTTTACCGATCAACCTCGTATTATGGAACGTATAGCAATATTGCTGTGCTGACCAGTCCGAGTTATTCTAATACCGGTCTGGCGACTAATGGTACTTATTATTACAAAGTGGAGGCATACAATAGTGCCGGTGCAAGCGGATTTTCAGCGATAACCGGTGCAACATTAACCTCGAACGCCTATGGAGTTCCGACAATCCCGACGAATCTTATAGCCACGGCGACCGGTTCCAATCAGATTAATCTCAGCTGGGATTATATCAGTGGGGCAACCTCGTACTATCTGTATAGGGCAACCTCGTATTCCGGCGTTTACAGCTATATCGCTGCGCCGACAAGCACGAGTTACGTGGACAGTGGTCTGGCAACCAATGCTATCTATTATTACGAAGTGCAGGCCGTCAGCAGTGCCGGTTCAAGCGGATATTCCGCGATAGCCAGTGCGACAACGACGACGAACGCTTACGGAGTTCCGACAATCCCGACGAATCTCATAGCCACGGCGACCGGTTCCAATCAGATTAATCTCAGCTGGGATTATATCAGCGGGGCAACCTCGTACTATCTGTATAGGGCAACCTCGTATTCCGGCGTTTACAGCTATATTGCTGCGCCGACAAGCACGAGTTACGTGGACAGTGGTCTGGCAACCAATGCTATCTATTATTACAAAGTGCAGGCCGTCAGCAGTGCCGGTTCAAGCGGATATTCCGCGATAGCCAGTGCGACAACGACGACGAACGTCTATGGAGTTCCGACAATCCCGACGAATCTCATAGCCACGGCGACCGGTTCCAATCAGGTTAATCTCAGTTGGGATTATATCAGTGGGGCAACCTCGTACTATCTGTATAGGGCAACCTCGTATTCCGGCGTTTACAGCTATATCGCTGCGCCGACAAGCACGAGTTACGTGGACAGTGGTCTGGCAACCAATGCTACTTATTATTATAAAGTACAGGCCGTCAGCAGTGCGGGTTCAAGCGGATATTCCGCGATAGCCAGTGCGACAACGACGACGACTTCTGATGGTGTTCCGTCAGCCCCGACGAATCTTGCAGCTACGGCAGCCGGCTCCAGTCAGATTAACTTAACCTGGGATGCGATCAGTGGAGCAACCAGCTATTATCTTTATCGAGCAACTTCTTCTGACGGGACTTATGCAAATATTGTAGCTGTGACAACCACAGGTTATGTAGATACTGGTCTGTCGGCGGGTACTACCTATTATTACGAAGTGCAGGCAATTAATAATGTTGGCTCAAGCTCGTATTCATCTGTAGTTTATGCAACAACTGATTCGAATGTCACCACTTCGCCGCCGGACTCTTCTTCACAAATTCAGTCAACTAGGTTAGCCGGACAAGATAGGTATGAAACTGCGGCGGACATTTCAAAGTCATGGTGGAATACCTCATATTATGTGGTTATTGCCAGTGGAGATAGTTTTGCTGATGCCTTATGTGGTGCTCCACTTGCAACAAAGTATAATGCGCCAATATTACTATCACCAAAGGATAGCTTAGACGAACAAACTAAGAATCAGCTTGCTAGTTTAAGTGCCAAAAAAGTGTTTATAATTGGAGGAGTGGGTGTTATTTCTTCCAATGTCGAGCAAGCCATAAAAAACATGGGAATAGATGTAACCAGGATTGCGGGTAGTGATCGTTACGAAACCTCTCTGAAAGTAGCTCAAACTATAGGGAATTTTAATCAAGCAGTAATTGCCACAGGTGAAGATTTTCCAGATGCATTGTCAATAGCTCCGATCGCCGCAATAAAAGGGATGCCAATTATTCTCACGCCTAAAGACAATTTATCAACAGCGTTAAAAGACTATCTAAATAAAACTGCACAGAGTACCTATGTTTTAGGCGGCGTTGGAGTTGTTAGCGATAATGTTTTCAAACAACTGCCAGACCCTACTCGGCTCAGTGGGGCAGATCGATATGAGACAAATCTTAATATTATTAAAGAATTCTCTAATGAACTGGACTTTGAAAATTGCTACTTGGCCACAGGTGAAGATTTTCCGGACGCTTTGGCGGGTTCAGCGTTAGCTGCTTTAACAACTTCACCGATTATTTTGGTAAGCAATCCTGTTCAACAGTCTGCGATAGACTTTATTAACAGTAAGACGGGAAGTATAAAAAAAATTATTATATTTGGAGGGACAAATGCTGTACCGGAAAGTATTCTAGAAAGTATTGAACCTACGAACGATGGATCTAGCGTACCCTCCATACCATTGACACCGACGGGCATTACTGCCACAACAGGAAGTTCCAGCCAGATTGGACTTACCTGGGATTCTGTAAGTGGAGCGACCTCCTATAATGTTTACGCGGCAACCTCCTCTTCCGGAACTTATACCAATATTGCCACGGTGACAACCCCAAGTTATACAAATACTGGTCTGTGGGCAGGAACCACCTATTATTACAAAGTACAGGCAGTGAATAGTGCAGGAACAAGTCCATACTCAGCGATAACTTATGCAACAACCACTGCATCGTAGCTGTTCAGGGCGGACTCTGGTTATTCTGTTCCAGATATTAGGGTCCGCCTTGATGGGCCATGTTTCGCGGCCCTTGTATTCTTTCTTTGTTGGCAAAAATTTGTGTTTGCGACTGACTTGAGATGAATCAATCTGTGATCTTGACAGCATGGGTGTTAAAGGATATATTAGAGTCAATAATAAGTGTACATACACCTATTATTGACTCTAACTGTCATGAGATAAGGAAAGGCGATAGGTCAATGAAACATAGCAGATACACTCCTAAAGCTTCCAGTCCGTGTCACTGCTTGAATATACGGCGAGCTTCCAGGGCGGTAACCCAATTTTATGAGCAAGTTTTGGAACCAAGCGGACTCAAGGTTACCCAGTATTCGTTATTGCGGAATCTCGAAATGGTGGAGCCGGTTAGTATGAGTGTGCTGGCCAAAATCATGCGTATTGATCGAACTACACTGAACCGGAATATGAAACCGCTGGTGAATGCCGGTCTAATAACGGTTAATCCCGGAGAAGATCCGCGCTCTAGGCGAGTAATGATTACAGAAGTTGGCAAGGCTGCGTTGGCCGACGCTGGGGAGCTATGGAATGAAGCGCAAGCAGGACTGGAGGATTATTTGGGAGTAGCAGAACTAGAGGGGTTTGAAAAATTGCTTTCGAAACTAGAAGCTCTTGTTTAGTAAATCAACGTTGGGGTAAAGATTGGCGGCCTTGAACAGAGAAGATAGGAGGTCAAAAAGACACGCTATAGAAAAAGGATTGTCAACTTATGTGCATATACACATATCCTATAATTCTAATTAACAAGGCTGGATAGATTAGCGCCCAGAAATTTAAAGGAGGAATAGACTATGTCGCTGACAACACAAATCAAAGAATTTGCCTTAGATATTGGGTACAGCAAGGTCGGGATTATTCCTGCCGACAGTTTTCCTGAGTATATCGCCGATTTAACCGCTCGACGCGAGATGTATGCTTTCTATGTTAATGGACCATCTCGACCGTTGGCTGCAGCGGAACCACGTTCGTTGATGCCTACAGCAAAATCGATCATTACAACCGTCTATGACTATTCGCAAAAGAGCTTTCCGAAAGAATTGACCGACAAAATTGGTCGGGTTTATCAAGCGAGGTGTTATAATGCCCCTCCTGAACGGATTAACGGTGCCAGGCCGGAATTGATGCGGGAATTTCTGCGCAAGCTTGGATGCGGAGTGGGCGAGAAGATCATGTTGCCCGAGAGATTAGTGGCGGCCAAAGCGGGGATTGTGAATTATGGCAGAAATAATTTCGCCTATGCCGACGGGATTGGGTCCTTTATCTATCTTACCTCCTTCGTAGTCGATCAAGAACTTGACTATGATAGTGCTACCGTTAAAGTAGGTTGTCCGGAGGGCTGTTCTGCCTGCCTGAAGGCTTGTCCTACGCAAGCTATTTATGAACCTCTAAAACTGGATCCTCGCCGCTGCATTGCATTTAACACGTTTATGACTCAAGAGCGCATAGCGGGCAGTCATATTAAGCCTGAAATTCGAGAAAAAATGGGAACAAAGGTTCATGGCTGCGACATCTGCCAAGAGGTATGTCCGCGCAATCAAAAAAGGTTAACAGAAAAGCTGTTGGAGGATGAGTTTCTGGTAAAAGTGGCTCAGGATTTTAGTCTCTCGCAAATGCTCAATCTGACGGATGAATTTTATGCGACAAGTATACAGCCGCTGATGTACAATTATATTAAAGAGAGGAAATATTTTCAGCGCAATGCCGCTATTGCGCTCGGCAATTTAGGTGATCCGGCAAATATTCCCGCTTTGGCAGTTGCTATGAATGACCCTGAAGAGTTAGTGCGGGAGTACGTTGCCTGGGCTTTAGGAAAAATCGGCGGTAGGTTAGCCAAACAGGTTCTGGAAGAAAGTTTAAATAAGGAGACTTCTGAATCCGTAAAAAAAGAAATCAGAGAAGCCTTGCTAAAGTAAAATCAGGCCTGGACTGACACTAACGGGATTTGGATCAGGAAGCATCCGGAAACTAAACGAAAGCGGAGGTGTTGGACATGGAACCGTTGAAGGTGAACAATTACCAAATTGCTTATAAAAAATGGTGGCAGGACTTAAAAAGAAAGGTACCGGAAGAAATCGCCACTCAGCTTGCTGTGACCTACTGGAGCGATACTCGTCAATTCTTCGTGAAGTTCTTTAACTCGGAATATGTTTTGGATTGGAATACTGAAACAATCTATCGCAAATCAGACGGACAGGTCCCGGAAATTATGGCCTCAATAATAATTCTTAACTACTTGGCCTATGCGCGGCCACTTCAAGAAACCGCCAAAAAATGGGTCAGCCTGAAAGAAATTCCGAATGGAGGCGTATTGTTTTACCCAGCCTTTCATAAAAACTCAATCATCGGTCTCATCAAGGCTTTTGGAGATCAGCCCAAGCAATTATTGGCGTGTGCGCCTGCCCTGGATGGCCAACCTGCAGCTTTCGGAGATGCGTCCGCTATTTTTCAGGCATTTCCCGAAATCCCCTTGTGTGTGATTGTTTGGGCAGGTGACGAAGATGTTCGGGCCAATGCTACCATGTTATTTGAGCCGTCCATTGAACATTTGCTGCACATTGAGAGTGCTATTGGTCTCGGAATGTATCTGGCGAGTAAATTAAAGCATCAGGCAACTTCTTTGACTGCACCGCTGCCATTGTAGTTGTGATCCGGAATGATGTGTTAGACTTTCAGGAACTAAACTGCCATTTTTGTGACCAATACAACTTTTTCTTAGTTCGAATCCTTTGGGCAATATAAACTTATAACAGACGGACATTGATACGGGTGCAGGAAGATCTTTCTTCCTGCACCCGTATTTATTCTAAGTGGCCCAAAAAGCAATGGCTATGTAAAATGTGATCAGAACATCATAATGACACGAATAAGCTTATTGACAATTAAAAAGGGTTACCCTATACTAATGACAGGTAATGAAAATCATTATCAATTACCTAAATATAAGACCTAGTTTTTAAAGAGAGAAGATGAACATAATGCCTTTAACTATGGCGAGACTGGGAGAAGTCAATTTGATTAAGAAGATTGGCGGAAAAGACAATACCAGAAAATTTCTGGCTACTCTTGGTTTTGTAGTAGGTGGCACAGTCATCGTTATTTCGGAATTTAGTGGGAACCTGATCGTGAATGTCAAAAACTCAAGAGTAGCTATCAACAAGGAGATGGCGACAAAAATTATGATCTGAGCTCGCTATTATTTGTTACGATTGATGTCCCGCTGGCTCGGGGTTAAAAATCTATTCGCGATTGAAAGGAAGGAAAAAAATGCAGACATTACGAGAGGTGCCTTGTGGCAAAACGGTAAAGGTAGCAAAACTAAACGGTGAGGGGGCATTGAAGCGACGCATCATGGACATGGGAATTACGAAAGGGAGTGAAATTTATGTAAAAAAAGTGGCACCGCTTGGAGATCCAGTCGAAATTACAATCCGTGGGTATGAATTATCGATAAGGAAACAGGATGCTGAGTGCATTGTTGTTGAGTAGAAAGGGTTGGAGCTGAAGAAGTTGAAAAGAAAGCTTTTTTTTAAAAGTTTGCTGGTTGGAGGTAGCAACATTAAGAATAAGTTTAAGCAAAAATTAGGAGGAAACGTTATGTCGATTAGAATAGCTCTAGTGGGTAATCCGAATTGTGGCAAAACGACTATGTTTAATGCCTTGACCGGTGCTAAACAGTATGTCGGAAACTGGCCGGGTGTTACCGTGGAGAAGAAGGAAGGAAAACTTAAGAACGGGAAAGACAAAGATAAAGAAGAAATTATTATTACCGATTTACCCGGCATTTACTCTTTGTCGCCCTATACATTAGAGGAAGTAGTAAGCCGTGATTATCTTATAAAAGAAAGACCGGATGCTATTATCAACCTAGTGGATGCAACCAACATTGAGAGAAATCTGTACTTAACAACCCAACTTTTGGAAATCGGAATTCCTGTTATCATAGCTCTCAATATGATCGACTTAATCCGGAAAAATGGCGACAAGATTGATGTAAAGAGGCTTGGAGCAGTACTGGGCTGCGAAATAGTCGAAACATCAGCTCTTAAAAACCAAGGAATTCAGGAAGTAGCAGAAAAAGCCGCTGCACTAGCTAAGACAAAGGAAGTTAAGATTCCGGGTAAGAAATTCTCAGACGATGTAGAAGCTGCTATTGCCAAAATTATGGAAAGTGTGCCGGTGAATCTGCCGAGAGAACAGCATAGATGGTACGCCATCAAGATATTTGAAAAAGACAGTAAGGTGGCGGAGCAGCTTTCTCTCCCGTCTGCAGAAATGCAGGTAATAGACGATATAGTTAACCGGATGGAAGAAGCCAGGGACGATGATACGGAAAGTATCATTACTAATGAAAGATATGACTATATACAAAAACTCGTAGGCATTACGGTGAAAAAATCCAGCAAAAAATTATCGACATCCGATAGGATCGATATGATTGCGACCAATCGATTGCTTGGTATCCCGATTTTTATAGCAGTTATGTTTTTAGTTTACTATATCTCAGTTACCTCGCTGGGAACGATTGTAACCGATTGGACCAACGATACATTGTTTGGGGCCTGGATTCAGCCGGCAGTTCAGACATTCCTGCAAAACGCAGGTGGGTCTGAGGCCCTTGTAAGTCTCATTGTCAATGGTATTATTGGCGGTATAGGAGCAGTTGTTGGATTTGCTCCCCAGATGGCGATCTTATTTGTCTTTCTCTCCATTCTGGAAGACTGCGGTTATATGGTTCGCATTGCCTTCGTTATGGACAGAGTATTCCGCAGGTTCGGACTTTCCGGTAAAAGTTTTATCCCGTTGCTTATTTCTTCAGGCTGTGGCATACCAGGTATTATGTCTTCGAAGACCATTGAGAACGATAATGACAGAAGACTTACCATTATGACTACGACGTTTGTTCCTTGCGGAGCTAAATTGCCGGTCATTGCTTTGATTGCAGGTATCATGATGGGCGGAGCATGGTGGATGGCTCCGATGATGTATTTTATTGGCATTATGGCTGTACTCGTCTCAGCAATTATGTTAAAGAAGACCAAACCTTTCTCTTCGGAAGCCGCACCTTTCGTCATGGAACTGCCGCCCTACCATATCCCATCGACTAAGGGCATTTTGTTGCACGTGTGGGAAAGATTGAAAGGATTCCTAATCAAAGCCGGAACTATTCTCTTTCTGGCTTGTGTCGTAATGTGGTTCTTATCCAGCTATGGCTTCGGTCCGGACGGCTTTGGCTTAGTAGCAGACAGTCAATATTGCCTACTAGCGAAAATCGGTGGCTTTATTGCTCCAATCTTTGCTCCGCTTGGTTTTGGAAACTGGCAGGCAGTGGCCGCATCTCTTTCAGGATTTACAGCTAAAGAGAGTATTGTATCAACGATCGGCATCTTAAGTGGTGTTGGAGATGCAGCTTCAGAGACCGCTACATCTCTTTGGAGTGCAGCAGCAGTTATGCTCCCAACTGCTCTGGCAGCATTTTCATTCCTGGTCTTTAATTTGATTGATTCTCCTTGCCTGGCGGCTATGAGTACCATGGCCAAAGAGCTAAATGACAAGAAGTGGTTCTGGTTTGCAGTTATTTATCAGAATCTATTCGCTTACGTTATAGCACTTATTGTCTTCCAGATGGGAAGCTTGATAGTTTATGGAACATTTGGAGTTGGAACAATAGTGGCATTGGTTGCAGTTGCCTTCATATTGTTTATGTTGTTTAGACCTGACCCATATAAAAACAAAAAAGTAGTCACCAGAAGATCAGTGGATGTTGAAGCAGCGTAAATCAAAAGGAGTCCGAAAGTTGTACGGGATGCGGCAGTACTTGCAGTGGAGGTAATAGTAAAACCAGAAAGAATCCTCGGCATTGTTTAACTACTTGCCGAGGATTCTCTCATTTATGTTTAATATGCTGAAATTTAGATTTCTTGAAACATTAGACTGATTTTTTTGATATGCCCTTTTTCTTCATTAACTAGCTGGTCTATGACTGCATGGCCGGATTTATCTACGAAATTCACGAATTCCTGAAAGATCATGATGGAGTCTTTTTCAAAGCTTAAAGCAAAATTGAGAATTTCCCGATCAGTTTTAACCCCTTTGAGCAGATCTTCTATGTTACTACAATTAAATATGTGACTATTGACCATCGCCTTCATGTAATCTCCATATTCGCCGACATAGGTCTCCTCAGGGCTGAAGTCTTTAGAGAGTTTTTCTTCTATTTTTTGGAAATCAGCGATATGTCGTTCTTCTTCTTCAGCTAGGTAACTTAGCATTCCCTTAAGTTTGCTGCCTTCTGCATATGCTACGGCTTTTTCGTAAAAAACTTTTCCGGATTTCTCCATCTCCAGTGCCAGCTCAATAATCTCTTCACTGGTAAAATTAATAATACTCCAGGTCATTTTTCATCGACTCCTTTTCAAATTAATCTCTGCGTACATTACAAGTTGTACCTTAAATTTTGTGATTTCCTGCACAATGCCAAATAGATCTCTAACATTTATTAAATCCAATAAATTAATAATACCTGTTATAATATTACTTTGCAATATCATAATTTCAAATACAATTAGATTTCGCATTAATCCTTGATTAAAAACGATATAAATAAGCGAAGAAAGCATCAACAAGACCTCTCGGGTAAAACACTCGCGAGGTCTTATTGGTGCTTTGAGCATCTGCACAAAGCGTCAATTCTGAACGATGGCGCCCTGAGGGCAGAGTTTCTTACAAGCCAAACAACCTTTACAATTCTCCGGATTTAAAAGCCGGACATGACGATGCGCGAAAAAAGTGATTTTTCCCAGTACATCCTGAGGGCAGGCGGATACGCATTCCCAACAGGCAATACATTTTCTGACGTTAATAGAGATATATTTTGTTTTGAGTACTCTTTTCCTGGAAAAATGAGAGTGATTGCAAATCATGAAGATCGCCCGCCTTTATAGAGAAGGCAGATCTTGGTTTCCTTGCCGACGATGTCACTCATCTGAACAACCTCCTTTTTACTGTTAAGTCATTTTAACGGATGATAATAAACTCTTCATAATCGAATTATAAAAATTTAACAAAATGCTTTTAAAAGATTTAAATCTGTCAGCCAAAGCTCTTCACTGTCATAGGGTACAATAATACTTTATTGACGGCAGGAAGAATGAGTGCTAATATATGATTACGAGAATGATAGTTGTTATCATTTAAATAAATAGATTTTTGGATTGAGGAGGGAGAAAATGCCATTGACGATGTTATCTCCAGGTAAAGAGGCCCATAGTCAATGCCTGTAAGGCTAAGGATACGACTAAAAGATTTCTGGAAGGGCTGGGTATTATTCCGGGCGCAACGATATCGGTCGTTTCAGAATTTAGTGGAAATCTTATTGTATCCATAAAGGGATCCAGATTGGCTTTGAATCGGGGAGTTGCCCAGCAGGTGCTGGTACAAGTGTAATAAGCTGAAAGAATGAAAGGAGTTGTAATAAGGAGAGGACTTGGAAGGGATTAAGCCGAGAGACAAAGCAGTAATCACCAAGGTTGCGGGAGAAAAAGGGGGGGTAAAGAAAAGTTTAATGATTATTTTAGAATAAATGTTGTTCCTGAAGAGGAGCTTTTTTCTCAACAAACATGTGAGAATGATTATTAATATCACAAATGTGAGCGCGCCAAATGCCTGAGTTTAAACTTAAACCTTCAATGTGGAACTGCGAATGAAAAAACTAACGGAAAAAGGTGATGAAATGATTAATTGGATTCTAGGGGCTATTATTGCTGGAGTGACTGCTTTTATTGTCGTTTGGATAATAAGGCGCATGCGCAAAGGTGGAAGCATCTGCTGTGGAGATTGCACCGAAAACAAATGTAATTGTTCTAAATAATATCTAGGTGTTTGAGGACTTATATCTAATAATTCTGCCAAGAGAAGGAGGGATTCGATGAGTATCGTGCTCGTTGCCAGTGCTAGTATAGAAAAAGAAGAGTAAGCAGCATTGAGGCTGATAAATTCTTTGAGAAAGGATTAGAAAAGATATGGATAATAATAAAGTAGGGGGAACGTTATCGAGACGCTCCCCCTACTTTATTGTCCTTTACTAACTTATTTGAAAGCTTCTCCGATGCTCGGCCTGAACTCCTGATATTTAAGGAGACTTTCGTTAGCAAGATTCCAGCTCACTTTTTAAAGTGGAATTTAGAGTCTCGGTTCTATCTAAAGAAAAGAGGGCCAGAGTAACCGGGATAACCAAAATTACCTTGGTTGCCAAAAGAGCCTGGATAACCTTGGCCGCCGGAGAAACCTTGGTTAACAACAACATTTCTTGTCGTTGGCTGATAATAATGTTGCGGGACGTCAACAATATTTTGGCGGTTAATATTCACTACAGGATGAATAACAGGAATGATCCGTTGCGTGTAATAGTCTCTCACGCAATATTCTGGCGGACAACAAATTGGGTTACCGACACAACCATACATCAGAAAACCACCTCCTTCTATATTAGTACTATATGCAGCAACTAATAATTTGGGAACATTTTACATTTTTATACTATTCCAATTATTATGGATTTTATGTTATAGTTAAAACTCGGAGGTAGGAAAATGATAAATCCTTTCTTGTTTGTAGGCTGTTTCATTTTTTTGATTTATGGAGGACTTAATTACTACATAGGTATTCGTGGCTGGCAGGCCTTATTCAGTTATGTCCCCGGCCTAATTCCCAAAGTGTATTGGCCTATCTTTTGGCTGCTTTCTTTGTCCTATTTATTAAGCAGGTTTAGCCAGAAGCTTCTTCCTGCGCTATTGTACGAAGGGCTGATTCGGATAGGAGTCTATTGGCTGGCTGTTATGTTCTACTTATTGATAGTTCTTATGGCAATTGATGTCTTCAGATTGTTAAACAGTTTTCTTCTCTTTGTTCCGGCAGAAATGCAACAGCGGTTAAACCCCGCTGTGGGCTTAACCGTCTTTTTACTTGTCGTTGGTATCGTGAGTTATGGGGCCTGGAATGCCCGTCATCCAAGAATTAACCACTATGATATAGCGATTGATAAACAAGCCGGTTTATTAAAACAGTTGCATGTTGTCATGGTTTCGGATATTCATTTGGGAACGATTATTAATAACGGCTATCTCACAAAAATGGTCAATTCGGTCAATCAACTTAAGCCGGACTTGGTTCTATTGCCCGGAGATGTATTCGATGAAGATATTGACTCAATTAATGAAGGAGAAACCGTAGCTAACTTTCAGAGGTTAAGTACTCCTTATGGAGTTTTTGCGGTACTGGGCAACCATGAATATATTGGTGGTTTTACCGAGGAAAAGATAAAATACTTGCGTGAGGCAGGCGTAAAGGTATTGCGCGATAGTTCTCAGGAGATCGCAGGGAGCTTAAATCTTGTTGGTCGCGATGATCGGTCAGGGGCACGTTCTAGCGGAGTTAAGAGACAAGATTTGAAAACTTTGCTGCAAGGAGTCAATCAAACGCTGCCAATCTTAGTAATGGACCATCAACCGCTGCAATTAGCGGAACCGGAAGCCGCAGGGGTCGATCTACAACTATCCGGACACACGCATGCCGGACAATTGTTTCCAATTCGGCTGATTACCCAGCGAATGTTTGAAGATGATTGGGGATATCTTCGTAAGGGGAATTTCCAACTCATAGTTTCTTCCGGTTATGGTACCTGGGGTCCGCCGGTTAGAATAGGTAATTACCCGGAAATTGTGGATATTACGATAACGTTTAAATAGTTGTGACAAAAAAGGACAATAAAAGAAAAGAGGGAAGCGTTAACCTACGCTCCCCCTGCTGCTAAGCAGTCACTTTGCTTATTTACTTTATTTGAGATTTTCTCCGATACTTTTCCCGAATTCCTGACATTTAAGGAGGCTCTCCTCATCTGGGTTCCAGGATATCTTTAGCCCTTCGTTGAGCAGTTCAAAACCACTGTGTTCTAATTCAGCGGAGATAAGTTTGTTTCCTTCACCGCTCCAGCCGTAACTGCCGAAGGCAGCGCCCTTTTTCTGGTTGAACGCTAAGCCTTTAATCATTTCTAAGATTCCGGCGATGGCAAACGATATTCCTTTATTGATAGTAGGTGAACCGACCAGTATGGCTTTGGATTTAAAGACTTCGGAAATGATGTCGTTTTTATCGGTATGGGTGGAGTTGGCGTTAAATAACTTAACGGTAACTTCCTTGTCACTTGATTTTATTCCGGCAGCTATTTGTTCAGCCATTTGCCGGGTACTGTTCCACATAGTATCGTAAATAATTGTAATTTGATTTTCCTGATAATCTTTAGCCCATGCTTGATACTTATTGACGATTTGCAAAGGGTTGTTCCGCCAAATGAGTCCATGACTTGGGCAAATCATCTCAACGGGCAGGTTAAAGCTTAGGATCTCCGTAATTTTATTGTCAACAAATTTACTGAACGGGTTGAGAATATTGGCATAATACTTAAGGGCTTCATCATATAAAGCAGCTTGATCGACTAAGTCATTGAACATATGCTCAGAGGCTAAATGTTGTCCAAAACCGTCATTGCTGAACAGAATATTGTCTCCGCTCAAGTAGGTGAACATCGTATCCGGCCAATGGAGCATTCTTGCCTCAATAAAAGTAAATTCCTTGGATCCAAGACTTAATTTATCACCCGTTTTAACTGGGATAAAATTCCAATCTTGATGGTATTGACCTTTTAAGGATTTGATAGCATTGGCGGTACAATAAATTGGGGCATTAGGGATTTCTCGCATCAATTCGGGTAAGGCTCCGCTGTGATCAGGTTCGCCATGATTAGCAATGATATAATCGATTGTCTTTAAATCGATTTCTTTTTTCAAATTAGCAACAAATTCTTTGGCAAAGGGTGTCCAAACACAATCAATGAGGGCTGTCTTTTCGTCTCGGACAAGGTAAGAGTTATAGCTGGAACCGCGGTGTGTAGACAATTCATCACCGTGAAACTTTTTTAATTCCCAGTCGATTTTACCGACCCATTTTACACTTTTGTTAATTTCAAAACTCATGATTATAAACCTCCAAATAATTTTGATTGGTAATGCACTACAAGGTAGGATGGTTCTAACTTTCCATCTCTTTTAGTAGAGTGTTTGCTAAAGGCTAGAAATTATACAAACCCACAGTTTGGCTTCCGGTCTTTAAAACTCAGGACTGTATCTTCACTTAAATTCTGAGTATGACCGGTGACCAATTGATGTATTTCCTTGTATTTGCGCTACTGTAACCAACGATTGCCTTAACAATTGATCTTGCTCACGCATTGTGCAGTTACCTTTATACGTTATATTCTACATCAATTCCGATAATCCTGCTTAAAAAATAATCAAATAATAATTATTATAATTTATAATCGAAACTGTTAAAGTAGGCCCCTTAGCTACTGTGTAGCGGTTTGGGTGCGCCGAAAAGTTTGGAATGATGGCAAATTGGCGGCGAAATGGTTAAATTTTTTATTATGACAGTTTGGCCCTTAAAGCATAAGGTTAAGAAAAGTCTTTGAAGGGGTTGTCAGGTCAACGAAAGAGGTGTCTTCGTGCGGTTACTCAAATATCCGATGCTTATCTTATTCTGTTTACTTGTTATATTGGCGGGCGGCTTTTACCTGGTTCTTGACTGGCATATGGAAGACCATGACTTGGCCACCGCCCGACTGAAGGTAAAAGCAGATCTGGCAACATGTGGGGAAATTATTGATATAAAGTATCCCGGTTCGTGGTTAGTGAGGAACGGGGAACTATACAAAGGAACTCTTAAGATTAACTTCAATAATGACTTGGTAGATCATTTGTCCAGTCTTACGGGGGATACTGTAACGGTGTTTTTGGGAGAGACGCAGGTAGCGACCTCAGTACGTGGTCCAAATGAAGAACGTATAGGTACTAAGGTTTCTGATCATGTTGCCCAGACAGTACTGCAAGATGGTCAAACGTATCTTGGAGAATCGGATATTGCAGGTCAGCGGAACCAAGCGGGTTATGTTCCCTTACGTGCTGAAAGCGGTAATTTAATTGGAATGTTTTATGTCGGAATTCCCCAAACCCTTGGGCAGGGATTCCTGACGAGATCTTTGAGTACAATGGCCCTCTTGGGATTGAGTATAACCTTAACCGTATTGGTGGCCCTGCTTAGTTGGATTTTTTTCCGGAAGATAATCAACTATCCCCTGCGCAAGTTTGTGGCAGGTGCTCGGAAAGCAGCAACCGGACACCTCGGCGAGAGTATAAATTTATCCGGCGCTAAGGAAATCGAGGAATTGAAGGGTGCCTTCAATCAAATGGCGGAGCAAATCCAGGTGTTAACAGGAGAGTTCAATCTGGGACCTCGGAGTAATTTCGAAAATGACTCACCTGAGATTGAGATTCAGACTGTTGTAGAGCAGATGAAGAGTGGTCCGGAAATAAGCATTGTTCATCCGGTTGATACCAAACCAAAGTACCAATTCGGTTTAGATTTAGATAGCCCCTGGTATAGTGAGGAAGAAGGACTGCCAAAGGGTTTATCGAAAGTTACTCTTGGTCATATCGTGCAGTTTCTGCAGATAACTCGACGTCCTCTTTCTGCGGAGGAAGTTGCAGAGGGAGTTAAGCTGACGAGGGTCACAGTACGCCACTACCTTGAATTTTTAGAGTTGCGCAGGGTACTGAAATCCGAACTGAAATACGGAACAGGTGGTCGACCTGTAAAGTTATTTATCCTGTTATGAAAACCGAGGCCGCAGCCTCGGTTTTCTTATTTACAAAACCTTTTGTGCTGTTTTCTTAATTATCAAAACTTTCTCTATTGATATCTTTATTTACAAAACCCTTTTCTTACCTCCATAAACAAGACAGTTGGCGAAAAGCAAGATAGACTGAATATAGAACCAATAGAAAAAATTAAATAAACTTAGTACTCATACATAAACAGAAGGGGGGGTGAAGGTAGCTAAATTGTTTTGAGATGGAGGAGGATTTCTATGTGTGACAGCGCTTCGCCAAACGAATTTGTGAAAAAATTGGATGACTATATTGACAGTTTGACCCATAAAAAGGAAAACCTGATTGGGGTTCTGCATTACGCTCAAGAAATATATGGTTACTTGCCCGATAATGTCCAGTGGCATATCGCTCAGAAGCTTGATATACCTTCTGCCACAGTCTATGGGGTTGTGAGCTTTTATTCGTTTTTCACCATGGTTCCCAGAGGGGAACACGTCGTCAATGTCTGTACGGGTACAGCCTGTTTTGTTCGGGGGGCCGAGGCTTTAAAAGGCGAACTCGAAAATCAACTCAAAATCAAAGCGGGAGAAACCACTCCCGATAATCTCTTTACCTTAGAAACACTCCGCTGTGTCGGAGCCTGTGGCCTCGCCCCGGTCATGATTGTCGATGGTAAAGTTCATGGACGCATGAATGAGGCTCAGCATATTAATGAAGTCCTGGCCAAGTACCGCCCGGAAAGTTAATTGCGATGCACGAACTGCGAAGCACGAAGCACGAAGCACGAAGTGCGATCTGCGATGCGCGAGATTCGATCCTGAACTTCGAGCCTCGAACCTCGAACCTCGATAAAAAGCGTCACCGAAGGAAGGGATAAGCCATATGAAACTCAAAAATACCGATGACTTGCAGGCCTTAAAGGCTCAAAGTCTCCAACTTATTGAAACACGCTGCGTCGCGGACCCAGTAGCAGCTAAAAACGCCCCAGGCTCAGTAAGGCACCTAATGGTCTGTGGGGGACCGGGTTGTCACTCCTCAGGCAGTCCCGGCATCGCCGAACGTCTGGAAGAGGAATTGAAGCGGCACGGTCTATCAGAACAAGTCAAAGTCTTTCAACCCGGTTGTTTCGGCTTTTGTGAAAAAGGACCCATGATCGAGATCTATCCGGATAAAATAACCTATTGTGAGGTTTCTGCCGAAGACGTGACAACCATCGTGGAAGAACATCTTATTCAAGGAAATCCGGTGGAACACCTATTCTATATGGACCCGATTACCCGGGAGCGGTTTGCGACTAACATCCCCTTTTACGATGGCCAACTGCGGATAGCCCTGCGGAACGTCGGTTATATTGCCCCGGAAAACATCCTCGAATATATTGCCGCTGACGGTTACCAGGCCTTAGCCAAAGTCCTTTTCAGCATGACCCCGCTGGAGGTCATCGACGTCTTAAAAGACAGTGGTCTGCGGGGGCGCGGCGGCGCCGGTTTCCCCACGGGCCAAAAATGGGAATTCACGCGCCAAAGTCCGGCGGATCAGCGCTATATCATTTGCAACGCTGATGAAGGGGACCCGGGGGCCTTCATGGACCGCTCCGTCTTGGAGGGTGATCCCCACAGCGTCTTAGAGGCGATGCTCATCGCGGGTTCCGCGATCGGAGCTTCCGAGGGATTTATCTATGTCCGAGCAGAATACCCGGCAGCCATTCGCCGGCTGCAGATCGCCATCAGCCAAGCAAGGGAGTACGGGTTACTGGGCAAAGATATTATGGGCAGTGACTTTAGCTTTGATATTGAGCTCAAATACGGAGCAGGGGCTTTTGTTTGTGGTGAGGAGACCGCTCTGATCCATTCCATCGAAGGAGCCAGGGGAGAACCTTCGGTCAAACCGCCTTTCCCGGCCCAAAAGGGGCTGTGGGGTAAACCCACCTGTGTCAACAATGTGGAAACCTTGGCCAATATTCCGCCGATTATTCTGAAGGGAGCCGAATGGTTTAACGCCGTAGGCACGGAAAAAAGCAAGGGCACCAAAGTGTTTGCCTTAGCCGGGAAAGTCAACAATGTCGGCCTGGTGGAAGTTCCCATGGGAACGACGCTGCGGCAAATCATCTTTGACATCGGCGGAGGAATTAAGCAGCGGAAAACGTTTAAGGCCGCCCAAACCGGAGGCCCCTCGGGCGGATGTATTCCGACCAAGTATTTGGATTCCCCAATTGATTACGAGTCCTTAACCGCCATTGGTTCCATGATGGGCTCCGGGGGACTGATCGTCCTTGATGAAGACGATTGCATGGTCAACATCGCCAAATACTTCCAGGAATTTACGATGGACGAGTCCTGCGGACGCTGTACCGCCTGTCGGGTCGGAACGAAACGGCTGTATGAGATTCTGACCAAGATCACGGAAGGCAAAGGGACGTTGGAGGATTTGGAGAACCTGGAGAAGCTTTGCCATATCATTAAGGACACCGCGCTGTGCGGGCTCGGGCAAAGTGCCCCGAATCCTATCCTGTCCACCTTAAAGTATTTCCGAGACGAATATATTGCCCATATCGTGGACAAAACCTGTCCGGCCGGCGTTTGCCAGAGTCTGCTGAGATATGAAATCACCGATAAGTGTGTAGGGTGTACCCTTTGCGTCAAGAAATGCCCGATGTCATGCATCACCGGCGTAGTGAAGAAGCGCCACGTTATCGACCAAGAACGCTGCCTGAAATGTGGGGCATGTATGGAACAATGCCGGGTTGCCGGTGCCATCATCCGCCATTAAGGTACCCCTAAAGGAGGACTCCATATGGATATACAGCTAACAATCAACGACATCCCCCTGAAAGTACCGGAGGGAATGTCCATCTTAGATGCAGCCCGAACCGTGAACATCGACATTCCGACCTTATGTCACCTGAAACTGAATGAGATGCATTACAACAACAACATTGCTTCCTGCCGGGTTTGTGTCGTCGAGGTCGAGGGCCGGCGCAATCTGGCCTCCTCCTGTTCAACACCTGTGGCAAATGGCATGGTTGTGAGAACAGACTCACTGCGAGCCATCCAGGCCAGACGGACCATGGTTGAACTCCTGCTTTCGGATCACCCTAAATCGTGTTTAACCTGCGCCAAAAACCAAGATTGTGATCTCCAAGCCTTGGCTTCCGAATTAGGCGTGCGTCATATCTCCTATGAAGGGGAAGAATCGGAGTTCGAGATTGACAAGTCGAGTTTTTCTATTGTGCGGGATCCGAACAAATGCATTCGCTGCCGCCGCTGCGAAACTATGTGCAACGAGGTCCAGACGGTAGGGGTTTACTCAGCTGTGGGGCGTGGCTTTGAGACAGTGGTTAAAACGGCTTTCGATTTACCTTTGAGCAAAACTGCTTGTACGTTCTGCGGACAATGTATTGCGGTCTGTCCCACCGGTGCTTTGACGGAAGTGGATCAGGTGGATAAAGTCTGGAAGGCCCTCAACGATCCTAACCAATTTGTCGTCGTCCAAACGGCCCCGGCTGTGCGGGTCGCTCTGGGAGAGGGTTTCGGTTTAGAACCGGGGACGATCGTCACGGGTAAAATGGTGGCAGCTTTGCGGCGATTGGGCTTTGACCGGGTCTTTGATACGGATTTTGCAGCGGACTTGACGATTATGGAGGAAGCCACCGAGCTTGTCCACCGCATTCAACATGGCGGGCGTCTGCCGTTGCTCACAAGTTGCTGTCCAGCCTGGGTCAAATTCTTCGAGCATCAATTCCCGGATCTTTTAGATATTCCTTCAACCTGCAAGTCCCCTCACCAAATGTTAGGGGTCCTAACCAAAAGTTATTACGCTAAAACCTTGGGTATTGATCCTCAATCCATTACGGTTGTTTCGGTAATGCCCTGCGTCGCCAAAAAATACGAAGCGGCTCGCCCGGAACTTGCCCAAAGTGCTGAAACTGCGGATGTGGACATTGTAATCACTACTCGCGAATTAGCGCGTATGATCCGAGAAGCCAGCATTCACTTTGATCATCTTAAAGACCAAGAATTTGACCATCCTTTAGGGGAATCGACAGGGGCGGCCGTCATTTTTGGAGCAACAGGCGGAGTTCTGGAAGCGGCCTTGCGGACAGCATATGAGGTGCTGACCGGTGAAACTCTGGAGAAAGTGGAGTTTGAGGCTCTGCGGGGCATGAACGGGATCAAGGAAGCAGTGATCCCAATCGCCGGACGGGATTATCGGATCGCGGTGATTCATGGTCTGGGCAATGCGCGCACGATTCTGGAAAAAATCCAAGCCGGGGAAATTAATTATGATGTCATTGAGATTATGGCTTGCCCAGGTGGGTGCATCGGCGGCGGTGGTCAACCCTATCATCACGGCAACATGGAGATTCTTAAAGCCCGGGCTGCCGCTATTTACCGCGAAGACCGCTCTAAGCCTTTGCGCAAGTCACACGAAAACCTGGCGATCATCGGTCTATATAAAGACTTTTTAGGTGAACCCTATGGCAAGAAAGCGCATCAATTGTTGCATACCAGCTATACGGCACGCAAGAAAATCTAGGTCTTGCGCAGGGGACTGTTTTAGACTGACCTATAGAATCACGCTTACCGGAAACTTGTCAATCTAGTAAGGAGCCACAAGAAACTTGCCTTTCTGGTTCCTTATCTCACCTGATGTGAAGTTTAAGCGTTATCAGTATAAGAAATCATAAAATTGACATTTCATCCAAAGATTATATAATGAAGTGCATATCTGCTGTGTTGGAAGTCTCCGGCATCGTGGATTAAAGAAAACTGTTACCTGATTGCAAGGATTATTCTGAGCAAAAGGAGAAGGGTTAAATTGCTGAAAAGCCTTCTTCCTATATGTGAAGAAGGTTTTCTTTATTTGGGAGGAAACAAAAATGGATAAAAGAATAGGCGTCGTAGGTATCGTCATTGAAGAATTTGAAAGTGCTCATAAGGTTAATGAGACGTTGCATGAATTGGCGAGCATTATCGTCGGCAGAATGGGAATCCCTCGAAAGGAAAGAGGGATCGCGATTATCTCGTTGATCGTTGAAGGGACCACGGACGAAATTAGTGCGATGACAGGTAAGCTGGGAAAAATTAAAGGTGTAAGCGTTAAATCAGCCTTAACTAAAAAATTGGAGGATTGACAATGAAAACGTATTTGGCGAAAGAATATATTCTTGATGAAGAAATTAGGAGTTCATTAGCCGACGGTGTTATCAACGCTAAGGGCCAAAGCTTAGTAAGGGTAATTTTGGACAAGGCTAAGACATGCCAGGGATTAACCCATCGAGAAGCTGCCGTGCTGCTCAATATCGACGATGAAACCGTTCTGGCAGAAATGTATAAGACGGCTAAAGAAATTAAAGAAACGATTTATGGCAAGAGAATCGTTTTATTTGCCCCGCTTTACATTAGCAGTTATTGTGTCAATGGTTGTGTGTACTGCGGATATCAAGCCTGTAATGAGGGTTTGAAGAGAAGTAAACTTACTATGGAACAATTGGAAGAGGAAGTGAAGATCCTCGAATCTTTAGGACATAAGCGAATTGTCATCGAGGCCGGAGAAGATCCGGTGAATTGCTCGTTGGATTATGTGCTGGAGTGCATCAAGAAAATCTATGCCTTGAAATTTGATAATGGGAGTATACGCAGAATCAATATCAACGTGGCCGCGACGACCGTCGAGGATTATAAACGCTTAAAAGACGCTGATATTGGCACGTATACCCTCTTCCAGGAGACCTATAATCAGGAAGCTTATGAAAAACTGCATCCCACGGGTCCGAAGCATGATTACAATTGGCATACTACGGCGATGGACAGAGCGATGGAAGCCGGCATCGGAGACGTTGGGATTGGCGTTTTATATGGTTTATATGAGCATAAATACGATACAATAGCGATGCTGATGCATGCTGAACATCTCGAGGAAGCCTTTGGAGTCGGACCCCACACAATTTCAGTTCCTAGGCTCAGAGCCGCTGAGGGAGTGAACCTTAACGAGCTGCCCTATCTGGTTACGGATGATGAATTCAAAAAATTAGTGGCGGTTTTGAGATTGGCAGTTCCCTATACCGGGATGATCCTCTCGACAAGAGAAGCAGCAGATTTTAGGGCGGAGATACTGGCTCTGGGAATTTCCCAGTTCAGTGCCGGTTCCTGTACCGGAGTGGGCGCCTACTCGAAGGAGCATGGTATCAATAAAACAGAAGAAAAACCGCAATTTGAAGTGGCAGATCATCGCTCACCGCTGGAAGTGATTAAAAGTTTGTGTGAAAGCGGTTATGTGCCCAGCTACTGTACCGCCTGCTATCGAGAAGGTAGAACCGGAGATCGATTCATGGCTTTGGCTAAGGCCGGGCAAATAGGTAATGTCTGTCAACCGAACGCTTTGCTTACCTTCAGAGAATTCCTTTTAGATTATGCGGATGATGAAATGAAAGAATTAGGACAAAAAGTGATCGAAAAGGGTCTGTTGGATATTCCGAAAGAGGCAGCGAGAGCAGCAGCAATAGAAAAACTGGAAAGAATTGAAGCCGGAGAGAGAGATTTAAGGTTTTAAAGTGACGAATGATCTCCCTGCCAAAACTACGATTGCGGATCAAACAACTATTGTGCGCTTGTACTTGCTGCATGGCTGCTTACTTGACAAGGTTACTAATTGTAAACTTCCATGAATCTGCCGATTTACAGGGTGATATGAAAATTCTATTTACGTAAGAAAGTAATTTTAGAAATTTCAAATGCAAGTTGAAACAAACAATGGGGTGCAGAGGAAATTCCTTGGAGGAGAGAAGATGAGCTTTAGAATTGAAAAAGATCAGATTGGTGAAAGGAAAATTCCGGACACTTGTTATTATGGAATCCACACAAGCAGGGCCCAAGAAAACTTCAATTTGGGTTCTAAAAGTGTCAACTTAAAGCTTATCTATGAAATCGCTTTAATAAAAAAAGCAGCGGCCCAAGTTAATAAACGATTAAAGCAACTGACGGAGGAGAAAGCAGATTCCATCATGCGAGCTAGTGAGGAAGTTAGGGAAGGAAAATTTGATTATGAATTTATAGTCAGCGCTTTTCAAGGGGGAGCGGGTACCTCAACTAATATGAACGTCAATGAAGTCATAGCTAACAGGGCGATTGAGATATTAGGCGGAACAAAAGGGGACTATGACGTTGTACACCCTCTGGATGATGTTAACATGTCGCAATCGACGAATGACGTTTATCCAACTGCGCTGAGAATTGCCGCAATTCATCTGCTCCGAAAATTAAGTTATTCTCTCGCTGAACTTCAGGAAGCGTTGCAGGAGAAGGAGAATGAATTCAGTGAGGTGATCAAACTGGGCAGGACGGAGTTGATGGATGCTCTGCCGATGATGCTGGGACAGGAATTTGGCGCCTATGCCAAGGCTATAGAAAGAGACCGCTGGAGAGTATATAAGGTAGAAGAACGATTGAGGCAGATTAATCTTGGCGGTACGGCCATCGGTACCGGAGTCAATGCTTCTCACAAATACATCTTCATGATCACGGATACCATTCAGGAGTTAACAGGCCTAGGGTTGGCCAGGTCTGATTATCCGATCGATATAACCCAAAATAATGATGTTTTTGTCGAAGTTTCCGGACTTTTAAAAGCCTGCGCCACAAACCTTCTGAAAATAGCCAATGATTTGAGATTATTGGTTTCAGGTCCCAGAGGAGGATTCGGGGAAATAGAGCTTCCGCAGAGGCAGGCCGGTTCAACGATGATGCCGGGAAAGGTGAATCCGGTAATTCCTGAAATGATCGGTCAGGTGGCGATGCGAGTCATGGCCAATGACTATGCGCTTACGATGGCCGCCTCTTCAGGGCAGCTGGAACTCAATGCCTTTATGCCTCTCATAGCGGAGTGTTTGTTGGAATCGTTAGAACTCCTGAATAATGGCGTAACGATTTTTCGAGAAAAGTGCATTGAAGGAATTAAGGCGAATCAAGAAACGTGTCGAGCAACTCTGGAAAAGTCTGCAGCCCTGGCAGCGGCTTTGGTCCATCACATCGGCTATGAAAAAGCCGGTCAGATAGCGGGAAAAGCTTTAAAAGAAGATAAGCCAATCAGAGCAGTATTAAAGGAAGAAAATATTTTCTCTGATTCCAGGATCGAGGAGATCTTGAATCCATTTGAAGTCACAAAACCGGGGATACCTGGAATGTCGGGCAAGTGATTGGGGGGAGGGATTTTGATGAGTTTAAATGAGACACCGAGAGGCGTAAGAGTGCACCTAGCGCTCTTTGGCAGGAGAAATACAGGGAAATCCAGCGTAATCAATGCCCTAACCGGACAAGAAACAGCGATAGTGTCCGCAGTGAAAGGCACTACGACGGACCCTGTCTTTAAAGCGATGGAGATATTGCCGATCGGACCCTGCGTAATTATAGATACTGCAGGGTTGGATGATGTGGGAGAATTAGGGCAGCTCAGGATTCAGAAGACTTTGGAGGTTCTGGATAAGACCGATGTTGCCCTGTTGATCGTTGATGTCCGGAGTGGGATCGGTGACGATGACCAGCTAATAATCGCTAAGTTTAAGGAGAAGCAGAAGCCGATTATCATAGTTTTAAACAAACTGGATACTTTGGAAGACAATGACCACGAAAGAAGAGCAGCCAGTCTTCAAGAAGAATTGAATATCCCGGTAGTTGCAGTGTCCGCTCTTAAGGAGCAGGGCTTCAAAGAATTAAAGAATGCGATTATCTCGGTTATTCCGGAGGATGAAGATAAGTTTAAAATTGTGGGAGATTTAATAAACCCCGGTGATTTTGTGGTCCTGGTTACGCCTATCGATAAGGCAGCTCCCAAGGGCAGACTGATCCTTCCTCAACAGCAGACCATCAGGGATATTTTGGAAAGCGATGCTATAGCGATCGTCACTAAGGAATTTGAGCTGAGAGAAACCTTAAGTAATCTGGCTAAAAAGCCAAAGCTGGTGATCACGGATTCGCAGGTGTTTTTAAAGGTTGCGGCAGATACCCCCAAGGATATTTTAATGACCTCTTTCTCCATCTTATTTGCCCGACAAAAAGGGGATTTGGCGGAATTTATCAGAGGTGCCAAGGCTGTGGAAAGGCTTAGAGATGGGGATAAGGTGTTAATAGCAGAAGGGTGTACGCATCACAGACAAGCGGACGATATTGGCAAGGTCAAGATACCCCGGTGGATACGTCAGAGAACCGGTAAGCAGATCGAGTTTGAATTCTCCGCAGGAGCAAGCTTCACGGATGACATCAGGAAATATGCCCTGATAGTACACTGCGGGGCCTGTATGATGAACAGAACCGGGATGCTCAGCCGAGTGGAAAGTGCCAGGAAGCTTGGGGTGCCCATTGTCAACTACGGAATTCTGATTGCTTATGTGCAGGGATTGCTTCCCAGAGCACTTGAACCATTCCCACTGGCCAAGCTGATTTTAGAAGAAGAAAACTTATAACCTTGAGTCCCGTGAAAAATTATACCTACAAATTGAATTGCGAATCATTATTTTTTCCCGTATTTACAGTGTTTCTCCTTGTAGGTATAAAAAAATGCGGAATTTTAGGTTATAACAGCAGCGGATGGAGTGGTTTTGTGAGTGACCTGCATAATTTATTAGAGAAAGCCTACCGAACTAACGATCTCACAAAAAAGGAGATAACGTATTTATTAGAAAACCATAGTGATGTGGACAGGGAGGTTCTCTATGCTTATGCTTTAAAGACAAAGCAGAAATATTATGGAAATAAAGTTTATTTAAGAGGGCTGATCGAGTTTTCGAACATCTGCCGACAGGATTGCTTGTACTGCGGAATACGGGCTTCGAATACGAAAGTGGAACGCTATCGGTTAAGCCCGGAAGGGATTCTGGCCTGCTGTGACCAAGGGTATCGATTAGGATACCGGACGTTTGTCTTGCAGAGCGGGGAAGATCTTTGGTATACAAAGGAAATTCTCGTCGAACTACTTCAGGCAATCCGGAAGAGTTATCCGGAGGTAGCCATTACGTTATCCATCGGTGAGCGCAGAACAGAAACCTATCAGAGCCTTTTTGCCGTCGGTGCAGATCGTTTTCTGATGCGTCACGAAACAGCATCTCAAGAACTGTATGAAAAGTTACACCCGACAATGCAGTTTGAAGACCGCCGGGCCTGTTTGAGCGCGCTGAAGGAGATTGGTTATCAAGTGGGAGCGGGGTTTATGGTTGGGTTACCCGGTCAAACCAGCGCTGATTTGGCTGAAGACTTACGCTATTTAAAAGAATTTCATCCGGATATGATCGGAATCGGACCGTTTATCCCTCATAGTGAGACGCCCTTGAGGGCGGAAAAGGGCGGGACAATTGAGGCTACGTTAGTAATGGTAGCCTTGGCGCGACTGCTTATTCCGGACAGTCTTATTCCGGCCACGACGGCACTCGGCACTTTGCATCCGCAAGGCAGGGAGTTCGCTTTGCAAGCGGGTGCCAATGTTGTCATGCCGATTATTACCCCTGTGTCGGTCAGGAAACAATACGCACTTTACGAAAACAAGATTGGCGGGGATGATCAGCCGGAAGATTGCCGGTATCGCTTAGAGAGTTGGATTCAGGCGGCGGGTTTTGACGTGGATCTGGGCAGAGGGGATAGTCGGCAGTTTGTTGCATGGTAAGTAGACCCAGTGTTTCGTTTTTTTACGATTATTGTGGTTACATATGATTTTGTATAACATATTTTGGAGAGTAAATTATGCCACAAAGGGTTGGGTACAGGAATAAGTCGTTTATCAAAATTACTGTGCGAGGTTGTTACTTTACAATAGCGAATTATTATTAACTTAAAGATTTCCTTATAAGGTTTAAGAAGAGATCGATTTATTTTTGTAAAAAACACAAGAATAACGGTCTCTTTTTCGTTCTGAAGCTACCATTCTAACTCAACGTCATGTTGATCTGACAAGAACAATATTATTGTCTGCAATTAGCAAGTATCAATTCAGAGTTTGATGGGCCGGAAGGGAATTTACCATAATGGATACTCATTAGAGGGATATCTGTTTGTTATAGACTAACTAGTAAGATGTTGGTAATCTTTAATTAGGCAGAGGAGTATGGCGGGATGGTCAGACGAAAATCCGCTAGTTAGTAATTCTTTTCACATGGAAAGGAAGATGTAAAGTACCGAGATAATGCTTAGTGAATAAAGGAGGATTTCTATGTGCAATACAACTACGAGCAACCAGTTCGTCCAAAAGTTGGATGACTATTAACCTGCGCCAAAAACCAGGATTGTGATCTCCAAGCCTTAGCTTCTGAACTGGGTGTACGCCATATCTCCTATGACGGGGAAGAATCGGAGTTCGAGATTGACAAGTCGAGTTTTTCCATTGTGCGGGATCCAAACAAATGCATTCGCTGCCGCCGCTGCGAAACTATGTGCAACGAGGTCCAGACGGTAGGGGTTTACTCAGCTGTGGGGCGTGGTTTTAATACGGTGGTTAAAACGGCCTTCGATTTACCTCTGCACGAGACCTCCTGCACGTTCTGCGGACAATGTATTGCAGTCTGTCCAACAGGGGCCTTAACTGAACTGGATCAGGTGGACAAAGTCTGGAAGGCCCTCAACGATCCCAATCAATTTGTCGTAGTCCAAACAGCCCCGGCTGTGCGGGTCGCTCTGGGAGAGGAATTCGGTTTAGAACCGGGAACGATCGTTACGGGTAAAATGGTTGGGGCTTTGCGGCGATTGGGCTTTGACCGGGTCTTTGATACGGATTTTGCAGCGGACCTGACGATTATGGAGGAAGCCACTGAGCTTGTCCACTGTATTCAACATGGCGGGCGTCTGCCGTTGCTCACGAGTTGCTGTCCTGCCTGGGTCAAATTCTTCGAGCATCAATTCCCGGATCTTTTAGATATTCCGTCAACCTGCAAATCTCCCCATGAGATGTTGGGGGTCTTGATTAAAAGCTATTATGCCAAAACCTTGGGCATTGATCCCACATCCATTAGTCATCTAGTCATAGTCATTAAGAAGCAAGAACCGACTGCATTTAGTTGGCCCTTGCTTCTGTGCTTTTTTCAGATGGATGTAAGAAAGTCAAGAAGCAGACAAAAGAGCCGTCCCTTTGTCTGCTTATGAATGAAAATGGTTCAACAATTTTTTTTTCATAGCAATGAAGTTAGGCGCATTGGGGTTACGAGGATAGGTAAAAGGAATTGAAAAGATTTCACATATTCTGCCCGGTGAAGGCTGCATGACCAAAATCCTTTGTCCAAGAATCAGAGCTTCATCAATATCATGGGTCACATGAATACAGGTTTTAGGTTTAGACTGCCATAATTTTAAAAAATCCATTTGAAGTTTAGAACGCGTCTGAGTGTCAAGAGCAGCAAAAGGCTCATCCAGTAATAAAATCCGGGGGTCAGCGGCCAGAGCGCGGGCGATTGACGCCCTTTGCGCCATTCCCCCGGATAGTTGGTTAGGTCTTGCTTTAGAGAAATCGCTTAATCCGACCATTTCCAGTAACTCCTGGACAATGCCGCTTAGAATCTTCTTATCAACTCGGCCTTTAATCCCAAATCCGACATTCTCTTCAAGTGTCAACCACGGAAAAAGGCGGGGTTCCTGAAAAACCATTCCCCTTTCTCGACCGGTAGTATCAACTACTTGGCCATCAAGCAGAACTTGGCCTGAGGTTTGTTTTTCTAAACCGGCAATTATCCTGAGTAAGGTTGTCTTTCCGCACCCGCTGCTGCCAATTAGGCAAATCAATTCCCCTTCAGTAACCTCAAAGCGAATATTCTCTAAGGCTTGAATCCGAGCGTTAGCTAACTTGAAATATTTTGAAATCCCGTCGATTTCTAAGAAGTTTCCCATGTCGACGCCTCTTGAGTTTCAACTTTTGCTTGCCAAGGTAAAAACTTCTTTTCTAAATGGTGAAAAATATAATCCAGGCAAAGACCGATCAGGCCGATAATGAAGACTCCCACAAACATTAAATCGGGCTGGGCCATTTCCCGACCTTCCTGAATTAAATAACCAATACCCTTGGAAGCACCAAGTAGTTCCGCTGCCACTAAAGAACGCCAACAGTAGCTAAGTCCCAGTCGCATGCCGATAAAGATGGAGGGAGCAGCAGAAGGAAGATAGACACGAATCATCAGATCCCAGCGAGAAAGGCCGTAAGTGTAGGCCACTTCTTTCAATTTCGGATCAGTGCCGGCGATCCCCAGCAAAGTGTTGAGAAATATGGGGAAAAAGGCAGAATAAACAATAATGGCGATTTTAGAGGCCTCGTCAATTCCTAACCAGAGAATGAACATGGGAATCCAGGCGATACCCGGTATTTGTTGAAAAAA
>Ga0326727_10005934_pt1 | contig 34176 bp, 29 predicted proteins | sample MB2enrmetagenome_FD_207643 | JGI IMG/M metagenome (GOLD analysis project Ga0326727, IMG submission 207643) | Lab enriched peat soil microbial communities from McLean, Ithaca, NY, United States - MB29MY | ecosystem: Environmental > Terrestrial > Soil > Wetlands > Peat | place: USA: New York...
ATGTTCCCGAGTCCGTTTCACCCGCGGATCACGCAAATCTGCAAAATGCTTCATGGGGCTGTTCATCTCCCCATCTCACCGCTCCAAGCCCTTCTTGCATATGGCAATTAAGATGCGTTTGCCCTGCCAACCGGCCGGCCTGGAAGGCGATCGCGGTTAGCTCCTGCGTCCGGTCTGGTCCAGATCGGGAATGCGCGCGTCCGGCAGCCCCATCCGCCGCTTCAGTGTGAGAAGCTCCTGGATCTTGTTTTCCGGAATGGCCTGGATGGGCCTGGCGATCTGTTGCGCGATCAGGTAGGTTTTGCAGTAGGTTTCAAAGGTCTCCACCAGCCACTCGGCATGGTTCACGGTATCGGCCCAGCAGACGATGCCGTGGTTCGACAGCACGATGGTGTTGTGGTCCTCGACAAAGGGCAGCACCGTTTTTGCAAAGGCTCGCGTTCCGGGCGTCTCGTACGGCGCCACCGCCGCCGGGCCGATGGAGGTCTCATACTCGGAGATCAAGCCGATGGGGGGCGCGGAGCCGGTCATGGCAAAAGCCGTCGCGTGGGGCGGATGGCAGTGCACCACGGCGCGGGCGCGCGGGTTGGCCCGGTAAATCTCCAGATGCAGCAGCAGTTCGCTGGTGCGCAGCCGGTCTCCGGCCAATATCCTGCCTTCCAGATCGGAGAGGCAGATGTCGGCCGGCTCCATGTCGCGCTTGCTCATCATGGTCGGCGTGCACAACACGTACTTCGAGCCCAGCCGGACGCTGATGTTGCCGCCGTTACCATCCACGTACTGGCGTTCCCACAGCTTGCGGCCCACCAGGAGAATCTCGTCCCGCAAGGACTCGGCCAAGAGAGAGCCGGCGGCCTGATTCGGCGAGCTCTCCTCGTCCTCGACAACTTCCCTGACCGGTTCCGTCATCGGATCCGCTGTTTGCCGCATGATCGACCTCGTGCCTGGGGCGTCTTACAAGGCTCTCCGGATGGGAGCGCCCGTCACCACTCGCTCTATTCTGCCTCCGCTGGGGTCTATCCGCACGTGACTTAGGTCACCATTGGGCGGACAGGGCCATCGGGCGGGCGAGAAAGGCTGGCCTTCGGCTGAGGGGCTCAAACGCCCGGCTTACTCCGAACGCAGCAGCCTACGCTGCAACGCCTCCAGCGTCAGCCCCTTGGTCTCCGGATAGACGAACAGAACTACGAAGAACTGGACCACGGTCATGAGAGCAAAAAAGACAAACGGCGTCTCCGGGCTCAGGTAATGCACCACCACCGGAAATTCCAGTCCAATGGCCGCATTCATGAACCAGTGGCTTGCGCTGCCCACGCCCTGGCCCTTGGAGCGAACCGAGTTGGGAAAGACCTCTCCGATGTAGACCCAAATCACCGCCCCTTGCGAAATGGAGAAGAACGCGATGTAGACGACCAGCAGCCACACCAGGGCTCCAGGGTGAGATTGGGTGGCAAACAGCCAGGCCACTCCGGCCAGGCAAGTGGCCGTGCCCGCGGCGCCAATCAGCAGCAGCGTCTTGCGGCCCACCTTGTCGATCAACGACATGCCCACCATCGTAAAAAGGAAGTTGGTGGCGCCGATGGCGATGGCCTGCTGGTAGCCGGAGATTTTGCTGAACCCGGCGGCGGAAAAAATGCTGTTCAGGTAATAGAGGATGGCGTTGATGCCGGCCAGTTGGTTGAATGCGCCGATGGAGATGGCCAGAAACAGGGGATAGCGGTACTTCCACTGGAAGACCGGCTCATGGGCAGAGGCATGCTCCTGCTGGATGGCATCGCGGATGTCGGCCAGTTCGGCTTGCGGGTCCGGCTCGCCCATCAGCCTGAGGACGGCCAGGGCTTCGTCGATGCGGTTCCGCGAGGCGGACCAGCGCGGACTGCGGGGAATGGCGAACAGCAGCGCCAAAAACCCGATGGCTGGGAACGCGGCCACGCCCACCTGCCAGCGCCACTCCGCCGCGCCCAGGTTGAGCAGGCGAATTGCATAATTGGAGACGTAGGCCACCAGAATGCCGAACACCACGTTGAATTGGAATGTGCCCACCAGCCGTCCGCGCCACTTGGCTGGGGCCAGTTCCGCAATGTACACCGGCCCCAGCACCGAAGACGCGCCAATGCCCAGCCCGCCCACAAAGCGGAAGAGCAGAAACGCGGGCCAGTTCCAGGCCAGGCCGCAGCCGATGGCGGAGAGGACGTAGAGTACCGCCGTAATGCGCAGGGCCTCGCGCCCGCCCAGCCTTTGCCCCACCGCGCCCGCGCCCAGCGCGCCCGCCACCGTGCCGATCAGCCCGATGCCCACCGTCCAGCCTGTCTGTTGCGGACTCAAGCCATAGAGCTTGGTGAGCGCTTCAATCGCCCCGGCAATGACCACCGTATCGAATCCGAACAGCAGGCCGCCCAGCGCGCCGGTCAGGGTTGCCTTCATCAGGTTGAGGTTGGGTCGCATGGTATGGGGTCTCTCGATTTCCCAACCATCCTATCAGGGCATGAAGACTGCAAGGACCGGGAGGCCGGGACCGGTTCGGGTTCTAGCGGGCCGTTGTCCTGCTCTTTTGCCCTCCGCTATGACTTTCGTTCCCGGTTCAGGCGAAGATTGGCGGCGACAGGTTGCGAAAGATCGAAATCGGTCGATCCGTTAAGTAAGGAGATCGACGATGATTCAGACCATGCGCGGGACTCCGCGACTCTGCCTTGCCCTGTCTACGGCCGTGCTGTTGTCGGCGGCATCCGTCGCTGCCCAGACGCCGGGGTGGAAAACCTACACCTACCCCGCGGATGGATTCAGCGCCTCCTATCCGTCGGAGCCCGGCTTCCAGAAAAAGAATGTTCCCACCGACGCGGGCACATTTGAATTGCGCGCGTATCTTGCTGAGGATGGTCAATCGGCGCTGTTCGTCGGGGTTTGCGATTACGGCTCGGCTGCTGCGGGCAGGGACCCTGGCACGCTTCTCCAGGGAGCCAAGAACGGGGCAGTGAGCAACGTCAGCGGCCGCCTGGTCAGCGAGAAGAGAATGACGCTCGGCACCTATCCCGGCGTCGAGTTCGAGGCCGAGAATGACAGCTTTCACTTCTCCGCCCGGGTTTACCTTGTGGGCACGACGCTGTTCCAGTCGCTGGTGGCATACCCCATCGGGAAACAGTATGACGGGGCCGCGCGCTTCCTCGACTCTTTCCAATTGATTCCGCGCGTACAGAACTAGCCCTTGCTCAAGCCTCCTTCCGCGCGCCGCCAGGCAGCACCGCCAGCACCCGGCAGCGGTGCTTGCCGGCGGCGCTCCAGCCCAGCGCCATCTCGCTTTCCATGTAAGCGCAGTCGCCCGCCTCCAGCACCTCGCGCATGCCTCCGGCCTCCAGTTGCAACCTTCCTTCCAGCACATAGACCAAGCCGCAGGTCTCGCGAAAGCTCTCCAGCGCGCCGGTGGCGCCGCCGGGCAGAAACTCGATCATCTGCGCCATCAGCCGGGGTCTTTCCGTCGCGGCGTTGAGCGGGACCACCTTCATCGGCTCCGGGCCGCGGCCGTTGTACTCCAGATGCGCCTTGCGGGTGATGGAAAGCGAATGCCGCGAGGGCTCCGCGAAAAAGTAGCTCATGCCCACCCCGTAAACACGGCTGATGGTGGCCAGAGTCGGCAGGGTGGGAATCATCCGGTCGGTTTCCAGCTTGGAAAGCATGGCCGTCGAAAGCCCCGTCTCGGCGGCCAGCCGCGAGAGGGTAAGCTTCTTTTGCGCGCGCAGCGCGCGCAGCTTCATGCCGACGCAGTAGGGTTCCAGAGACCACTGCGCGTAGGAGACTGTCTTGGTCATGCTCAACTCCGCCTCAGGCCTCGCAGAGGCCTGTGCTCTCCAGAGTGACAGCAGTGCACCCGCGTTTTTCTGACAGATGTTGGAAGTTTTCGCCGGGTCGGGCCCGCTCCTTTCCGATAGAACTCGACGGCGGCGGTTTCCGCCGATCCATTGATAGGATGATTGAAACACGGCAGCCGGCAAGAACCCCGGATGTGGAGAACCGCTTTGGCGGCGCGGGAACGCAGCAAACCCGCGTTCCTTCTTAGAAGTTCCTTATTACATTGGATAGGCAGCCATTCCACTTAGCCCCTTTTCCGGTCCCGTATCCAAGGTAACGTAGTGACCAGAATCGATGCACTCGGCGGTTCGCGCATGGTGCCGAGTTTGAACTAGACGAACGCCCAAACCAGAAGGAGGTCACATGAAGGGAAAGCTGCTGATTGTGGAAGATGAACCCATTGTTGCCCTGGACCTGCAACAGGAAGTCGAAGCATTCGGCTGCGAGGTTGTGGGGCTGGCCGAGAGCGCCGACGAGGCCTTGATGGCAGTCGAGGAGTGCCGGCCGGATATTGCGCTGATGGATATCCACATCGCGGGCAGCATGGATGGAACCCAGACCGCGCGATTGCTGCGCCACGCCTACGGGATTCCGTCGATCTTTCTGACCTCCTATAGCGACGACACCACCATCGCCAAGGCGGCGCGGGAGATGCCCTATGGCTACCTCACCAAACCCTTCCAAAGCCGCGAGCTCAAGGCCACGCTGCAGGTTGCGCTGCAAAAAGCCGCGGTGGATGCGGGGCTGCGCACGACCCATGGCAAAATGGCCGCAACCGTGGACAGCATGAACGAGGCGTTGCTGACCGTTTCGCCCCGCGGCGACATCCAGTTCATGAACCGGGCGGCCGAGCGGCTGACCGGCAAGACACGCGAGTTTGCCGCCAACCGCAGCCTGCTGGAGGTGTTGGACCTGAGAGACGAGCACAACCGTCCCATTCCGATTCTGAGCGGTCCCCGGCGCGATGGCGCGGTGGAGAACTTCGGCCTCTGTCTCAAGACCGCCGATGGAGGCACTGTCCTGGTGGACACCTCGATCTCTCCGCTTGCCGACGACGCCGGCGGATACCGCGGCTACGTGATCTCGCTGCGCAAGGCCGACGAGCGGCTCCACTCCCAGGCCGTGGAGGGCGAATGCCAGGAGGTCGACTCCTTCGAGGTGGCTTCCATGCCGATGGTGCAGTTGGATGGCAACGGCCATATCATGCGCGTGAATCAGGCCCTGATCCGGGAGTCGGGAGTTGAAGCCGAGAGCCTCGTGGGGCGCACGCTCAAGGGCCTCAGCACCGACCCCGATCCGCGCATCGCCAGGCAGTTGATGCACAAGTTGCTACAGGACAACCTGACCATCCGCGCCATCACGCGAGTCCGTTACTAGGAGCGGTTCCACGAACGGGCCAGCGGGCGCGGGCTGCAATTCCGCGGGGGCTGAGGCCATTTGCTGCAAGCCCCTTTTCGGCACGGCTGAGGTCGTGCCCTAACATATGACCGGTTTTTGAAACAGGCTCCAGGACTGGTTCAGGACGCACGGCGGCCGGCAATCCCAGGTTCCCGCCGCATCCAGTTCGAGCGAGGTCGAGATGCACCATTTGGAGACCAAAGCCACCATCGACGCCAGCCCTGCCGGGTGGCTCCCCGAAGAGTTGCGGATTCCAGATGGGAATCCGGACCTGATGCACGCGCTCTTCGAGGGAAATCCAGACATGGTGTTGGTCGCCGGCGCCGATGGACGAATTGCCGGGGCTAATGGCCGCGCGCTCGCGGGGCTGGGATACAGTCGCGAGCAGCTCGAAGGCTGGCCGATCGAATTGCTTTTGCCCATGGCCGCACGCGCGCGCCATGCCGGCCATACCCGGGAGTACATGAAGAATCCCTCGTTTCGCCCCATGGGCTCCTGCATGAATCTGCACGCCCGAGACTCCCGCGGCAACGAGTTCCCGGTGGACGTGATGCTGCAGCCAGTCAAGGCTGGAACCGGAAACTACGTGGTCGCGATCTGCCACCGGTTGGAGGACGCCCTGGCGCGCGCCCACTTGCAGATTCACGCCCTGGTGGACAACCACCGCGACCATGCCGTCAACCTGCTCGATGCCGAGGGCCGGATTCTCACCTGGAACGAGAGCGCGCGGCGGTTCTACAACTTGACAGCCTCGGAAGCGCTGGGAAAGTACTACTCCATCCTCTTTACCCCGGAACATATCGCCGCCGGAGAACCTGAACGGCACCTCGAGGAAGCGACTCGATACACGGAGAGCCCTCGCACCACGGGCTGGCGGAGCCGCGCGGACGGCGCCGCGATCTGGATTGAGACGTATCTGCACTGCACACGGGACCCTTCCGGCCGCAATCTCGGGTTTACCCTGGTGCGCCGCGATTTGACCTCGCACAAGCGCGCCGAGGAAGCCCAGCGCGAGACCAACCGGGCGTTGGCCGAAAGCGAGCAGCGATTCCGGCTGATGGTGGAGAGCGTGACCGATTACGCGATCTACATGCTCGATCCCCAGGGGCGGGTCGTCACCTGGAATGTGGGAGCCGAACGAAGCAACGGGTACAAGCCGGAGGAGGTGTTAGGACAGAACTTTTCCATGTTCTTCCCGTCCGAGGCTGTGGCGGTTGGTCTGCCGGTAGAGGAATTGGCGGCCGCGGTAGACAACGGACGTTATGAAGCCGAGAGCTGGCGGGTGCGCAAGAATGGAGAAAGATTCTGGGCATTGGTCGCCTTGACCGCCATCCGCGGCTCCGAAGGCGAATTGCGGGGCTTTGCCGAGGTTACTCGCGACATGACCGCGCCGAAGCTGCTTGAGGCGTCGCTGGCGCGGCAGGCTAGCGATCTCGAGAAGCGGGTCGTGGAGAGAACCGTGCAGCTCGAATCTACGGTTGAGGAGTTGCGCCGCAAGAACGAGGAGATTGCGACCTTTGCCGATGTGGTCTCCCATGACCTGAAGGAGAAGGAGGTTCTGCTTCGGGAAATTTACCATCGCGTAAAAAACAATCTGCAGGTGGTTCAAAGTCTGCTCAAGATGCGCGCCCGAAGCCTGCCCGCCGGCGATGCCCAGGCGGCAATCGAGGCCTCGGTTCAGCGGGTCCACGTGATGGCCATGGTCCATGAGCGCCTGTACCGGATGCCGGATCTGACCGGTCTCTCGCTGAGGGCCTATCTTCGCGACGTGGCCGAGGGCGCCATTGCGTCGCACGCGGAGCGGCCCGATCGGATTGAATTTCAGTTGGATGCGGTCGAGATTCCCCTCACCCTCGATCTCGCCATCCCTTTCGGCCTGCTGGCAAACGAACTCATATCGAATTGCATCAAGCACGGCCTTCCCCATGGCAGGCCGGGCAGAATCCATGTCTCCATCGAGCGCATCCCAAGCGCCGTACGCCTGGTTATCGAGGACAACGGAATCGGGCTGCCCGAGAACTTCGATGCCGCCAAATGCACCTCGATGGGGATCAAACTCGCCGCCAGCCTGGCGCACCAACTGGGCGGACGCCTTGAATTCACCGCTGGAGGCGGCTGCCGCGTCCAGGCGGACCTTACTCGCCTCGGCGTGCCTGCGGAGAACGGGCAGCACCAAGTATTGATACCCGGATCGTGCGCGGCCTGAGCGCGCGGCGCGCGACTACAGCGCAATCAGAGTCGATGTATCCCGAAACCGCATCGTTCCAGTCGACGCGACCCCAAGGAGGGGCGACCTCGCAACAGACTCAACAGGCCACAGTAACTCTGGTTCCGCTCTAATCAGTTGAGCCGGTGAGCTGCGCATTTGACCACTGGCCTGGATGTCTCGCCGGCGCGGCCCCGATCCCGCGCTTCGGGAGCGACAACCGCCGGCGGGATTCGAGAGACAACGACCGGCGCAGACCCCATGATCGGCTCTCGAATCAACCGGTAACTGTTCCCGGATTACTTCAAGCGCAAAAAAAGTCGGTACAGACGGCTACAAACGGCCTGTCGACGGTGGATAATCAGTGTCACAACAAACACTGGGCCCACAGAAGCCAGGTATCCGCCGGGACTCTGCTCTCTTCTCTCTCTAGACTGCCCACCACGCAGGTTCCCGCGGCCTTTGTCGGCGTATGCCACTCGGCTTGCACGATTGGCAAGAGGCCGGCAATCCGGTTGACCGGAACCCGAGGAAATGCGTTGGATGGGACGAAAACAACCTCATCGACTCTGTCCGGCTCCCTGGAGACGGGGCTCTCCTTTGCCTCCTTTCGTTTGCAGCCCGATGGCACGCTGCTGCGCGGGACCGCGGTAGTCCACTTGCCTCCCAAGGAACTGGCCGCGCTCCGGCTGCTCATCGCCCATGCCGGCCAGATCGTAACTCCCCTGCAACTCCGCCACGAGTTGTGGGGCGACGTGCACGTAACCGCCGACAGCGTGCCCAAGTGCCTCTCCTCGCTGCGCGCGCGGCTGGAGCCGGACAAGTGCATCCAGACCGTCTATAAGCGCGGCTATCGCTTCACCGCCCAGGTCCGGCTTCCCGGCTCCGCGCCTGCCACTGTGCTGCCGCGGCTGGCCATCGTGCCCTTCGAAACCGGCTACGGCGTCCCCGAGTATCTTGGACCGGCCATCGCCGAGGAAACCATGGCGCGACTCACCGCCGCGCCCCATCCCATCGTTTCGGTGCTGGCCCGCGACTCGATCTTCACTCTGGCAGGCCGCGGGCTCGCCGCCCAGCAGATCGGCGAATCTCTCCAAGCCGGCTTCGTCCTGACTGGAACTCTGCGCTCGCTCCCCTCCCACATCCGGATGCGCGCGGAGATGATCCGGGTTGAGGATGGGGTCCAGATCTGGATTGAAGACTTGCTTGTGGACCGCAACCGGATCGCCGGCCCGGAAGCGGAACTCGTCAACCGCCTGATCTTCCGCCTGGGCTCGGGGGGATTGTCGATCTCGGCCTCCGCGGAGCCTTTCGTCGAGCGGCGCAAGCGCCCAGAGCGCAGGCAGGCCTACGCCATTTACCAGCGCGCCCACCATGAATGGCAGTCCATGCAGCGCCATCGGATGCAGGACAGCCTGCAACAGCTCTCCCGCGCCGCCGATCTTGATCCCTCACTGGTCGCCGCTAGAGCCGACCTGGTGCACCTGTGCATCACCCAGACCTTCTACGGATTCATGTCTCCGGCCGTTGCCGCGGACATTGTGCGCCGCACCGGAACTTCGGCATCCCCGCCGGCTCAGGGTTCTCAGCCCGCGGTCTCCGCTCGCTGGAGCGAGAGTTCGCGGTCGGAATCGCTGCTGCCCGCGCTGGGCTGGATCGACTTCCATGTGGACTACAATCTGCCCGCGGCTCTTCATGCCTTTTCCCAGTCCGAACACTTGCCCCACGATCCTACGATTACCAGCTTGCGCGTGATGTTCGCCCTCAGCCGCCATCGGATTGCCGAGGCCATTGGATTGCTCCGCGCAGCGATTCACCAGGACCCATTCTCTCCCTGGCTCCACACCCGTTTGGCCTGGGCTCTCCACCTGGATGGGCAAGCCACGGCAAGCGTGGAGCAGACCCGGCATTGCCTGGACCTATTTCCGGGACATGAGGGAGTGGGCATCTTCGGGGCATCGATTCTCGCATTCAACGGGGAGACTGCGCGCGCAACCGCGCTGGCGGAGGAACTGGCGCAGCGGTTGCCCCACTTCGACCTGGCCACAACCGTCCACGCCTACGCCGTCGCCTGCGAGGGCCGCGTGGACGAGGCGCGCGCCATCCTGGAACGTCTGCAATGGCTGGGCAGGGAGCGGTATGTGTTGAACTCGTTTACGCCCGCGGTCTGGGTTGCCCTCGGAGATCTCGACGCCGCGCTGGCCGAGCTGCGCACCGCCGAGCAGGCCCGCTGCCCATGGTTCTTCCAGATGCTCGCGGACCCGCGCCTCAAACCCCTGCGCGGCCTGCCTGAGTTCAAACGCATGCAGTCCATCCTCGCCCGCATGGAAGAGGCCGCGGCGGACCACGAGGGGAAGCAGGAATGATGAGCCGGGGTGCTGGCTTGGCAAGCCGCGCCCCGGTCTTTCGCGAGTCTGTCGAATGGACGCTTACTGGGTAGGCGGCCCAATCGGGACGCCCGGCCCATCGGCCTGAACCAGCGCGACCAGGGTCAGCGTTCCTCCATTGTCGAACAGGAAGCCGTTGAAGCGAGCCATATCGCCCACAGCCGGCGGCGTGTTGTCGATCTGCTGAAAGGGGGCGGCTGGGTCAGGGACTCCGATCGGGGTAAGAACAGTCACAGTCGTCTGCCCGGTCAGCGTCGCCAGCCAGTTTCCCGAGGGCAGCGCGAGAACGGTCTGGGTCCAGTTGGGCACGTGCTGCGATAGCGGCGGAATGATGGATGTGATGGTTCCATCCACAGTCTGCGGGCTCAGCGCCACAATCGCAGCGGTGGCCGCGTCATTGCTGACGCCTGTCGTGGCAACGGCTACAACCTGCCCCGCGAACAGCGTAGACGCCGTAAAGCTCCCTCCAATCGGATCTTCTGCCTTCACGTTGTCGAAGCGGCCCGGCAAAACAAATTGCGTCGCAGCGGTGACCGCGATCGTGACCTCGGTTGGCGCGGCGACAGTTGCGCCGCCGATCGCTTGACGCACCAGCATGGTAAACGAGGTTGCCGGAGAGCCTGTAGCCGCGGTGACGGGCCCGACCAGAAGTTGTGAGGCAGCGCTGGCCTGGATCTGCTCCTCTACACGCGCGGCAAGCAGGCTGCCGTCGCTCAGGGTGATGGTATCTACCTCGACCAGCGCGCCCACAGCCAGCGCGGAGAAGCCGCTCAGGCCCTGGTACTGTGTGATCCCGTTGACGGCGATCGTCAGCGCGGTGCCCTGGGCATTGGTCAGCGTAAAGCTGTTGGCTCCCAGCGCCGTAACCTGGCCCTTGATGCCGCACTGCAAACCATTCGTCCCGTTAGTGGGTTGCGGAGGAATGGGAACGGCGGCAATGTGAAAGTCCGGAGCGACCGTCACCGTGGTTCCCGAAATGGTGACCGAATTGGCCACCAGGTAGTCGATCAGCAGCGAGGTGGAAGAATTGGCGATGGCGATGGACATGGGGAAGGTGATGGTCTGCGTGCTATTTGCCAGCGTAGGCGTGGCCTGCACAACCTTCTTTGTGGTGGGATCGACATAGGCTACCTGGGGATTCGAGTAGGTTAACGTCGCGCTGACGTACGTGTCCTCCGGGATGGCCGGGGTGAAAAGCGGCTCCTGCACGGCGTCCAGGTGGGTGGCCTCGAAGGTGAGCGGCGCGGTAAGAATGCTGGCCGTGGCGCCGGTGGTGTCGGTGAGAACAATCGAGTTCAGCGTCAGACTCGCGGCGATAACCTGATCGCCCGGTGCATCGGTGATGGAGACGGGAACTGCTGTCTTGACGGTGGGGATGGGGTTGGGCGAAACTGCTCCCCCGTTCCCTTTCATCGAGGAGCATCCGACGGCGGCGATAGCTGTAGCAATGAGGATGGCGGCAAAGGCGATGACCACGCCGTTGCCGATCCGGGGCGAAACGGCTCGCATGACTTCCTCCTTCAATGACTCTCCAGGGGATGATCGGTCAAGGCTGCGCCAGGGAAACACGGCTCTCGTGCCTGGGCGCCCGCTCCCCGGACGTTTTGACGGAGCGAAGAGCGGCCGGGTTACCGTCCTTCAATGGGAATCGCATCGGATCCATGAGAGAGCCCGGGCCGCGCCGCCGCCTGGATCACCGCATAAAAGGCCTGCTTGGGCTGACCGGAGCGATCGAAGAGCAACGGGTAGCTGGTGCGCCCCCTGACTGGCCAGTTATTTCGCCACGAATCTCCGTCGGTTACGCCCCAGAACGTCACCCGGCTCAACTCGGCGCGATGCTTCAGGTAGACCCGGAACAAGGCTGCATATCGTTTGGCCAGCGCCTCTTGCACAGCGTCAGGCAAACCGTTGACGTATGGATCGAGTTTCGGATCGGCCTTCAGTGTCATTGAGACATCCGCGCTTCCCGGCGCGACCGGCGGCAACACGTCGATATCCAGCTCCGAGATCGCTACCTTGACGCCCAGCTTGGCGAAAGCGGCGATGCTGGCGTCCTCCTGTTCGATCGAAGGCCAATCCAGGCTGTCGTGGCCCTGAATCCCCACCGCGGCAACCGGTATGCCCTCCGCCTGGAGCTTCTCGATCAGAGCGATTGCGCCCCGGCCTTTCGCCTCGTTCTCCAGCGAATAGTCGTTGTAGTTCAACTGCGCCTGAGGATCGGCCTCGTGCGCGTATTCGAACGCTTTCTCGATATAGTCGTCCCCAATGATCTTCAGCCATTTCGACTGGCGCAGCGTGCCGTCGTCGTTCAACGCCTCGTTCACCACATCCCAGCTTTGAATCCGCCCTTTGTACCGCCCCACCACGGTGAAGATGTGGTCGCGCAGCCGTTTCAGCAGCGCATCGCGGGTGAGCGGCTTGCCCGTGCCGTCCTCGAAGACCCAATCCGGAACCTGCGAATGCCACACCAGGCAGTGACCGACGATGAACATGTGGTGTTTTTCTCCGAACGCAACATACTTGTCGGGAAGGTCGAAGGAATAAACACCCGGCTTGGGATGAACCCTCTCCCACTTCAGAACGTTTTCCGGAGTGATGGAGTCGAACTGGGTTGCGGCAATCTCCGCGCCGCGAGCGTCGGTCCCGGCGATTTGCGCCTCATTGATGGCCGCGCCAACATGGAAAGAACTCCGGTAAGCGTCCTTGAGCGTCGTGGAAGTTTGCGCGGCCGCCGCCAAACTCGCGGCCAGCATTGCGGTGAGAATCGTGAACCGGCAACTCAGCATTTCCTGGGCCCCTTGAGAACTACCCACGATCATACTGCGAGAAGATAGGCGAAGTTGCCAGGACACAACGCGGCCCTATTCGGTTGGCGGATGGGGCCGCGCGCGAAGACGCTTCTTAGGACGCTGGGGACGCATAGCCCTTGCGCCGCTCCGCCAGATCGTGGGAGATGGTCAGGTTCTTCTTCATGTTGATGCCGTAGAACAGCAGGCAAACCGCGGCGGCAAGAAAGGCCGCGCCGGAGTAGACCGAGGCGATCAAACGAATGCCCAGCAATGCGTGCCCGGTCTGCACCGCATTGGGCTGATAGCCATAGAACGAGAGGAGCCAGCCGGCGATTGCGCCGCCCAAGGCCAATCCCACCCACAGCGCAAAGACCACAGCCGCGGTCACCGTGGCCGTAGCGCGACGCCCTGTCTTCCACTCGCCGAAGTCGGCCACGTCGCCCATCATGGCCCACAGCAACGGGCCCGAACAGCCGAAGGCGAATTGGCGGAGAACTTCCAGTGTAATAATGGGCGCCGTGGCGGTCGCCGGGAGAAAGAGCAGCGCGATACAGAGAACGCCGGTCAGCACCATGCTCCAGAAGAACAGCGTGCGCTTGCCGATGCGCTTGGTCAGGGCGGTCGAGCAGGCTACGCCGATAAGCAGCGCCGTCAATCCGAAGCCATTGAACCAACTGAAGAGCAACTTGTTGCCGGCGCAGTATATGAAGTAGGGCAGCATCATGCTGCCGCGGATCATCAGGGCGATAAAGTAAAAGGTGGTCACCAGGAAGAGCGCGATCCACGGGCCGTTCTTCATCAGGTCGCCCAGGTCCTGCATGACCGAGGAATCCTGCTTCGGATCGGGCTGAATGCGCTCTTTGGAGACGGCGAAGGCAATCAGGAACATCGCCACGCTGATGGAAAGGAAGAGTCCCATCGTCAACTGATAGCCGCGCGCATTGCTGCCGTGGCCCAGGAAGACCACCATGGGAATCGCCAGGCTCTGCACAATGAAGCCCGCGCTGTTGGCGAAAAGCTGGCGGTAGGATGCAATGCTGGTCCTCTCGTTCGGGTCGTCGGTCATCACACCGGTCAGCGCCGCGTAGGGCACATTGTTCATGGTGTAGACGAGGCGCAGCAGCAAATAAGTGACCCAGGCATAGACGATCTTGGCGGAGACGCTCAGATCCGGGGTGGTGAAGGTCAGAATGCCGATCACGCCAAACGGGACAGCGGTCCACAGCAGCCAGGGACGGAATCTGCCCCACCGGGTCTTGGTGCGGTCGGCGATCACCCCCATGACGGGATTGAACACGGCTGCTCCCAGGCCGACAACGAGAAACATCGTTCCCGCCTGGGCCGCCGTCAACCCGAAGGTGTCGGTGTAGAAGTTCAATTGCAGGGCCATCATCGCCTGGAAGACAAAGTTGGCGGCCATATCGCCAAGGCCGTATCCGAATTTCTCCGCGAATGAGAGTCTTACGCTCGTACCGTTCATCGACTTCTACCCGCTTTCGCCGCTGATCGAGGGTTGCGAACCGCTGTGAGATTCCACGCCATGCCGCCGCACCCTAAAACGCGCCGGCGTTGAAAGCATACTCGCCGCAAGCATTCCTGAAAAACGCCTGCTTCTTCTACGCCGTCACCTGCAGCAACAGCTTGGTCAGATCGGCGTCCCTTGAGGAGTTGCCGACCATGATCTCGAAGTTTCCCGGTTCCACAACATATTCCATGTCGATGTTGTAGAACGAGAGCAGATCCGGCGCGATCTCCAGGGTTACGGTCGTGCTCTCGCCGGGCTTCAGCCAGACTTTGCGGAATCCCTTCAGTTCTTTCACCGGCCGGGTCACCGAGCTGACCAGGTCGCGAATATACATCTGCACCACCTCGGCGCCTTCGCGCTGGCCGGTGTTCTTCACATCCACCTTGAGTTGTGTGGAACCGTCCCGCGCCATCTTGTCCGCCGTAAGGCGAGCATTTTCGATCGCGAAGCTGGTGTAGCTCAAGCCGTAGCCGAAGGGGTACAGCGGGGAAACCTCGTCGAACAGGTATCCGCGCCGCGCCGAAGGCTTGTGGTTGTAGTACGCGGGCAAGTGCCCCACCGAGCGCGGAATTGTGATGGGGAGCTTTCCGCTGGGATTCACATCGCCGAAGAGTACGTCCGCTACTGCGCGGCCGGTCTCCTGCCCAAGGTAGAAGCACTCGTAGATTACCGGCACGCTTTCGCTGACGGAACGGATCGAGAGTGGACGCCCGTTGAAAAGGAAGACAATGACCGGCTTGCCCAGCGCCACCATCTCTCTCACCAGCTCTTCCTGCTTGCCGATCAGGTCCAGGCTGGTCCGGTCACCCATATGCACCCGCGACCAGGCCTCGCGCGAGGTCTGCTCGTTGCCGCCGATGGCCAGCACGATTGCATCGGCCTGCCTGGCCACCATGACGGCCTCGGCAATTGCTTTGCGGTCCTCCGCCGGGTCGCTGGCCGTCACCTCGTCCTGATTCCAACTGCCTCCAACCGTGATCTTGCAGCCCTCGCTATGGAGGACATTCACCCTGTCTCCAAGCTTCTCCCTGATGCCGTCCAGCACCGAGACGCTGCACTTGGGCACGCCGCTGTAGCCGCCCAGCAGGCTGCGGTTGGCGTTGGGGCCGATCACCGCGAGGGTCTTGATCTTGCTCGCGTCCAGCGGAGCCAGCGCGTTTTCATTCTTGAGCAGCACGATCGCCTCATGCGCCGCCTCCAGGGCCAGCTGGTTGTGCGCGGCGCAGCCCACCACGCGATCCGCTTGCTCGGGATCGACGTAGGGATCGTCGAACAATCCCATCTCGAACTTCCAATACAGCATCGGAACAATCAACTCGTCCAGTTCCGATTCCTTCAGCGTGCCCTCGCGGACCAGCTCGACGAGATGCAGGTAGCAGTCCGGATCGGGCAGCTCGATGTTCACACCCGCCTTCACCGCCAGCGCCGCCGCTTCCTTCTTGTCCTTGGCCACAAAGTGGCCGTGCGTGTCCGGCCGGTAGTTCAATTCCCAGATCGCGTAGTAATCGGAGACGACATAACCCTTGAAGCCCCATTCCTTGCGCAGCACATCGCGCAGCAGCCACTTGTTGGCGTGGGAGGGAACGGCGTCGACCTCGTTGTACGAGGCCATCGCGCTGAGCGCCCCACCCTTGCTCAGAGCCTCCTTGAAGGTAAAAAGGAAGGTCTCGCGCAGCTCGCGCATGGAGATGTGGGTGGGGGCGCAATTCATCCCCGCCTCCGGCTCGGCGTGGCCGACAAAGTGTTTCAGCGTGGCAATGACGTTCTTCTTTTCGCGAAACTTCTTTTCTCCCTGAAAGCCGCGCACCGAGGCGATGCCCAGACGCGAGACCAGGAATGGATCTTCGCCGTAGGTCTCCTCCACGCGCCCCCAGCGCGGCTCGCGAGCCACGTCGACCACCGGCGTGAGCGCCTGGTGCGTGCCGCGCAGCCGGGCTTCGAGCGCCGTCATCTTAAACAGCTTTTCCACCAGCTCCGGATTGAACGTCGCGCCCAGGGCAATCGGCTGCGCAAAGCTCGTCCCACCCGGAGCCGCATGGCCGTGCAGGCACTCTTCGTGAAAGACGACGGGAATGCCGAGGCGGCTGTGTTCGAGGAAAAACTTCTGGATGGCGTTGGTCAATTCCGCCATGGCGCGGGCATTCTTTCCCCCGCCCGCGTCACTTGGCCGGCCCACCTGGCCAGGAGCGCGCCGCTCCTTGAACGCTTCCTCGGCCTTGGCGAGGTCGAAGTTGCCCGCTGCGTCCACCAGCTTCTGCGCTTTCTCCTGCCAGACGCACATCATCTGTTCGGCCTTCTCTTCAAGCGTCATGCGCGACAAAAGGTCCTCGACGCGCTGCGCCGATGGCAGGCCGGGGTTCTGGTACGCGGGCGCTTCATTCGGCTCACTCTGGGAAACTGAAGATTTGATCGTCATCATGTCGAATTCCTCTGGGTGTTTCCTGCGGCCACCCGCAATTCTGCCTGCAAGAGGACACTCTCCTCCCGCCTGGAGCCGGCCCTCGAGTTGGACGGATCGACACATCAGTAAATCGCATTACTCCATGATCTGGCAAGCCCCTTATCGGCTCCGATACACCCCCGATCGCAGCGCAGCGCAGGGAACTCCGCCGGCCTCGTTCCCACTGGCCTCCCGGATCGGCCCCAAAAGCCAAAACCGGGGAAGCTGGCCTAGAATAGTCCGAGGTTCGCCGTATTGGCGGCGAAAGTTGAGGAACTGCGCCTGGTGCGGACGTCTCATTTTTCACGCAACGTCTTTCGGAGCAGTTTCTGTCCCACATGCAGGAGGAATCGATTCATGCCGCTCCGCCGGTACTTGTTGCTGTCTTTTGCCTTGCTTCCGCTGTCTGTTCTCTCGCAGGCTCCCCAGGCCCCTTATCTTGACACCAAACTCTCCCCGGCTGAGCGCGCGCACGACCTGGTCGGCCGCATGACCCTCGACGAAAAGGCCAACCAACTCGAGGACTGGGCCAGCTCGATCCCCAGGCTCGGCATTCCCGATTACCAGACCTGGAACGAAGCCCTGCACGGGGTGGCCCGCGCCGGCTACTCCACCGTTTTTCCCCAGGCCATCGGCATGGGCGCCACTTGGGATCCGGCGATCGTTCACGCCATGGGAAATGTGATCTCCACCGAGGCCCGCGCCAAGTACAACCAGGCCCAGCGCGAGGGCAATCATCGCATTTTTTACGGACTGACGTTCTGGTCGCCCAACATCAACATCGTCCGCGATCCCCGCTGGGGCCGCGGCCAGGAGACCTACGGCGAGGATCCCTTCCTCACTTCCAAAATGGGCGTGGCCTTTGTCGGAGGTGTGCAGGGCGGCGACCTCAGCCATCTTCGCGCCGTCGCCACCAGCAAGCATTTCGCCGTACACTCCGGTCCTGAGACCCTGCGCCACGGCTTCAACGTCGATCCCTCGCCCCGCGACCTTGAAGAAACTTATCTGCCCGCCTTTCGCGCCACCGTCATCGAAGGCCATGTGCAATCGGTCATGTGCGCTTACAACTCCATCGACGAGTTCCCCGCCTGCACCAACAGGATGCTGCTCAAGGAGCACCTGCGCGACGCCTGGGGCTTCAAGGGCTTCGTCGTCTCCGACTGCGGGGCCATCGTGGACGTGAACCAAGGCCATAAAAGGACCCCCGACATCACCCACTCCGCCGCCATGGCCCTGCAGGCCGGAACCGATCTCTCCTGCAGCATCTGGACCCCCGGCTTCAACACCCTGGCCGATGCGGTCCGCCGGGGCCTGGTCAGCGAAGACCTCGTCACCCAGGCCGCCGAGCGCCTGTACACCGCCCGCTTCCAGCTTGGCCTTTTCGATCCCCAAGGCTCAGATCCTCTCGACAGGACCCCCTTCCTGGCCGCCGGGTCCATGCCCAACCGCCAGACAGCGCTCAGGGCCGCCGAGGAGAGCATCGTACTGCTCAAGAACGATGGCGCCCTCCCGCTCAAAAGCGCCCCCGGACACATCGCCGTCATCGGCCCCACCGCCGACCTGCTGCCTTCTATTCTGGGCAACTATGTGGGCACGCCCATCCAACCGGTGACCCCGCTCGAAGGCCTCTTCAAGCAGTTCAGGAGCTCGCCCATCCTCTACGCCCAAGGCTCCACGCTTGCCGCCGGCGTCGGCGTACCCGTCCCCCGCACCGCCTTCGGTCTGAATCAGGGCCTCAAGACGGAGTTCTTCGCCACCCCCGACTGGACCGGCCGCCCGGTCGTAACCCTCACCCAGCCCGAAATCCAAACCGATTGGGAGAACGCTCTGCCCGTGCCTCAGTTGGCCACGCACAATTATTCCGTCCGCTGGACTGGCTCGATCACCGTCCCCATCGCCGGCCACTACGTCTTCACACTCGAGCCCGGCGACAGCTTTCCCTACTCGCCCGTGGAAAACTACCGCTTCGTACTTGACGGCAAGGTCCTGGGCGAAGGCAGCCTGCGTGAGGGCAACGACGTCTCGGTCATGGGCAACTTCCAAGCCATTTCCGGCTTCTCGCCCACCGCGCCACCGGTTGAGAAGTTCGTCAAGATGCCCTCCATCCCGGTCGACTTCACAGACACCAACGCACACGACATCCGGGTCGAGTATTCCCACTCCGGCGACCAGTCCGGCGGCGGCCTCACCCTCAAGTGGGAAGCGCCAGCCCAGGCCCAGCTTGACGAAGCCGTAAGCCGTGCCAAGGAGTCCGATGTGGTGGTCGCCTTTGTCGGCCTCTCCCCGCAGCTTGAAGGCGAGGAGATGCGCATCAAGATCGACGGCTTCGACGGCGGCGACCGCACCAGTCTCGATCTCCCCGCGCCGCAACAGAAACTTCTCGAGGCCGCCGCCGCCACCGGCAAGCCGCTCATCGTCGTCCTGCAGAGCGGCAGCGCCGTCGCCCTCAACTGGGCCAGCCAGCACGCCAACGCCATCCTCGAAGCCTGGTATCCAGGCGTTGAGGGCGGCACGGCCGTCGCCCGGGTTCTGGCTGGCTTCTCAAACCCCGCCGGCCGCCTGCCCGTCACCTTCTACGCCTCGCTTGACGGCCTGCCCGCCTTCACCGACTACGCGATGAAGGCTCGCACCTACCGCTACTTCCAGGGCAAGCCGCTCTGGGGTTTCGGCTACGGACTCAGCTATTCCACCTTCAAGTACGGTCCGGTCAAGCTCTCCGCCGATACTCTCAAAGCAGGCGACCCCATCACCGCTACCGTTACCGTCACCAACTCCAGCGCCGTCGCCGGCGACGAAGTGGTCGAAGCCTACCTCAAGACGCCGCAGAAAGACGGCCCCATTCACTCGCTGGTCGGCTTCCAGCGCGTCAACATCCCCGCCGGAGTCAGTAAGGATGTCGCTATCGCTATCGATCCCCGCTGCTTGTCGAGTGTGGATGAGAAGGGCAATCGCAGCATCCTCGAAGGCAAATACACGCTCACTTTGGGCGGCGCCCAACCCCAGGAAACCGAATCGAAATCCGAAGCAAGCTTCACTGTAACCGGCTCCGCGCCGCTAACCAGATAGCCTTGAGGAGCCTCTGCACAAATCCTTTTTCCGCATTGAATGCGCGACTCCAGCAAATCCCCCAAAAGGGTCAATTGCCCGCAGTCCATTCTCTCGGGCGCTCAAGGCGTGCCCTCTGAAACCACCGACTTGCCCGGAACCGGCTGCGGCATTCTTTGGAATTTCTCATGAGTTGAATTCCCTCCGCTCAAGCCCCCGCTTTCCCAGCCGATAAGAAGGATGTGTTGTCTGACGCGAAATGGTGGGGGCAATGGCAAAGAATTGTTGGGAGTTCAAGCAGTGTGGACGTCAACCGGGCGGACACAAGGAACACGAACTTGGAGTTTGCCCGGCAGCGGCCGAAAGGCGGACGGATGGCATCAATCGGGGAAAGAACGCCGGCCGCTGCTGCTGGGCCATCGCCGGGACCCTATGCAAGGGCGAGTTACAGGGAGTCTTCGCCCAGAAGGTGGGCAACTGCATGAAGTGCGATTTCTTCAGCCAGGTGGCGCAGGAAGAGGGGAGAGGCGCCGCTAAGCTTGTGGATGTGCTGAAGAGAGTGCGTTAGCTGCGTTGGGCGCAGGCTATGCGTGGGATGTTCTGGAGGTCGGGGAAGAACTCGACCTGGTGGAAGCCCGCGCCTCGAAGCAGGGATTGGATGGCTGTGGATTGGCCGTAGCCGATTTCCAGGGCAAGGAAGCCGCCGGGGATGAGTGCGCCGAAGCTAGCAGGAATGAGCCGGCGGTAGATGTCGAGGCCATCGATGCCGGCGAAGAGGGCGAGGGCTGGCTCGTGGTCGCGGACTTCGACAGCGAGGGTGGGGCGGTCGATTTCCGGAATGTAGGGCGGGTTGGAGACGACGATTTCGAAGGTCTCCCGGTGAACGGGAGCGACGAGGTCGCCTTCAAGAAAGCGGATGCGGTGGAAGACGCCGTTGCGACTGGCGTTTTCGCGGGCGATCGCCAGTGCGGAAGAAGAAAGATCGGTTGCGGCGATCTGTGCGTGGGGAAGATGGCGGGCCAAGACGATGGCGAGGACGCCAGAGCCCGTGCCAACGTCGATGATCCGGGGCGTGGGGAAATTTGCGGCGAGTGAGAGGACTTTTTCGACGAGGTGCTCGGTTTCGGGGCGGGGGATGAGGACGCCGGGCGCGACGCGAAAGGGAAGGCCGTAAAACTCGGTGTTGCCGGTGATGTATTGAAGGGGCTCGCCGGCAAGACGGCGATCGAGAAGAACCTGGAAGTGGGCTGCTTCCCCGGCGTCGAGCTTTTCATTCCACCGCGCCAGCATCGATGCCCGTTCAATTCGGACCACGTGGAGCAGAAGCGTCTCGGCGTCGCGGCGGGCCCGTTCAGGATGGGGTCCCTGGCTGAGTTGGGCTTCGCCCTGCCGCAGCCATTCCTGCAACGTCATCAGGCCGCCTGGGTCGAGTCAGCCTTCAACTGCTCGCCCTGGTAGTGGGTGATGAGGGCATCGACGATGGGTTGCAGGCGGCCTTCCATGACCAGGTCCAGTTGGTGAAGTGTCAGGCCGATGCGGTGGTCGGTCAGGCGGTTTTGCGGGAAGTTGTAGGTGCGGATCTTCTCGCTGCGGTCGCCGCTGCCGACCTGCTGCTTGCGGGTCTCGGCGAGCTCTGCGTTCTGCCGCGCCATTTCGACTTCGTAGAGGCGGGAACGGAGGACGCGCATGCCTTTTTCACGGTTCTTGATCTGCGATTTCTCGTCCTGGCAACTAACTACCGTGTTAGTGGGAATGTGGGTGATGCGGACGGCGGAGTAAGTGGTGTTGACCGACTGGCCGCCAGGGCCGGAGGAGCAGAAGGTATCGATCCGGATGTCCTTGGCTTCGATTTTGATATCGACTTCCTCGGCTTCGGGGAGGACGGCCACCGTAACCGCAGAGGTGTGGACGCGGCCCTGAGTCTCGGTGGCGGGAACCCGCTGAACGCGGTGGACGCCGCTCTCCCACTTGAGCTGGGAGTAGACGCGCTCGCCCTCGACGATGGCGATGACTTCCTTGTAGCCGCCGACGCCCGATTCGGACACGGACAGCAACTCGATCTTCCACTTGTGCTGCTCGGCGAAGCGGGTGTACATGCGGAAGATCTCGGCGGCAAAGAGGGAGGCTTCGTCGCCGCCGGTGCCGGCGCGAATTTCAAGGATGACGTTCTTCTCGTCGTTGGGGTCCTTGGGGAGAAGCAGGACTTTGATCTGTTCTTCGAGTACGGGCTCGCGCGGTGCGAGGGCGGCGATCTCCTCCTCGGCCATGGCTTTCATGTCGGGGTCGGCGAGCATTTGGCGGGCTTCGGCGAGGGCCTGGCGGACCTGCTTTAGCTCGCGGTACTTCATGACCGGCGTTTCCAGGTCGCTGAGCGCCTTGCCGGCCTGCTGGTACTTTTCCCGGTCGTTGAGGACCGCGGGCAGGCCGAGTTGCGCGGAGAGCTCTTCGTAGCGTTGCTCCATCTGTTCTAGGCGATCGATCATATCGCGCCCCCTTCCAGGGTCTTAGGTTTTGGCCCTCCGGGCTTTGGAGCTTTGGAGTAGAGAAGTGGAAAAGGATGCAGGACGGCTTTAGGCGGCGGGCGCCGCTAGAGGAGGGTCGGGCTGGGGTGGTGGAGGGCCATAAATCTTAGATTCATTTTAGCGCGAAACGGGTGCGTGCGAATGAAACGGGTTGACGATCCTTACTCCGTCGAAGTTTTGGCCGGGTTGCATGTCTTCAGTAAGAAGCACACTGCAGCCGGATTGCTTGGCCATGCGTAGGACGAGAGCATCCCAGTACGAGAGGCCGTGAAGGCGGTGGATGTCGATGGCGGCGAGGATGTCGTTGAGGTCCGGCCGAGCGATCCGAAATGCGGCATACAACTCCACCTTCTCTTTTGCCCGGGCGGAATCAGCCTTGAATTTTCGCTTCACCGCTACGAAGTATTCCTGAAGCACCTGGGTCGACACGACGCCCGATCTTTGCTGCATGTGGTGGAGAATCAACGCAACCGCAGTCTTCTGCTTGACCGGTTCGCTAGTATCGTCCGCATAGACCAGTATGTTGGTATCCAGGAAAGTGCGAGCGGAGCTCCTGGGCGCGGCTTCGATTCTGGCTATTTCCGATGTTCGCCGCTCGACGATCAGCCGTTCGCCTGCACCTGCGAGGGTGAGCGATTGACGTGAACGAGCCTTCCGATCGCTCAGCGGGGCCAACGGATGCGCTCCTCATAGAGCTCCTCCCGATTCCACTTCCAACCATCTGGGTTCCCCAAAGGGGGAAGCTGACGAAGCTTCTCGACCACGCTCTCAACGCCGCTTGCGCCGGCGATGTGCTGGAGGTGGTCGCGAATCTCCTGGTTGATGCTCTTGCCGGTTGCGCGGAGGTTTTCACGGGCGCGTTCGACGATCTGCTCGTCGATGGAAAGGGTGATGTTCACTGACACAGTATACGTGCGCACATATCCTGTGTCAATTCTCCCGTTTTCAGTTCAGGCCGAGGTGTTTGCGGGTTTCGGCGCGGGCGGCGGCCAGTTCGATCTGGAAGCGTGGGGAGGCGAGCATGTAGCCGAAGGCGGCGTAGGCGAGGTCGCGGCTGGCGGCGGTGTCGCTCAAGTAGTGCACGCCGCAGACGAGGCGGTTGTGGGCGTAGTCGCCGGCGCGGTCGAGGATCTCGCGGCGCTTTTCGGGGACGATCTGGGCCAGGGTAAAGGCCTCGAGGTAGCCGGTGAGGGTGTGTCCGCTGGGATAGGAGTTGTGCTGATCGGTGGTCTTGCAGACGGGGTGGAGAGTGGGGTCGAGCTGATAGGGGCGGGGCCGGGCGAAGGCGGCTTTGAGTGGGTTGTCGGCAAAGGGCTCGTCGTTGTGGATGTGGGCGCCGAGGGCGGCGGTGAGGGGCAGGGCTTCGGGATTGAAGCTGGGGCCGAGGACGGCGCGGAAGATGAAAATATCTTCTTCCTTGTCGTCGCCCTGGGCCGCGGCGACCTGGGTGGGGGTCCGGGTCTCTTCGATCTGGTGGAGTTCGGACAGCTCGGCTTTGACAGTGGGCGAGTCCTGGGGCGGAGGGGGCGGGACGATGAGGGAGAGATCCAGAACTTTAGGATCGATGAAATAGGGAAGTTTGGGGGCGGGGCCTTGAGCCACAGTCGGGGCGAAGAGCAACAGGATGGCAGCGGCTGCGGCGGGAAGCTGTCGGTTCATCTCACAAGAAGATTACACCGGATTTGTGAAGGGAAGGTGCGCCGGCGGGGCGGCCGGGCGCCGCGCCCGCTCAGAAGCACTCAATGTGGTCGCAGGGGTTCATGAGGGGGAGCTGGAGGGTGGAGTCGCGGCCTGGGCCGCTGTAGATGGTGATTGTCGCCGGCTGGTAGTCGGAGGGTTTGGCGGTCATGATGTTGGGGACGAAAGTTTGTGGATTGCGGTCGTAGAGCGGGAACCAGGTGCTCTGGATTTCGACCATCACCGTGTGGCCGGCCTTGAAGACGTGGTCGATATCGTGGAGAGAGTACTTGTACTCGTGGATGGAACCAGGGCGCAAGGGGGTGGACCTTTCAAAAGATTCGAGATAGCGGGCGCGGAAGATTTCGGCGTTGGTCATGAGTTGATAGCCGCGCATTTGGGGGTCGGGTTCGTCCTGCGGGTACTGGTCGATGAGCTTGACGACAAGGTCGGCATCCACGCCGGAAGCGGAGGTCCCTGCGACCGAGGCATAGATGTCGGCGACAACTTCGCCGGTGACGATGAGGTCCTTCTTCAGGACGGGAAGCTTCCAGATGGCGACACCCTTGCGGTCGGCGACGAAGCGCTGATCTTCCGTGAGCCAGTCGTACCACTGCGAGCCGTCGCCGTAGGTAGGCTGGATGGGGCGATGGCGGTAAGGGACGGGATTGGCGGGGTCGCTCAGGTAGCTTGTGGTGGACTGGGCCGTGGGGTCGCTCCAACCGAGCTGGCCCGCGGCCTGAAGATGGAGGCCGGTGGGCTGGGATTCGATGGGCGGGAAGTGAGAGTAGCGCTTCCAGGTGTTGGAACCGGTTTGAAAGCTGGCAGTGTCTTCCAGGTCGAAACCGGACTCGTCCTTGAGGTAGTGGGCGAAGAACTTGGCTTCGATCTGGGCGCGGAATTCCTTGCCGATAGGCTCGGTGTAGTCGAGGTTGCCGAGATGGCGAGAGGATGAGGCCCAGGAGCCGTGACGCCAGGGGCCGAGGACGAGGAAGTTCTGGTGGTTCGCATCGTAGGGCTCGAGGGTGGAGTACTCGATCTGGGGGCCGAACATGTCTTCCTGGTCGTAGGTGCCGCCAACGCTGAGGGTGGGAACGGCGACGTTGTTGAGCGCGTGCTCGACGGCGCGTGAAGCCCAGACGGAGTCATAGGCAGGGTGTTCGAGAAAGAGCTTCCAGGTGGGGAGGGTCTTGGCGCCGGATTTTTTCACGGCTTCGGCAAAGGAGCCTCGTTCGAGGAAGTAGTCGAAGCCGTCGCGGGGCTTGCCGTCCTTGACTTTACCGTAGTCCACGGCGATTTCTTCCTTGCTTGATTCCATGGAAAGGACGTAGTCGTAGCCGTAGCTCTGGCGGAAGGCGCCGTTGTGAAAGAAGTCGTCGCCCATCCAGACATCGATCATAGGGGCCTGGGGTGAAATGGCTTTGACAGCGGGGTGGGGGTCGATGCCGGCCATCATGGCGAGAAAGCCGGGATAGCTGGTGCCGACGAAGCCCGCGCGGCCGTTGTTGCCGGAAACATTCGCTAGCAGCCAGGCCACAGTGTCGTAGGTGTCGGTGCTCTCGTCGATAGCTTTAGGGTCTTTATGCTCGGAGAGGGGACGGCTCATGACGAATTCGCCTTCACTCTTGTAGCGTCCGCGAATGTCTTCGGTGACGTAGATGTAGCCCGAGCGGGCGAGCTCGGGACGCTGCCAGAAGAAGGAGCGGCGGTTGGTTCCATCGACGCCATAAGGTGTGCGCTGGATGAGGAAGGGCAGCGGGGCGGGGATGTCGGCGGGCTTGAGGATGACGGCGTGGAGCTTGACGCCGTCGCGCATGGGGATCATGACCTCGGAACGCTGGTAATCGTGGAAGACGTGATGGACCGCCGGGCCGGTGCGTTTGTAGGGGATGTCGGGATCGTCGGTCCAGATGACGGAGACGGGCTGGCCTGCCGCATCGAGGGCGAAGCGGAGGTTGAACTTGTCGCCCTCCACGGAGAATTCGACGGGGGAGACGGGGGAGAGGGTAGTGGGAACGCGGCGCTCGGATTCGATGTAGAGCTTGCCGTTCTGGACGTAGATGTCCTGAGGTGTGTCGGGCTCGACGGGGTCGGTGTAATCGCCGGCGAAGGCTTCAATCTGGGCCGTGGTGAGGGCGGGGGTTGGGGAGGACGGCGCGGGCTGGGGCTGGGCTTGTACGGCGGGGAGCAGGCAGAGGCAAAGAACGGCAAGAACGGCGCGGCGCAAGATCAAGGCGAAGGGCCTCCCGAGGCAGATGCGGCGAACACTCAAAGTTGATGATATTTGAGAGGCCCGCATTCGCTCCGAAGGTGGCGCAGGAGGACCCGCCTGTGGTGGTGGCACTCTGGCTAGGATCGGCCGGGGTGCCCCACGAAGTTCAACGCGAATTTGCAGAGGATGGGTGGATCTTGTTCCCGCCAAAACGATAAACGAGACTTACGGCAGGCACATTGGTGACGGTGAACAGCTTAGTCATGGGAAAGCTGTTGCCGCCGCCATAAGGGGGCAGGGTAAAGTCGGGACACTTATAGAAGAGTCCGCGATATTCCGCACGGAGATTGAGGCGGTTGGTCAGTTTGTAGTTCATCCCCACGCCGAAGATCGTTGCCGGGCGAGTTTGTTGCCTGACAGGGTTAAGATCGTGCGAATCGGTACTTACTGTCGGCAGAAAGAACAGGCCGCCGCCGCCGAACTGACCAAAGGTGCTGAACTTCTTGTTGCTGGGTCCGCGGAAGACATAGGCGATGGTCAGGTCCAGCATGTTGGTGGGGATCGATCCCTGAGCAAAGTTTGAATAAGCCGGTTGGGTGGATGTGCTGGATGGAAGATAGGCTTGGCCGTAGGAGTAGTTCTCTGAAAAGCGCGAATACCCGAAATTCACGTTGTAACCGAGCCATGGCTTGAAGGATTGATGAAAGGTGGCGAAGACGCCTGGCGAATCGGATGTGCCCTGGGTGATTTGCCTGGTGAAAACGCCCTCCGGGGAGTCCACGACGGTCGTGGGCATGCGGGTGTTAGTGAGCTGACCGTAGATACCGGCGGATAGGTCGGTTTGCGGGGTGAAGTGCTTCTTGGCCGGAGTCTGGCCGGGGTTGCGATCCGGGTTTTGGGCGACTGCCGTGCGGCTCGCTAACAGTGCGAGCAAGCACGCAAGCAGCGGCATAACTGTGGACAAAGAACGGCGAGGGCGCAGCTCAAGTATTGTCAATCCGATTTCCTCCTGCGGGCCCGTGCCCAGATAGACGGAGCCCGTTCTCTTTTGTGAGCGTGCAGAGCTTGAATCTTGCCCTAACACGAGTTTCACGCGGGCGATCGATTTGCGTCCGGCCGTAGTTATGACCGTAACGCGATGTGCTGCGTCTGTGGGATTCTCTCGAACAAGCTTGTGGAGGGAGTTGTGCAACAGGGTCGTGGGTCGGTTTGAACAAGCTAGCTCTTCGAGGCTAAGACCCTCGATTCATACCAATCGCTTTCGGCATGACTGAAGCTGTGTGCTGGCGCACTTGGCCGCGTGTCGAGCCCGTACCTTTCAAACTGACCCGTTGCCCGCGCCAGCCTTCATAGCGGAATCAATGGGAATGGCCGTGGCGGGCCTGCCTGCTGGTGAGTTCTTCGATGGGGACAACGCAGCCGTCCAGTTCCTCGCAGCCCATGTGCTCAAACTGGATGGTGGTGTGGCTGATCTGGAAGTGCTCTTTGAGAACGTGGTTGAGCTTGACCAGGATGTAGGCGCTCTCAGAGGGGGGAATATCGGCGATGAGAACATGGCAGGCGAGGGCGCGGGAGTTGGAGCCGAGGCTCCAGACGTGGAGGTCGTGGACATTGAGGACACCTTCGACCTCTTGCATGCCGGCACGAATGGTGGGGATGGAGACGCCGCGTGGCGTGCCTTCGAGGAGGATGTTGAGGGTTTCGCGGACGATGCCGAAGCTGGACCAGAGGATAAGGGCGGCGATAAGCAGCGAGAGGACGGGGTCGATCCAGTTCCGGCCGGTGAGCAGGATGCCGGCGCCCCCGGCTATGACGGCGGCAGTGGAGAGCGTGTCTCCGGCCATGTGAAGGAAGGCGGAGCGGAGATTGACATCGCGGGCAACGCCCCAGAGGAGGGCGGCGATAACTCCGTTCATCAGGACCCCGGCGGCGGCGACATACATCATCAGTTTGGGCTGGACGGCGACCGGTTCGCTGAGGCGGTGGACGGCTTCGATGACGATCCAAAGGGAGATAAGGATGAGGGTGGCCGCGTTGATGAAGGCGGCGAGCACGCCGGCGCGCTGATATCCAAACGTTTTGGATTGGCTGGCCGGGCGCGTCTGGAAGTAGACGGCGGCAAAGCTGAGCAGCAGGGCAAGAAAGTCGGAGACGTTATGGCCGGATTCGGAAAGCAGGGCGAGGGAGTGGGCGCGCAAGCCGGCCATGAAGGTGACCACGACATAGGCGAGCGTGGCCCCGAGGGAGAAGCGGAGGACAGACTTTGTACGGTTGGCGCCGGGTGAGGAGGACGCCGCGTGGAGGTGCATAGGGAGAGTATACCGGGGGTGGGTATGGGCCGCCAAGCGGGGCGATCGAGAGCGATCAGCCGCGTCCGGGGCGCAGATGGCTCATATCGAGCGGGTCGGGATCGTCGTAGGCGGGGAGCACGGGGAGGCCTTCGCGCAGTCCGGACCACTCCTCGGCGACGACGATGGAGTTTTGCGGATTGCCGGGCTGGTAGCGAACAGTGGCGGGGAAACCGGCGCGCACGTTGGCCACATCGACCACGCCGGGCATGTCGGTAATCTCCTGGGAGCACTCGTAGTCGACGCCGCCAATGCGGTAGTGATAGACCAGGAAGGTGAGAGTGCTGCCGGCCTCGGGCCTGGATTTGGCTGAGGATTTGATCGGGGCGTCCACTTCGCAGATGTCGAGCAACATGGCATCGACAAGGCGGCCGGACTGGACCAGGAATTTGCGGCGGGCGCGCTCCAACTCCTCGGAAGTGGGGCGCCTGCGGAAGACGAGCCAGAGAGCAACAGTACCCAGCATGGCGATGGAGACCAACGCAGCCGCGATTTGCCATCCGTTGGCGTTGAGGAGGGTCATTCCGGGCAAGGCTCCAAAGGGAACTCCGGCTGAGTTCGAGATGCAGGGGTCCAACTAGAGGATACCGCAGCAAGGAAACGGAGGCGGGCACGCGGAGAATGCGACACTGCACCGGTTTGTTGCTGCGCTATACTCGTGACTGCATCTTGAATGAGTTCCGGCCTGCCGGACAGGCTTTTTCGGGGGTTTTTTCTTGGCTTCGAGCAAGAGTTCCAGAGCGGCACAGGATTCCCGGATGCGAAACCGCATCCGTTCGACCACGGTGATTTGCGTGCGGCGGAACGGGCATGTGGTGATGGCCGCCGACGGACAGGTGACGCTGGGCGAGACCGTGATGAAACACTCGGCCAAGAAGATTCGGCGGCTCTATCAGGACAAGATTCTAGCCGGATTTGCCGGTTCCACCGCGGACGCCTTTAACTTGTTTTCGCGCTTCGAGTCGAAGCTGGAGCAATACGCCGGCAACCTGAATCGCGCCGCGGTGGAATTGGCCAAGGACTGGCGCACCGACAAGATGCTGCGCAACCTGGAGGCGCTGCTGCTGGTGGCCGACAGGGGGCAGACGTTTCTCATCTCCGGATCGGGAGATGTGATCGATCCCGACGAGCCGCTGGCGGCCATCGGCTCGGGCGGCAGTTATGCCAAGGCCGCGGCCAGGGCGCTGATTGAGAACACCGAATTGAGCGCCCACGAGATTGCCGAAAAGGCCATGAAGATTGCCGGAGAGATCTGCATCTATACCAACGACCGCATCACCATCGAGGAGCTGAAGACGTAGGTGGACTGCATTATCGTGGTTGTATCTGAGACGGATTGCCTCGTTCCCTGTGGGCCGTGACAAGGAGTTTTGCCATGAAGTGGCTTCCTTATTGCGCGGTCGAGCCCTTCCGGAAGGCCCTCGATCGAGCATTCATAAGGGGAACGCCCACGAGCTTAAAGCAGACCGTTGTCGAAACGTTCAGTAGATATCCATATATTATGATATATGCTTTGGTATAGCTAGTACTCTTCGGAGGCTTTATGACGTCGCCCGCGATTTCCCGCAAAACCGCTCCCGCCTGGCCCACCGCACCCAAGCGCAAAGCGGCCGTCACCTACGCGGCTGGTAAGACCGCCAAGGCGCGCGTGCTGATCGAGTTTCCCGCCGCGGCGCTGCGCCGTACCGACGCGGCGGCGCGCGCCGAGGGCGTCAGCCGCAGCCAGTTCATCCGCGCCGCTGTCGAGCAGCGGCTGGAAGCCATGGAAGCTGCCGAATTCGAGCGCCAACTGGCCGAAGCGTGCATCGCGAATTCCCAACGCAATCTGGAACTCCTCAAAGAGTTTGAGCACGTGGACCGCGAGGCATGGGAGGCGCTCCCGTGACGGCGCGCACCGTGCGCGGGCAGATCGTCGAGGTCGATTTGGAGCCGGTCGTTGGGCACGAACAGGGTCGGCTGCGCCCCTGCGTCGTTGTCCAAAACGACGTCAGCAATCGTTTTGCCTCCACGACGATTGTGGTCCCCTTGACCGACGCCAGGAACATCGCACATCGGTCGCCGGTCTACGTTCTCGCACCGAGGGGCGACGGAGGACTGAAGAAGGAAAGCCTCGTGCTTTGCGACCAGATTCGTACCGTCGACCAACAGCGATTTAGCCGTTTCTTTGGCGTCCTTTCCCCGGAGACCATGACGGCGGTGGATCGCGCGCTCCTGATCAGTCTCGGCCTCGCGCGCGGCGGAAAAGCCTGAGAGAATAGAACGTAGCAGATGGTCATTTGCTTGCCCATTTCCGCCGTAGAACAGTATCTCTCGCTGGGCGAGCTGAAGCCGCGTGAGATCGCTGGAGGAATCTGTATTAGCACCAACGACCGCATCGCGATCGAGGAGCTGAAGAGCTCTTGAGCGATTTGTTGCAGCGTTTAAAGGACGAGGAGAAAGGGACCACCCTCCCGGCGCTCTTGGCGCGCTTCATCGAGGCGTACGAGTGCAGTCCCAGCCGCGCGGCGTATGTGCTGCGATTCAAGCATCTGCTGGGACGGAAATCGCAGGCTTCCAAGCAGGTGAACAGCAAGACAGCCGAGGCGCTATCTTCTTCCGACGCTGCTTCCCTCAAGGAGGTTTTTGAGAAGACGCTGCACTCACCCTCCGGGTATATTGCCGCCTATGAGGGCTTGCTTTTGGATTGGTACCGGGGCAATTCCGAGCTTCTTGCGGACCAGCTGACGGAAGACGAAGTGGTTTCGTGGGATTCGCGCTTCGAGCTGGCCGACGAGGAGAAGGAACGGAGAGGCGATCTGTTCGACAACCCGGGGTTCATGGCGTATTTGGAGAGGGATGCGGCGGATTACGAAGAGAATCCGGAGCTGAAGCGGGTGATCGCGCAGGAGTTGGGATTCGACCGGGATATTCCGGCATTCGATCTGCTAATTCGAATGTACCAAAGGAGCGAGAACGCTTCGGAAACCGTACACTTTGCAGCGGTGAGAAAGCCGCAGTCCAAGGTTCGCTGGGCCAAGGAACTGGTGGGGCGCATCGAGGAGATTGCCGACCGCGAAGAGGGCCTGGACCGTCATCCCATAGCGGCGCTCGGCGACGCCATTCCGGCGGCAATCCGGACGCTTTTCGAGCAAGCGCATCTGTGTTACCTGTTCGACTTCGACCTTCCCTGCACGGTCATGTGCGGCGCTTTGATCGAGCAGGCTTTCGAGGAAAAGTTTCCCGACATCTTCGCAGAGTGTGCCAAGCAGTACAAAGAAACCAAGCGCGACCTCAAGATGTGGGAAAAGATAGACAAGGTCATCGAGAAGTATCCACACTTTACTTCGACCAGGCAGCCTTCCAAGGAAGTTTGGCGGGCGAGAACGGATGCCATCCACCACCCCAGGACCTATCTCAACCAGGGCCGCCACAAGGCAGAGGAAATATTGCGCAAGACGAGCAAGGTTCTGGGAGTTTTGTTCGAGAGCGAAGAATTGGAAGCAGGAAGGAAGTAGACTCACAATCGATGGCCATTTATCTACCCGCATCCGCTGAAGAACAGGATCTCTCGCTGGACGAGCTGACGCCGCGCGAGATTGTTACCGAGCTCGACAAGCACGTGGTCGGCCAAAAGGCGGCCAAGCGCGCGGTCGCCATCGCGCTCAGAAACCGCCAACGGCGCCAGAAGCTGCCCCCGGACATGGCCGACGACATCATGCCCAAGAACATCATCATGATCGGGCCGACGGGGGTGGGCAAGACGGAGATTGCGCGGCGCCTGGCCAAGCTGACCGGCTCGCCGTTCCTGAAAGTGGAGGCCTCGAAGTTCACCGAGGTGGGCTACGTGGGGCGCGACGTGGAGTCGATGATCCGCGACCTGGTGGAGATTGCGATCGACATGGTGCGGGAGGAGCGCCTGGAGGAGGTGGAAGACAAGGCGGAGATGAACGCCGAGGAGCGCCTCCTGGACGTGCTGCTGCCGCCTCCGCCGCCCACGCCGCCGTCGCAGGAGGGGCAACTGACGTTGCCGGGGACGGAGAGCTACCAGCGTTCGCGGGAGAAGCTGCGCCAGCAGTTCCGCGATGGCAAGCTGGACGAGCGGCAGGTGGAGTTGGACGTGCGGGCGCAGAATATGCCGCAGTTTGGGATCATCAGCAACCAGAACCTTGAGGACATGGAGATGAACCTCAAGGATATTCTGCCCAATATCTTCGGGGGCGGGTCGAAGCGGCGGAAGATGAAGGTGACCGATGCCTTCGATTACCTGGTGCAGGAGGAAGAGGGCCGGTTGATCGACATGGACCAGGTGAACCGCGTGGCCACGGAGCGGGTGGAGTCGAACGGGATTATATTTCTCGATGAAATCGACAAGATTGCCGGCCGAGAGGGCGGGCACGGGCCGGATGTTTCGCGCGAGGGCGTGCAGCGGGACATTCTGCCGATTGTCGAAGGAACCACGGTGAACACGCGCTACGGGATGGTGCGCACCGATCATATTCTCTTTATTGCCGCGGGGGCGTTCCATGTTTCAAAGCCCAGCGATCTGATTCCGGAGCTGCAGGGGCGTTTCCCCATCCGGGTGGAGTTGCATTCGCTGACGGTGGAGGACTTTTTGAGGATTCTGACCGAGCCCAAGGCGTCGCTGACCAAGCAGTACTCGGCGCTGCTGGAGACCGAGGGAGTCAGGCTGGAGTTTGCTCCGGAGGCGCTGCGCGAGATGGCGGAGTTTGCCTTCAAGGTGAACGAGCAGACGGAGAATATCGGGGCGCGGAGGCTGCACACGATCATGGAGCGGGTGCTGGAAGATGTGAGCTTTTTGGCCCCGGATGTGGCGCGTCGTCCGCAGGACGAGGAGCAGGCTGAGAGACTCTCCGAGGCCATCAAGGCCGAGTCTTCGACGCCGCTGCCGTACGAGGAGCGGATGACGGCTTCGGGCCCGGAGAAGGTGTTCCGGATCGACTCCGAGTATGTGCGGCAGATGGTGGCGGCGACCGTGAAGGACCAGGATTTGAGCCGGTACATACTGTAACGGGATTCTGGGGCTGCCGAATGCGCCACACGGAAGTTCCCGAGGGTCGAATGGTCGATTTTGGAGGCTGGCAATGCCCGCTAATTCTCTATCGCCAGGCGATTTGATCGCCATTGCAGCAATGATCTTCGGTTTTGGGATTGTCGTAATCATGTTTCGGGTCCAACGGGAGCTTTGGGTGCGAGAGTACCACCCAGAATGGCCACTTTGGACGTCCTGGGCAGATTGGCTCATCTTATGGTCCGTACCTGTGGGTTGCCTGACAATTCTTTCACTTTTGGCCTTTCCTGGGATGCGACCCGTCAAGGCTCTAGCGGCGGCATTGTGCGGAAGCGCAGTCGTTCTGCAAGTGGGCTACATCCCCGCGATAATGGCTCACTACCGCATCTTCTTTGGCAAGCAAAGAAGAGCTGATGATGTCCCACGCGTAGCGGGAGAACCAGCCGAAAGGGTCTTCGTCCTCCTGACGGCCGTGGTTGCCGCATTGGTGTTCGCATTTGTTTTTCGCCAGCTGCAATAGGCGAAAGCCCCTAATTTCTCATTGACGCGCGAGCAGCTCCCAGCTATCGTTAACCTCGTACCTCGGCAGTCCGCGCGCTCGAACGAATCTGCGGGCTCTACCTGCACTCTCCGGCTTCTGAGGGAATGCGGATGGGGGCGCTTCAGAAGCACACCGGGATAGGTGTGCCTGCGCGCTTCGAGTCCGCGCCCGCCTTTCCCTCGACTACCTTTGAAACAGAGCAAAAGGAGAGAAGCCATGAGCAATGCAGGAAATC